>Ga0213872_10000395_pt1 | contig 36297 bp, 26 predicted proteins | sample VelepicomBERX_R2_FD_160071 | JGI IMG/M metagenome (GOLD analysis project Ga0213872, IMG submission 160071) | Rhizosphere microbial communities from Vellozia epidendroides in rupestrian grasslands, the National Park of Serra do Cipo, Brazil - RX_R2 | ecosystem: Host-associated > Plants > Roots >... | reverse complement strand
GATCGGCATGTTCGGCGGTTTCTACATCGTGCCGCTGTTCGCGCTGATCCAGACCCGCTGCGACCCGGCCCACATCTCGCGCACCATCGCCGGCATGAACATCATGAACGCGCTGTTCATGGTGGCCTCGGCGGGCGTGGCGATCGTGCTGCTGGGGCAGGGCCTCAGCATCCCGCAGCTGTTCCTGGCCACGGCGCTGATGAATGCCGTGGTGGCGCTGTACATCTTCTCGCTGGTGCCGGAATTCCTGATGCGCTTCCTGGCCTGGATCCTGATCCACACCACCCACCGGGTGAAGTGCATCGGCACCGAGCACATTCCGGCGGAAGGTCCGGCGGTGCTGGTGTGTAATCACGTCAGCTATGTCGACGCCATCGTGATCGGTGCGGCCAGCCCGCGCCCGATCCGCTTCGTCATGGATCACCATATCTTCAAGCTGCCGCTGCTGGGCTGGATCTTCCGCACCGCGCGGGCGATTCCGATCGCACCGGCCAAGGAAGACCCGTGGCTGATGGAGAAGTCCTTCGTCGACATCGCCCAGGCCCTGCATGAAGGAGACCTGGTCTGTATCTTCCCGGAAGGCCGCCTGACCCGCGACGGCGAGATGAACGAATTCAAAGGCGGCATCAGCAAGATCCTGGCGCGCAGCAAGGTGCCGGTGATTCCGATGGCGCTGCGCGGCCTGTGGGGCCATCTGCTCAGCCGTGGCGCGGAAAACATCTTCGAGCGCACCTTCCGCACCGGCCTGCGCTCGCGCCTGGACCTGGTCGTGGGCCAGCCAGTGGCGCCGGAGCAGGCCACGCCGGAACATCTGTACGAAGAAGTCAAAGCCTTGCGCGGTAACTGGCGCTAGGCGAAACCGGCATCAGGCGGGCGTGGCCAGGGCCAGCAGCTGCTCCAGCTCGACCGGCTTGACCAGGTGCTGGTTGAAGCCCGCTTCCAGCGTGCGGCGGCGGGCGTCGGTCTGGCCCCAGCCGGTCAGGGCGATCATCCGCACGCCCGCGCTGCCGGGCAGGGCGCGGATGGCGCGGGCGGTCTGGCAGCCATCCATGCCGGGCATGCCCAGGTCCATCACCACCATGTCCGGCATCGACTGCTGCACGGCCAGCACCGCCGCCGCGCCGTTATAGGCCGTGCGCACTTCAAAGCCTTCAATATCCAGCAGGGCGGCCAGCGAATCGGCCGCGTCCTGGTTGTCGTCCACCACCAGCACATGCTGCTGGCGCGCCGGCGCTGCTGCCGGCAGGGCGGCTTTGACGGGCGCTTCGGCGCTGCAAACGATGGGCAGGTCGATCACGAATTCGCTGCCTTTACCCAGGCCGTCGCTGCTGGCGCTGACCGTCCCGCCGTGCATCAGCGCGAACTCGCGCGACAGGCTCAGGCCGATCCCCAGTCCACTGGAAATCTGCCCGCTGTCGGGCGGGTTCTGCTCGAACATGCGGAAGATGCGCGGGATGGTTTCCTTCGCCAGGCCGATGCCGCTGTCGCGGATGCGCACCTGCAGCAGCTTGTCCCAGTGGCGCGCCGTGACGGCAATCGCGCCGCCGGGCGGGGTGAACTTGATGGCGTTGGACAGGATGTTGGCGCAGATCTGCACCACGCGCGCATAGTCGGCATACAGGTTCACCTGCGTCTCCGGCAGCGACCAGTCGATGTGAATGTTGCGGGCCTGCGCGGCCTGCTGGCATAGCTCGTCGACGTGGCGCATCACCGCTCCGAGCGTGATGGTCTGGTACTGCAGCTTGATCTTGCCGCTGGTGATGCGCGCCACGTCCAGCAGGTCGTCCACCAGCCGGGTGAGCAGGCGCACCTGGCGCTCCACCGTGTCGCGGATGCGGGCCGGCTGCGGTGCGTCCGGATACAGGTGTGTGAGCAGCGCCACCGAGGTGCGGATCGGCGCCAGCGGATTGCGCAGCTCATGTCCCAGGCTGGCCAGGAATTCGTCCTTGCGCCGCGCCGCCTCGCGCACCTGGTACTGCTTGCGGCGTCCGCGCAGCGCGGCGTGCACGGTGGTGACCAGTTCGCGCGTGCGCACCGGCCGCTCCAGCAGGCAGACATTGCCCAACGCTTCCACGGCGTGGCGCACGGCGGGCGAATCGGCGCCGCGATGGGCCAGTAGCACGACGGGCAGATCGGACCATTCTGGCTGGTGCGCCAGGTAGTCGCGCAGCAGCAGGTGTACGCCTTGCGGCAAGGCTTCTTCCACCGTCAGCACTGCGCCCGCGCCATCGGCCAGCGCCGCGTGCAGCTCGCCCAGCCCGGTGCAGATATGCGAACGCAGCTCGGCCCCGGCCAGCACTTGGGCGGTCATGCCGGCGTCCTGGCCGGTGGGGGCGTAGATCAGAATGCGCTGCTCCATGGTCATAGCGCGCCGTTCAAGTCGCCGATACCGGCGCCGGGGGAATAAGCCGGCACGCCGGTCAGAACGCCGTGAAAACCCTTCAACACCGGACCGACCCGGATGCCGGTGGGTCCGATCTGGTAGCGGCGGATAGTGCGTTCATGCGTGCTGCCGCGCTTCTTGAACACCGAGATCGCTTGCCGCACTTCGCCTTCCGCCTCGAAGTAGCGCAGCATGATGATGTTATCGGCCAGATAGCTGGCTTCCACCGTCGCCGACGGACCACTGCCGATAAAGTTGTGCATCACGCCGACCAGGATGCTGACCACGCCGCGCTGGCCCAGCCAGGTGAGCAGCTCGTGCAGGTAAAGGCTGAGGAAGCGCTCATCCGGCACCGCGTTCAGGTAGCCGTTCAGGCTATCGATCACCACGATGCGCGCACCGCCATCCACCGCTTCCAGTACGGCCTGGGTGAACTGGCCAGGCGCCAGCTCGGCGGGATCGATCTGCTGCATGGTCAGCGTGCCGTCCGCAATGGCATTCAGCAGATTCATGCCCAGCGCCCTGGTGCGGTTGAGCAGATTGTTTTCCGATTCTTCGAACAGGAACATGGCGCATTTTTCGCCCCGCAAGGTGGCGGCGCTGACGAATTGCGCCGCCAGCGAGGACTTGCCGGTGCCGGACGGGCCGGTGATCAGGGTGCTCATGCCTTCTTCCAGGCCGCCGCCGATCAGTGCATCCAGCTCCAGCAGGCCGCTGGACAGCTGGCGGCGCTCCTGCAGCACGCGGCTGGTGGAAGCTTCCAGGCGCGGGTAGATGTGCAGGCCACCCCTGAGAACCTTGTAGTCGTGGGCGCCGCCGCGGAATTGCGCGCCGCGGTACTTGATGACGCGCAGGCGGCGCCGCTCCGCACCGTAGGCCTGTTCCTTCAGTTCCAGGGTGATCACCGCGTGCGCCACGCTGCGCACCTGCAGATCGCTGCACATGGCGGTGCGGTCGTCCAGGAACAGGGTGGTGCAGCTGCGGCTGGCCAGATAATGTTTGAGCGCCAGCACCTGGCGGCGGTAGCGCAGCGGGTCTTCCGCCAGCAGCTGCAACTCTGAAAGAGAGTCCAGCACGGCGCGCTTGGGCTGGTGCTGTTCCACGGCGGCCTGGATGCGCTGGGCCGTGCTGCCCAGTTCCATTTCGGACGGCGAAAAGATGGTGTATTGCTGCTGCGGGTCGAGCGCGTCGCCGGGGATCAGTTCTTCAATCTGCACGCCGTCCAGCGACCAGCCGTGCGACTGCGCCACCATGCGCAGCTCCTGGGCCGACTCGGCCAGCGTGATATACAGCACCGGCTCGCCCTGGCGCACGCCCTCCATCAGGAACTGCAGCGCCATGGTGGTCTTGCCGGTGCCGGGTTCCCCTTCGATCAGGAACAGGCGGTCGCGTGCGAGGCCGCCGGCCAGCACTGGATCGAGGCCCGGGACGCCGGAGGGGATGATTTGTATGACTGTGCTGTCGCTGGCCTTTTCTTCCATGGGCGCACTCCGCCGAAGGATTGTCGATATCGGCCGATACTACCCGAAACAAAAAAACAACGATGTTCGATAGAGCACACAGCTCAGCGCTGCGCGCGTTGCTGGCGGCTGCGCTGCTTGTTGATATACATGGCGCGGTCGGCCCGGCCGAGTAGCAGTTCGATATCCACCGGATCGTCCGGCTGGTGCACGGCGATGCCGATGCTGGCGTCCAGGGTCACGGTGGTGGTTTTCAGCACAAAGGGCTGGCGCAGCAGCGGGCCCAGTTTGTCGGCGGCCTCGTAAGCGGCTTCGGAGCTGGCCAGCATCTCCAGGATCACCACGAATTCGTCGCCGGCGAGGCGGCCCACGATGTCGGTCTTGCGCACGGCGTCGCGCACGCGCGCGGCGAACTGGCGCAGCAGCTCGTCGCCTTCTTCATGGCCGAAGCGGTCGTTGACCTGCTTGAAGCGGTCCAGGTCGAGGAAGAACACGGCGCAGGGCTTGCGCACGCGGTTGGCGCGCTGCATGGCCTCGGGCAGGGCCTGCATCAGGGCGCGCCGGTTGGGCAGGCCGGTCAGGGTGTCGCGCAGCGCCATCGCCTCCATCGAGGCAAACAGCTGCTTGCGTTCGCTGATATCGTGCAGGAAGGCGATGAACAGGTGGCCGGTGCTGCGCGGCACATAAGCCATCGATACTTCGACCGGGAACTCCTTGCCCTCGCGCGTGGTGAGCGCCAGCTCGACGCGGCGGTTGAGGACGGCGGCGGTGCCTTGCTCGGCCAGCTGGCGCATATCGCGTTCGTAGGCGCGGCGCAGCAGCGGCGGCAGGATCATGCTGGCCAGCTTCTGGCCGATCACTTCCTTGCGGCTCCAGCCCAGCAGCTTTTCCGCCTGGCGGTTCCAGTCCAGCACCACGCCGCCCGGATCGAGGGCGATGAAGGCGTCGTGCGCGTTGTCCAGAATCGCGCGCAGCTCGGCCGCGCGTTCCTGCAGCAGCTGCTGGGTGCTTTGTTCCTGGCCCAGGGCCTGCTCCAGTTGCAGGGCCTTGCGCGCCAGCTCGCGGGTGCGCTCGGTGACGGCCGTCTCCAGGCGCTCGTTGGCTTCGCGCATGGCCAGCACGTGGCGCTGCTCCGCCAGCACCATGCCGGCCAGGGCGCCCGACAGCACCTGCACTTCGTGGAAGCTGTCCTGCGCCGCCACCGGCGTTAACGGCGTACCCGGTTCCACATTACCCGCCGCGCGCAATTCGATCACGCGGCTCAGTTCATTCAGCGGACGCACCAGGCGGCGCGCCACGGCAGCCGCCACCGCGGCCATGGCCATGCCGAGAATGGCGCCCAGCAGCAGGATCTGGCGTTCCAGCGTGCGCGCGCCGGCCATGGCCACATCTTCCGGCTGGCGCACCAGCACCGACCATTCCACCGTGGCCGGATCGCCCGCCTTGCCGGTGCGGGCATAGCCGGTGCGGTATTCGCGGCCATCCGGCCAGGTCTCCTTGACGCTGCCGGACTGCCCGGCGCGCGACAGGGCCAGGCTCTCGCTGGCGATCTTCTTTTCTTCCATGCCCTGTGGGCCCAGCATGACGGTGCCGTCGCCGCGCACCACGAAAATCTCGGCGGCGTACTGCTGGCTGGTCGGCGCCAGGATGGTTTGCGCCAGGCGGCGCGCCCGGCCCCAGCTCATGTGCACCATCAGCACGCCGCGCAGCTCGCCGTTGCTGGCGTAGACCGGCGCGGCGGCATCCAGGAAGCGCCAGGCGTCGGCGCTGTATGGCAGCTTCTGGCCCAGCAGGCTGGTGGCGTGGAAGTCGTCGGCGAACAGGCCGTGCTGGCCGCCGGCGAACCAGGGACGCTGGCTGACGTCCTGGCCTTCCAGCAGGCCCTGGGTGGCGGCATAGACCTTGCCATGCTGGTCGCTCAAACCGATCCAGGCGTAGTCGGGGAAGTTTTTCTGCAGCTCCTCCAGCACCCGGCGCACGTCGGCCGGGCGGGCGGCGTCGCGGATGGAGGGCAGGCCGGAGAGCAGCTGGGCGTCGCCGGTGGCCTTGCGCACCACGCCGTTCAGCTCATCACGCATCTGCCAGGACAGCTGCTGCAGGCGCTGCTCCGCTTCGCGTCCGGCATAGCCGATGGCGAAGTGGTCGACCAGGATCAGCAGGGCGAGCATGGTCAGCAGCACGGTAGCGCTGACGCCGATCGTCACCAGAGTGGTCAGGCGGGGACGGGCCTTGCTCGGAGTGGCCAGCATACGCGGGGAAGGGCAAAAATAGTGTCGGCGGGTAATGAATCGATTGTAGCACCGGGCTGTTTGCATCGGCGCGGCGGGCGTGAATTCCGGTGAATTCCTTCCTGAAAGTCGGATTATTGCCACATTGGAATGATGGGGAAATTGCTTGACTGAATTAGAATGATCGTTCATTCTATGTTGGTCTTGATGATGAAAGTCCAAAATGAAAACTGTTTTCAGCACGCCGCCACTGCTGGCGGCCGGGGCATTGGCTCTGATTAGCGCAACCGGGCTGCTGTCCGGCTGCTCCTCTTCCACGTCCGCAGCACCTCACGCGCAGGTGGCGGAAGTGGGCGTCTTCACGGTCGCGCCGCAGGAACTGGCGCTGACCGCCGAACTGCCCGGCCGCACCGCCGCCTTCCAGGTGGCCGAAGTGCGGCCGCAGGTGGGTGGCCTGATCCAGCGCCGCCTGTTCGTGGAAGGCGCCGACGTCCAGCAGGGCAGCGCCCTGTACCAGATCGATGCGGCGACCTATCAGGCCGCCGTCAATTCGGCCAAGGCCACGCTGGCCAAGGCCCGCGCCAATCTGCTGGCGGCAGCGCCCAAGGCGGCGCGCTACCAGGAGCTGCTGGCCACCCAGGGCGTCAGCCGCCAGGAATATGAAGACGCGGCGGCGGCCCACGAGCAGGCCAAGGCCGACGTGGAAGCGGCAACTGCGGCGCTGGAGACGGCCAATATCAACCTGCGCTACACCCAGGTGGCGGCGCCCATCAGCGGCCGCATCGGCCGTTCCAGCGTGACGGCGGGAGCACTGGTCACCGCCAGCCAGGCATCGGCGCTGACCACCGTGCAGCAGCTGGATCCGATCTATGTCGACCTGACCCAGTCCAGCGACGAACTGCTGCGCCTCAAGCGCGACCTGGAGGACGGCCATCTGAAGCAGGGCAGCGCTAAAGTCAGCCTGCGGCTGGCCGACGGCAGCACTTATGCGGAAGCGGGCAAGCTGCAGTTTTCCGATGTGAGCGTGGATCCGGGCACGGGCAATGTGACCCTGCGCGCGCTCTTCCCCAATCCGAAGCATGAACTCTTGCCCGGCATGTTCGTGCGCGCCGTGGTGGAACGCGGCGTCGACGAACACGCCATCACCGTGCCGCAGCAGGGCGTGACGCGCAATCCGAAAGGCGAAGCGACCGCGCTGGTGCTCAATCAGCAGGGCAAGGTGGAGCAGCGGGTGCTGGTCACCGGCGGCACGCTGGGCGACCGTTGGCTGGTCAAGTCCGGCCTGGCGGCGGGCGATCGCGTGATCGTGGAAGGTGTGCAGAAAGTGAAGCCGGGCGGCAGCGCTGTCGCCGCCGCTTCGGCTGCTGCTCCGGCGCCTGCTGCACGCGCAGCCTCCAATTGATGGCGGGAGAATCTCATGTCACGTTTCTTCATTGACCGTCCCATCTTCGCGTGGGTGGTCGCCATCGTCATCATGCTGGCCGGGGTGATTGCCATCCATGGCCTGCCGGTGTCGCAATACCCAAGCATCGCGCCGCCGTCGATCTCCATCAGCGGCAGCTATCCAGGCGCCTCCGCCAAGACGGTGGAAGACGCCGTCACCCAGGTCATCGAACAAAAGATGAAGGGTATCGACGGACTGCGCTACATGGCTTCGTCCAGCGACGGTACGGGCGGCGTCAACATCACGCTGACTTTCCGCAACGGCACCAACCCGGACATCGCGCAAGTGCAGGTGCAGAACAAGCTGCAGCTGGCCACGCCGCTGCTGCCGCAAGCGGTAACGCAGCAAGGCCTGGTGGTTTCCAAGGCCACCAAGAACTTCCTGATGGTGTATGGTTTCGTCTCCGAAGACGGCAGCATGGCCCAGGCCGACCTGGGCGACTATGTGGCCGCGAATGTGATCGACCCGGTCAGCCGCGTGGAAGGCGTGGGCGACGTGCAGCAGTTCGGCGCGCAGTACGCCATGCGCATCTGGCTCGATCCCGCCAAGCTGCATAGCTTCCAGCTGACGCCTGCCGATGTGACGGTGGCCATCAGCGCACAGAATACGGAAGTCTCCGCCGGTGAACTGGGCGGTGCACCGGCCATGCCGGGCCAGCAGCTCAACGCCACCGTGACGGCGCAGAGCCGCCTGCAAACCGCCGAACAGTTCGGCGCGATCCTGCTCAAGACTGCTGCCAACGGCGCCACCGTGCATCTGCGCGACGTCGCGCGCATGGAGCTGGGCAGCGAAAACTACAATGTGCTGGCGCGCCTGAACGGCAAACCGGCCACCGGCATGGCCATCAAGCTGGCCACCGGCGCCAACGCGCTCGACACCGCCGCCGCCGTGCAGCACAAGATCGATGCGCTGAGCAAGCAGTTCCCGGCCGGGATGAAGGCCATCGTCGCCTTCGACACCACGCCTTTCGTCAAGCTCTCTATCGAGGAAGTGCTGAAGACCCTGGCCGAAGCGGTGCTGCTGGTATTCCTGGTGATGTACCTGTTCCTGCAAAACTTCCGCGCCACCTTGATCCCGACCATGGCGGTGCCGGTGGTGCTGCTGGGGACTTTCGGCATCCTGGCGCTGATGGGTTACTCGATCAACACGCTGACCATGTTCGCCGTGGTGCTGGCCATTGGCCTGCTGGTGGACGACGCCATCGTGGTGGTGGAAAACGTCGAGCGGGTGATGACGGAAGAGGGCTTGTCGCCGCTGGAAGCGACCCGCAAGTCGATGGGCCAGATCAGCGGTGCCCTGGTGGGGATTGCGCTGGTGCTGTCCGCCGTGTTTGTGCCCATGGCCTTCTTTGGCGGCTCGACCGGCGTGATCTACCGCCAGTTCTCCGTCACCATCGTCTCCGCGATGGCGCTGTCGGTGCTGGTGGCGCTGGTGTTCACGCCGGCGCTGTGCGCGACCTTGCTCAAGCCATTGGCCAAGGGGCAGCATGGCGCCAGCACCGGTTTCTTCGGCTGGTTCAATCGCAGCTTCGAGCGCATGACCAACCGCTATCAAGGCTGGGTCGGCGTGCTGCTCAAGCGCAGCGGCCGCGCGCTGCTGGTGTATGGCCTGGTGCTGGCCGCGCTGGCGGTGCTGTTCGTGCGCCTGCCGACTTCCTTCCTGCCGGACGAAGACCAGGGCGTGCTGTTTGCCCAGGTTCAGCTGCCGGCGGGTGCGACCCAGCAGCGCACCATCAAGGTGCTGCAGCAGGTCGAGAATCACTTCCTCGGCGACCAGAAGGACGCCGTCGAAACCATCTTCACCGTGGCGGGCTTCAGCTTTGCGGGCAATGGCCAGAACTCCGGCATCGCCTTCGTGCGCCTGAAGGACTGGGAGCTGCGCAAGGATCCGTCGCTGCGCGTCAAGGCGGTCGCCGGCCGTGCCATGGGCGCCTTTGCCCAGATCAAGGATGCGATGGTGTTTGCCTTTGCGCCGCCAGCGGTGCTGGAACTGGGTAATGCCAGCGGCTTCGACCTGCAGTTGCAGGACGAGGGCGGCGTCGGCCACGATGCGCTGATGGCGGCGCGTAACCAGCTGCTCGGCATGGCCGCAAAAAGCCCGCTGCTGATGGCGGTGCGCCCCAACGGCCAGGACGACACGCCGCAGTACAAGATCACCGTCGACCAGCAGAAAGCCAATGCGCTGGGCTTGACCACGGCCGACATCAACAAGGTGCTGAGCACCGCCTGGGGCAGCGCCTATGTCAACGACTTCGTCGATCGTGGCCGCGTCAAGAAGGTGTTCCTGCAAGGCCAGCCTGATGCGCGCATGGCGCCGGAAGACCTGAACAAATGGTTTGTGCGCAATGCCGACGGCGAGATGGTGCCATTCTCCGCCTTCGCCAGCGGCAGCTGGATCTACGCCTCGCCGCGCCTGGAGCGCTACAACGGCCTTTCGTCGGTCGAAGTGATGGGCGCGCCCGCACCGGGCCAAAGCTCCGGCGCTGCGATGGCGGAGATGGAGCGCCTGCTGGCGCAACTGCCGCCGGGCGTGGGCTACGAGTGGACCGGTCTGTCGCTGGAAGAGCAGGACTCCGGCTCGCAGACCGCCGTGCTGTACACCATCTCGCTGCTGATCGTGTTCCTGTGCCTGGCCGCGCTGTATGAAAGCTGGTCGGTGCCGTTCTCGGTGCTGCTGGTGGTGCCGCTGGGCGTGATCGGCGCGGTGCTGGCGACCTGGCTGTTCAAGCTGTCCAACGACGTCTACTTCCAGGTCGGCCTGCTGACCGTGGTCGGTCTGGCGGCCAAGAACGCCATCCTGATTGTGGAATTTGCCAAGGAGTTGCAGGAGCAGGGCGTTGACCTGGCCGAGGCGACCTTGCAGGCCGTGCGTCTGCGTTTGCGCCCGATTCTGATGACGTCGATCGCTTTCGGCCTCGGTGTGCTGCCGCTGGCGATCAGCAACGGCGCCGGTTCCGGCAGCCAGAACGCCATCGGCGTCGGTGTGCTGGGCGGGATGCTGACGGCTACATTCCTCGGTATTTTCTTTGTCCCCGTCTTCTTTGTGCTGGTGCGCGGCTGGTTTGCCAACAAGCTGCGCGCTGGCCGTGTGCAGGAGGTGCAGTAATGCGTCCTACGATTCTTAAACTAAGTGCGGTCGGCGCGGCGGTGCTGGCGTTGTCGGCATGCAGCATGGCGCCTGTGTATCAGCGTCCCGCCGCCCCGGTGGCGCAGCAATGGCCGGTCGCAGGCGATGCAGTGGCTGCGGCCACCCCGGCGTCCGCCGTGCTGTGGCGCGACTACTTCACCGACGATCGCCTGCGCCAGGTGATCGCCCTGGCCCTGACCAACAACCGCGACCTGCGCATCTCCGTGCTGAACATCGAGAAGGCACGCGCGCAGCACGGCATCAGCGAAGCGGCCTTGCTGCCGACGGTGTCCGCGCAAGTCAGCCAAAGCGCCACCCGCACACCATCCGCTGGCGGCACGGGTACGATCAACCGCCAGTACAGCGGCGGCCTGGCCTTGCCTGCCTATGAGCTGGACCTGTTCGGTAAGCTGCGCAACCTGTCCGACGCGAGCCTGCAGCAGTACCTTGGCACGGAAGAGGCCCGCCGCACCCAGCAAATCAGCCTGGTGGCGGAAGTGGCGAATGCCTGGCTGACCTTGCAGGCAGACCAGCAACGCCTGCAACTGGCCAAGGACACGCTGGCCAGCCAGCAGGCCACCTATCAACTGAGCCAGCAGCGCTTCACCAAAGGTGTCAGCTCCGGCCTCGATCTGGCGGAAACGCAGACCAGCGTCGAAGCCGCGCGTGACGAAGTGGCCAGCTACACCGCCCAGGTGGCGCAGGACAGCGACGCCCTGGTGCTGCTGGTCGGCGCGGAAGTGCCGGAGCAGCTGCTGCCGCAAGGCGCCGTCGATGCACCCGGCGCGATGACGCGTCTGGCCGAACTGCCATCTGGCCTGCCATCCAGCGTGCTGCTGGGGCGCCCCGACGTACAGGAAGCAGAGCGCAGCCTGCGCGCCGCCAATGCCAACATCGGCGTGGCGCGTGCCGCCTTCTTCCCCAGCTTGAGCCTGACGGCCAACGGCGGCAGCGCCAGCGGCAGCTTGTCCGGCTTGTTCAAGGCAGGCAGCGGCACCTGGAGCTTCCTGCCGCAGGTAACGCTGCCGCTGTTCGACGGCGGCGTCAATCGCGCCAACCTGCGCATCGCCCAGGCCGACCGCGACATCGCCGTGGCTCGCTACGAAAAGTCGATTCAGTCGGCTTTCCGCGAAGTGGCCGATGCCTTGGCCGTGCGCAGCACCGTGGACCAGCGCCTGAGCGCCCAGCAGGCATTGGTGGAAGCGGCAGGCACCAGCTTCCGCATCCACGACGCCCGTTATCGCCAGGGCGCCGACTCCTATCTGAACGCGCTGGTGTCGCAGCGCGCGCTGTACGCCGCTCAGCAAAGCCTGATTACGGCGCGGCTGGCCAAGTCCAGCAACGCCGTCACGCTGTACAAGGTGCTGGGTGGTGGCTGGCAGCCGGAAATTGACAAATCCGGCCAGCTTGCCCACAGTAGCGGCTGACCGCATTCAGATAGCAAGGAAATCCATGGCCACCACCGACAAACGACACAGCGACCCGGAACGCGCCGCCACCCGGCGCCGCCAGGTGCTGGAGGCGGCCGAGACCTGTTTTGCGCGCAGTGGCTTCCACGGCGCCAGCATGTCCGAGATTTCCAAGGCGGCCGGCATGAGCGCCGGCCATATCTACAACTACTTCGACAGCAAAGACGCCATCATCATGGCCTTTGTCGACCGCCGCATGGAAGAGGTGTCGGCCCTGCTGCGCGACCTGGGCAGCCGCGAAGACCCGCTGCAAAGCATGCTCGATGATGCGACCGAGCGCGTGGCCGAGCATCTGCAGCCCGCCTTCTGGACGCTGCCGATGGAGATCCATGCCGAGGCGGCGCGCAACCCGCGCATCGCCGAGGCGCTGCATGCGGCCGACGAGGACTCGCGCGGCCAGTTCCGCGCCGTGCTCAAGGCGGCGCGCGAAAAACGCGGCCTGGCAGTGGATGACGCCACCATGGACGGCCGTGTCGATGCGCTGATTTCCCTGTTCATGGGCTTATCGGTGCGCGCGCTGCATCGCCCGCAACTGGAGCTGGGCGTGCTGGTGGAAGGTGTGCGCATTGCCATGAAAGCATTGCTGATGACCTGATCCTGCAGGCTTGCGAAGGCTGGAGTACCATAGCTGCTCCAACATCCAGCCTGCGGAATCACATGACTTCCTACGTTTTCCCCGCCCACCAGATTGTGGGCCTGCCCGTAGCGGGCACCGACCAACGTTTCCCGGTGCGCCGCGTCTACTGCGTGGGCCGCAACTACGCGGGCCACGCGCGCGAGATGGGCTCCGATCCTGACCGCGAACCGCCATTCTTCTTCTGCAAACCCGGCGACGCAGATGCCGTGGTGCCTGTGCCGGCGGATCAAACCGTGGAACTGCCATATCCATCGCTGACCAATAATCTGCATTACGAGTGCGAGCTGGTGGTCGCCATCGGCAAGGGCGGCAGCAATATCGCCGTGGCCGATGCGGCCGGCCATATCTTCGGCTACGCCGTGGGCCTGGACATGACTCGCCGAGACTTGCAGGGCAAGATGAAGGATGCCGGACGTCCGTGGGAAATCGGCAAAGCCTTCGACTTCTCCGCGCCGGTTGGCCTGCTGCATCGCGCGCAGAAAGCAGGCGACATCGAGCATGCCGCCATTACGCTGGAGGTGGATGGCGTGCAGAAGCAGTCGTCCAGCATCGATCACCTGATCTGGTCGATCAGCGAGACCATCGCCAATCTCTCGACCCTGTTTGCGCTGCAGCCGGGCGATCTGATTTTCAGCGGCACGCCGGAAGGTGTCGGCGCCGTGGTGCGCGGCCAGATCATGGTCGGCAAGGTGGCAGGCCTGTCGCCAATTTCGGTGAAAATGGTATAAATCGTTTAGGCCGGAAGCATGGCGGCGATGGCCGTCAATGCTTCCATCGCACCGGCTTTGAGGCCGACGTCCTGCTCGCGCGCGACTTTGGCGTCGGTCGGGTTGATGCGGATCAGCCGCCCGCCGTGCTGCATGACGACGCGATTGCTGAAGTGGCGCACCGCAGGCAATGCGGTGCCTGCACCCAGCTCGATCACCAGCGGACGGCGGGTACTGCGCAGCCATTCCATCAGGCGCGCCTCTTGCACATTGGAGCGCTGCTCATTCCATTCCCAGTCGCTGAACATCAGGATGTTGGGCCGCGCCAGGCCGCCGCAGTGCGGGCAGGTGGGCGGCTCGTTACGCAGGCGGCAAGCCACGTTGTCGACGTCCGGCTTGAACGCGTCGGCCGGCCAGATCTGCGGGCCGCAAGGCTCCATGCATTGCAGATGATGGATAGAACCGTGGCATTCGTGGATCCGTTGCGGGTCGAATCCTGCCTTCTGAAACTGGCCGTCGACATTGCTGGTATGGACGCCGTAACCCAGCGGCATACGCTCACCCCATTCCTTGAGCAGGGCAAAGCCCGCGTGTGGCACCGTATCTCGATAGAGCTGCAGGCGATGGCCGTAGAAACCCCAGGCCAGGGCTGGATTGATGCGGAAAGTGTAAGGCGTGGCGACGGCGGTGAATTCCAGCTTGGCGCGCGCCAGAGCAGGGTAGGCTTGCCAGAAGCCCTGGTTGCCGCGAAAGTCGGGCAGTCCGGAATCCACGCCCATGCCCGCACCGGCGGCGATGATCAGGGCATCGGCTTGTTCAATCAGGTCAGCAGCGTGGGCGAGCAGGTCAGAATCTGAGTCGGACAGCATGATTTCTATTCACGGCGGAGAGACACTTGAATGAATATCATCTTACCTCAGCGCCGAGCGGAAATTGAAGGGGTTTTAGCAAACATTGCAAAAGCCAGAACGACTGCTATAATGGTTGCCTCGTCGGGGCGTAGCGCAGCCTGGTAGCGTACTTGCATGGGGTGCAAGGGGTCGGAAGTTCGAATCTTCTCGCCCCGACCAATAGATTCAACGACTTAGGCCAATCTTCGGATTGGCCTTTTTCGTTTGTACGCCTGACACTGCCGTCACTTCTCTTTGCTTTCCAGGCGCACGCCACTCCAAATTCAGCCTGTTTTTTGGGGAATTTCTGCGTTAGCGCAGGGTAGAGCTTGGTTGAACCGCTGTAATCGAATCATTACAATGGTTTTAGTCGGCGGCGCCCATGAAGACCGTATCGAGGAGCAAGGAGTTTTCGGACTGGCTTGCTCGCCTCCATAAAAAAGATCGGAACGCGGCAGCAATCATTGTGCAGCGGATTGAGCGATTAAAGACCGGACTAGGCGATATCGAGCCGGTGGGGGAAGGTATTAGTGAACTCAGGATTCACTTGGGGCCAGGTTATCGAATCTACTTTGGTGAGTTGAGTGGTGTTCTGATTATCGTGCTCGCCGGAGGCACAAAGAGGCGTCAGCAAGCTGACATTGATGAGGCGAAGCGGATATTTGTCGATTTTAAGCAGAACTTTCGCGCTCAGTAGATCGCAGAGATGACTAAGGAGTCCTAAATGTCCAATCCCAGCATCACGTTGGCCGACCTTGAAGCAATGGGATTGAAAATATTCGACCCGGCGGAATACATCACCAGCGACGAAGTGGCCGCCGTGTACATCAACGAGGCGCTTGATGTCGATGACGCGGAGCTTCTCGCCTCGGCCATCGGTGATGTTGCCCGCGCGTGTGGCATGGCCGAGATCGCAAAGGACGCTAGTGCTGCTCGAGAATCTTTGTGCGAGGCTCTCCGTCAAAGCAGCCAGCCGCGCATGGAGACAATTGCCAGAGTTCTGGCTGAATTGGGGTTGCGCTTTGTGGTTGAACCGACGGTAGAGCGGACCACTGCAGCGGCGAAGAGGAAAAAATCAAAAACCAAGGCCACTCCAATCAAAGCGCGCGCAGCGTAAATCTGCTCAGCGTTTGATGTAATCGACATCAGCATCGAACTCCCTGTGGGACAACGCGCGTCTCCCCGCAAAGGGGGCCCTTCGTTAAAATCCTATGTCTATCGAACAGTCCAGGGCGTTGCACTCGTTACGCGCCCATGACAGTACCTTGAGACTTTCATACTGACTTTTTATTGACATATTTATTTTCGAAAAAATATGCGTTTGAATTGTTATTTTTATTGAGAGAGTAAATTGAGAAATTTACTTTTTTAATGGGTTTTTTGTCTTACTCGTCAGGCTCGTTATGAACAGAAATCGTCTGTTGTTCTTGGCTTTAATGCTCTTGTCTTCGCCAGTTCTGGCGGGCGTAGATTGTGACAAGTTAAACGAAGCTGGAGAAGATGTCTCAAACTATGTTCCAGATTTCGGTTCTGGCCGCGATATTGTCGGGAAGGGCAGGGTGCAGTTCTATTCTGGACCCCATGAGAGTTGCAAAATGGACGGTTGGTTTGTGGTTCCTGGGGATGCGCTGTTTGCGAAATTCACCTACCAAGGCTTCACCGAAGTTTCGTTCATTCCGATGAAAAAGGGTGATCGTGAGGTGACAGCTTGGGTTTTCTCACACAGGTTAAAAGAGAACGGTAGAGGCATCGTGCCAGGCCATTCGCCCGATATCGAGGAAGTGGCAGCACTGATTAAACGTGGCGAGTCGGCAATTGCGCAGCGCAAGTTTGAGAGCGCAATTGAAACATGCCAGACCGGTCTTGATGCGCTAGGTGATGCCTATTGGAGCAAGGATATTGTGGACGATAGCGACATGAAGTTGATTGCAGCTGGCGCGCTCCGTCGAGATGGAAAGTTGGATAACGCAGCTACGATGTACTGCAGAATCGTGGCTAACCGCCTTCACCTTTACAAAAGAAAATTACAGTAGAGGCGACATATTGTAGGAGTGGCGGCCACAAGGCGGCGAACAAATAGGTCATCTTCGCGCTGGGCCCGAGGCTTTCCCACTCGCTGCCCCCTGCTGGTAAGATAGCGCTCCTTATTTTCCTGAAGTGGAGGGCGCGGTGCGTCTGCTTTTGGTGGAAGACGATCCGATGATCGGCGAGAGTATCAAAGAGGGCTTGCTGGGCGATGGCTATGCTGTCGACTGGCTGCGCGATGGGCAGGCGGCTGAACTGGCGCTGTCCACCGTCACCTATGACCTGCTGCTGCTCGACCTGGGCCTGCCGCGCAAGCAGGGCATGGATGTGCTGCACGCACTGCGCAATCGCGGCAATGAACTGCCTGTGCTGATCCTCACCGCGCGCGACAGCACCGCCGACCGCGTCGCGGGACTGGATGCCGGCGCGGACGATTACCTCGTCAAACCCTTCGATCTCGATGAACTGCTGGCCCGCATCCGCGCCTTGCTGCGCCGCCGCGTGGCGCGCACCCGCTCGCGCATCGTGCATGGCGGCGTGACGCTGGATCTGGCCAGCCATGAGGTGCAGCTGGACGGCGCACCGGTCAAGCTGTCCTCGCGCGAATTCTCCGTGCTGCGCGCCTTGCTGGACAATCCGGGCAGCGTCGTCTCCAAGGCCCAGCTGGAGGAAAAACTGTACGGCTGGGATATGGAAGTGGAGTCCAATACTGTCGACGTCTACGTTCACCATCTGCGCAAGAAGTTCGGCTCGGACTTCATCAAGAACGTGCGTGGGGTGGGCTACAAGATTCCGGCGGCATCATGAGAACGATCCGCCATCAGCTGTTGATTGGCCTTCTCTGCGCCACCTTTGCCTGCGTGGCCGGTGTGGGCGCGCTGCTGTATCACACCCTGTTCCGCGAAGCCAGCGAGCTGGCGGACCTGCAGTTGCGTGAGGAAGCCGAACTGCTGGATCTGCAGATGCGCGGAATGCAGCTACCCGGCCTGAAGGTCGCTACGGCGCCGGGTGAAAACGATCCTGAAGAGGTGATGGTCACGCAGGCCTGGAACGAACAGGGAGCGCCGCTGCATGCTTCTGCAACGCCTGGCCTGGCGCCGCTGCCGCATCTCTCGGTGCATGACTACGTCGATATGGAATGGAAGGGCGAACCCTGGCGTCTGTATGGCCAGGCGCGCTCCGGTATGTATGTGCAGATCGCCCAGCCGGTCGCGGAGCGCCGCCGCCTGGCGTTCAAGATGGCGCGCCGTGCGGGTTGGCCCTTGCTGGCGATTGCGCTGATCTTCGGCGGCTTGATCGTCATCGTGGTACGGCGCGCCTTGCGTCCGCTGGACCGTTTGGCACACGCGGTGGTCGGGCAGGATCCCGCCGCGCTGCAGCCGCTGGATCCCGAAGCGATGGCGCCCGATCTGCGCCCCGTGGTGCTGGCGCTGAATGCGCTGATGGGCAAGTTCGAGCAGGCGATGGCGGCGCAGCAGACCTTTGTGGCCGATGCCGCGCACGAGTTACGTTCGCCGCTCACCGCCCTCAAGCTGCAACTGCAACTGGTGGAGCGCGCCGAAAATGACGCCGCGCGCACGCAGGCGCTGGCGCGCATGCACGAGCGCCTGGATCGCGGCAGCCATATGGTACAGCAGCTTCTCAGCCTCGCGCGCCATGAGCCGGGGCTGCGCGCGGTGCAGTGGCAGCCGGTGGCGCTGACGCCGTTACTGGCGGGCGTGGTGGCCGATCATAGCGCGCTGGCCGACAGCCGTGACATCGACCTGGGTGTGGAGCCCGCAGGCGGCGAGATCGTGCTGCAGGCCGATGCGGACGGCCTGCGCGTCCTGCTCAACAACCTGGTCGACAACGCGGTGCGCTATACGCAGCGCGGCGGCCGGGTCGATCTGCTGGCCGGTACGGAGAACGGCCGCGCCTTCCTGCAAGTGCGCGACAACGGCCCCGGTGTGAAGCCGGAACAGCGCGAACGCCTGTTCGACCGCTTCTTCCGCCCCGATGGCAACGAGGTGTGGGGCTGCGGCCTGGGACTCTCCATCGTGCGCAATATCGCCGACCATCACCGCGCGCAGGTCCGGCTGGAAGACAGTGTTTATGGCCAGGGGTTGAGTGTCACCGTGCTGTTTGCGTGAGCTTTAATAATGCGTTAACGAAGGCTCTGTTAGACTTGCCGCTCGCGGCGTTTTACCCTTATAAAACAAAGGCTTGTGACTGTTGTGTGAACTTTAAAAAAGTAGTTTAGGTTCATATTCCTGTCACATTTGATTCTTAGACTTGCCGGTTTTTACACCTCACAAAACCGGAAAGTCTTATGAAAAACAATCAGCAGCAGTTGCTTCGTTCCGTGATGTCGGCCCAGGTGCTGGCCGCCCTGGCCCTGATGTCGGGCAGCGCCTTTGCGCAGACCGCCACCGATGACCTGGGCGTCTCGAACACCGCGCTGGATGCGGAGGCGATCAAGAGCCGCGTCATCGTGACCGGCTCCAACGTCGTCAACCGCGCGCCGGTACAGGCTTCGCTGCAGGCGACCCAGCCGCAGTCGATCATCACCGCGACCTTCATCGAGCAGGCCACCACGCCGCTGGCGGACTTCAATAACCTGGCGCGCATTGCGCCGAGCGTGGGCGGCGGCTTGTCGTCCAACGGCGCGGGCCTGGGCGAATCCAAAGTGACGCTGCGCGGCTTTCAGGACGGCGAGTACAACGTCACCTACGACGGCATCCCATTCGGCGACACCAACAACCCGACCCACCATTCGACCTCCTACTTCCCGGCCCGTATCATCGGCGGCATGGTGATCGATCGTGGTCCGGGCAATGCCAGCAATCTGGGCCAGGCCACTTTCGGCGGTTCGATCAATCTGTTTTCCAAGGAGCTGTCGGACGAATTCCGCTTTACGCCTTATGGCACCTACGGTTCGTGGAACACCAAGATCCGCGGCGCGGAGATCGATTCGGGCCGCATCGAAAGCATGGCCGGCGCGCGCATGATGTTCAACGCCTCGCGTCTGACCAGCGATGGCGCCCAGACCTACAGCGGCGACAAGGAAGACAACTACCAGTTCAAGTTCCAGCTGCCGGTCGGCGCCAATACCACGCTGACGCTGTTCTCGACCTATAACACCATCCACAGCTTTGTGCCGGATAAGGCGGGCGTGACCCTGAGCCAGGTGGCGCAGTTCGGCAAGAACTACTCGCTCAACAACGACCCTACCAGCCAGAACTACTACGGCTACAACTACAACGACAAGCGTACCGATTTTGAATACATCCGCCTGCAGTCGAAGCTGGCCGATGGCTGGTCGCTGGACAATACGCTGTACACCTACGCGTATAACAACAACACCTTCTCCGGCCAGGACGCCAGTGGCGCCACCGCCAATGGCACCAAGGCCGGCCCGGCGGGTAACAAGGACGTCCCAGGCTACAACAAGCTGAACTCCTACCGCGTCAATGGCGACATCTTCAAGTTCACCAAGCAGACTTCGGCCGGCTTGCTGCGCGCGGGCGTATGGCTGGAGGACTCCAACACCGACCGCCATACCTTCGATCTGGATTGGACTTTGAACGCCCCGAATCCAAAGGAAGCCACTGCGCCAAAGGACGTCTCGTACAACCAGCGTTCGTCGTGGACGCAGTACCAGCCTTTCGTCGAGTTTGAGTGGGCTGCCGCGCCGTCGCTGACCGTGACCCCGGGCCTGAAATACGCAAGCTTCAAGCGTGAGCTGGATGCGGTGGTCAATCAGACCACCCGTATTCCAACCAAGGCCGATGATACCTACAGCACCACGCTGCCATTCCTGACCGCGAACTATCAGATCGACCGCGAGACCTCGGCCTATGCGCAGATCGCACGTGGCTTCCTGGTGCCGGATCTGTCGATGTTCTACGTGAATAATCCAGGTCTGAGCTCGCCGAAGCCGCAGACCTCGACCAACTACCAGCTGGGCGCCGTACGCCAGTCGGGTAATCTGGCGCTGGATGGCGACATCTACTACATCGACTTCAATAACAAGATCGCTTCGACCGGCACTGGCAATGACCTGGTGTACTACAACCAGGGCGGCGTGGTGTACAAGGGTATTGAAGGTTCGGTGACCTACTACGTGGGCAGCGGCTTCTCGCTGCACGCCAACGGTTCGCTGAACAAGGCGGAAGCCAAGGATACCGGTCTGCAGATCGGCAAGGCGCCCAAGTCGACCGCCGCGCTGGGTGTGCTGTACAAGGATCATGGCATGTATGGCTCGCTGATCGCCAAGAGCACCGGCAGCCAGTATGCCAAGGATGGCGAGCCTGCGGCTTACAAGATCGGCGCCTACACGGTCACCAACTTCACCGCCGGCTATCGCTGGAAGGTGAGCGGCAGCCCGGTCAAGGCGGTCAAGGTGCAGGTGGGCGTGGACAATGTGTTCAACAAACAGGACGTCACTTCGATCGCGCCGAACAGCAAGGGCGTGGCCTTCGATCAGTACACCTTTGTGCCTGAGCGTAGCTGGACCTTCTCGCTGAACGCGGACTTCTAAGGATTGCTGATGTTGAAGTCTTTGATGCTGTGCGGCGCCATGTTGTTGCCGGGTGCCGTGCAGGCGGCGGCGCCCGATCCGGTGGTGATGTCCTTTGCCACCGTTGGCGATTCGCGCATGGATACGGCCGGCGCGCAGACGGCGCAGGACAAGGTCTATCTGCAGAATACGCGGGCGCTGTCCCGTATTCTGCGGGAGATCGAGGCGGCCAGGCCGAAGGCGCTGTTCTTCAATGGCGACATGATCATGGCCTATACGTCTGACGCTGCGCAGGTGGCGCGCGAGTATGCCTACTGGCGCGGCATGACGGCGGGGCTGATGGAGGCTGGTACTTACGTGGTGCCGGTCAGCGGAAATCATGAAATGCAGTCGAAGGGCGCGGGCGGCAAAAAGGCGCGCGTCGAGAACGAGGAGCTGTGGCGTGCCAGCATGGGCGATCTGATTCTCGATACGGCGCGCTTCCATGCTGTTACGGGCCTGGAAGCGAGCGCCTTTGATGCGAATAATGCGCCGCAGATTGGCGGCCCGGATGGCGTCCAGACCAGCCAGTCGCAGTTGACGTATTCCTTCGATGCGGGCGGCAGCCATTTTGTGGTGATCGATACGGACCCGGTGGGGAATGATGGCCATGGTCCGGCGCACTGGCTGGCGCAGGATCTGGCACAGGCCAAGGCACGCGGCGCCAAACGCTTCTTCGTGTTCGGGCATAAGCCGGTGTACACCTACTACTACCGCAAGGGTGTGGAAAAGGATGGCATGGACATCTATCCGGACAATGCGCAGGCTTTCTGGAAGGTGATCGAGGAATACGGTGCGGCCTATTTCTGCGGACACCAGCATATCTTCAACGCCCAGCAGCCGGAAGGGAAGGCCTGGCAGATCATGGTGGGTTCCGGAGGATCGCCGTTCACTGCGCAGAAAGGCGAGTCGAGCAATCCGCAGGACCGCATGTATGCGTGGGCGCTGGTGCGCGTGCGCGCGAGCGGCAAGGTGCAGATCGAAGTCTATGGTTTCGATGAGCACTACGGCAAGACGCAGAAGCTGAAGACGGTGCAGTACTAGCTCGCATAAAGCTTGGCTCGGCAGGCCAACAACTTTGCTCGGGCGGCGAAGTGAATTGTGGGATCATGGACAAAATATTAACTCGGAGCTGATGTTGAAACTGAGACTGTGTTCGTCCTTGATCCTGCTGCTGGCGCTGAGCGCTTGCGCGACTTCCAGCCATCAACTGGGCGCGCCCGCGCCGGGCAAAGCGCTCGGCAGCGCCGAGATGGAAAAGCTGATTGATCAGCCTGGGCCCATCGAGCTCACCACCATCGCCAGCGTGGAATGGGCGGTGCCGCTGGATGGCCTGGTCAACCTGAAATCGCCGACCGCGATTGCCGCCGGCCTGACAGACCATGACGAGCCGATCCAGGTGTATGCGCATGTGCTGCATCATCCCCAGCGTGGCTACTTCCTGGTCGACACCGGCGTCGCGCAAAGCGTGCTGGACGATCCGGGCAAGGCTGGCGTGAGCTGGCTGGTGCGCCGTGGCATGCCGGTCGACACCATGAAGATGCGTAAGAGCACGGCCGCTATCGTGCATGACCTGCCGTCGCCGCTGCAGGGCGTGATGCTGACCCACATGCACCTTGACCACATCGCTGGTCTACCCGAAGTGCCGGGCAACGTGCCCATCTATATCGGTCCCGGCGAATCGACCCACACCAGCTGGATCAACGTGCTCATGCAGGGCACCACCGACAATATGCTGAACGGGAAAGCACCCCTGCAGGAATGGCCCTTTCAGCCAGACGCGCAGCAGCGCTTTGACGGCATCCTCGACGTATTCGGCGACGGTTCGGTGTTCGCCATCAGCGTACCCGGCCACACGGCGGGCAGCGTGGCCTATCTGGTGCGAACTACCCGTGGCCCGGTGCTGCTGACGGGCGACACCAGCCACACCCGCTGGGGCTGGGAACATACGGTCGAGCCGGGCGACTATACCGACGACAAACCGCGCAACCTGGTCAGCCTCAAGCAGCTCAAGGCCCTGGTGGCCGCGCACCCCTCCATCGAAGTGCGCTTCGGCCACCAGCCTTAACGGGTAAAAACGGACTGTCGCTCGCTCCCCACGATAATATTCAAAGCATTTGATTTATTAAATCAGATGCTTTATTGTCGATGGTATTCGATTAACAATCGGCAGGGGCGGGTGTGGAGCAGAGATCCAAGCAGATGGTGGCGATTGGTGGCGCGTCCGGTTTTTGGGGCGACAGCGTGCTGGGCGCGCGGCAGCTGGTGGCGTCCGGGCAGATCGATTACCTGGTGTTCGATTACCTGGCCGAGCTGACCATGTCGCTGCTGGCCAACGCTCAGCAAAAGAATCCGGACGCGGGTTATGCCACCGACTTTGTCGCGCTGGCGATGCGCGCCGTGCTCAAGGACGCGCTGAAGAAGGGCATCCGCATCGTTGCCAATGCCGGCGGCGTCAATCCGCGCGCGTGCGCTGGCGCGCTCAAGGCGCTGGCGGAAGAGCAGGGCGTGGAAGTGCGTGTGGCCGTGGTGGAGGGCGATAACGTCATGCCGCTGCTGCCATCGCTGGATCTTCCGGGCATGCCTGCCAAGGTATTGACTGCCAATGCCTATCTGGGCGCCTTGCCGATCAAGCAGGCGCTCGACGCGGGCGTGCAGGTCGTCATCACGGGACGCTGCGTGGACAGCGCCGTCACGCTGGGTGTGTTGATGCACGAATTTGGCTGGGCCTCGGACGACTACGATCTTCTCGCCTCAGGCAGTCTGGCCGGGCACCTGATCGAGTGCGGCTGCCAGGGCGTGGGCGGCCTGCATACGGACTGGGAGCAGGTGCCGGATTGGGCCAACAGCGGATACCCGATCGTTGAGTGCTCGCGCGACGGCGGCATCGTCATCACCAAGCCCGCAGGTACGGGCGGTCTCGTCACACCTGCCACCGTCGGCGAGCAGCTGCTGTACGAGATCGGCGATCCAGCGCGTTATCTGCTGCCGGACGTGGTGTGCGACTTCACCCAGGTACGCTTGACGCAGCAAGGCCCCGGGCGCGTCGCAGTGCAGGGCGTGCGCGGACTGCCGCCAACCAGCACCTACAAGGTGTCGTCCACCTACATGGACGGCTACCGTTGCGCCGCCCAGCTGACCATCATCGGCTTCGACGCCGAACGCAAGGCGCAGCGCACGGCGGAGAGCATCCTTGAGCGCACGCGCGCCATGTTCCGTGCATTGGGCATGGCCGATTACAGCGCCACTCAGATCGAGATTCTCGGCACCGCGCCTTCGCACGGCCCGTATGCACCGCAAGGGCAGCACTGGGATGCGGTGCTGTGGCTGGCCGTCTCCCACGGCGACAAGCGCGCGCTGGAATTGTTCAGCCGCGAGATCGCGCCTTCCGCTACCTCGTGGGCGCCGGGGACGACTGGCATGGGAGGGCGTCCAGCCGTCTCGCCGTCGATCAAGCAGTTCGCCTTCCTGCTCGTTAAGGACAAGGTGCAGCCGACCGTGCTGCTGCCGGATGGTCGGCAGGTGCCCGTCGCGATCCCGCATGTGCAGCCGCAACCGGCAGCGTCGCCAATGCCGTCCGCACCGTTCTCGCCGCCTGGCGCCTCGGGTGCGGATGGCGAAAGCGCTGTTGTCGACCCCTCCTGGCCCGAGGTGCCGCTGATCGAGCTGGCCTGGGCTCGTAGCGGCGACAAGGGCGACATCTCCAACATCGGTGTGATCGCACGCCGGCCGGAATATCTGCCGCTGCTGCGCGCGCAATTGACGGAGCAGAGCGTCGCGGCCTATCTGGCGCACCTGGTGGAAGGCCCGGTCACGCGCTATGAGCTGCCCGGCATGGACGCCTTCAACTTCGTCTGCGAGCGCGCACTGGGCGGCGGCGGAATGACCTCGCTGCGGCATGACGCACTGGGCAAAGGCATGGCGCAGGTGCTGCTGGCCATGCCGGTCCGCGTGCCATTTGAGGAGGGAGCCTGAATGTATAACGCCATGCCGCCATCGGCCGAATTCAGCGCCGAACATGAAGCCTTCCGCGCCACCGTCAAACGCTTTGTCGACCAGGAGCTGATGCCTCACATCGACTCCTGGGACGAGGCAGAAACCTTCCCTCGTGAGCTGTACCGCAAGGCCGCCGATATCGGCCTGCTGGGCCTTGGCTTCCCCGAAGAATTCGGCGGCATCCCCGGCGACGCATTCCATGAACTGGCGATGCACGAAGAGCTGACCCGCTGCGCCAGTGGCGGCCTGCTGGCATCGCTGTTCAGCCATACCATCGGCGCACCGCCCATCGTCGCGGGCGGCAGTGAGGAACTGAAAGCACGTCTGCTGCCAGCGATCCTGTCCGGTGAAAAGATCAGCGCCCTGGCCATCACCGAACCTTCGGGAGGCTCCGACGTCGCCAACCTGAGCACCCGCGCTGTCCGCGATGGCGACCATTACATCGTCAACGGCAGCAAAACCTTCATCACCTCCGGCATGCGCGCGGACCTCATCACCGTCGCTGTGCGCACCGGCGGTGTTGGTGCTGGCGGTGTCTCGGCCCTGCTGGTCGAAGGCGACACGCCCGGCCTGGCCCGCACACCGCTCAAGAAAATGGGCTGGTGGTGTTCAGACACCGCCCAGCTGCACTTTGAAAACTGCCGCATCCCTGCCGCCAATCTGCTGGGCCGCGAGAACGGTGGCTTCGAGATTATCATGCGCAACTTCAACCACGAGCGCCTGATGCTGGCCATGCAGGCTTACGGCTTCGCGCGCGTGTGCCTGGACGAAGCTTCTACCTGGGCGATGGAGCGGCGCACCTTTGGCCAGCGCCTGGTGGCGCATCAGGCTGTGCGCCACAAGCTGGTGGCGATGGCGACCCGCATCGAAGCCACCCGCGCCATGTTGGAAGACCTGGCGCGGCGCGGCGCGCAAGGCCAGATACCGGTGGCGCAGGTCTGCATGGCCAAGAACTTCGCCGCGCAGACCATGCAGTTCTGCGCCGATCAGGCAGTGCAGATCCTGGGCGGCATGGGCTTCATGCGCGGCACCAAGTCGGAACGCATCTACCGCGAAGTCAAGGTCTACATGATCGGCGGCGGGGCGGAAGAAATTCTCAACGATCTGGCTGCGCGCCAGCTGGGTTGGAAATAACAAGGACTCATCCATGTATCGCTCAATATTCAAACCGGAACTGTTCAAGGACAAGGTCATCGTGGTCACCGGCGGCGGTAGCGGCATTGGCCGCTGTACGGCCCATGAGCTGGCGGCACTGGGCGCGAAAGTGATCCTCGTCGGCCGCTCGCTGGACAAGCTGGAAGCCGTGCGCGAGGAGATTGCCCGCGATGGCGGCCGCGCCGACCCGCGCGTCTGTAACATCCGCGACGAGGCGGCTGTTACCGCACTGGTGGCGGAGATCCTTGCTGCGCATGGCCGTATCGATGGACTGGTCAACAACGCGGGCGGCCAGTTCCCATCCTCGTTGCTGGACATATCGCAAAAGGGCTGGGAAGCGGTAGTGCAGACCAATCTCACCGGCGGCTTCCTGATGGCGCGTGAATGCCTCAAACAGCATATGCAGCGCCACGGCGGCAGCATCGTCAACATCGTGGCCGATATGTGGGGCGGCATGCCGAATATGGGCCACTCCGGTGCAGCCCGCGCGGGCATGGTCAACTTCACCGAGACGGCGGCCTTTGAGTGGGCCCAGTACGGCGTGCGCGTCAACGCGGTGGCGCCGGGTTACGTGGCTTCGTCCGGTATGGACTCCTATCCGCCCGCCATGCGCCAGATTATTCGCGGCTTTGCCGAAACCGTGCCTCTGCACCGCATGGCGACCGAAGCGGAGATCGCGGCGCCCATCGCGTTCCTGCTGTCGGAAGCGGCCAGCTTCATCACCGGAACGACCTTGCGTGTGGATGGCGGTCGTCCCAATGCGCGCGGTGGTATGCCAATGCCCGCTCCATCGCAAGGCGCGGAGGCATTCGACGGCTTCCATCTGGCCAGTACACCGAAGGTATTCCAGGACGACGGAGGCAAGGCATGACGCATCTGTCCACCCGCATCGTGCCGCAAAGCGATCAGTTCCAGGCCAATGCCGCAGCGCTGGAAGGGCAGATCGCCCAGCTGCGTGCACTGGAAAAGCGCACGCGCGACAAGTCGAATGCCGCCGGTCCCTTGTTCGCCAAACGCGGCCAGCTGCTGCCGCGCGAGCGATTGGGGCATTTTCTGGACGTTGGTGCGCCGTTCCTGGAATTGTCCACGCTGGCGGGCTACTGCCTGGACACGAAAGATCCGGCGCAGTCGGTGCCGGGCGGCGGCTTGCTGGCGGGGATAGGCTATGTCAGCGGCGTACGCGTGATGGTGCTGGTGGACGATGCCGGTATCGACGCCGGCGCTCTGCAGCCGATGGGCGTGGAGAAGTTCCAGCGCGCGCAGGCCATCGCGCTGGAGCAGAAGCTGCCCTTCATCCACCTGGTGGAAAGCGCGGGTGCCAATCTGCTGGCCTACAAGGTGGAGACTTTCATTAACGGCGGCAGCACCTTCTACTGGCTGGCGCGCCTGTCAGCGGCTGGCCTGCCGGTGATCAGCGTGGTGCACGGATCGAGCACGGCGGGCGGCGCCTATATGCCGGGCTTGTCGGACTACGTGGTGATGGTGCGTGAACGTGCGCGCGCCTTCCTGGCCGGTCCACCGCTGCTGAAAGCGGCCACCGGTGAAATCGCCACCGAAGAAGAACTGGGTGGCGCCGAGATGCACGCTTCGATGTCCGGCCTGAGCGAATACACGGCGGAGGACGATGCCGACGCGCTGCGTATTACGCGCGATATCGTCGCGGCGCTGGACTGGAACCGCGATCTACCCGCGCCTGCGCGCGCGTACGAAGCGCCGCGCTATGATGCCGCCGAGCTGCTGGGCATCGCCTCCACCGACCACCGCAAGCCGCTGGACATGCGCGAGGTGATTGCGCGGCTGGTGGATGGCTCGGACTTCCTCGAATTCAAACCAGACTACGGCCCGGCCACAGTGACCGGCCACGCCTTCATCTGCGGCATGCGGGTGGGGATCATCACCAACAACGGTCCGATCGATCCGGCGGGCGCCAGCAAGGTGGTGCACTTCATCCAGGTGTGCAGCCAGTCGGCTACGCCCTTGCTCTACCTGCAGAACACCACCGGCTACATCGTCGGCAAGGCGTCCGAGCAGGCGGGCATGATCAAGCACGGCTCGAAGATGATCCAGGCGATGTCCAACGCGCCGGTGCCGCGCATTACCGTGCATTGCGGCGCGTCCTTCGGTGCGGGGAACTTTGGCATGTCGGGACGCGGCTTCTTCCCCGATTTTTGCTTCAGCTGGCCGAATGCGCGCACCGCCGTGATGGGTGCGGAGCAGGCGGCCAACACCATGGCCTTCGTCATGGAAGGCAGCATGAAGCGCAAAGGCCTGGAAGTGGACCGCGACGCCATTGAAGCCATGCGCGCCAAGGTCATCGCCACATTTGAAGCACAGACCGACGCTTTCTACCTGTCGGGACGCCTGCTGGACGATGGCGTGATCGACCCGCGCGATACGCGCAAGGTGCTGGCCACGGTGCTGTCGGTCTGTGAGGAGGCGCACCGGCGCCAGCTGCATCCGGTCCAATTCGCGGTCGCCCGCGCCTGAATACAAACACGGAGACACTCATGCAATTCACCCACGAACACCTGGAGCTGCAGCGCAATCTGGAACGCTTCATTGAAACCGAAATCAATCCATTCGTCGATGAATGGGAGGAAGCGGAGATCTTCCCGGCCAAGGAGCTGTTCCGCAAGATGGGCAAGCTCGGGTTCCTCGGTATCACCAAGCCGGTGGAATTTGGTGGCCTGGGTCTGGACTATTCCTATGCCGTGGCGGCGGGCGAGGCGCTGGGCAATATCAACTGCGGTGGTGTGCCGATGGCGATTGGCGTGCAGACGGATATGGCGACGCCTGCGCTGGCGCGCTTTGGCTCCGATTCGCTGCGCCGGGAGTTTCTGGCCCCGGCCATCACGGGCGATATGGTGGCCTGCATCGGTGTGTCCGAGCCGGGTGCAGGTTCCGATGTGGCGGCGGTCAAGACCACCGCGCGCAAGGATGGCGACGACTACATCATCAACGGCAGCAAGATGTGGATCACCAACAGCTTGCAGGCTGACTGGATGTGTGTTCTGGCGAATACTTCGGACGGCGCGCCGCATCGTAACAAGACACTGATCATTGTGCCGATGAATACACCCGGCATCTCGGTCGGCAAGAAGATCCGCAAGATCGGCATGAATTCGTCGGACACCGGCTTGATCCACTTCGATGAAGTGCGCGTGCCGCAGCGCTTCCGCGTGGGCGAGGAAGGGCAGGGCTTTACCTATCAGATGCTGCAGTTCCAGGAGGAGCGCCTGTTTGCCTCGGCCACCAATCTGCGTTCGCTCAGCAAGTGCATCGAGCAGACGGTGGACTACACGCGCGAGCGCAAGATGTTCGGCGGCTCGGTGCTGGACAACCAGTGGGTTCATTTCACCCTGGCGGAGCTGAAAACGGAAGTGGAAGCCTTGCGTGCGCTGGTCTATCGTGCCTGCGACCTTTACGTGGCGGGGCAGGATGTGACCGAGCTGGCGTCCATGGCCAAGCTGAAAACGGGGCGGCTGATTCGTACGGTGTCGGACAGCTGCCTGCAGTTCTGGGGCGGCATGGGCTATACGCTGGAAAATCCGGTCTCGCGCCTGTATCGCGATGGCCGCCTGGTATCGATTGGCGCGGGCGCCGATGAAGTCATGTTGGGCATCATCTGCAAGTACATGGGCACGCTGCCGGGCAAGAAGGGTTGATGGCATGGCGCAGCCTTCCTTTCGCTCGATCCTGATTGCCAACCGTGGCGAGATCGCGCTGCGCATCACCCGCACGGCGCGGCGGCTGGGCTATCGCGTCATTGCCGTGTATTCGGATGCGGATCGCGAGGCGCCGCATTGCCGGGTGGCGGATGCGGCGGTGCATATCGGGGCGGCGCAGCCGTCGGCGTCGTATCTGAATATTGCGGCCTTGCTGGAGGCGGCGCGGTCGTCGGGGGCGGAGGCGGTGCATCCGGGCTATGGCTTCCTGGCCGAGAGCGAGGCCTTTGCGCAGGCGTGTGCGGACGCGGGGCTGGTGTTCATCGGGCCGCCGCCCGCTGCGATTCGCGACATGGGTAACAAGGCGGGCGCCAAGCGCATCATGGCGGCGGTGGGCGTGCCTTGCGTGCCGGGCTATCAGGGCGAAGATCAATCGGATGCGCGGATGGCGCAGGAGGCCGCGAATATCGGTTATCCGGTGATGATCAAGGCCGCTGCGGGCGGCGGCGGCCGGGGCATGCGGCGGGTGGAGCGCACGGAGGATTTTGCGGCGGCGCTGCAGTCGGCTCGGTCGGAGGCGCAGAATGCGTTTTCCAGCGGCGAGCTGATTCTGGAGAAGGCCATCGTTGAACCGCGCCATATCGAGATTCAGGTGTTCGCTGATGCGCATGGCAATGTGGTGCATCTGGGCGAACGGGATTGCTCGGTGCAGCGGCGGCATCAGAAGCTGATCGAGGAATCGCCTTCGCCCGTGGTGACGCCGGAGCTGCGGCAGCGCATGGGGGAGGTATCGGTGGCTGCGGCGCGCGCGATCGGCTATATCGGTGCGGGGACGCTGGAGTTTCTGCTGGACCGAGAAGGGCAGTTCTACTTCATGGAGATGAACACCCGCCTGCAGGTGGAGCACGCGGTGACCGAGTGTGTGATTGGCGTCGACCTCGTGGAGTGGCAGCTGCGAGTGGCGAGCGGCGAGGCGCTGCCGCTGTCGCAGCAGGAGATCGATGCGCGGCGCGCTGATGGCGGTCATGCCATCGAGGTGCGTCTGTGCGCGGAGGATCCCGCGCAGGACTTTTTGCCGCAGAGCGGGACCGTCGCGCGCTGGCGGGCTCCGGGCGATGTACGGACGGATCATGCGCTGGAAGATGGTCTGCAGGTGTCGCCGTTTTACGATTCGATGCTGGCCAAGATTGTGGCGCACGGGCGAGATCGCGGTGATGCACTGCGCCGCCTGACGCGCGCGCTGGAGGATTGTCTGCTGCTGGGCGTGCGCAGCAACCGCCGCTTCCTGGCGCAATGCGTGGCGCATCCTGAATTTATCGCCGGTCGCGCCACCACGGCGTTCATCGAAACGAATCTGCCGCAGGCCGTGCGCAGTGCGGCCACCGCAGCCAGCACCGCATCGGCTGGTGCCCAGGCCGATGCCGGGTCATGCGCAGGCGAGAGCGAGCACGCGCACGCGGGCGTCATGGGACTATCCGCGCTGTTCCTTGCATCGCGTCGGCAGGCGGCCCGCGCGCGCTATTCGGAAGAGTTGCGGGGATGGTCGAGCAGTGAAGCCTATCCTCATCTGTGCCGCTTCATGCTGGATGGGCAGCCGGCTCAGGCTTATGTGCGGGCTGCTTCCACGCTGGGGACAGATGATGGCAGGTGCCTTCATCTGCAGATCGACGGGCGCGCAATCGCCATCGAGTACGCCAGGGCGGGTGATGAGTGGCACATCCTGCTGGACGGGCTTGAGCACGCTCTGCGCGACACCACGTACGCACGGGCCGAACGAAATGGCGCTGCCAATGGCAATGGCCGCATGACCGCGCCGATGAACGGCCGCGTGACTGCCGTCCATGTGGCGCAAGGTGACCAGGTGAACACCGGCCAGCCGCTGCTGGTCATCGAGGCCATGAAGATGGAGCACAGCGTCGTGGCGCAGGCAGCGGGGCAGGTGGAGCAACTGGGCGTTCGTGTTGGAGACCAGGTCTCGCCCGGTGCGCTGCTGGTGCAGATCGCTGCCGCGCCAACAGCGCCCTTGGCCGCCACCAGCGGGAGAGGATAGAATGTCTGCCGTCTTACCCAGCCAGGAAGCGATGAGTCCCGAACAACCCGTCAAACGCAAGCGCGGCCGCCCGGTGCAGGATGCCAATGAAGGCCTGCGCCAGGCCCTGCTCGACCAGTCGGCCAAACTGTTCCGCGAAAAAGGCTACGGCAACACCACCGTGCGCGACATCGCCGCCGCCACCGGCATCCACGCGGGAAGCTGGTTCTATCACTTCAAGACCAAGCACGATATCCTGGCCGCCGTGGTGGAGCTGGGCCTGACCCGCGCCATCGACGACATCGAAGTGATCGGCGTCGACCAGCTGCCGCCGCGAGAAGCCTTGCTGCGCCTGATCCACCAGCATCTGCACACGCTGCTGGGACCAGACCAGGACTACATCCCCGTCATGCTGTACGAATGGCGCTCCCTGGACGCCGACGCCAAGCTGCGCATCGTCGGCCTGCAGGACCGCTACGAAGCCATCTGGGACAAGGTGATCGCGCGCCTGCAGCAGTCGGGCGAGTGGTCCATGCCCACCAAGCTGGATCGCTTGCTGATGTTCGGCGCCCTGAACTGGTGCGCCAAGTGGTACAAGGCCGACGCCGGAGACGATCTTGAGTCGCTGGCGAAAATCGCGCTGCAATTCGTGCTCCGTACACCATAATCCGCCGGACGATGGCATACTGTCGCCAAAACCAAGGAGACAGCGATGCAAAAAATCCTGGCAAGCGCCATTGCTACCATCGTTTTGACTTTGTCCGGCGGCGCCGCACTGGCCGACGCCCAGCATCCCAAGATCGGCTTTTCGATCGACGACCTGCGCACCGAGCGCTGGACCCGCGACCGCGACCTGTTCAACGCCGAGGCGGAAAAACTGGGCGCCAAGGTCTACATCCAGTCTGCCGACGCCAGCGAGCAGCGCCAGATCGCCCAGATCGAGAACCTGATCTCGCGCGGAGTCGACGTGCTGGTGATCGTGCCTTATAACGCCACGGTCCTGAACAATGTGATCCGCGAAGCGAAGAAGGCCAAGATCAAGGTAATCTCCTACGACCGCCTGATCCTCAATGCCGACATCGACGCTTATATCTCCTTCGATAACACCAAGGTCGGCGAGCTGCAGGCCGAGGCCCTGGTGCAGCAGAAGCCCAGGGGGAACTACTACCTGCTGGGCGGCGCACCGACCGACAACAACGCCAAGATGCTGCGCGAAGGCCAGCTGAAAGTGCTGCAGCCGCTGGTGGACAAGGGCGATATCAAGATCGTCGGCAAGCAGTGGGTCAAGGACTGGAGTCCATCCGAAGCGCTGTCCATCATCGAAAACGCGCTGACTGCCAACGGTAACAAGATCGACGCCGTAGTGGCTTCCAACGACTCCACGGCTGGCGGCGCGATCCAGGCGCTGACGGCGCAAAAGCTGAATGGCAAAGTTGCTGTTTCGGGTCAGGATGCCGATCTGGCGGGCGTCAAACGCGTCATCGCCGGCACCCAGACCATGACCGTCTACAAGCCGCTCAAGCAGCTGGCGGCCGAAGCGGCCAAGCTGTCGGTGCAGTTGGCCCGCAATCAGCCGCCGGCTTATAACGCCAGCTACGACAACGGCGCAAAGAAGGTCAGTACGCTGCTGCTCAAGCCTATCGCCCTGACCAAGTCGAATGTGCAGGTACTGGTTGACGACGGCTTCTACACCAAGGCCCAGCTGTCCGGACAATGACGGACTATCTGCTGGAGATGCGCGGCATCGTCAAGCAGTTTGACGGTGTGCGCGCCCTGGACGGTATCGACATCCGCATCCGGCCCGGCGAATGCGTAGGCCTGTGCGGCGAGAACGGCGCCGGTAAATCCACCTTGATGAAGGTACTGTCTGCGGTCTACCCGCATGGCAGCTGGGACGGCGAGATCCTTTGGGACGGTGCGCCGCTGCGCGCCCACTCCATCCGCGAGACGGAAGCAGCCGGGATCATCATCATCCACCAGGAGCTGATGCTGGTGCCCGAGCTGACGGTGGCGGAGAACATCTTCCTCGGGAACGAGCTGACCTTGCCCGGTGGGCGCATGGACTATGCCGCCATGAACCGCCGCGCGGCGGAGCTGCTGGCCGAGCTGAATATCCACGACGTCAATGTGGCGCTGCCGGTCAAGCAGTATGGCGGCGGCCACCAGCAGCTGATCGAAATCGCCAAGGCGCTCAACAAGAATGCGCGCCTGCTGATTCTGGACGAGCCTTCGTCCTCGCTGACGGCGGCGGAAATCCAGGTGCTGCTCGCTATCCTGCGCAAGCTGAAGGCCAAAGGCGTCACCTGCGTCTACATCTCGCACAAGCTGGACGAAGTGGCGGCCATTTGCGACACCATCACGGTGATCCGCGACGGCCAGCACATCGCCACCACACCGATGGCCGAGATGAGCATCGAACGCATCATCGCCCAGATGGTGGGACGCGAGATGAACCAGTTGTATCCCGAACGCCGCCATACGCCGGGCGAGGTGATATTCGAAGCCCGCAACGTCAGCTGCTACGACGCTGACAATCCCGGGCGCAAGCGCGTGGACGATATCTCCTTCAGCCTGCGCAAGGGCGAGATCCTTGGCATCGCCGGGCTGGTGGGGGCAGGGCGCACCGAACTGGTGTCCGCGCTGTTCGGCGCCTATCCTGGCCGCAGCGAGGCCGAGGTCTGGCTGAACGGAAAAAAGGTGGATACGCGCTCGCCGCTCAAGGCCATCCGCGCCGGGCTGGCGATGGTGCCGGAAGACCGCAAGCAGCACGGCATCGTGCCCGATCTGAGCGTGGGCCACAACATGACCCTGGCCACCCTGCAGGAATACGCCCGCGCCACCCGCATCGACCAGCAGGCCGAATTGACCACCATCCGCCGCGAGATCGGCAACGTCAAACTGAAGACGGCCAGTCCCTTCCTGCCCATTACCGGGCTTTCGGGTGGTAACCAGCAGAAGGCGGTGCTGTCCAAGATGCTGCTCACCAAACCGCAGATCCTGATCCTGGACGAGCCCACGCGTGGCGTCGACGTCGGCGCCAAGTTCGAGATCTACCAGCTGATGTTCGAACTGGCCGCGCAGGGCGTGTCGATCATCATGGTCTCGTCCGAACTGGCCGAGGTGCTGGGCATTTCCGACCGCGTGCTGGTGGTGGGCGAGGGCCGCCTGCGCGGCGATTTTGTTAACGACAATCTGAGCCAGGAAACCGTGCTGGCCGCTGCAATCACATAAAAACATGATGAAACGCCTGTTCACGCAGTACAAAATGCTGGCCTTGCTGATCGCCGTGGCGCTGATCTGGGGCTTCTTCAGCTACCACACCGAAGGCGGTTTCATCTCGCCGCGCAACCTGTCCAACCTGATGCGCCAGATGGCGATTACCGGCATCGTCGCCTGCGGCATGTCGCTGGTGATCATCGCCGGCGAGATCGATCTGTCGGTCGGCTCGCTGCTTGGCCTGCTGGGCGGCGTGGCGGCGCTGCTGGACGTGACGCACCATCTGCCGCTGGGCCTCAACCTGGCGGCGGTGCTGGGATTGGGGTTGGTGATTGGCCTGTTCAACGGCTATCTGACCGCCTACCTGAAGATTCCGTCCTTTATCGTCGGCCTGGGCGGCATGCTGGCCTATCGCGGCGTGGTGCTGGGCGTGACGGGCGGCGCCACCATCGCACCGGTGTCGGATGATCTGGTGGCTATCGGCCAGGCCTACCTGTCGCCGCAACTGGGCATTGCGCTGGGCGTGCTGCTGCTGGCGGCTGCCGTGGCCCTGATCTGGCAGCAGCGCCGCAACCATGCGGCCTATGGCATGGCGGTGGCGCCGCTGTGGCGCGACGGCGTCAAGCTGGCCGCGCTGGCGGTCGTGCTGGCGGGCTTTGTGATGACCTTCAATTCCTACGAAGGGATTCCGCTGCCGGTGCTGCTGCTACTGGCACTGCTGGGCATCTTCAGCTATGTGACTACGCAGACTGTGTTCGGCCGCCGCGTGTATGCGGTCGGCTCCAACCTGGAAGCGACCCGCCTCTCGGGCATCAACGTCCAGGCGGTCAAGCTGTGGATCTTTGGCGTGATGGGGCTGATGTGCGCTCTGGCGGGCGTGGTCAATACGGCGCGGCTGGCGGCGGGTTCGCCGTCGGCGGGGACGTCAGGGGAGCTGGATGCGATTGCGGCCTGCTTCATCGGCGGTACATCGATGCGCGGCGGTTCGGGGACGGTGCATGGTGCGCTGATTGGCGCGCTGGTGATGGCCAGTCTGGACAACGGCATGTCCATGCTGGATGTGGACACTTACTGGCAGATGATCGTGAAGGGATTGATTCTGACGCTGGCGGTCTGGGTCGATGTGAGCACCCGCGCCGCCAGACGGTAAGGCTTAGCGGTAAAACGCTTCCACTTTGCCTTTCAGTTTGATCAGCATTGGCTTGCCGAAGCGGTCCAGCGACTTGGTCGAAGCCACTTTGATCCAGCCTTCGCTGATGCAGTATTCTTCAACGTCAAAGCGGTCCTGATCGTTGAAACGGATGCCAACGTCGTGCTGGAACACGGCAGC
>Ga0213872_10000394_pt1 | contig 36299 bp, 27 predicted proteins | sample VelepicomBERX_R2_FD_160071 | JGI IMG/M metagenome (GOLD analysis project Ga0213872, IMG submission 160071) | Rhizosphere microbial communities from Vellozia epidendroides in rupestrian grasslands, the National Park of Serra do Cipo, Brazil - RX_R2 | ecosystem: Host-associated > Plants > Roots >... | reverse complement strand
CCGGCCTGGCCATCACCGATCCGGTGGCGCTGGAAGCGCAGATCAACCAGCTGGTCGGCGTGATCGCCGTCGGCCTGTTTGCGGCGCGCGGCGCCAATGTCTGCCTGCTGGGCACCGCCGAAGGCGTGCGCACCCTCAAGTACTGATGTGAAGGGCGGCGCCATGAAACGCTTTTCTGTGCTGTTGTTGTCTGCTGCAGTATTGTTGAGTGCTTGTTCCAGGCTGCCCTTGCGCCAGTCCGAGGAACAGGCCAACGCCGAAGCGGCGCTGGCCGCCGCCCGCCAACCTGCCCCGCGCACCACCGCGGCCGATGGCACGCCCATCGTCACCTCGGACGGGGTGGAGATCGAAAAAGTGGAATTCCGCGCCGGCGTGTCGTCGGCCACGGTGGAGAACCTGGCCAAGCAGGCCGATTGTCACGGCGGCCTGGGCGCCGGGCTGCTGAGCCTTCCGGGCCCGGTGGAGATTTACCGCATGGCCTGCGATAACGGCAAGGTGTTCATCGCCAGGTGCGAACTGCGCCAGTGCCGCGCGATGTAAGTATTAAAAAAGGCCGCTGATGCGGCCTTTTCTTTATTACTCGGCTGGCGGAACGTAGCCTTGCGCGGCGTCGGCGCCATCGCCGAAGAAGTGTTTTTCCATCTGCGTCGCCAGGTATTTGCGGGCGCGCTGGTCGGCCAGATTCAGGCGGTTTTCGTTGACCAGCATGGTCTGGTGCTTGAGCCATGCGGCCCAGGCTTCCTTGGACACCGATTGCCAGATCTTCTTGCCCAGTTCACCCGGATACGGCGGGAAGTCCAGACCTTCGGCTTCTTTGTTAAGTTTGATGCAATGAACGGTGCGGGCCATCGTGCTGCTCCTAAATCGGTAAAACCAATATTATAAAGACTTAATCAAAACCTGGGATTTGCGCTGCCAGTTGTACATGCGCTGGCGATCCTTGGGCAGGGCGTCCACCGTAGCGGGCACGAAGCCGCGCTTGATGAACCAGTGCGCCGTGCGGGTGGTCAGCACGAACAGCTTGGTCACGCCGATGGCGCGCGCGCGGTTCTCCATGTGCTTGAGAATACGTTCGCCGTCGCCCTGGGCCTGCACTTCCGGATTCACGGTCAGGCAGGCCATTTCCGCCATCTTCTGTTCCGGGAACGGGTACAGCGCGGCGCAGCCGAAGATCACGTTATCGTGCTCGATCACGGAGAAGTAGTCGATCTCGCGTTCGATCAGTTCGCGGCCGCGCTTGACCAGGGTGCCGTCGGCCTCCAGCGGCTCGATCAGCTTCAGGATGCCGCCCACGTCTTCAATGGTGGCCTGGCGCAGCGATTCCAGGTTCTCGTGCGAGATCATGGTGCCCACGCCGTCGTGGGTGAACAGTTCCAGCAGGGCCGAGCCGTCCATCTCGAACGGCACGATGTGGGAACGCTCGACGCCATTGTCGCAAGCCTTGACGCAGTGCTTGAGGTAGAAGGCGGTGGCGTCGTCCAGGAAGCCGGCCTGCAGCACGGCTTCCGCCTGGTGCGAGGACAGTTCGCGGATTTCGGTGCCGCCCGCATCGGTCATCATCGGCGTCTCGGTGATGAAGATCAGCTTATCGGCATGCAGGGCGATAGCGGCGCTGCAGGCCACGTCTTCCATGGTCAGGTTGAAGGCTTCGCCGGTCGGGGAGAAGCCCAGCGGCGACAGCAGCACCAGGCCGTCGGAACCGAGGATGGAATGGATGGTCTCGGCGTCGACCTTGCGGGTCACGCCGGTCAGTTCGAAGTCCATCCCGTCGATCACGCCCAGCGGACGGGCGGTGATGAAGTTGCCGGAAATGATGCGGATCGCCGCGTGCGACATCGGCGTATTCGGCAAGCCCTGGCTGAAGGCGCCTTCGATGTCCAGGCGCAGCTCACCAGCGGCCTCCTTGGCGCATTCCATCGCGGCCGGGTCGGTGATACGCACGCCGTTGTGGAAGCGGCCTTCCACATTACGCAATGCCAGCTGTTCGGCGACCTGCGGGCGCGAGCCGTAGACCACGGTGACGTTGATATCCAGCGCGTGCAGCAGCGACAAATCGTGCGCCAGCACTTGCAGGGCGCCGGCTGTAACCAGCTCACCTGGAAAGGCTACCACGAAGGTCTTGCCGCGGAAGGCGTGGACGTAAGGGGCGACGGAGCGCAGCCAGTGGACGAATTGGGTGGGGTTTTCCATGGTCGGCATTATAATTCGCTGCGCGCGTTGCGCACGAAATACTTGTAAAACAATGTCAGAAGCCAGCAATAAACCCGAAAAAACGCCTAGCAGCCCAGCCTGCGAGTCTCCCGTACGCCGCCCAGGTTCCGATAATCGCCGCCAGAACGGCCAGGAAGGCCGCGCCGGAGGCGAGCGCGCACGCGCAGACGGGCAGGCGCGCGGAGAGCGTGCATCCGGCCAGCCGCCGCGTGGCCAGCGCCCAGTGGGCCAAGCGCCGCGTGGCGAGGCTGCTGGAGGGCGCGCGCCGCGTCCGGACGGCGAGCGTCCACGTGAGCGCCGGAGCGAGGGCAACGGCGGTGGCCGGCCACGCCTGACGCCCGAGGAGCTGGCCGCCAAGGCGGCCGAAGCGGCCTTCCGCAACCCGCTGCCGGAAATTACCTTCCCTGAAGACTTGCCGGTTTCCGGCCGCCGCCACGAGATCGCTGAGGCGCTGAAGAACAACCAGGTCATCATCGTCTCTGGCGAGACCGGTTCCGGCAAGACCACCCAGCTGCCCAAGATCTGCCTGGAGCTGGGACGCGGCCGCGCGGGCATCATCGGCCACACCCAGCCGCGCCGTATCGCGGCATCGTCCACCGCCAAGCGCATCGCGCAGGAGATCGGCGGCCCGCTGGGCGAGCATGTCGGCTTCAAGGTGCGGTTTGCCGACACCCTGACGCGCGGCAGCTACATCAAGCTGATGACCGACGGTATCCTGCTGGCCGAAACCCAGACCGACCCGCTGCTCAAGGCCTACGACACCATCATCATCGACGAGGCGCACGAACGCAGCCTGAATATCGACTTCCTGCTCGGTTACCTGAAGCAGCTGCTGCCGCGCCGTCCCGACCTGAAGGTGATCATCACCTCCGCGACCATCGACGCCGACCGCTTCGCGCGCCACTTCGGCACGCCGGAGAAGCCCGCGCCGGTGATTGAGGTGTCCGGCCGCCTGTACAAGGTGGAAGTGCGCTACCGCCCGATCGAGAGCGATGTGGTGAATCCCGCCGTGGCCAACGCCGAAGGACGCAGCCTGCGCGCCGCCGCCGCGCGTGAAAAGCGCGACCTGATGGACGGCGTGGTCGATGCGGTCGATGAGCTGTGCCGCATCGGCTCCGGCGACGTGCTGGTGTTCCTCCCCGGCGAGCGCGAAATCCGCGACGCCGCCGAAGCGCTGCGCAAGCACCATCCGCCGCACGTGGATATCCTGCCCCTGTTTGCCCGCCTGTCGGTGGAAGAGCAAGAGCGCGTGTTCAAGACCACCAATGCGCGCCGCATCGTCCTGGCCACTAACGTGGCCGAAACCTCGCTGACCGTGCCCGGCATCCGCTACGTGGTGGACGCCGGTCTGGCGCGCGTGAAGCGCTACAGCTACCGCAACAAGGTCGAACAGCTGCAGATCGAGCCGATCGCCCAGTCGGCCGCCAACCAGCGCGCCGGCCGATGCGGCCGTGTGGCCGATGGCGTCTGTATCCGCCTGTACGACGAACAGGACTTCATCCAGCGTCCGAAATTTACCGATCCGGAAATCCTGCGCTCCTCGCTGGCCTCCGTCATCCTGCGGATGAAGACGCTGCACCTGGCGGACGTGGAGTCCTTCCCGTTCATCGAGCCGCCGCTGGCGCGCGCGATTGCGGACGGCTACCAGCTGCTGCAGGAGCTGGGTGCGGTCGATGAGTACAACCAGATCACGCCGCTGGGCCGCAAGCTGGCCAAGCTGCCGCTGGACCCGCGTGTGGGCCGCATGATCCTGGCCGGGCATGACAATGTCTGTCTGCAGGAAGTGCTGATCATCGCTGCGGCGCTGTCGGTGCAGGATCCGCGCGACCGTCCGCTGGAGCACCAGCAGGCCGCCGATGAAGCGCATAAAAAATTCGCCGACGAGAAGTCCGAGTTCCTCAGCTATATCAAGATCTGGAAGTGGTTCGAGAACGCGATTGAGCATAAGAAGACCAATCGCCAGTTGCAGGACAACTGCCGTACCAACTTCCTCTCGCAGCTGCGCCTGCGCGAGTGGCGCGACGTGCACTCGCAGCTGCTCACGCTGGTAAAAGAGCAGGGCTGGCGTCTGAACGAAACGCCCGCCACTTACGAGAACCTGCATCTGGCCTTGTTGACTGGCCTGCTGGGTAATATCGGCTTCAAGCAGGAAGACGAACCGGGCGCGGGCTACCTGGGCGCACGCGGCATCAAGTTCCATATCTGGCCGGGGTCCGCGCTGTCCAAGAAGCCGGGCAAGTGGATCATGGCGGCGGAGCTGGTCGACACCACGCGCCTGTACGCGCGCTGCGTGGCGCAGATTCAGCCCGAGTGGCTGGAGAAGGTCGGTGGCCATCTGCTGAAAAAATCCTGGGGTGAGCCGCGCTGGGAAAAACGCGCCGCGCAAGTCACCGCGTCCGAGCGCGCGACCTTGTACGGCCTGGTGGTGTATGCCCAGCGCCGCATCAACTACGGCCAGTTCAATCCCGCCGAGGCGCGCGAGATATTCATCCGCGACGCGCTGGTGGGTGGCGACTACGATACCCGTGCGCCGTTCTTTGCCCATAACCACAAGCTGGTGAAGGAAATCGAGAACCTGGAGCACAAGTCGCGCCGCCAGGACGTGCTGGTGGACGATGAACTGATCGCCGCTTTCTACGACAAACTGGTTCCGGCTGATGTGGTGAACGGTGCAGGCTTCGAGAAATGGCACAAGGAAGCCACCGTCAAGGACGCCAAGCTGCTGTTCCTCAACCGCGATGAGCTGATGCGCCACGAGGCGGCTGGTGTCACCACCGACCTGTTCCCCAAGAAGATGCAGGCGTCCGGCCTGGAACTGGTGCTGACCTATCACTTCGAGCCGGGCAGCGTGCGCGATGGCGTGACCCTGGCGGTGCCGCTGTATGCGCTCAACCAGCTGTCGCGCGAACGCTGCGAATGGCTGGTGCCGGGCATGCTGAAGGAGAAGGTGCATCTGCTGCTGAAGTCCCTGCCGCAAAAGCTGCGCCGCCACTGCGTGCCGCTGCCGGAGTATGCCGCCAAGTTCTGCGAGCGTATCGAAGCCAAGCTAGCATTCGGCCGTGGTGAGCTGATCGACGCGATTATCGCCGACATCCGCGAGCAGGTGACGATCATGGTGAAGACCTCCGACTTCAAGCCGGAGACGCTGTCTGCGCACCACTTCATGAACTTCAAGGTGATCGACGAGCATGGCCGTCAGCTGGAGATGGGCCGTAACCTGGCCAGCCTGCAGGCCGAATTCGGTGGGCAGGCGCGCGAGAGCTTCCAGAAGATGGCGGAAGCCTCGGGCGGGCAGGGCGTAACGATGCGTGCGCTCAGCGCGGGCGCCACCGCTCCTGCCGCCCCCGCAGCCGCTGCGAAAGGCGCCGCGCCAGGCAAGGCCGCGCAGTCCGCCGCACCGCAAGCCAAAGGCGGCGCGCCGATGCCGGGCGCCGAGGGCGGCATCACGCTGACTGGCCTCACCAGCTGGACTTTTGGCGAGCTGCCCGAGCTGCTGGAAATCGCCCAGGGCAAGCTGACCCTGATCGGCTTCCCCGCGCTGGTGGACAAGGGCGCACACTGCGATCTGGAAGTGTTCGACGACCCCACGGTCGCCGCGCGTACGCATCGCATCGGCCTGCGGCGCCTGTTCGCCTTGCAGATGAAGGACCAGATCAAGTTCATCGAAAAGAGCATCCCCGGCCTGCAGCAGATGGGCATGCAGTTCATGTCCATGGGGACGCAGGAAGAGCTGCGCGAGCAGATCATCAACAAGGCGCTGGACATCGCCTGCCTGCAGGATCCGCTGCCGAACGACGCCAACGCCTTCGCCAAGCGCAAGGAAGAAGGCAAGTCGCGCCTGGTGCTGCTGGTGAACGAGATCGCGCGCCTGCTGTTGCAGGTGCTGACCGAATTCCATGGCCTGCCCAAGCGCCTGCAAGGCTTGCCGCAGCAGGCCGCGCAGGACATGCAGCAGCAGCTGCAAGGCCTGGTGCACAAGCGCTTCCTGCAGGAGAACGAGTACAGCCAGCTGTCGCACTTCCCGCGCTATCTGAAGGCGATGAACATCCGCATCGAAAAGCTGCGTGGCGATCCCGCGCGCGACAGCAAGCAGATGGCCGAGTGGCAGCTGGCGGCTGCGCCGTATCTGCGCGCCAGCCGCGACAAGTCGGCCGGCAAGAACACCGATCCGAAGATGGTCGAGTTCCGCTGGATGCTGGAGGAGCTGCGCGTATCCCTGTTCGCGCAGGAGCTGCGTACGCCGATGCCGGTTTCCGTCAAGCGCCTGCAGAAGGTTTGGGAGTCGATGCAGCGTTAAAGAACTGCGGCGCGGATTCGGCGATATAGTCGATGAAGTGCCGCACCCGCAGCGGCATCTGGGTGCGCTGCGGGTAGTAGATGTAGACGCCGCGCAGCGCCGAGGTTTGCTTGGGTAGCAGATGCACCAGCGTGCCTTCGGCCAGATCGCGCTGGATCATGTACAGCGGCATCTGACCGATGCCCACACCCGCCCGCACGGCCTCCAGTTCACCTTCCACCGTATTGAAGCTGGCCACGGCCGGAATCTCCTGAAATACCGTCTCGCTGCCGATGTGCAGCTCCCACGGCACCAGCTTGCCCGTATTCGGCTGGCGGAAGCCGGTGCAGCGGTGCTGCTTGAGCGCCTCCACATTCTTTGGCTTGCCGTGCCGTTCGAGGTACAAGGGCGAGGCGCACACCAGCAGCGGAATGTCGCCCAGCTTGCGCGATACCAGATTGCGCTCCGGCGGCGTGCCCGCGCGGAAGCCGACATCGATCTTGTTCTCCACCAGGTCCACAAAGTGGTCGTCCAGCTGTACGTCGAAATACGCGCCGGGATAGCGGTGCTGGAATTCGGTCAGCAGGGGAATCAGCAGGGTGGTGCCGATGCTTTGCGGCGCCGCCACGCGGATCAGGCCATCGGCGTCCTGGCGGCTGTTGCGCACCTGGTCCATGGCTTCGTCCAGCAGGCGCAGGCCGGGATTGGCCAGCTCGAACAGGCGGCTGCCTTCCTCGGTCAGACTCAGGCTGCGCGTGGTTCGGTGGAACAGGCGCACGCCGAGGTGGTCTTCCAGCTGGCGCACTGCCTTGCTGACGGCTTGCGGCGTCAGGCCTGCCTCGGCCGCCGCGCGGCTGAAGCTGCGCGTGCGTGCTGCGCCCATGAACAATGTGATGACTCGTGCGCGGTCCATTTATTTGCAACCTTATTTACAACGATAAGTTTAAAATCAAACAGCTTTCCTATGGCTAGTGTAGCAGATAGAAGCCGCCTAAACTGGCCTCTATCGCAGCACTCAACCTCAATCCTCAAGGAGAGCATCATGTCGAACAAAGTATGGTTTATCACCGGCGCATCCCGTGGTTTCGGCGTACTGATCGCCCAGCAGGCGCTGGCGCGCGGCGACAGCGTGGTCGCTACGGCACGCGATCCGCAGTCAGTCATCAAGGCCCTGGGCGAGCATCCCAACCTGCTGGCGGTGCGCCTGGACGTGCGCCTGGAAGCCCAGGCCATCACCGTGGCGCAGCAGGCGCTGGAACGCTTCGGCCGCATCGATGTGCTGGTCAATAACGCCGGCTACGGCCTGCTGGGCGCAGTCGAAGAGGCCAGCGGCACCGAGATCCGCGATCTGTACGAGACCAATGTCTTCGGCCTGCTGAACGTCACCCGCGCCGTGCTGCCCTCGATGCGTGAACGCGGCGCTGGCCATATCGTCAATATTTCTTCGGTGGGCGGCTATTCGGCCTACGCCGGCTGGGGCGTCTACAGCTCGACCAAGTTTGCGGTCGAAGGCCTGAGCGAAGCGATGCACATGGAACTGGCGCCGCTGGGCATCAAGGTGACGGTGGTGGAGCCGGGCTTCTTCCGTACCGACTTCCTCGATGCGTCCTCGCTGGTATCGACCAGCACCCGTATCGAAGACTATGCCGAGACGGTGGGCGCGATGCGTACCTTCGCCGCTGGCAAGAACCACCAGCAGCCTGGCGATCCTGCCAAGCTGGCCATCGCGATGCTGCAGCTGGCCGACAGCGCTGAGCCGCCACAGCGTCTGCAACTGGGGGCGGATACTGTCGCACGTGTGCGTGAAAAGAATGCCTTCGTCGATGCCGAAATGGCGCAGTGGCTGGACCTGGCCGTATCGACCGACTTCGACGACGTCAAGCAGGCGGCTTAAGCTTCAGAGATGGAAGGCGAGCACCGCTACCGCCGTCGGCGCAGCGGCGCCCGCCAGCAGTCCCAAAGCGCCGATAGACTCATTGCGGAATCCACGGCGCAGCAGCGACACCCCGGCTGGATTGGGCGCGTTGGCGATCACGGTGAGTCCACCACCCGCCACCGCGCCCGCCACCAGCATGTACTGCGACTGTGCGGAGATGCCGTCGATGAGCGAGCCCAGATAGGTGAGGGCGGCGTTGTCGGTAATCGCCGTCAGGCCCAGGGCGCTGAAGAACAGCGCGGTGGGCGGCAGGCTCGATACGATCGGCTGCAGCCACCACTGCTGCATCCCGCCCAGCACCACCAGCCCCGCCAGGAAGAAGCCCACCAGCAGGCCTTCCTTGACGATCAGCGGCGACTGGTAGCGTTCATACGCCTGGGTAAAACCGAGGAACAGCAGGAAGATCCCGAGGAATAGCACCGGATGGTGGCCCAGCACCACCACGCCAGCCAGGACGGCGAGATGGATCGCCGTGACGGTCAGCGGAATAGCGGGCGCTTCATCGGCCGTGCTGCGGCTTGCTGCGCTGTCCAGATGGCGGCGCAGCAGGAATGTCGCGGCGCTGGCGTTGATGATGACAGCAATCGCCGCCTTGCCGCCAAAGTGCGTGGCCATGAAGGCGCTGTCCCACTGCCAGGTAGTGGCGACCATCAGCACGGGTGGCGCGGCGTAGGCGGTCAGCGTGCCGCCGATGGAGACGTTCACGAACAGCACGCCCAGCGCGGCGTACTTCAGCCATTCCGGCACACCGTCGCGGAAGATTAGCGGCGCCAGCATCAGCGCGGCCAGGGTCATGGCGGCGGGTTCGGTGATGAGCGATCCCGTCAGCGGCACCAGCGCGAGGCCCAGCCAGACCAGCGCGAGTTCGGTGGGCATAGGCAGCAGCCGCGCCAGCATGTTCAGCACACGCTGCACGCAATCGAGGACAGGCCGCGAAGCAGCCACCACCATCACGACAAACACAAACAGCGGCTCGGTGTACTGGCGCGATTCGGCGTATTGAATGGCTGCCACGCCGCCATCAATCAGCGCCATGGCCGCGATCAGAATGAAGGCCCAGAACCCGAACACCACCTCCACCTCGCCCAGCAAATGCAGCAGCCCGGCATGGCGCGGCAGCCGGTGCGACAGCACTTCAAACGATTTGGCGGCAAAGGTATGCAGCAGTGCCAATCCAAACAGGATGGCGCCGGTGAGCTGGATGGTCGTCAAGGGAGTTTCCTGATAGTTGCAAGCTGATGGATATTACCTCATGCATGCTGGTGAGTTGGTGTTTATCAAAAGCGGTGTCTCGCTTGTCGCCTATTGTTCAGCGATATATTGCGACGCCTGCGAGTGACCATGATCCGGAGCTTTGCCTCTCATGACACGAAAATGCTTTATCAAGGTGTGAGAGTGGCCCGTTTTGTGCATTTTGAAAGCGTTGCGCAGCGTAAGTTGCAATTATTGGATTCTGCGAGGACGCTGAAGAGTTTGAGCTCTCCGCCTGGCAATCGATTGGAGCGCCTATTGGGTAATCGTGTGGGGCAGTATAGTATTCGTATCAATGACCAGTGGAGAATCTGTTTTCGCTGGACTGTGGATGGCCCGGTAGATGTTGAAATAGCTGACTACCATTAGGAGTCAATCATGGTGAAAAATGGCATGCGGCCAATTCATCCTGGCGAAATTTTACGGGAGGAATTCCTGATTCCTCTCGGGATACAGCCCGACATGCTCGCTGCGGCTCTTGGAGTAGCCGTAATCAGGGTGAGTGAGATCGTGCATGAGACACAGGGTATTTCTCCTGAAATCGCTCTGCGTCTGGCGCGGTATTTGAATACGACTCCTGAATTCTGGCTGGATCTTCAGTCGGCATTTGAGTTGCGTAAGGCCGAACAAAAGTTCGGTGCAATCATCGACGAAGAAGTACAGCCGCTTACACTCAGCGTTGAATCCTGACCCAATTAACGGCATATAATACTGTATGCGCATACAGTATTATGATCTATAATGCCGAATGACTCCTCACCTTCTTATTGCAGCGCTTGAGGCGGCGAATCCCGCGCTATGGCGGGCCTCGCAGCTGGCGCCTAATTCGACCGACTGTCTCGATACCGGCTATGCCGTGCTATCGCAGCAGCTGCCGGGGGGCGGCTGGCCGCTGGGTGTGATGACGGAACTGCTCGTGCCTCAGCACGGGGCAGGGGAGTTGCGCTTGCTGCGGCCGGCGCTGGAGGCGCTTGGCCAGCGGTCCATCGTGCTGGTGCAGCCGCCACATGATCCGCAGGCGCTGGCGCTGGCCGCGCAGGGCATTGATCCGGCGCGCCTGCTGTGGATTCGGGGCGCCAACCAAACCGATGTGCGCAGCCGCGGCAAGCAGAGCAGCGATGCCCTGTGGGCTGCCGAGCAGGTGCTGCGCAGCGGCTGCTGTGGCGCGCTGCTGTTGTGGCAAAACCACGTGCGCGGCGAGACGTTGCGGCGCCTGCATCTGGCGGCGCAAAGCAGTAACACGCTGTTTGTGATGGTGCGCCCACTGGCCGCCGCCCAGGATGCTTCGCCCGCGCCGCTGCGGCTGTCGGTGACGCCGGCGCCGGGCGGCATCGAGATCGGTTTTGTAAAACGAAAGGGACCGCAGCGCGATGCGCCGCTGTTCCTCCCATTAACCCCTTCGCTCTTGCAACGTCATGCGCTTGTGGATCGGCCTGCACCTACCCCGGCTCCCGCTCGAAGTGTTCTGCCCGCGCTGGTCGGCTGACCTGTGCACGGTGGTGCTGGAGCAGGAGCGTGTCGTCACGATGTCGCCGCTGGCGCGCGCGGCGGGCGTGCGCGTGGGCATGCGGCGCGGCGGGGCGCTGATGCTGGCGCCGGATGCGCTGCTGCACGAACGTGATCCGCAGCGCGAGCTGGAGGCGCTGAATGCGGTGGCGCTGGCCATGCTGCAGTTCACCCCGCAGGTGGCGGAGGCGGAAGAGGCCACGCTGCTGCTGGACGTAGGCGCGAGTCTGCGTCTGTTCGGCGGCATCCGCAAGCTGTGCCAGCGCGTGCAGGCGTGCCTGCGTACGCTGGGCTTCAGCGGATCGCTCAGCTGCGCGCCGACCGCGCGCGGGGCGTGGCTGCTGGCGCGTATGGCGAGCCATGCCAGGAAAGGCGGCCCTGCGCGTGGCGCCGGTGCGCGCGTGCTCAAGATCGATTCGCTGGAACGCCAGCTGGCCCGCTTACCCTGCGGCCTGCTGCCGCCGCTGCGGCCTTACCTGGACTGGCTGGAGGGCATCGGTTGCCAGACCCTGGGTGAGCTGCGTCGCCTGCCGCGTCCTGGCCTGCAGCGCCGCTGCGGACGCGCCGTGCTGGAGATGATGGATGCGGCCCACGGCCAGATTCCAGAGCTGTTCGAGTGGCTGCAGGCGCCGCCCAGCTTCCGCGCCAAGCTGGAACTGTTCGACCGCATCGAGCATGCCGACGCGCTGCTGCACGGCGCCCAGCGACTGCTGCTGCAGATGACCGGCTGGCTGGTGGCGCGCCAGTTTGCGGTTGAGCGTATCCACCTGCTGCTGGAGCATGAGCGGGGCAGGGAGGCGCGCGATCCTACGCTTGTCGAAATCGTGCTGGCCGAACCGACCTGGCGCGACGAACACCTGATCCGCCTGCTCAGGGAGCGCCTGACCAAGCTGGAACTGCCCGCGCCCGTGATCGGCCTGACCCTGGAAGCCCAGCAGGTGCAGCCGATGGCGCCGCCCAGCGAGTCGCTGTTCCCCGATCCCGGCGGCAGCCCGCAAGACCAGCAGCGCCTGCTGGAACTGCTGGTGGCGCGCCTGGGCGCGGACAATGTGTTAAAAGCCGCGCCGCTGGCCGACTATCGCCCCGAGCAAGCCAACCGCTGGGTCAGCGTGCAGGAGAAAATCCGTCCCGCCGACGCCCGCGCCCAGCTGCCGCCGGACATGCCCAGCCTGCCGCGTCCCGCCTGGCTGCTGGCCAAGCCGATCGCCTTGCTGATGCGCGACCATCGCCCCTTCTACGGCTCGCCGCTGAAGATGATGTCGGGCGCGGAGCGCATTGAAGCCGGCTGGTGGGGCGATGCGGAAACGCGCGACTATTTCATCGCGCAAGGCCAGGACCATGCCTACTACTGGGTCTACCGCGAACGCCTGCGCGGCAAGGGGGAAGAGGAGGCGGAGCCGCGCTGGTATTTGCATGGTTTGTTCGGCTGACGTACCATCGGTTACAACGATATTCAGCCTGGAGTCCCACTATGTCAGCAGAACGATTCGAATTCACCGGCGCGGAAGGCCACAAGCTGGCCGCGCGCCTCGACCAGCCGGAAGGCACGCCGCGCGCCTATGCGCTGTTCGCCCATTGCTTCACCTGCGGCAAGGACGTCTTTGCCGCCAGCCGCGTGGCGCAAGCGCTGACCGAGCATGGCATCGCCGTGCTGCGTTTCGACTTTACCGGACTGGGCGCCAGCGAAGGCGAATTCGCCAATACGAATTTTTCTTCCAATCTGGCCGACCTGGTGGCGGCGGCGGACTATCTGCGCGACCACCACGGCGCGCCCAGCCTGCTGATCGGCCATAGCCTGGGCGGCGCGGCCGTGCTGGGCGCCGCGGCGCGCATGCCGGAAGTGAAGGCGGTGGTGACCATCGCCGCGCCCAGCGACCCGCATCACGTCACGGGTCTGTTCCATCAGCATCTGGATGAGATCGAGGAAAAGGGGGAGGCATTGGTGCAGCTGGCGGGCCGTCCCTTCCGCATCAAGCAGCAGTTTGTGGAGGACGCGGCGGAACATAATCTGAAGGCGCAGATTTCGGGACTCAAGCGCGCCTTGCTGGTCATGCACGCACCGGGTGACGACACGGTCGGCATCAGCAATGCGATGGAGATTTTCACCGCCGCCAAGCATCCGAAAAGCTTCGTCTCGCTGGACAGCGCCGACCATCTGCTGACGCGGCGCGAGGATGCGGTCTACGTGGCCAATCTGATCGCCGCCTGGGCCGAACGGTATATCTAGCGGGAGACCGTATTGCGGCCACGGTGCTTGGCGCGGTACAGCGCCTGGTCGCCCATTTCGTAGATCTCGCCCTGGCCCAGTTCCGAGTCGGGCACGATGAAGACCAGTCCCAGCGACAGCGTCACATGGCCAAATGGTGGATTCCAGTTATGCGGAATCAGGCGCGCTTCCAGGTCGCTGCGGATGGCTTCCGCCAGCGCCTCGCTTTCTTCCTCGGCGCTGCTGGAAAACAGGCAGGCGAATTCGTCGCCGCCGATGCGGAAGCACAGATCCCCCGGACGATTCAGGGTCGCATGCATGGCGGCCGCCACCGCCTTCAGCACCGCGTCGCCCTGCGGGTGGCCGTAGTGGTCGTTGTATTCCTTGAAGCGGTCCACGTCCAGCAGCAAGAGTGACAGCAGGCGCTGGTCGCGATGCGCGCGCTTCTGCTCTTCGGTGAAGCGGATATTGAAGTAGCGCCGGTTCTTCAAGCCGGTCAGCTCGTCGGTCACGCTGTCGTAGTGGGCCGTCTTGGCTTCCGTGATGTCGGTGGAGACGGCGCAGGTGGCGTAGATGGCGCCCTCCGCATCGCGCAGCGGGAACTTCACCGTCATGTAGGTGTGCAGCGACTTGTCGCGGTGGTAGACCGATTCTTCCTCATGTACGGCGCGCTGCTCCAGCGCGGCCTTGCGGTCGTTGAACCACAGCTGCTCGGCGATCTCGCGCGGGAACAGGTCGAATACGTTGGCGCCGACAAAGCTGGCAGGATCGTAGCCATCCAGGATATCGAAGTGGCGGTTGGCCATGGTGACGCGGCCTTCCAGATCCTTGGTGGAGATCAGGATAGGCGCATTGTCGAGCAGGGCGTGGAACATGCGGTCGGCGTCGCGCAATTGGCTCAGTTCCTGGCGCAGCTGGCGGTTTTCGTCGAGCAGAGCTTGCAGCGAAGGAGCTTCATCTGGCATAAGCGCATCCGTCAAGGCGGGGAGATGCAGCCAGTATAACCGGGAGCGGCGCGCGTGGCCGCCCCCGTTGGAGGGATTACTTCAGCGGCGACAGGATCGTGGTCAGACGGTCGGGCGTGCCGGGGATGCGTTCCAGGCGCGGGTACTTCAGGCCGTCATGGTAGTCCAGTGCGATGGTGCGGTACTGGTTGCCACGCTTGACCAGCAGCTCGATCGGCGCGGTGCTGTTCTTTGCAGCGGTGACGGCGTCACGCAGCACCTCAGCCTTGTAGGCGCGGCCGTTGACGGCGACGATGCTGGCGCTGATCGACAGGCCGGCGCGGAAGCCCAGGCCGTCCCATTGCAGCGCCTGCACCTTGCCGTCGCTGCCGACCGCAAAGCCCAGCGAATACTGGAAGTCGGCGAACTTGCCTTCCTCTTCGCGCGCCTTGGTGTAGTCGCTTTGCTTGTCGGCGTAGACCAGCTTCCAGCCCGAACGGTTCAGGCCATCCAGCGGCGATGCCAGGCCGTGGCCTTCGATGCGCGCGCGCAGGAAGGCGTTCCAGTCATAGGGCTGCACGGCATTGAGCGCGGCCACCACATCGTCCAGGGTGTAGTGCTTGGCGACATAGGCGCCGTTGTCCACGCCGAAGAAGGCCTTGGCGAAATCGTTGAGCGAGCGCTGTTCGCCGGACATCTCGCGGATGCGGGTGTCGACGTCCAGCCATACCAGTTCGCCTTCGGAGTAGTAGTCCTCGCTGCGCTGCCAGTTGTTCCAGGCTTGCGGACGGCGGCTGTTGATGATCGGGTCGTTGGTGGTGTCGAGTACCGAGCGCCATGCACGGCCCTTCATCTGGTCGTAGCGGGCGGCGGTGGCGGCGATCATGTCGCGCATGCGTTCGATCTTGACCAGGCCGGAACGGGCCGACAGCACCTCGCCCCAGTACTGGGTCTGGCCTTCGTACACCCACAGCAGCGAGTTTTGCAGCGGCGTGTTGAAGTTGGGGACGTTCTGGTCCGCAGGGCGGCGGAACTTGCCGTTCCACGAGTGGGTGAACTCGTGCGGCAGCAGGCCGCGCATGTTCTCGTTCTTGTTCCAGTCGCTGAAGTAACCGCCCTTGACGCCGTTCTCGCTCGACTCGTGGTGCTCGACGCCGATGCCGCCGAATTCGTCGCTGGTGGAGAACAGGAAGTCGTAGTGGCGGTAGTGCTGCGAGTTGAACAGCTTGTAGGCCTGCTGCACCAGGGCGCGGTGCAGTTCGATCTGTTCCGGCGTGATCTTGCCGACGCCATCTTCGTTGTCGGCCACCACGTTCAGGTGCACGGCCAGCTTGGCGCCCGGATCGAGGTCGATGCGCTTGAAGTAGCGGCCCGCGAACAGCGGCGAATCGATGAAGGATTCAAAGTCGGTTGGCTTGAATGCCACCACGTCGCCCTTGCGGTCGGAGGCTTCCAGCGCGGAGCCGTACTGCCAGCCGGCGGGGAGGGTCAGGTTGGGCTGGATGGTGATGCGGCGGCTGTTGTAGCCGGCGGGGTAGAGCGCCAGCGAGTACCACTGCACGCCGACGATATCGTTGGTCATGGTGGTGCGGCCTTGCGCGGCTTCCACCGGCGACAGGTATTCAAATTCGACCTGCACGCTGTCGGCATCCTTCGGCACATCGATGTGGAAGGCGTGTACGTTGGTGCTGTCGCGGCGCCAGTCCAGCGGCTTGCCGTTGGCGCTCAGCTTCAGGCCCGCCATCAGGTTCAGCGGACCGACCGGGCTGTGTTTGCCGGGCAGCCATTGCGGATACAGCAGGGTCATCTTGCCCGGCTTGGCGGGAATGCTTTCGCGTACGGTAAAGATCTGCTGGGCCGTGTTGGACGCGTCCACCTGCAGCACGATGGTGCCGGGGTAGGCCTGGTCAACCGGCGCGGTGATCGGGTCGGTGGCGGATGGATCGGCAAAAGCACTGGCAGCCAGCAGCGCAGCGAACAGAGGAGTGAACTTGATCATGAAAAGAAAACTCAATGGGGGTGAGGCATAAAGTGTAGCACGTGGGCAACTTGCAAATCTGGCAAAGAATTTTTTCGAAAAAAAGCCCTTGAAAAGTTTTTTACCCAGCCCTAGATGGGACTCAGCGGTTGCCCAGAAGGGGACCGCCGGACCTTATCGCTTAATTTTAAAAGGATATACACCATGCGTACTTTCGACCTGACCCCACTGTATCGTTCCGCCATCGGCTTTGATCGTCTGGCTCAAATGCTCAACGACGCCCAGCGCAACGACTCCACCCCAAGCTATCCCCCATACAACATCGAACTCGTGTCGGAAGACCAGTACCGCATCGTGATGGCGCTGGCCGGTTTCAACCGCGAGGAAATCGACATCACCTCCGAACGCGAATCGCTGGTCGTCACCGGCCGCAAACAGCGCGACGGCGTTGAGCGCACCTATCTGCACCGCGGCATCGCGGCCCGCGATTTCGAGCAGCGCTTCCAGCTGGCCAACCACGTCAAAGTGACCGGCGCCACCTTCGAAAACGGCATGCTCACCATCGAACTGGTGCGCGAAGTGCCGGAAGCACTGAAGGCCCGCAAGATCGTCATCAATGGCGGCGAGAACGTGACCTCCCTGGAGCAGCGCGTAGCCGCTTAATCGCTTGACAGTTGTAGCAATACCAAAGGCCGGGGCGATCCCGGCCTTTGCGCATTCAGCGACGGAAAAGTTAAGCGGCGTCTAAGTTTTAAGCCTCATATTGAATACATCAACAAACCTCATTCAATCAGGAGTGCTGCAATGTCCCAAACTACTCTGAGAGCGATCACCATGAAACAGCTGGTCCTGGCACTGGCTGCCGCGAGCCTGCTGGGTGCAGGAGGTGCGACTGCTGTCTTCTATAATCAAAACGCCAATGCCGCCGCTGCGGCAGCGGGTGCGCCGCAAGTTGTCGCGGCGACGCCTGCCAGCAATATCGCCACCACGCCTGCGCCGGCCATGGCGCTGCCCGACTTCAGCACCATCGCTGCCCATAACGGCCCGGCGGTGGTCAACATCAGCGTCACCGGCACGGTCAAAGCCGGCTACGACGGCAACGAAATGGCGCGCGGCCAGCGCGGCGGCGACCCGTTCGGCGACGATCCATTCTTTGAATTCTTCCGCCGCTTCCAGGGCCCGCAGCAGCGCCAGCGCGATGTGCCGACCCATGGCATCGGCTCCGGCTTCATCATCAGCCCGGACGGCGTGATCCTGACCAATGCCCACGTGGTGCGCGATGCGCGCGAAGTGACGGTCAAGCTGACCGACCGCCGCGAATTCCGCGCCAAGGTATTGGGCTCCGATCCCAAGACCGACGTGGCCGTGCTGAAGATCGACGCCAAGAATCTGCCGGTGGTGCCGCTATCCAGGACCAATGATCTTAAGGTGGGCGAATGGGTACTGGCGATCGGTTCGCCTTACGGCCTGGAAAGCACCGTGACGGCGGGCGTGGTGAGCGCCAAAGGCCGCTCGCTGGATGAGTCCAATGTCCCCTTCATCCAGACCGACGTGGCGGTCAATCCCGGTAACTCGGGCGGCCCGCTGTTCAATACGCGCGGCGAGGTGGTGGGCATCAACTCGCAGATCTACAGCCAGAGCGGCGGCTATCAGGGCCTGTCCTTCGCCATCCCGATCGAGGTGGCGTCCAAGATCAAGGACCAGATTGTCAGCACCGGCAAGGTAGTGCACGCCAAGCTGGGCGTGACGGTGCAGGAAGTGAACCAGGGCTTTGCCGATTCCTTCGGCTTGCCGACGCCGGAAGGCGCGCTGGTCTCCAACGTCGAACGGGGCAGCCCTGCCGACAAGGCGGGCCTCAAGTCGGGTGACGTGATCCGCAAGATCAACGGCCAGAAGATCATCGGCTCGGGCGATCTGCCTGCGGTCGTGGGGCTGGCGACGCCGGGCGACAAGGTGCAGCTGGAAGTCTGGCGCCAGGGTAAGCCGGTGGAAGTGGCGGCCACGCTGGGCAATGCGGGCGACAAGGTGGCGGCGGAAGACCGCGAAGCGCCGGCCGGCGCTAAGCTGCGCCTGGGCCTGTCCCTGCGTCCGCTCGATCCGCTTGAAAAGCGCCAGTCCGGCCTGCCGGGCGGTCTGCTGATCGAGGATGCGGGCGGTGCGGCGGCCAATGCGGGCATCCAGCCGGGTGACGTGCTGCTGTCGGTGAACGGCCATCCGGTCAACAGTATCGAGCAGGTGCGCGAGATGGTGGCCAAGTCCGACAAGTCGGTGGCATTGCTGATCCAGCGCGGGGAGGATAAGATCTTTATTCCCGTACGGTTGGGCTAATTAAGGAATAACGATGCGCTTGCTGCTGGTAGAAGACGATACGATGATCGGCGAAGTGGTGCTCGACCTGCTGAGGGCCGAGCACTACGCCGTGGACTGGGTCAAGGACGGCGCCATGGCCGATACGGCCCTGCAAACGCAGACCTATGACCTGGTGCTGCTGGATCTGGGCCTGCCCCGCAAGGATGGCCTGGAGGTGCTGCGCTCCATGCGCGCGCGCAAGGAGCTGACCCCGGTGCTGATCGCCACGGCGCGCGATGCCAAGGAGCAGCGCATTGCCGGCCTGGATGCGGGCGCGGACGATTATGTGCTCAAGCCTTATGATCTGGATGAGCTGCTGGCCCGCATCCGTGCGCTGCTGCGCCGTGCGGCGGGCCGCGCCGAGCCGGTGTTCGAGCACAAGGGCGTGACGGTCAATCCGCAAACCCGCGAAGTCATCGTGGAGGGCAAGCAGGTCAACCTGTCGGCGCGCGAGTGGGCCGTGCTGGAAGCGCTGATTGCGCGTCCGGGCATCGTGCTGTCGCGCCACCAGCTGGAGGAAAAGCTCTACAGCTGGAAGGATGAAGTCAACAGCAATGCGGTGGAAGTCTACATCCACGGCTTGCGCAAGAAGCTGGGCAGTGAGCTGATTCAGAACGTCCGTGGCCTCGGCTACATGGTGCCCAAGCTATGAAGATGCGGGTGCGCGTACCCAAAGTACCCCAGCTGCCCACTCACTCGCTGCGCGGCCGCCTGCTGTGGTTCCTGCTGGCGGCCATTACCATGGCGGCGCTGGCGCAGGCCATGATCGCCTACCGCAGCGCGCTGTACGACGCCGACCAGATCTTCGACTACCACATGCAGCAGATGGCGTTTTCGCTGCGCTCCGGCGTGCCGATGACGAATAGCGCTAGCAATCCCTCGTCCGATAACGATAACGACGATCTGGTGGTGCAGGTATGGACCCCGGACGGCGTGCAGGTGTTCCGTTCGGCGTCGCGCGCGGCCCTGCCGCAGCGGGCGGTGCTGGGCTTTTCCAATGTGCGCGTAAAAGGTGCGACCTACCGCATCTTCTCGATCCAGACCGCCAATCAGACCGTGCAGATTGCCCAGGATCTGGCGGTGCGCCAGCGCATGGCCGGTACGCTGGCGATCCGTACGGTGGGACCGATCGCCATCATGGCGCCGGTGCTGATGCTGGTGGTGTGGTGGGTGGTGAGCGGTTCGCTGGCGCCGGTGTCGCGGGTGCGGCGCCAGGTGGCGTCGCGCCAGGCGGACGATCTCTCACCGGTATCGGAGAGCGGCTTGCCGGATGAAGTGCTGCCGCTGGTGCATGAACTGAACCTGCTGTTCGGCCGCGTGCGCACCGCCTTTGACGCCCAGCAGAACTTTGTGGCCAATGCGGCGCATGAACTGCGTTCGCCGCTGGCTGCGCTGAAACTACAGATTCTCAGCCTGGAGCGGGCGCCGGATGACGGCGCCCGCAAGGTTGCGATTGGCCGTCTGACCGCTGGCATTGAACGGGCCACAAGGCTGGTGGAGCAGCTGCTGGTACTGGCGCGCCAGGAAGCCAACAATGCCAATGAGGTCAAGCTGGAACCGGTCAGCCTGAGCGACCTGGCCAAACGCACCCTGGGCGATATGGTGGGCACGGCGGCAGCGCGCCAGATCGACCTGGGCCTGCACCATGCCGATGAGGCCAGCGTGCGCGGCCAGCCGGATGCCCTGGTGATCCTGCTGCGTAACCTGGTCGATAACGCCATTAAATACACGCCGGCCGGCGGCACGGTCGATATGGCGGTGTTGCGCCGCGCCGACGGTGGCGCTGAATTGTGCGTGGAGGATTCCGGTCCCGGCATCTCGCCGGAGGAACGTGAACTGGTGTTCAGCCGCTTCTACCGCGTACCCGGCAGCGAGGCTGGCGGCAGCGGCCTGGGGCTGGCGATTGTGAAATCCATCGCCGAACGGCATGGCGCCAAACTGGCGCTGGATAGCTCCGAGCGTCTGGGCGGCCTGAAGGTCAGTATCGAATTCCCTGCGTAATTACCCGCAGGCGTCCCGCTCCCGGCTAGAATGGCGTTTTTATTATGGCTGTGGAGCGGCAGATGAAGAAAATCGGATTTTCCGGCACCCTGGACCCCATCACCAACGGCCACCTGTGGGTGATCGGCGAAGCCCGTTCCCTGGCGGACGAAGTAGTGGTGTTCCTGTCCGAGAATCCGTCCAAGAAGCCGCAGTTCACCGCCGAGGAGCGCGCCAACATCGTGCTGCAAAGCTGCGCGGAGCAGGGCTGGCATAACGTGCAGGTGGTGGTGGTCAAGGGCGACTACACCGCCCGCGCGGCGCGCAAGCATGGCGCCGAATGCCTGATTCGCGGCATCCGCAATACCTCCGACTTCGATTACGAGAACCTGATCCAGCAGACCAACGTCGACGTACTGCAAGGCTTGAAGACCATCTTCGTCATGCCGCCGCGCGATCTGGGTTCGGTCAGCTCCAGCTTCGTCAAGGCGCTGGAAGGGCCGATCGGCTGGAACTGGATCATGAAAAAGTTCGTGCCCGGTCCGGCCTATCAGGCTTGGGTCTTGAGCTGGCTGCGCAAGGAGTGGGAATCCCTTTGGTGCTACGAGAAGCTGGATGGCGCCGCGCGCGCCAATGCGGATCACTGGTTCGCGCAGCTGACCGGCCCCGGCATGTACGGCGGCGCGGAACGCTACTATCACAACCTGGACCACCTGGTGCATGGCCTGTGCGAGATCCGCGTATGGTCGTCCAATACCCAGCCCGATCCGGCCGACGTGGCCATCGTCAAGCAAGCCTTCTGGTTCCATGACGCCGTATATGCCCAAGGCGCGGGCGCGCGCGCGCAATCCAACGAGGAAGCCAGCGCGCAGCTATGGCTGGGCAGCGGACTGTTCGCACAGCCGGACGATGCGGCGCAGCTGATCCGCGCCACCGACCACTTCCAGGAAGGCGCCATCAGCCATCGCCTGAAAGACATCATGCTGGGCGTGGACCTGGCGATCCTGGGCCAGGACGATGAAGTGTACGGGAACTACAAGGCCGCCATCCGGCGCGAATACATCCATCTTCCGGACGGCGAATACGCCCGCCAGCGCGGCGGTGCGCTGGCCCACCTGTGCCGCAAGGCGGAAGCGGGCCAGCTGTTTGTCGACGACTATTTCTCCGACCATTACAACGTGCGTGCTGTCGGCAATATGCAGCGCGAGCTGGCGTCGCTGGCGCCCTAAGCCCGCTCAGTGGGGCGGCAGCAGCACTTCCTTCTTGCGCTGGGCCATTTGCTGGCCCAGGTCTTCCAGATCCAGGTCCGATTTGCGTGCCTTGGGGAAGATCTCCGACTCTTCTTCCTCGATGTGATGGTGGATCTGTTCCGACAGGACTTTCATCTTGGCGTCGAACAGTTCCTCGCCGGAGTCCATCGCCAGCAGCTGGGTGATCAGATCCTTGGCGGCTGAGTGTTCGACGATGGCTTCGTCGATCGAGTCCTGGTTGTCCGGATCCGCATTGCGCACGGCAGGGTAGAAGATGTCTTCTTCGATGGTGGCATGCTTGATCAGTTCCGTGCAGATCTGCAGGGCCAGTTTCTGCTTGCCGGCGTGGGCGCGCTCGCCCAGTTCCTCGTATTGATCGAAGAGCGCCTTGGCCTTGTCATGGTCCGCCTTCAGCAAGCTGAGAGCGTCATCTTGATCGACAGCGCTGCCGTGCTGGCGGGTGGACTTGCCCGTTGAATGCGAAGTGGTGCTCATTGCAGCTCCTTGGCTGGTGGGTGAATGTCACCAGTCTAGGAAGCGGCAGGGACAGCGTCTGTGCGCTGTCCCACGGACTCAGAAGCGGTTCCAGTTGTTGTGGCGATGTTCGGTGGCTTCTTTCAGCAGATGAGATGCGCGCAGCTCGTCCTTGGCGCTGAAGGCGTCGCCGTTTTCCACAGTCATGGCCAGCTCCTGCTGAGCGGGCGGGTATTCGTGTTCGGCTGATTCTTCCAGCAGCTTGCGGGCGTGGACCGGATCCTGTGCGACACCGCGGCCTTCGCGGTAGGCGTTCGACAGCAGGAACATGGCGTGGGCATTACCCAGATCGCTGGCCACGTTCAGCCAGCGTGCGCCTTCGGCCAGATCGCGCGGCGTGCCCTCGCCGTTATTGAACAGCATGCCCAATACCAGCGCCGCCTTGGCGTGGCGCTGCTGGGCCGCCTGCTGATACCAGGGCAGGGCTTTGTCCGGCGCGCCGACGTGGCCGGGCGCGCCCACGCGCAGCATTTCGGCCAGCTGGAAGGCTGCTTCGGTATCGCCTTTTTGCGCGGCGTGTTCCAGCAGCTGCTGCGCTTCGTCGCGCTGCTCGGGACGGGATTCGTACAGCAGACCCAGTTCGCGTTGGGCGACCGGCAGGCCTTGCGCAGCCCAGTTGCGCAGGCGGCGTTCCGCCTGCACGTCATGTTTTTGCGCTGCCACCATCGACACCGATTCAATCTCGGCCGAGGCGGGAGCGGCTTCCGGCGACTGGCAGCCGATCAGGGCGGCCGCACTGGCGATAAAGGCCAGCGTCAGGCTGGCCGCATTCTTGATACGCATATCGTTGCAAGGGGACAGACCGGACGGCCCGTCCCCAACTCCTTTTACTTGCTCAGGTCAACCGAGTACTTCGAGAAGCCGCTGGCATCCGGCGTGCTGCTTTCTGCCGTGATGTTCTTGATGCCGCTGCTCTGTGCCAGCGCCAGGTGGCCAGGCGCCGAACGCAGGATCACCGGACCGGCGGTGGTGGTCTGGACGAAGCTCCAGCTGCGCGCGCTGCCGTTGTTGGCCAGCGTGACCTTGCCGCTTGCCGCGCCTTGGGCGATAAGGTAGTTGCTGACCACAGTCTGGTTGGCGTCCGGCGACTTGATGATGGTCTTGCTGCCGTCGATGCCCGGCACGGCGCCGCCGCCGCCCGCGCGGTAGTCGTTGGTGGCGACGATGAAGTCATCGGTGTCGGCCACCGGCTTGCCCTGGTAGAGCACATTGACGATACGGCTGCCGGCTGGCTTGGTCACGTCGATCTGGTAGGTCAGGGCGTTGCCTTCGGCGTAGAACACGTCGTAGTTGTAGATGGTGCCGTAGGACGGAACCAGATCCTGCTCGGTGGTCTTGGTCGGATCGATCTGGCCGAACTGCTTGGCCGCGGCTTCCAGCCAGTTCTTCAGGTCGGAGCCCTTGATCTTCACCGCCTGCAGGTTGTTGTTCGAGTACAGATACAGGTCACCCGGGTTACGCACTTGCAGGCCGACCGGCGCTGCGGCGCTGGCGCCTGGGGCGACGTCGGTGAAGTCGGAAGGACCATTGCGGCCGGCCTTGAACGGTGCGCTGCACGAGATCACAGGAATGTTCTTGTAGCTCGAGATGGTGGCATCGGTGCTGTTGGCGATGAACTTCTTCACATAGTCGATCTGCGCCTGATTCACCAGCTGGATGGCCGAGACGTCGCCCACCAGTGCGAAGTAAGCCGACATTTCAAAGTCGGTGGTCACGCCCAGCGGCTGTTTGGCGTAGGCGATGGTGGCGGCGTGTTCGGTGGCGATCAGCGGCGCGATGGCGGCATCGGCTTTGACGACGGTGGTGCCGTCGGTGTACTTGAAGCCGCGCGATTCCACGGTGGTTTTGGTCGGCTGCACGACCCATTTGCCGCCGGTGTAGTTCAGGGTCATCTTGATGATGCCCAGGCGGCGGCCCCAGCTCTGCGCCATCACGGTTGGCACGCCGTTGACGAAGCCGTTGATAGCGTCGACGTTGGCGCTGGCAGGAATCGCGGCAAACGATGGATCCAGTGCGGCGGCGCCGGTCTCTTTACCCTTCGGGAAGATCAGGTGCGAGTGGCCGATCAGCAGGGCGTCGATGCCGGTGCTGGTCAGGTGGTAGGAGCCGTTTTCCATTTTCGGGCTGTAGGTGCTGGTATCCAGGCCGCCGTGCGACAGCGCCACCACCAGGTCGGCGCCTTTGGTGCGCATCTCAGGCACGTACTGCTTGGCCGCTTCCTGCACGCCGGTGACGGCGACTTTACCGGCCAGGTTCTTGGCGTCCCATTCCAGGATCTGCGGCGGCACGAAGCTCATGATGCCGATGTTCAGGCTCACGTTCAGCGCCTTGCCATCCGGCGTGGTGGCAGCGAAGGTGCGTGGCAGCAGGGTGTATGGCTGCACGATCGGCTTGCCGCTGGCGACGCTGGTGACGTTGGTCAGCACCAGTGGGAAGGTCGGACCGCCGCAGGTGCCGGCCGGCTTGCTCACGCCGGTGACGCCGAAGTCGGTGTTGGTGATCTGGCTCAGCAGAGGCAGGCCGTAGTTGAATTCGTGGTTGCCGAAGCCGCCGCCGTCGTACTTCATGGCGTTCATGACTTTGTGGACGGCCATGGTGTCGGAGCAGGCCACCGGCTTGGTCACGGCTTGCAGGTCGCCCAGCAGGGTGCCCTGAATGACGTCGCCGTCGTCCAGCAGCACATTGTTCGGATTTTCCGCACGCGCGGCTTGCACCAGGGTGGAGGTGCGCTCCAGGCCCAGCGAGGTGTCTTCAGCCAGCGCGTAGTAGTTGTAGCTCATCACGTTGGCGTGGATGTCGGTGGTCTCCATCAGCGCCAGGGTGAGGGTCGTGCCTTCCGGGATCGCCGGTGCGGGCGGAGTGGCCGGGGTGTTGTTGGAACCGCCGCAGCCTACCAGGCCGGCAGCAGCCAATGCAGCCAGCATGACCAGATTTGTTTTCATCGCTACCTCAAGAAAGTGAAGGGGAAAAATCGAGGGGCGACTGTAACTGCGGCACATGACGGCTCGATGACAAGACGATCACAAAACAGCATCTATATGCATTCAGTCTGAATCGATACGAAAAAACTCTGAATCGGCCGAGCCATTGTGCGGGCCTGCGGAGCCATGGCGTGTTAAAGCAAGACACTGGCGCGTTCCATCAATACTGACTGAAACAAGCTGCCTAGTCTGGCCGTCTGCACGCCCGGACTACCCGTCTCCGGCGCACAGAGATGCGTCATCCCTTAGATCAACCACAACATGGAGACGAGGTATGAATTTACGCAAACGATGGATTGCTGCAGCTGCTTTGCTGGCCTGCGCGGTGCTGCCGGCAAAAGCAGGTAACACAGGCCTGGTATTCGTCCACGGCACCGGCCACCAGACCGACGCCGCGACCAACTACTGGACCTGGGACATGATCAACTCCGTGCGCCAGGGCCTGCCCAACCAGAACCTGTACCTGGTGATTAACTGCGACTTCGACCAGTACATGTGGACCTCCGGCGCGGCAGGCTGCCTGGCCGACCAGATGTATCCCTTCATCGTCAATAACAACATCACCGATCTGGTGGTGGAGACGCACTCCAACGGCGGCAATGTGTTGCGCTGGGTGATGTCCAATCCCACCTGGGACAGCCGCTATCCCACCATCATTTCCGCGATCCGCTGGGCCAATGCGATCGCGCCTTCGTCCAACGGTACGCCGCTGGCCGATGCCGTCATGAGCGGCAATGTGTTCGAGGCTGCCGTGGGCTGGCTGCTGGGCTATCAGACCGACGCCGTGCGCCAGCAGCAGCAAAGCTGGATGGCCAGCTATAACGCCTCCTGGCTGTATGGCACGCCGGGGCGTCCCGCGCTGCCGAAAGGCTTCTACAACGTGGTCGGCACCGATGTCGATTCCAGCCCGTTTGACAGCGACAGCTACTGCGGTGGCTATACGCTGAACCTGGGCCTGGAGATTACGCAGGCCTGGCTGGACAGCTGCTCGGATGGATTCATCAACTGCACCAGCGCTTCCGGTGCGGGCATCCACTGGTTCAACGACAAGGACCGCACCAATGGCGCGGAGCCGCTGTCGCACAACCAGAGCCGCCGCCAGTGCTTCGGCCTGGACGTCATCCTGCGCAACGATATCTGAGGAGCCCACATGAACAATCCATACAAGATGCTGGCGCTGCTGGCCTTTGCTACCAATGTTGCCGCCGCACCGCATGAGCTGCTGCCGGAACAGGCGGGCGATTTGTCGGCTGCCGCAGCGGTGGCGCCGAGTGCCGCTGCCGCGCCCATGGCCGCGCTGGCGAGCGTGCAGCCTTCGCATGATGCCGTTTCGCTCAGCTGGGCCGCCAAAGATGCTGTCGTGACGCCCGCCATGCCTTTCCTCGCACAGAGCAAGGAGACGTGGTTCACCGCCACTGCCGATGAACTGGCGCAGGGTGTCGCCGTGAACACGACCGCACCGCGCGCGCTGGTGCGCATCCAGGCACTGAGCGCGGTAGGCCCGCGTGAAGCGCTGGCCATCCATCCGCAGTCGATGACGCTGGTGGACAAGAACGGCCGCGCCTACGATGACGGCGCGGGCATGGAGATGCTGGTCAGCGCCGACAAGCTGGCCAAGGCGGACGTGCCGTTCGCACCGGGAACGTCGGCCTTCCGCATGCATCCCTCGCTGGGCGCGGGCAGCTTCAAGCTGCGGGTGAATGGCGCCTCGGGTTCGGACCGCTATCTGGTCAACGTGGTGGAGCCGGACAGCCCGTACGCGCTGACCATGCAGAGCGGCGCGCTGCATTACCTGCATGGCCAGCAGCTGGTGCTGACGGCCGCGCTACAGGAGGGCAGCGGCGCAGCGTCGGCCAAGCGCGGCGTGGACAAGTTCGATGCCACGGTGGTGTCGCCGGGCGGCCGCCGCTTCCCTGTCAGCTTCAAGGCCGGCAAGGACGGCGCGCTGCGTGCCGCACTGTCGCTGGATGCGGATGAAGCGCCCACGCCGGGCCTGTGGGAAGTGCAGGCCGAGGCCAACACCGTGGTCAAGGGACAGGCGGTGCGGCGTTCGGTGCGGCTGGCCTTCCCGGTGGCGATGCCGGTGGCGCGGCTGACGCACGCGGTGACGCTGCAGTCAGGTGCGGGCGTGAACCTGAACGTGGGCGTGGAAGCGGCGGCAGCGGGGCGCTATGAAGTGCGCGGCATGCTGTACGGGACCGTCAAAGGCCAGCTGGCGCCGCTGGGCGTGGCCGATGCGGCGCAATGGATGGAGGCGGGCCAGGGACAGATCGCGTTGACCTTCGCACCGGAGCTGATCGCCGGCGCCAGCGGCCCGTTCGAGGTGCGTGAGCTGTTCCTGATGGATCAGGGCCGCCTCGGTGTGCTGCATCACCAGCAGCGCGCGCTGGCTTTGAGTGAGGACGATGTCGTGCGCGCGGGCGGGCGTGGTGCCGTCAGCACGCGCGGCCTGGCGGCGGGGTCCGGCAACCTGCTGGCTCCGGATTCGGCGCACGTCAAGCGCGCACCGAATCCGCAAGGCAGCTGATGTAGTCTGATGGCGGCGGCTCAGTAAGCCCAGTAAGGCCCCGTGCCTTGCGGCGAGCTGGCGCCGTCCATCACCACGAAGACGCGGCGGCCGTAGAAGAATGGCAGGCCCCAGTCGAAGGCATTGCTGGAGGTCCGGCTGGTCGGGCTGCCCAGCGTGCCGCCCACTTGCGCCGCGTTGATGCTGGACGAGAGATTGTCCGCATTGACGATGCTGAAGCTGACCGTGCCGGAGCTGCTACCGTCATAGGAAGCATTGACCGCGCTCAGGCTCTGTGTCGTCGAAGGGCAATAGAAGCCGCCGCTGACGCTGCAGCCGCGCAGGGTGCTATCGGTGAAGAAGTAGCCGTTCGAGCCGCTGTCGATAAAGCTGGCGCTGTACACACGTCCCTTGTAGGTGGTGCTGAAATCGCCGCCGCTGTTGGCCAGATAGACCTTCTCCGTGCTGATGGCGTTATTGCTCTGCGTGCCCACGCCAAAGATCAGCGAACCGCTCACCGAGGTCGCACCGGCCGTGCCGACACTCGGCAGCACCAGCAGCACGCCATTGTTATTCACCGCGAAGGACGCCACCGGATTGCTGACCTGCGAGGCCAGCGGCATCACGCTGCCGGTACAGACGCCGGCCGTGCAGCCGTAATACGCGCCCGGCGAAGTCGAACGCACGCAGGCCGTCCCGCAGTCTTGCTTGAACATGCCGATGCCCAGGATCCCTTTTGCGCCCAGCGCCGACAAGGTGCCGATATCGCTGCCTACGCTGCTGCAGGCATTCGGTACGGAGCTGTAGCTGCTGCCGGTATCGCCAATCACTTCAATCGAAATGCCGGATGCCACTTCATCGGCGATCTTGACATCGGCCTGGCGCACCGCGCCCCAGGTATAGCCGCTGATGAACTGGCCGCATTCGGCGGCATCGGCGCCGGATGGGGTCTTCACAGCGGGCAGGGCCAGCGTGGAACTCAAGGGCGCCAGCAGGCGCAGGCCGTAGGAGCCGGTATCCACCAGCACGTGGTCGATGGTCTGGCAGGTGGTGGTGCCGGGATGGCAGACCGTTACGCTGACGAAGGGCGTGTTGATGCCCGCGCTGGCGCCAGTGGGGCCGTTGTCGACCACCATGGTGGTGCTGTTGCTGAGCGCCGTGCTGACGGTCAGCGTGCTGCTGGCATTGGCCGTGCCGCCCGCGCCGGTGCAGGACAGCGCGTAATTAAAGCTGCCCGCGCTGGCGGACGACAGCGTCACCGAGCCTGCGGTGGCCTTGCTGCCGCTCCAGGCGCCGCTCGCAGTGCAGGCGGTGGCGTTGGTGGAGGACCAGGTCAGGGTGGAGGTCTGCGCGGTGGTGATACTGGCCGGCGCCAGCGCAAGGCTGACAGTGGGCACCGGTGGCGGATCGGTTACGGTCACGCTGGCGCTGTTGGATACGCCGCTGCAGGTCAGCGTATAAGTGGCCGTGCCAGCACTGGCCGCTGTCACCGATTGCGTGCCGCTGGTGGCCAGGGTGCCGTTCCAGGCGCCGGAAGCGGTGCAGCTGCTGGCCGTGGGATTGCTGACGTTCCAGGTCAGTGTGATCAGCTGTCCGGTGGTGGTGGCCGTGGGGGAGGCGCTGATGCTGACGACTGGCGCGGCTGCCGCTGCGGCCTGCGTGGTGCTGGCCGTGCTGGTGCTGGTGCCGCCGCCACCGCCGCCGCAAGCGGACAGCAAGGCGCCGACAACCAGGATGCCTGCGAGGAGGTTCCATCGCTTGTTCATATCATGCTCCCTGGATTATTCGATGCTGTCGGTGGAGAAGCCCGCAGGCAGGGCGCTGGGAATCCAGGCCTTGCCGCTGTAGGCGCGCATATGGCCGTTGGAGACGATCACCACGTCGCTGTTATCCACGGCCAGCTGCGAGTGTCCCGCCTTGGGATGCTTGGCCGCTTCCCTGGTCATGGCGGCGAAGTGGTCGCCCAGCAGGGTGCGCAGGTCCGGCAGGAAAGGACCGTTCCAGCTGACGGCAAAGACGGTGCCTGCGGTGTCGGCGTATTCACGCACCACGGTGCCGGTATCGAGCGTGGTTTCGGTGACGGTGTAGTTGAGCGTCGCGCCAGTATCTGCGGCGGCCAGGCTGCGCGCACCCTGGCGCACTTGCGTGCTGCTGAATTGAGAAGGCTTGGCGCCCAGCGAGGCGTAAGCGGCGGAGACCACTGCCGTTTGCAGCAGCGATAACAGTAACAGGGAGATGAGTGCGCGGCGCATGATAGCTCCAGTGATTCGATGCAGAATCGAGTGTAGAGCGGCGCGGCGTTGTGTGAAGTTAGGGGAATGTAAGCAAACGTTACAAGACGTAAAACGGCGCCCGCAGGCGCCGTTATTTATTAGAACTTTACATACAGCCGGCCGAAATACGCCGCGCCGTTCAAGCCAAACTGCACCGACTCGTACTTGAATCCATTATCGGTTTCGTTCGGATCCTGCACCGTTGGTTTCACGTTGAAGATATTGGTGCCGCCAAAGGTGAATTTGGCATTTTTGGAAATGTTGTAGGTGAAGCTCAGGTCAGCCGAGGTCTTGGACTCGTAGTGCTGGTTCGGCACACCGGCGGCGGTGCCGTCGTAGGTGCCCAGGGTCTGCGGGCCGAAGTGGATGATCTTCAGGTCCGTTTCCCATGCAGCGTGGGTGTAGTCGAAGCCCAGCGTGGCCTTGGAGCGCGGCGCACCCTGTTCGATGTACAGGCGCTCCTTTTCCGACAGCAGCACGTCTTCGTAACCCTTCAGCGATGCCGGTGCATGCACGCCGGTGACTTCCGTCTTCGAGGCGTTGAAGGCCAGGAAGGTGGTCAGCTTGTCGGCGCCGAAGCTGGTCTTGTGCGAGGCGGTCAGGTCCAGGCCCTTGGTGCTGGTGTCGACCGAGTTGACGAAGAACTGCGCCTGGCCCACGCCCAGTGCGGCCAGCTTGGCGGCCAGCTCAGGGTAGTTGGTCGAATCGAAGCGGCCGGACAGCACGATGCGGTCCTTGATCTTGATGTCGTACAGGTCACCCGTTATCGAGATAGACTGCGTTGGCGTCCAGGTGGTGCCCAGGGTGAAGCTGGTGGACTTTTCCTCTTTCAGCGCGGGGATGCCTGCCGCATTGGCGACGGCGCCGCCGTTAGGGGCCAGCACCACATCGGTCGGCACGCCGGCGATGAAGTCGGTGAAGGTCGAGGAGAAGTACTTCTGCTGCAGCGACGGTGCGCGGAAGCCGGTGCTGGCGGAGGCGCGCAGCAGGGCTTGCGGCGTGACGCGGTAAGCGCCCGCGATCTTGCCGGTGACGGTGGAGCCGAAGTCGCTGTAGTGCTCATAGCGCACGGCAGTCTGCGCTTTCAGGCGGTCGGTCAGATCCGCCTCCAGGTCGATGTAGGCGGCGGTGCTGTGGCGGTTGGCGTTGGTGCGGTCGCCGGGCTGGAAGCCGGGGAAGCCCTGGCTGCCGGCGTTGCCGCCAATGCCCACGCCGTCGGCGTCAATGTAGGAGCCTTCTTCACCCGAGAAGATCTTGTAATTCTCGTGGCGGTACTCGGCGCCGAAGGCGACGTTCAGGCCACCCAGGATGCCGTCGTAGAAGCGGCTGAAATCCAGGTTGGTGGTCAGCTGTTCAAACGAGAAGCCGCCCGCGTCGAAGTGGTCAGGGCTGATGCCTTTCCCGCCGTGCAGTGCGTCCAGGTTGGCGATGGAGGCGTTCAGCGTGTGGCTGACGTTGTACATCATCTTGTTGTAGCCAAAGGTCTGCGACAGGTCCATGTTCCAGTCGCCCACCATGCCGCGATGGCCCAGCGTGGCGTACTGGTCGTCGATGCTGGCGTTGATGAAGGGGACGAAGCCGTCCGGGTACATGGCGGCCGAGTTGCGCGACGGGATATCGTCGCTGCCGATGCCGCCGCGCGCCCACGCGCCGGAGGATGCATCGCGGGTCTGCGCGCCGGCGGTGAAGTACAGCTTGCCGGTGGCGCTGGTGGGCAGGTCGCCGTTCAGGTAGATGGTCTGGTTGTTGGTCTTGGTGTCGCCGATGATGCGCGGGTTGCCTGCTTCGGCGCGGTTGGAGCGGCCGCGGTCCAGGTACTCGCCGGTGATGCCCAGCACGCCGCCTTCGCCGATGCTGACGCCGCAGTAGGCCGAGGCCAGGTAGTTCTTGCCGTCGTGCTTGGAATATTCGCCAAAGCCGGTCACCGCTTCGCAGCCCAGGCTGCGCTTCAGGCCGATGTCGATCACGCCCGCGATGGCGTCCGAGCCGTACTGGGCGGCGGCGCCGTCGCGCAGCACCTGCACGTCCTTGATAGCGAGCAGGGGGATGGTGTTCATGTCGGTGCCGGTGTTGCCGCGGTTGCGCGCACCGAACAGGTTGACCAGGGCGGTGCTGTGGCGGCGTTTGCCGTTGATCAGCACCAGGGTCTGGTCCGAGCCCAGGCCGCGCAGCGCGGCCGAATCCACCAGGTCGGCGCCGTCGGAGCCGGTCTGGCGCGTCGAGTTGAAGGAGGGCGAGATGTAGTTCAGGGTCTGGGCCAGGTCGAACTGGCCGCCTTGCTCGGACACCTTGTTCATCGGGATGATATCGACCGGAACGGCGGTGTCGGTGGCGGAGCTGGTGGCGCGGCGCGAACCGACCACGCTGACGCTTTGCATCTGATTATCGTTCTGTGCCAGGGCTTCCGGCAGGCAGGCCAGGGTGGCGCTGCCGTACAAACTGAGCAGTACAGCCTTACGTAAAGTTTGGTTCAACAAGTCATTCTCCCATTTCAAGGGGGAATATTTTATAAATAAAATTTGCAGAAACAAATAAAACTTTCAAAAAAGCGTCATTATTTTTCATTTTTGTGACTATTTTGTGACAGCGCAAAGGTCAGCGCGGATGATGTAATATACTGTATAAAAACACAGTATCCGATCCATCATGACTGCCCCAAGCACGGCGGGCTTGCCGGCGTACGCCGAGCTGTTTTGCCTGACCAACTTCTCATTTTTGCAGGGCGCCTCGCATGCCGAGGAGCTGGTGGCGCGCGCCATACAGCTGGATTACGCGGGCCTGGCCATCACCGACGAATGCTCGCTGGCGGGCGTAGTGCGTGCTCACGCCGAAGCCAAAAAGGCTGGTTTGCCGCTGCTGATCGGCAGCTGGTTCCGCCTGCAGGCTGCCGATGGCGGCCCGCCGCTGACCCTGATCGCGCTGGCGCAGAACCGCGAGGGCTATGGCAATCTCTGCGAGCTGATCACGCTGGGACGCAACCGCGTGGCCAAGGGCAGCTATCTGCTGACCATGGAGGACATCGCCGCGCCGCCGCCCGAGCGCGCGCATCTGCGCGGGCTGCCGGATTGCCTGCTGATCCTGCTGCCGCATTACCCGGCCCATCTGCGTGCGGATGTCGACCGGCTGCACGCCCACGCGGCCTGGATGGAGGCGCTGTTTTCCGGCCGTGCGTGGATGGGCCTGAACCTGCTGCAGCGCGCCTATGACGAGGCGCACCGCCTCAGCATCGGCGAAGTGGCGGCCCAGCACGGCATGCCGGTGGTGGCGCTGGGCCATGTGTGCATGCACGTGCGCTCGCGCAAGCCGCTGCTGGATACCATGTGCGCCATCCGTCTCGGCAAGGCGGTGGGGGAGTGCGGCTATGCGCTGTCGCAGAACGCCGAGCAGCATCTGCGCTCGCGCCTGCGGCTGGCCAATCTGTACACGCGCGAGGCGCTGGCGGAAACGCTGCGCATCATGGAACTATGCACTTTCAATCTTGAGCAGCTGCGCTATGAATATCCGCATGAGCTGATTCCAGCGGGGCATACCCCTGCCACTTATCTGCGGCAGGAGACCTGGCGTGGCGCGCACCGCCGCTTTCCGCAGGGCGTGTTGGCCAAGGTGCAGGAGCAGATTGAGAAAGAGCTGGCGCTGATCGGCGAGCTTGAATATGAGCCGTACTTCCTGACGGTCTACGACATCGTCCGCTTTGCCCGTTCGCAGGAAATCCTGTGCCAGGGACGCGGCTCGGCGGCCAATTCGGTGGTGTGCTTTTGCCTGGGTGTGACGGAGGTTGATCCGGAGCGCAGCAATATGCTGACGGGGCGTTTTATCTCGAAGGAGCGCAATGAGCCGCCGGACATTGATGTGGACTTTGAGCATCAGCGGCGCGAAGAGGTCATTCAGTACATCTACGACAAATACGGCCGCGACCGCGCCGCGCTGGCGGCGGTGGTGATCAGCTACCGGCCCAAGAGCGCGCTGCGCGACAGTGGCAAGGCGCTGGGCGTGGATCTGGCCATCGTCGAGAAGGTGGCCAAGTCGCACCGCTGGTTCGACAGCAAGCACGATCTGCTGGCGCGGCTGGCCGAATCGGGACTCGACCCGGAATCGCGCATGGCGCGCCAGTGGGCTTCGCTGGCGGTGGCGTTGCTGGGCTTTCCGCGCCATCTGTCGCAGCATCCGGGCGGCTTTGTGATCGCGCATGGCAAGCTGTCGCGCCTGGTGCCGATCGAGGCGGCCACCATGGAAGGGCGCAGCGTGATCCAGTGGGACAAGGACGATCTGGAAGAGCTGGGTCTGATGAAGGTGGATGTGCTGGCGCTGGGCATGCTGACGGCCTTGCGGCGGGCGCTCGATCTGCTGGGCGAGCGGCGAGGTGAGCCGTTCAGCATGCAGGATATTCCAGCCGAAGATCCGGCCACTTACGAGATGATGTGCCAGGCCGATACCATTGGCGTATTCCAGATCGAATCGCGCGCGCAGATGAGTATGCTGCCGAGGCTGCGTCCGCAACGGTTTTATGATCTGGTGATTGAAGTGGCGCTGGTGCGGCCGGGGCCGATTCAGGGCGGGATGGTGCATCCCTATCTGCAGCGGCGCATGGATCCGTCGCTGGTCAATTTCCCGCCCGGCCTGGAGGAGGCCTTGGCGCGCACATTGGGAGTGCCGATCTTTCAGGAGCAAGTCATGCAGATCGCTGTGCTGGCCGCCGGGTTCAGTGAGGGTAAGGCGGATCAGCTGCGCCGGGCCATGGCCGCATGGAAGCGCAAGGGCGGCGTGGACAAGTACCAGAAGGACATCATTGAAGGCATGACCTCGCGCGGCTACGAGCTCGACTTCGCGCAGGCCATCTGCGAGCAGATCAAGGGCTTTGGCGAGTACGGCTTCCCCGAGTCGCACGCCGCCAGCTTCGCGCTGCTGACCTATGCCAGCTCCTGGCTCAAGTGCCATGAGCCGGCGGCCTTCCTGTGTGCGCTGTTGAACAGCCAGCCGATGGGTTTCTACAGTCCTTCACAGCTGGTGCAGGATGCGCGCCGCCATGGCGTGATCGTGCGCGAAGTCGACGTGGCGGTTAGCGCCTGGGATTCCACGCTGGAGGAAATCGCCGGGCCGCGCGGCCAGCCGGCGGTGCGGCTGGGCCTGTCGCGCCTGAAGGGCATGCGCGAGGAAGCTGCCGAGCGCATCGAGGTCGCGCGCGCCGTGCGTCCATTTGCCAGCGTGGCCGATCTGGCGCGGCGGTCGCAACTGGACCGGCACGATCTGCAGGTGCTGGCGGCCGGTAATGCCTTGCTGGCGCTGGCGGGGCATCGGCGGCAGGCGCTATGGCAGGCGGTTGGCGCCGCGCCGGACAAGGATCTGCTGCGTCCCACCGAGCCGGTAGAGGAGACGCCAGTACTGCGCGCGCCGACCGAGGGGGAGGATATTCTGGGCGATTACCGCTCGCAGGGGCTAACCCTGGGCCGCCATCCACTGGCCCTGCTGCGGCCGCGCCTGCTGGAGCAGCGCTTCATTCCAGCCGAGGTGCTGAATACCTTCCAGAACGGCCAGCTGGCGCGCGCCTGCGGCATCGTCACGGTGCGGCAGCGGCCGGGAACGGCCAAGGGCGTGGTATTCGTCACCATCGAAGACGAGACCGGCAGCGTCAACGTGATCCTGTGGCCGAACCTGGTGGAGCAGCAGCGCAAGGATATGCTCAACGCCACTCTGCTGGGCGTGTATGGCATCTGGCAAGAGGAAAAATCGGTCCGCCACCTGGTCGCCAAGCGGCTGGTGGACCTGTCCCACCTGCTGGGAAGGCTGGCGCCGACCAGCCGGGATTTCTGCTAACTCATGCTGGGGTCAGGTCTGTCATTTGGACACGGGCTCTGCCGTAGGGCTAGCTACGGCAGAGCCCGTGTCCAAATGACAGACCTGACCCCAGCCATATAAACGGTATTAAAATATCGGCTAGTTTTTAGGGCTGCCGCCCTGTATTCTGACCCTCGTTTACGGAATTTTCCGGGCGTAATGATGAGAAATTGGCGTTTTTAGGGTATAATTTCAATTTCCCGCGCGTGCCGTTCGGCACCATCTGCACAATGACCAAATTTGTCTTCGTCACTGGCGGCGTTGTCTCTTCCCTGGGTAAGGGGAT
>Ga0213872_10000393_pt1 | contig 36317 bp, 25 predicted proteins | sample VelepicomBERX_R2_FD_160071 | JGI IMG/M metagenome (GOLD analysis project Ga0213872, IMG submission 160071) | Rhizosphere microbial communities from Vellozia epidendroides in rupestrian grasslands, the National Park of Serra do Cipo, Brazil - RX_R2 | ecosystem: Host-associated > Plants > Roots >... | reverse complement strand
GTAGTCGATGTCGGCGATTTCCTGCAGCTTCTTCTCGATCTTGTCGCTGACCTGGTCGGCCATCTGCTTCGAGGAGCTGCCGGGCCAGTAGGCCTGCACGACCATGGTCTTGATCGTGAACTCGGGGTCTTCCTTCTGCCCCAGGCTGCCGTAGGCCAGCACGCCGGCGACCGTGAACAGCATCAGCAGGAAGGCGATCATCTGCTGATGCTTGAGCGCCCATTCCGAGAGGTTGAAGTTCTTCATTGGGCGCCCCCCAGCGAAGCCGAGGCCGGCCGTGCGGACTCGCCGGGCGCCGCTTCGACACGCTGACCGGGTTCCAGCATGTGCACGCCGGCCGTGACGACCACCTCGCCGCCGGTCAAGCCGGAGGCCACCAGGACGGTGTCGTCCTGAGCGCTGCCGAGGGTGACGTCGCGCAGCGCGACACGCGAGGTCTTGGGGTCGACGACCCATACCTGACGTCGGCCGTCGCGGTCGATGACGGCCGTGAGAGGCACGCGGATCGCGCTATGGCCTTCGAGGTCGTTCACCGCCACGCTGGCCGTCATGCCGAGGCGCAGCGCCGTGGCGTCGGGATTCTGGATCGTGACCCGTGCCGCATAGGTCCGCGTGATGCTGTCGGTCGCGGGAGCGAGTTCGCGCAGCGTGCCGGTCCAGGTCCGCCCAGGCAACGCCCAGACGCCGACCTGCAGGTTCCTGGCCTGGCGCAGTTCGTCCACCCGGGACTCGGGAATGCTGATGGCCACCTCGCGCTCGCCATCGGCGGCCACCGTGATCACCGGCTGGCCCGCCGACACCACCTGGCCGACTTCGCCGGCGATCGCCGTCACGACGCCGTCGCGATCCGAGCTCAGGACCGTGTAGCCGCGCAGGTTCTCCACCGCCTCCCGCTGCGCCTGGGCCTGCCGCAGCTGGGCCTCGGCCTGGTCGAGCACGAGCTTTTGCTGGTCGAGTTCGGCGCGCGACGCGAACTGGCGTGCCAGCAGCTGCTCGGTGCGCTGCAGGTCGACCCGGGCTTGCGCAACGCGGCTCTTCGCGGCGTCGACGCCGGCGCCGGCCGCCACCACCTGCAAAGTCTCCTGCTCCGGGCTCAGGCGCATCAAGGGCTGTCCGCGCTTGACGATGGCGCCGACATCCACGAGGCGCACGGCGATCTTGCCGGGGGACCGGAATCCCAGCTGGCTCTCGTGGCGCGCCACGACCTCGCCGGAGTAGCTCGCGCCCACGCTGCCGGCGCTGCGCCCGGCAACGATGGTTCGCACCGGGCGGATCTCCTCGAACGCCGCGGTCTTGTCGCGCTGGCAGCCGGCCAGCAGCACGGCGGCCGCGATCGGCACCAAGGCCCACTGAATCTTCATTTTTGCTCTCCTGTGTCAGTTGCTTGAGTCGAATCGTCACCAAGCGCTGCGGCGTGCGTCGCCAACCAGTCCAACAGCTGCTTGCTGCTGGCAAAATCCAGCCATTCGCCGCTGGCGACATGCTGGACGCGGCCGATCAGGACACCCTCCTTGGGGCGGGCGTCACGATGCAGTCTCAGTACGTAACTGCCCGCGGACGAGAAGGTCGGGTGTGGGTTCAATGTCATGCCGGGCAGTGTGAAGTTCGGCCGGCGGCAAGTCGTCTTGCGAAGGTATCGATTCGGTATCGATCCCGGAGCTCACCGTTGAGTTGGAATGAATCAAATGGATCCGCTGCAGGCCCGGTTCGGCCCCTTCCGGATTGACGAAGCACAGGCGCGCCTGGAGCGCGACGGGCAGGCGGTCGAACTCCCTCCACGGTCGTTCCAGGTCTTGTGCGAACTGACCCGGCGCGCCGGCCAGCTGGTCTCCAAGGACACGCTGCTCGACGCCGTCTGGGGGCATCGGCATGTGAACGAGGCGGCGCTGAAGAACATCGTCAGCCAGGTCCGCCAGGTGCTGGGCGACGACGCACGCGAGTCGGTCTACATCGAAACGGTGGCCCGCCGCGGCTATCGGTTCATTGCCGCCCTGGACACCGCCGCAGCGCCGGCGCCGGGTGCGACGACGCCTCCGCTTTCCCTGGCGGCGGCGGGTCTGGCAGGCCGTGGGAAGGCGCTGGCCCAGCTGAACTCAGCCCTCGCGGCCAGCCAGCGGGGCCAGCGCCAACTCGTATTCGTGACGGGCGAGCCCGGCATCGGCAAGAGCAGCCTCGTCGACGGTTTTGTCGCGGGCGCGAAGGTACGAGCGGCATTCGGCCAATGCGTCGAGCACTATGGCGGCGCCGAGCCCTATCTGCCGGTGCTCGAAGCGCTCAACGCCCTGTGCCGCGCCGATGGCGCCGCGGTGCTGGACCTCATGCGCAGGGCCGCTCCCACCTGGCTGCTGCAGCTGCCCTGGTTCGTCGACGAGCAGGACCGGCGCGCGCTGCAGCAGGAGGCCTCGGGGGCGACGCAAGATCGCATGCTGCGCGAATTCGGCGAGCTCGTCGACCGGCTTACCGAGGCGCGGCCGCTGCTGCTGGTCCTGGAGGACTTGCACTGGAGCGATCACGCCACGGTCCAGTTGCTCGGCTACCTCGCCCGCAGGCGCGGGTCGGATCGATTGATGCTGCTCGGCACCTTCCGGCCCACCGACCTGATTCTTCACGAGCACCCCTTGGGTGCCTTGAGGCTGGAGTTGCGCCCGCGTCGGCTGTGCGTCGAAGTCGACCTGGAGCTGCTCTCGGAAGCGGAGTCGGCCGAGTACCTGGCGGCGAGGCTCGGCGGCCCCGCCCCCGAGGATTTCGTGCGCGGCCTCTACGGCCACACCGCCGGGCTGCCGCTTTTCACGGTCGCCGTGGTCGACGAACTCCTGGCGTCGGGCCAGCTCCGGCAGGTCGGCGGCGTCTGGGAATTCCCCGGCGCGGACGCGCTCGCGATCCCTCGCAGCATCGCCGGCATCATCGAAGGTCAGTTCGACCGGCTCCCGGCCGAGCATCAGCGCGTTCTCGCGGCGGCCAGCGTGGGCGGGGTCGAGTTCCTCCACCAGCCGCTTGCCCATGTCCTGTCCTGCGAGCCCGATGCCCTGCTCGGCATCCTCGACGACATCGCCAGGCGCCTGCCCTGGATGACGGGCGGCGGCGCGGATGTCGGCGCGGACGGCAGCGTGTCGGCGCGGTTCCGCTTTGCCCATGCGGTCTATCGGCAAGTGCTTTACGACGGCTTGCCGGCGCCGCAGCGCATGCAATGGCACCGGCGCTGGGCGGCCGCGCTGCAGACGGCGCACGTCGCCAAGCCGGCCGAAGTCGCTGCCGAGCTTGCGCTGCACTTCGAGCGGGCCGGCGCGCGGACCGAAGCGGCGGTCGAACTCGCCGTGGTTGCGGCCCGTGCCATGGCGCGGGGCGCGCCCGCGGAGGCATTGCGCGCAGCCCGGCATGGCCTGCGTCTTGGCGAAGGCCTGCTGAGCCCGGCGCTCGAGCAGGAACTGCGCTCTCTGGAAGCCGTTGCGCTCACCCGCCAGCACGTCATCGCGGCGCCCGAAGTCGCTGCGGCCTTCGAGCGCGCGCGCCAGATCGGCCCCACCGACGGCCCGGCATGGCAGCGCACCCTGCATGGCTGCTGGTGGGTGCATTTCGCCCGGGCCGAACTCGCGCAGGCGCACGACCTGGCCGCCGAGATGCTGGCGCTCGCCGAGCGGCGTGGCGACGCGTCGCTGCGGCTCGCAGGGCTGAATGCCCTGGGACTCGTGCTGATGATGACCGGCGAGCTCAAGGGCGCGAGGACGCATCTCGAGGCCGCCATGGCGACCCGGGCAACGGTTGCTGCGGGGCAGGCTCCCACCAGCTTTGTCCAGGATCCCGCGCTCGAAGCCCTGTTGGCTCTGGTGCTCGTGTACTGGACCATCGGGGAGCCGCTGCGCGCCCGGGCGCTCGCGAGCCAGGCAGTCAGCACGGCCAGCGCCAGCCGCCACCCCTTGAGTGAGGCGATGGCGCTCTACGCGGCTTCCATCTTCCATGCGCAGGCCGCTGAATACGACGAGGTCCTGGCATTGACCGAGCGTCTCTATGCGCTGGTCGACGAGTACGCATTGCCCGAGCGTCTCGGCGGGTTCGCCTGGCTGCATGGCCAGGCGCTTGTGGCGCAAGGCCGCGTGGATGCCGGGCTCGAGGAAATGGCGCGTGCAGCCCGCAGCGCCCGCGAAGCGGGCCTGCTCGGCGGCATGATCGGCTTCTACTATCACTACGCGCTGGCTTGCCGGCAGTCCGGCCGAATGCCCGACGCGCGAGAGGCCATCGAATCCGGTCTGGCACTGGCCAATGACACCGGAGAAGGTTCGCTTCAGGCGCTGCTGCTCGGGCTGAAGGCCGAATCCCTGCATGCGCTCGGCGCGACGGCCGAGTCCGCCGATCTCCTCACACAGGCGATCGGCAAGGCGCGTGCGCAGGGGGCCGCCTTCCACGAGTTGCAATTGCTGGCGACGGCCCAGTCCTGCGCGGCCCCGGCGGCAGACCCGATGCGCCTCGGCGCGCTGCTGGCCCTGTACGAGTCGGACCCGAGTCCGGTGATCGCAAGCGCTCGCGCATTGCACGCCGCGAAGCACTGATTCGCGGCGACTGTTGCATGCTGCGCGACGGGATCTGTGCGGGCCGGGGGCTCGCCACTAAGATAGTCGCCAGGTCTTCGCTCCCCACCGTGAACAGAGTCGCCAACGGCAACCATGGGCTCCCTCAAACTGAGACTGGCCTTGGCCAACGCCCTGCTCATCGCGGTCACGGTCGCGATCGCGGTGGGCTACTCGTTGCGCGAGGTCGAGGCTGACGCAGAGTCGGCCATCATCGACACGAACCTGGGCGCCGCGCAGATCGCCGCGACGCTGTCGGCGGCGGTTGTCGAGCACGAGCGAGCCGTGGCCGCGGCGGTCGGCGACTGGCCGCAGGGCCTCGCGGCCACGCCGCAACGAGTCGCGGACTTCGTCGAGCGTCACCGGGTTCTTCGTGCCCTGTTCAATCGCCTGACCATCCTGCCCAATGACGGCGCGCTCGCAAGCGCCGTCGAAGGCCCGCGGGTCTCCCCTCCGCTGCGCGACCTGGGCGGGCCCGGCAACCTCGACGTTGCGATTGCCGCCCCCATCGCGACGGAGGGCGGGCCGCGTGCGGTGCTGGCGGGCATGTTGAGCTTGAAAGGCGTCAACTTCCTCTCGAATATCGCGCGGGCCGCCGGTCTCGATGATCAGCACATCAAGACCGTTGTCGCTGACCAGCAAGGGCACATCCTCGCCCACGCCGACGCCGCCCGGCTGATGAGCCCCGTCGACGCCCAACCCGATCTTCGCGAGGCCGTCGCGCGCTGGCGCAGCCAGGGCAGCCCGCTCGAACCCATGCCTTCGACTCAACGCTGGGGCGATCTCTTTGTCGCACGCGCCGCGGTGCCCGGTACCGAATGGATGGTGTTTCGGATCGCTTCGAACGAGGTCCTGTTTCATGAGGCCCGCCGTTCCGTATCCAGAACCATTGCGCTTGGCTCGGGGATCGCCTTGGTCGGCGCGCTGAGCATCTTCGCGCTGACTGCCTGGCTGCTCGGGCCGCTGGGAGTCCTGCGCCGGCGCGCGCTGCGCTCCATGCAAGCCGATCAGGCGCCTCATGAAGGGTGGCCCGAGGGCCGCGGCGAAATCGGCGAACTCTCGCGGGTGCTCAAACATGTGAGCACGCAATTGGCCAGCAGCCGGGCGGCCATGGAGCGCACCCTGCAAAACATGCAGGCCGTGCTCGAGCATGCACCGGTCGGGATCGGCTTCACGAACGGGGCCAGGTTCGAGCTGACCAACGCCAATCTCGGTCGCATGCTCGGCTACGCGGCCGGGACCCTGGATTGCGAGTGGGAGGCATTGCTGGCCACCGATGCGCCCCGCGACCAGCTGCGCGAGGCCGCTGAGTCGGCGTTTGCCGCCGGCAGGACGTTCGAGGCTGAAATCCCCCTGCGCCGCCGCGACGGCACCATCCTTTGGGCCAAGGTGCTCGGTGCGGCTGTCCAGGGCGCGGCGATGCGCAGGATCTGGGTCGTCGTCGATGCGACGCAGGCGAGACGTCAGCGCGAGAGCCTGGAATGGAGTGCCGGACACGACCCCTTGACGAACCTCGCCAACCGGCGCGAATTCGAACGCAACCTGGCCGAACTGGCAGGCGATCGAAGGCGGCATGAGCCGGCTTGCGCGCTTTTCATAGATCTCGACCGTTTCAAGCAGGTCAACGACGGGGCCGGACACGCGGCGGGCGACGCGATCCTGCTGCTGGTGGCCCGCGGCCTGGGCGAGAGCGTGCGGTCGGGGGACGTCGTGGGCCGGCTCGGTGGCGATGAATTCGCCGTCCTGCTGCCCGCTTGCCGCCTGGACCAGGCCTTGCTGATCGCCGAAAAGATGCGAGAACGCGTGGCACGCGACGGGATCTGCGCCAGCGACCCGGAGCTCCGCGTGACGGCGAGCATCGGCGTGGTCGAAATCGGCGTCCGCCCGTGCACGCCGGCGGACGTCCTCGATGCCGCCGACCGTGCCTGCTATGCGGCCAAGCACGCCGGCAGGAATACGGTGCGAAGTGCCGCAGTGCATACCGAGGGCGACGACGGACTGGCTGCGGATCCGTGCTGGGTCGACGGCCCAGCCGGCCCACCGCGCTAGGGACCCTCTGCAAAACCCCGGTGGGCCGCGGCGGGTCTTGGTGGGATGCTGGGCAAGGCGCGAACCGCCGACCTGACTCGCGTCAGGTCAAGGCTCGCAACGCCGCCCAGCGCCCACCAAGCCCCGCCCCGAAGGGTTCGTGCGATAGCAGGCCCGCGCGGGCGTTGCAGCGCTCGGCTGTCGGGCCACCAGCCCGACCTTCGCGCTGCGCCTACGCGCCGGCCTGTTCTCGCGCGAACGCGACCCACCGGGGTTTTGCAGAGGGTCCCTAGCAGGTCTGTGGCAATCCGAAGGACGTCCCGACCGCGGTCGTCAGGTCGACCTCGCTCATCGGACGCCCGGTCAGGAAGCCCTGGAAGCAATCGCAGCCGCAGGCCAGCAGCTTGTCGCGTTGCGCCGTCGTTTCGACCCCTTCCACGACGACTGCGAGGCCCAGAACCTCGCAGAGGTCGACCAGGCCGCGCACCAGGACTTCGTCGCGCGGGTTGTTCGCGATGTCGACAATGAAGCTTCGATCGATTTTCAGCTGGTCGAGCGGCAGTTGTCGGAGGTACGAAATCGACGAATAGCCGGTCCCGAAGTCGTCCAGGGAGATGCCAAGGCCCATCGACTTGAGTTCCTTCAGCTGCGCCGCGAGGTCGCAAAGGTCCATCGCCAGAACGCTCTCCGTCAACTCCAGCTTGAGCCGGGACGGGCTTGCGCCCGTTTGCTCCAGCGCGCGGGCCACGGTGGCGATGAAGTCCGGATGGCGGAATTCGGTCGCGCTGATGTTGACGGCCAGGGACAGATCCGCCATGCCGGACGACGTGCCCCATCGCTGCAGAGTGGTGCACGCGTGATTCAACACCCACTCGCCGATCTCGATGATGAATCCGCTCTGCTCGGCAAGCGGGATGAAGTCGGCCGGCGAGACCATCCCGCGCGTCGGATGGCGCCACCGGACCAGGCATTCCGCACCCAAGGTCCGCCCCTGGGCGCTGACCTGGGGCTGGTACATCAACACCAGCTCCTGCCTGGGCAAGGCCAGGCGGAGGTCGTGCAACAGGTTGGCGCGCCGAACCGCGTCTCGCCCCATGCCCTCGTCGAAGAGGCGGTAGGTATCCTTCGACTCGGACTTCGCCTGGTGCAGCGCGAGGTCTGCATGCGCCAGCAAGGCCTCCGGCGTCTCGCGTCTGTCATGAAAGACGATTGCCCCAAGGCTCGCGCTCGTCCGGTAATCGCAGCCGAACAGGCCGTGCTGGCGCCTCGCTGTTTCGAGCAGTCGCTGACACCAGGCCATGGCTTCACGGGCGGCGAGCGCAGGATCGGCGCCGAGATTCTCGATCAGCATGGCGAACTCGTCGCCGCCGTGGCGGGCCACCATGCCGCTCTCGCCCACGCAGTGCGCGAACATGGCGCCGATGTCGCGCAACAGGGCGTCGCCCGCGGCGTGGCCCATCACTTCGTTGACGTTCTTGAACTGGTCGATGTCGGCGAGAACCAGGGCCGCGTGGCCGCCGCCGGCGCAGCGGCGCTGCGCCTGGGCTATGTTGTCGAGCAGGAGGCGGCGATTCGGCAGCCCGGTCAGCGTGTCGAAGTAGGCGAGGCGCTCGATGTGACTCTCGGCTTCCCTTTGCTCGGAGATGTCGCGGATCAGCCCGACGTAGTTGGGCCGGCCGGGTCCTTCGATGGCCGAGACCGAGAGATGGATGGGGAACTCCCGCCCCGACTTGTGACGACCGCGGGTGTCCCTGCCCAGGCCGATGACACGCGCCCTGCCGGTTTTCTCATAGCCGGAGACGTAACTTGCGTGCCGGTCCCCGTCCGGCCTCGGCATGAGCATCGACAGGCTCATGCCGATGGCCTCTTCCTGCGGATAGCCGAAGATTCGGGTTGCTGCCCGATTGAACGATTGAATGCACCCGTCGGAGTCTGCGGTGATCACCGCCTCCATGACGTTGTCGAGGATGGCCTGCTTGTACTGCGCCATCTCCGCCATCTGCGCGTGGTCGGCCTGGATTGCCGCCTGCGCCCGCAGGCGCTCGGTGATGTCCACGTAGCTGGCACGGATCAGCGTGCGCTTGGCCACCGCGACTCGGACGAGCCGGAGCTCGCAGCGCAAGGCAGTGCCCTTGGCCGTCCGCACCGAGACCTCGCGCTGAACCGCGTGGCCGTCGAGCGCCAGGCGACAGGCCTCTTCGATGCATTGGCGGCGACCGGCCTTCGGATCCGCGCCGTCATCGTGAAACGCGTCCGGACGCGACTCCAGCAGTTCCTCCATCGAGCACTCGAACAGGGCGGCCGCCGCTGAGTTGGCGTCGACAAGCCGGTCCGCATCAGGGGCGTAGATGAGCAGGGCCTCCGGCGCCTGGTCGAACAGCAGGCGCGCGACGCTGCTGTCGCGGCCCAATTCACTGCGGACGGCGCTCATGCGTGAGTTCTGAAGATCTTGACGGATTGACCGAGCGTGGCCGCCTGCTCGGAGAGCGTGTCGGCCGAAGCGGACAGCTGCTGGACCAGCATGGCGTTCTTCTGGGTCATGTCCTCGAGGGACTCGACCGCCGAACTGATTTCCGAGATCGACTGCAGTTGCTCGCGACTCGCGACATGCACGCTCTCGACCAGCTGCTGCAGCTTCGTCGCGGCGGAGGCGGTTTCCGAGATCGCCGTCGAGGTGCCCTCTATTTCGGCGGCACCCGCAGCGACGCGCGCCTGCGAGCCCTGACTCAAATCCTTGATCTCGCGTGCCGCGGCCATGGTGCGCGTTGCCAATGCCCGGACCTCTTGCGCCACCACCGCGAAACCGCGGCCTTGGTCCCCTGCGCGGGCAGCCTCGACGGCGGCATTCAGGGCCAGAATGTTCGTCTGGAACGAGATCGCGTCGATGGACTGCGTGATGTCGGAGATGCGTGAGGTGGACTCGGTGATCTGCTGCATGGTCGAGCGCATATGGTCCACGCTTGCGGTGCTGCGCAGGGCCACGGCAAGCGTGTGCTCCGCGAGCTTTGCGCCTTCTTCGGCTGCCTGAACGTTCTGCCGCACGGTCTCGGTCAGCTGCTTGAGCGCGGCGGCCGACTGCTCCAGCCCGGCCGCCTGGGCGTCGGTGCTCCCGGACAGCGAGTCCTTGCCGGCAGCGATCTCGGCCACGATCGCCTCCAGGGCCACCACTTGCGCGCGGGCATCGCCGACCATGCCCTGAAGATTCACGCCGAGCTGGCCGAGTGCACGCTGCACGCGGCCCATCACCCGCCGCCCGTCGAGCGGAGGGCGCTGGGTCAGGTCGCCGGAAGAGACGCCGCCGGCGAACGCAAGCAGGGTCCAGAGCGGCTTCTCCGCGGTCCGCCGATTGGCCCAGCGAGTCAGCCCCAGTACGGGCAACGCGCAAACGGCGCCGAGTCCGACGCCGAGTCGCGAGCCCAGGCCGACGGCCAGCGCAGCGGCCGATAGATAGGGCACCTCGGCGGCAACCCGTCCTGCGAGTTCCCTGCACTGGTCCAGAAATCCCATCGCGCCTTTGCGTGCCACGCGCCCTTGATTGATGCTCCAGCGGGGCGGCTCCCCGCGCGATTCGTCAAGGCGCATGGCGGCGTAGAGCGCTTGCGTCTTCTCGACCTCGGCGCGCTCGGGGATGGTTCGCACGGAGAGGTAGCCGACGACGCGCGCCCCGTCCTTCAACGGCGTCACGTTGGCGTTCACCCAGTAGTGGTCTCCGTTCTTGCGCCGGTTCTTCACGAGCATCGACCAGGGGTGGCCTTGCTGAATCGTCTTCCACAGGTCCGCGAATGCGGCGCAGGGCATGTCGGGATGGCGGACGATGTTGTGCGGCTGTCCCAGCAGCTCGTCTCGCGAATAGCCGCTTGCCTCCTCGAACGCCGCGTTGCAGTGGACGATCCGGCCTTTGGGATCGGTGGTCGACATCAGGCTCTGCCCGGGGCTGAGCATGTATTCGCGACCCGAGACGGGTTGGTTGTTCCTCATTGCCGTGATACCTCGCTGTGAAGGCCAGTGTCCGGTGTTGCGGACGCGAGGTCGTCTCGGCCTGGTATCGAATCGGTATCGAAACTTCAACCTGGTGGCGGCGCCTCGTCAAAGGCGGCGACCGCCGCCAGCAGCGCGTGAGCCTGCTCCATGAGCTGCGCCGACGCGGTGGCGCCATGCTCGGCCATGGCCGCGTTCTGCTGCGTAGCTCGGTCCATTTGATGGATCGCTTCGCCGACCTGCGCAATGCCCAGGCTCTGTTCGGCGCTGGCGCCGCTGATTTCGCCCATCACGTTCGTAACATGGCGGATCGAAACCAGCAACTCGTTCATCGTGGCACCGGCGCGATCAACCAAGGCGGCTCCCTGCGCGACGCGTCCGACACTTGTATCGATCAGGTGGCGGATCTCTTTGGCAGCTTCGGCGGCACGTCCTGCCAGGCCGCGCACCTCGGTGGCCACTACGGCGAAGCCGCGCCCCTGCCCACCGGCGCGCGCGGCCTCGACAGCGGCGTTGAGCGCGAGGATATTGGTTTGAAAGGCAATGCCGTCGATCACGCCGATGATGTCGGCGATCCTGCGAGAGCTCTCGTCGATCCCCTTCATCGTATCGACGACCTGGCCGACCAGCTGCCCGCCTTGCGAGGCGATTGCGGCGGCGCCCTGCGCCAGTTCGTTGGCCCGCTGCGCGCCGTCGGCGTTCTGCCGAACGGTGGCACCCAATTGCTCCATCGAGGCGGCGGTCTGTTGCAGATGGCTCGAGGAGCGGACCGTACGCTCGTTCAGGTTCTCGTTCTCGGAGGCGATGTGCGCCACGCTGGCGTGCAGGCCGCGGGCCTGCCCGCCCACGTCGTCGAGCAGCGACCGCAGATTCAGGGCGGATTGGTTGACGGCCCTGAGCAGCATGCCGATCTCGTCGACGCGGTTCAGGCTGGCTTGGCGCTCGGGCGCCCCTGCGGCGGCACGTTGTGCCACCCTGAGCACCAGCTCCAAGGGCGTCGCGACCTGGGTCTCGAGCCACAGTGTCGTCGCCAAATGCCCCAGCACAGCGGCCGCGGCGACAACGAGCAACGGGCTGCCGCTGACGCCTGCAGCGGCGCAGGCTGCGACAAACAACACCCCGCTGAAAACGCAGGCGCACCGGATGCGCGCGCGGACCGACAGGGTCTGCAGACTCGACATCCAGGCGAGTGGCCCGGTCCGGACGAGCAGCCCCTTGTGCAGGCGAAACCCCCGGAGTTCGCGCCGCCGCATGGTCCGGTACAGCGAATCGGCCTGCGCCACTTCCTCGCGCGTCGGCTTGGTACGAACCGACATATAGCCGACCAGCCGCCCCTGCCGGCGCACCGGGGTCACGTTGGCCCGCACCCAGTAGTGATCGCCGTTCTTGCGCCGGTTCTTGACCAGGCCCGACCATGTTTCGGAGCGTTTCAATGTGGCCCAGAGGTCGGCAAAGGCTTCGCGGGGCATGTCAGGGTGACGGACGATGTTGTGTGGCATGCCAAGAATCTCTTCCCGCTCGAAGCCACAAACCTCGACGAAGGCCGCGTTGGCGTAGGCGATGCGACTGCTTGTGTCGGTCACCGACATCAAAGTCGCGTCACTTGGGAAGTCAAACTCCTTTTGCGTCACCGTCGGCTTGTTTTCCATTCCGCCACCTCCAGTCAAATTGCATGCGCACTCGGAACTCGAAGAAGCCTCAGCGCGGCTGTCGCGCGAGCCGCCCCAGCAGCCCGCTTCGATTCACCTCGCACCGTCTGCGATCCAGGCGTCGAACACCGCCTTCGATCTCCAGCGCCTTCAAGCCGCGTGCGATCGACTCTCGCCGCGTGCCCAGCAAGCGGGCCAGCGCATCCTGGCTGGGCAGCTCGACCGGCGCGCCGTCACAGGCGTCGGCGAGCAGCAACGCGACGCAGGCCAGTTGGTTGGCAACGCCGGGCACCCGCATCGCCTCCGACCACGAGGCCAGGGCGGCGAAATTCGCGACCAGCGCGTTCAGCAGGTGCTGCGTGAGCGGCAGATGGCCGTGGTGCCCAAGCTCGCGCAGGGCTTCTACGGGCAACTCGCAAACCCGCACGCGCGTCAAGGCCACGCCGGTAATCTGATCGGGCCGGTCGACGGCCCCAAATAGTCCGAAGGCGCAGCCCCTGCGCATCACGCCGATCGGCCGCGAGCGTCCATCGAGCCCGCGACGATGAACAATCGCCGTACCCAGCTTGATGAAGCGCAGATGGGTCGAGGTTCGCCCCTCCTCCAGCAGCGTTTCACCACGGCTGAAGACCCGCTCGCGCAGGTTCGCCGCGACGAAGGCCAGCTGCGTCTCGTCGAGCTGGCCGAGGACGCAGTTGCTGGCGGTGGCGCAATCGCGGCAGTCAATGGCAGCCATGGGTTCCAGTCTCGGCCAGGAACACGGGGGCCAGCGCCTGTGCATGAGCGATTCGAGTCAGCCAGGCCTCGCATTGAAGTGGATTCAACGGTGCGCTGTAGAGATAGCCCTGCAGTTCATCGCACTGCCGCTGCAGGAGGAAGTCGCGCTGAGCCGCCGTCTCCACACCTTCCGCCGTGACCTGCAGGCCGAGCGCGTGAGCCAAGGCAATGATCGACGAGGCGATGACGCAGTCGCTGCCGTCGCTTTGCAGGCCTTGAACGAAGCTGCGATCGACCTTCAGCCGGTGCAGCGGGAACGTCTTGAGGTAGGCCAGCGATGAATAGCCGGTGCCGAAGTCGTCGACCGCGAAGCGCACGCCCTGCGCGCTGATGCGATGCAACTGCGCCGCCGCCTCGAGAGGATCCTCCATCAGCGCGGTTTCGGTAATTTCGAGCTCGAGTTGGGCCGGCGGCCAACCTGAATCGGCCAAGGCCTGCTGGACACTGGCGGCGAAGCCCGGATTGCGCAACTGGTGGGTCGACACGTTGACCGCGAGGGTGAGCCACGGCGCGCCGGCCGCACGCCAGTCAGCCGCCTGTCTGCAGCTATGGCGCAGCACCCATTCGCCGATTTCGACAATGAGGCCGCTCTCCTCGGCCAGCGGAATGAAAAGGTCGGGCGGAACCAGGCCCCGTTCAGGGTGACGCCACCTCAGCAGCGATTCGAATCCCGTCGTGTGGCCGCTTCGCGCGCTCACGCGCGGTTGGAATACCAGCTCGAACTGATTGCGTTCGATCGCATGAGCCAGGTCGCGTCGCAATGACGAACGCTCGAGCAACTGCTCGGTCATGCGCTGCTCGAAGAAGCACCAGGTGCCCCTCCCGGACTGCTTGGCCCGGTACATCGCGAGGTCGGCGTTGCTCAGCAACTCGTCGACGCTGCGTCCGTCGGCCGGGAACATCGTGATGCCGATGCTCGCGCCGATCGTCATCACCTGCCGACGTTGCACGAACTCGGGTTGCAGCACGCGCAGCACCTTGCTCGCCACGGACACCGCGTCCTCGCCTTGTGCGTCTTGGAGGAGCAGCGCAAATTCGTCGCCGCCCATGCGAGCCAGCAGATCGCCCTCGCGCAGGGCCTCCCGCAGCCGACGGGCGACCTGGCACAGCAGCGCATCCCCCTCGGTGTGCCCGAGCGTGTCGTTGACCTGTTTGAAGTTGTCGAGGTCGATGAACATCAGCGCCAAGGTGCCACCGTGACGATCGGCCTGTGCGAGTGCCTTTGCGACGGTGTCTCGGAACTGGCGCCGGTTCGGCAGATCGGTCAGCGCGTCGTGCATTGCCTGGCGCATCAACGAGGTTTCGAGCCGGCGACGCTCGGTCACGTCGCGCACGATGCACAGCGTGCTGCGCGAGTCCGCAAAACTCTGCGGCACGAGCGCGATTTCGACCGGAAATTCCGTGCCGTCGCGCCGCGCCGCCTGCAGCGCTCCGCCCCGACCCATCTCGCGCGTCCGAGGTCGATCCTGGAACCCGTGGCGGAACCGGCGGTGCGCGTCGCGCATCGGCGCGGGCAGCAAGTCCTCGACCTTTCGTGCGAGCAGCTCGGAGACGGTCCAGCCGAACATCGACGCGACCGCGGTGTTCGCCTGCTCGATGCGGCCGTCGCTGCCGACGAGCAGCAGCCCGTCAGGCGTGCTCTCGAATAGTTGTTGGAAGCGCCGCAGGTTCTCGTCGACGACCCGTCCGGATGCGACCAGACGGTGCCAGGGCGCCTGGACGCCCTCGCGAAACAGCGCGAGGTAGACCAGCAGGCAGGCGAGCATCTTGTAGCCGTCGCCGGTGAGGCCATGAATGCGCATCTGCGACGAGAGGCCGGCCCCGGCCGCGACGCCGATCGCGCTGAGCAGGGCCGCGACGGCCATGAGGGCGAAGCCGACCGGGTTGCCCCTGCTCCGGCCGAGCAGCAATGGCGCGGCGACGAATCCGGAGCACGCCAACGCGAGCTCGGCGTGCGCGGTCGTCTGCGCGGCGCGTTGCCACCAATCGGGCGCCAACGCGCCCGCCGCCGGGACGGCGACGACCCAGGCGGCGACGCAGGCCATGCCGAGCCGAAGCGCCCGCGCCGAGCCGCGCCGCATGGGCGCCATCGCCGCGGCGAACAGGGACAGCACGGCGGCCGAATCGGCGCCCAGCAGCAGGGGCGTCGAGAGGTCGGCGGCCGGGGTCTCGGCAAGCCCGGGCATGCCGGGCAGCAGCAGGATTTGCGCAGCGTCCAGCAGCGCCACGGCCAGGAAACCCAACCCGGCGAGGACAAAATTGAAGGGCAGGGCGCGCCGCGTGCTCCAGGTCAGCAGCGACACGGCGAGGGCCAGGCCCGAGGCCACCATCTTGACCAGCACGTGAAGGCTCGCCATGCGCGGCGCGGTGAGCCCCGGCAGCGGCAGCCAGGGTGCGACGGCCAGCAGCAGCGCCATCGCCACGGCCAGGCGGGCCAGGCCGCCGGCCCACCCGAGGCCGCCGGCCAGGCCCGCGGCAACCTCGAACATCGGGTGTCGTCCGGAAGGCCCCGGCAACGCGACGGGTCGGACGCGATTCGGTCCGTCGGTGTGGCGCGATCGGGTCATATCGAAATTCGGGGCACCGGCATGGAGCCCATCGTCATGCAAGGGGTCGCCGCGAAATGTCCAATCGGGAGGGATTGCGTGATTTCGCGCATTGCACCGCGGCGGGGCCGCGACAGTCCGGGCGACGGCCTGCGCGGGGCGGACGAATCCGGGTCGCCGGGCGGCGCCGCAGCGCCCCCGGGCCTTGCGGTGTGTCGTCGGTTCATGTGATGGCATCCCCCTGTCGCGCAGCAAGGGGACCTTAGCGCCCGCGCGGCGCCCGACCCGCGCGCGGCCGTCAATGCAGCATTGCGGAATTCGCGGGTCAGGCGACCGGTCGGACGGGCGGCGCGGCAGTGGAACGGGCGGTTCCCTCGCGCCGCATCTTGGCCATGAAGGCGGGCGCGAAACCCAATTCGCGCAGGACTTCCTCGGTGTGTTCGCCGATGTCGGGGGCGCGTTGCGGCGGAACCTTCCCGAGCCCGGCGATCTGCACCGGACTGTTCACGGTATGCGTCGCATGGCCGACCGGCCTGGCGAGCGGCGTCAGCACGTCGTTAAGGAGCAACTGGGGATCGGCGGCGACTTCGTGGACTTCCCGCACCACGCTGAAATTGAGCTGCGCCGCGCCAAGCATCGCCTCCCATTGCACCAGGGGCCGGTCGGCGAACGCCGTCTCCAGGATCCCGGTGAGCGCCTCTGCATGGGCTGCACGGGCGCGGGCGTCGCCGAAGCGGGCGTCCTGCGCCAGCTCCGGCCGGCCGATCGCCAGGGCCAGCTTCTGCCAGTGGCGCTCTTGCATGGCGACCAGGATCAGCCAGCGATCGTCGGCGGTTCGATAGCTGTTGATCAAGGGGTTCGCCGGACGCTTCCTGCTCTGCTGGGGAAAGAATTCGGCCCCATGCATGGCCGCCTCGAGCCAGAGCCCCGCCGACCACGCCCCTTGCGCCATCAGGGAGGTGGTGACATGGGCGCCGCGTCCGGTCCGGTCTCGCGTGTACAAGGCCGTAACGATGGCGCCGAACAGGGTGCAGGCCGTGGCGTGGTCGCCGATGCCGGGAATCGGCAGGGCCGGCGGACCGTCGACATCGTGCGTCGCGTGCATGTGCCCGGTCCGGGCCCAGAAGGCCGTGACGTCGAACCCGGGGCGGTCGGCGTCGGCGCCTCGGCTGCCGTAGCCCGTGACGTCGGCGTAGACCAGGCGGGGATTCAGCCGACCGATGGCTTCCCGGTCGAGGCCGAGGGCCACCCGAACCGGCTGCGGGAAGTTGGTCACCAGCACGTCCGCCCGTTCGACGAGCCTCGCCAGGACGGCCTGGCCGTCCGGATGCTTCAAGTCGACGGCGATGCCGCGCTTGTTGCGATTGGTCAGTTGCCAGGCGTAGTCGGTTTCGCAGGGCGGATGGGGCGGCGTGACATGGGCCTGGCGGTAGGGATCGCCGGTGTCCGGCGGCTCGACCTTGATGACCGACGCACCCAGGTCCGCGAGCATGGTGGTGGCGGCAGGTCCGGCGATGTAGCTCGCGATGTCCAGGACGTTCAGTCCGACGAAGGGCAGTTGGTTTTCCATGGATTCAGCTGGGTTCGTGGGGGGGCTGCTCGGCGGTCCCTGACCTCGAGTCGTAGCCGCCTCCGAGGGCGACGATGAGGGCGACCTGCGCTTGAATGCGCGCCGCCTGAAGGTCGAGGGCCTGTTCGCGCGCGCCGAGGACCGGCAGTTCCGCCTCGAGCGCGGCGATGCGGTCGGTCAGTCCGCGACGGTAGTGGGCCTGTGCACCAGCCGCCGCGAACCGAACGGCGTCCAGGCGCTCGCCTTGAACCGCCGCCTGGCGGGCGAGCGTGTCCAGCGCGATGCAGCCCTGGGCCACGTCGCGCACGGCGTCGACGATCGCCTGGTCGTAGTCGGCGATCAGCGCGTCGCTCTGGGCGCGAGACGCCGCGAGATTGGCGTTGAGCCGGCCGCTGTCGAAGACCGGCAGGTTCAGGCCGGGGACGAGGCCGAATTGCCGGCTCGAACTCCGGAACAGGTCGTTGAGGTGCAGCGCGTCGAAGCCGACGAAGGAGCGCAGGTCCAGGCTCGGATAGAACGCGGCGCGGGCGGCATCGATCTGGTCCAGCGAGGCCTGCACCATCCAGCGCCTGGCCTGCAGGTCCGGGCGGCGCGCCAGCAGTTCGTAGCCCAGGGCGTCGGGCAATTCGCCGGCGACCGAAGGCAGCGCCCGCGGCTCGATCCGGATTTCCTCGGCACCGCTCGCGCCGAGCAGGGCCCTGAGCACCTCGCGCAAGCGCCCGATGCGTCCGTCGACGGCCAGGATCCGCGCGTCGAGCGAGAGTTCGCGCTCGTGCGCAAGCTCGGCCGGCGAGCGCGCTTCGAGCCCTTGTGCGAATCTCGCCGCGTGCGCCGCCGCCGCCTCGTGTTCGATGGCGCGTGCCCGGCGCAGCAGCTCGAGGCGCGCCGATTGCGCCATCGCGTCGTAATAGGCGTCGACGATGCGCGCCGACAGCAGCAACTCGGCCAGCGCCGCCTCGGCGGCGCGCGCCTGCGCCGCGCCGAGCGCGGCGTGGGTGCGGGCGCGGTCCCGCCCCCACAGGTCGACATCGAACTCGGCGCCGAGGCCGAGCGTCCCTTCCGTGTACCAGGGGCCGGTCGTCCCGAGCGCCGGGACGGTCTTGCCGTACGGCCCGAGGAATCCGTTGGCCGAGACGCTTTCCCGATCGAGGTCCACGCTGAGCCCGGCCTTCGGTCCGGCGCCTGCGTCGACCAGGCGGGCCTGGGCATCGGCGGCTTCGACGCGGGCGCGCGCCGCGGCGAGCGACGGCGCGTGCGCCAGCGCGCGTTCGACCAGGGCATCGAGCTGGGGGTCGGCGTAGCGGTGCCACCACGCTGCCGCCGGCCAGCCGGCCGGGAGGGTCGGGATGCCCGCGGGCAGGGTGATCCCGGCAGAGGGCGGCAGTGCCTGGCGCGGCGCGAGGTCGTGCATCGTCACGCAGCCGCCGAGCGCTGCCGACGTCAGGCCGGCGACAAGCGCGCGGCGCCACGCGCGGCAAGCCGCCCGCGGTTCGGGAGAAGGGGCGTTCACGAAGGTCATGGCGTCGCCTCGATGAGGGGATGGGTCTGGACCAGGCCGCGGACATGCTCGCGCAGCGAGCCGGCCGCGGCGTACGCGTCCGGCAGCGCACCCGCCCGTCTTGCCGCGGCTGGCGCGACGGGCGGGTGCCCATGGCCCGGACCGGCCGCGGCGGGCGACCCGCCCGGCAGGGCTTCGACTTGTTCTGCCGTTGCGAGGGCGAATGCGTCGAACGCGGCCGCGTCCTGCGGCGATAGCCGCGCGCGCGCATGGTCGACCTGAATCTGCAGGTAGTGGATGGCCGAGACCGTCGCCTGGGCCTGTGCCAGCCAGCTGCCGAGCCCGCCGGTCAGGCGGTCACGCGCATGCGGTGATCCCGGCTCGATGGCAACGCGCGCCTGCACCGCGCGGCACTGCGCAAGCAGGGACCAGCAGGCCGCGCGCGCCTGGTCGGCCGGGTCGGCGGCGCGCGTTTCCCTGGCGACGCCTGCGCGAAGCAAGGTCGCGATCGCCCGGGTCAGCTGCCGCAGCAGCGCTTCGAGCGCCGCCCCCTCGCGCTCGGGCCACAGCAGCGTGTACACGACCATCGACACGGCCGCGCCCAGCAGGATGCCCAGCATGCGATCGCGGATCTCGACGAGGTCCGTGGTCGGGCCGAAGTGGCCGAGCAGGGCGAGGGCGAAGGTAAAGACCAGCTGCAGCCCCACATAGCTGATGCGCGCCGACCCGGCGTTGATCCAGGCGCCCAGGGCCACGACCGGCAGCGTCATGGCGAGCAGGCCCGCGATCCCGTCGATGTACGGAACGACATAGACCGACGCCAGCAGGCCGAGCAGGCTGCCCAGCGCGCAGCCGACGATTCGCGTCAGGCCCTTTTGCGCGGCAGCGCCGAGTCCCGGCAAGGCCAGGATCAGGCAGGTGAGCATGGCCGTGTGGATGCCGGGCCAGCGCGCGGCGTTGTAGAAGCCATAGCAGAGCATGGTCGCCAGCACGGTCTTGAACGCGAAGCGCCGGTAGATCGGATTGCCCAGGGCGTCCGGCGCGAACAGGCCGGCCTTGGGGGCGGCAGGCGCGGGGCGCGTCGGCGTCTCCGCCGCGGCGAAGGATCGCAAGGCGCCGGCCATTTCGCGCAGCAGGCGATGGAGGCCGTCCTCGTGCGTGCCGGCGTCGGGGAACGCGGGAGGCGTGTCGAACGGCTGCGCCGTGGCCAGGCAGTTCGCGAGCTCGTTGCAGGCGACCTGCAGCATCGCGACCTGCCGACGGGTCCGCGGGTCGAGGCGCGCCCCGGGCGGGGCCTCGAGATGCGCCGCCGCCGCGTGCAGGCGGTCGACCGCGGCGATGCGAAGCGCATGGCGCTCGCGCGTCCGCCCCCAGAGCGGGTCGCCCTTCGCCGCGAACAGGAGGTGACGTTGCAGGCGCAGCACGGCGTGCTCGCTCGCCGCCTGGCCCGCCGGGGTCACGCCCTGTGCCGATTCGAGCGCCGCGAGCCTGCGGCCGACCTCGCGGACCGCCTTCGTCATCTCCTCGACGAGCAGCACCTGCGGATGGGCGGGACGGAGCGTCGCGTTGACGATCATGGTGAGCACGATCGGATAGACGCTCGCGACCCATACCCACAGCATCGCCCGCGTCAGCGCCTCGGGGGAATCGACGAGGTCGGCCAGGCTTTGCGCGTAGACGGTCGTGATGGCGGCCATGTAGCCGACCGCCCCGACGGCGCTGACCCGCATGAAATACATGCCCGCGAAAACAATCGCGCAGGCCCCCGTCACGCGCCAGGCCGGATAGCCCATGGTGAACTTCAGGAGCAGGATCGAGAGCAGCACGGCAAGCGTCACGCCGACGATCAGGACGGTGCCGGTGAGACGCGTGAGGACCGTGTTCTCCTGCGCCGTGAAGAAGATCATGATCAGCGAGAGCGCCAGGAAGGGCAGCTGCAGCGTCATCGAGCAGACGACCACGCCGGCGCCGCAGACGAGGAAGCGCCAGAGCGAGTTCACGCGCGCGTCGGAGGGGGCGAATTCGCGTCGCAGCCAGGCCCGCGGGCCGGATGTCGATGCGCAGGGCCGCAGGCCGGCAATCGGTGGGGTCACGATGGCGGCGCTCAGCGGGTCGGGGCGGGCTCGCCCATGATCGCGACGGCCGACGCGCCGATGCGGAACCGCTCGGCGTCGGGCCGCGTCACCAGGATGCGAACCGGGAAGCGCTGGGCGACGCGCACCCAGTTCAGCGTGCGTGGCACATGCGGCAGGCCCCCGGCGTCGGCGCCGCCGTCATCGGGATAGACGCCGTAGCCGACCGAGTCGACGACGCCGGCGAATTTCCGGGCCGCGTCCCCGAGCAGGTAGACCTGGGCAGGACGCCCGGGGCGGATGTTCTCCAACTCGGTCTCGCGGAAGTTCGCGACGACGTACCAGCGCCCTTCGTCGGCGAGCGTGAACACCGGGTGGCCCGCGGCCGCGAACTGACCGACCGTCGTCTTGAGGTCGATCACGATGCCGTCGAACGGCGCCCGTACCGTCGTGTAGTCGAGGTTGAGCTGCGCGAGCTCGATCTCGGCGCGGATCACCTCGCGCCTGGCGACGAGCGCATCGACGCCGCTCACGGCGGCGGCGGCGCGACGCGCGTCGAGGATGGCCGCGTCGAGCTGGGCGACGGCGACACGCTTCGCGGTGCGCGCCTGGTCGACCTGCTCGGCGGCGACGTAGTCCTGGCCTTGCAGGGGCTCCATCCGGGCCAGGGTGTCCGCGGCCTGGCTGGCCGCGGCGCGCGCGCGCTCCACGCCCGCGCTCGCGGCGTCGGCGGCAAATTTCTGGGCGTCGACCGAACGCTGGGCGAGCGCGATCTCCCGGTCGAGGGCGACGAGACTGGCGCGCGCCTTCGCGAGGGTCAGCTCGTAGGGCCGCGGATCGATGCGCAGCAGGACCTGACCCTTCCTGACATGCCGATTGTCGCCGGCGTCGAGTTCGACGATGCGGCCGCTGACTTCGGGGGCGACGCCGATGGTGTCGGCATACAGGTAGGCGTCGTCGGTGCGCGGGTCGTGATCCAGGCGCTGAACGACGTAGCCTGACAGGACCAGGGCGACGGCGACGAGTGCTGCCGTCAGCCCCTTTCGAACCAATGCAGATCGGCCTGCACCGCCGGACTTTGAGTTCATCGAATGTTCGCCTTCAGTTCTGGAAGATCAGTACCCATGCCGCGAGTGCGCTGGAAGCCCAGAGCGCCAGATAGGCCAGGATCGGTGACGGCTGTGCGGGATCGGGCGAACGTCGGCGCACGACCAGGCGCACGATCGCGGTCAGCGCGAGCGCTGCGCCTGCGCAAAACAGCCAGGCGGGAAAGAACGCGCCGAGCACGTTGATGGAAGGGGCCAGCGCGCGGTCGCCGAGCATCAGTCCGGCGCCAAGCGCGATCGCAATGGTTTTCATCTCGGCTTCGCTGGTTGAATGGGGTCGATGGGTTGGCGAGCCAGCGTTCGCCCCGGGGGCGGGCTGCGGGCTCACAGGATTCAGCGCCGGAGGCAGGCCCGCTTCAGGTAGCGGGCGAACTCGCCGATTTCCTGGTCCGTGAAGTTGCTCAGTTGCCTCGCGAGGACCTTTCTCCAGCAGTCCTCGAGCCGGGGATACAGGTCGCAACCCTCACGCGTCAACTCGAGCCGGACGGAACGCCGGTCCGGTTCGCCGCGAATTCGTGCCAGGAGTCCCTTGGCTTCGAGACGATCGAGCATGCGGGTCATGGCCCCCGGGTCGTAGCAGACTTCCCGGCACAACTGCGCCGTACTTTCGACCTCCATCGACGCCAGCTTCGCGAGGACCGCGAACTGCGCCGCAGAGATCTCAAAGGGCGCCAGCTCCCTGCCCAGGGCGTCCACGAGCAGACGGCGCGCCAGCATGATCAGCCCGCCCAGGTCCGAGGCGTCGGCTGCCGGCCGCGCCGGCCCGCCGCGCGCGTGAGACGGGCCGGGCGGGAGCCGACCGCATGCGGTTCTGGTGGGTGACGATTTGCTGGACATGGCGCGAAACGACTTGGCTGGGCCGAACCATAGCGAGCCGGCCCGCCGAACTTTGTCGAGCCGGCGACAATCGCGCGAAATGACGGCCCCCGAGTCCTTCGTCCGAACAAGCCCCTGGGCGGCCGGCCTGCGCCCGGAGGTGCTCCGCGCGCTCGTCGGGTCGATGACGACAAGGACGCTGCGCCCCGGCGACGTTCTGTGCGTCCAGGGCGAGCTGCCCCAGCACTGGTTCGGAATCATGGACGGCCTGCTGCGCCAGGACGTATTCACTCGCGACGGCGAGCGGATTTCCCTCGCGGCAGGCCGGATCGGGACATGGCTCGGCGAGGCGTCCCTGGTTCTCGGCCAGCCCCGGTCCTATGAAATATCGGCCCTGCGGGAATCCAGGGTCGCCTGTATCGGGGCGCAGGCATTTTTCGACGCACTGCGCAGCGACGCGGCGTTCAACCAGGCCGTGCTCCAACTGGTCAGCCGGCGCATGCAGTACTTCATGGAGCTGTACATGGTGCAGCGCGGCGCGTCCCCCGACGAGCGCGTGGCCCGCGTGCTGCGCTCCCTGGTCGGCGAGGCCGCGCCGGGCGCGCACCTGCATCTGGCCATCACCCAGGACGAGCTGGCCCAGGTGGCGGGCATTTCGCGGCAACGCGCGCACAAGGCCCTGCACGACCTGCAGGAGCGCGGGCTCCTGGAAATTTCATACGCCGCGATCACGCTCCTCGAGCCCGGCAAGCTCGGGTGGTCGTGACCGGCGATCCGCGCCGCGGTGCGAGCGTCAAGCCGCGCCGGTCGGCTGCAATTGTTCGCTGTAGCGGATCAGGTGATCGAGGAACGCCCTGACGCGCATCGGCAGGTGACGGCGGCTCGAAAATGCCGCGACCAGGGTGAAGCGCTCGGAGATCCAGGGCGCCAGGACCCGCTGCAATCGACCGTCGTGCAGCATGGGCGCCACCACCTGCAGTGCCTGGCTGCTGATGCCGGCGCCGGCGAGCGTGGCTCCCAGCACGGCCTCGTGGTCATTGCACACCAGGACGGGGGACAGGGCGACGCGCTCGTTGCGCGACGGGTTCGTCTCGTCGATCAGGGTGAGGCGATCGGGTGCGACGTCCGGCAAACTCAGGCGGACGAGCTGGTGCTCGACAAGGTCCTGCGCGCTGCCCGGCATGCCGTGCCTTGCCAGGTATTCCGGGGCTGCGCAAAGAATGGAGGTGCCGCTGACGACGCGGCGGACGACGGCCTCGGAACTCATGTCGACCTGGTCGGTCAGCAGGGTCATGTCGTTCGCCTCGATGCCGCGCGCCGCGAGCGGGTCCGAGCGCAGTTCGAAACGTACCTGGGGGTGCAGGTCCCTGAACGTCGACGCCGCGGGCACGATCAGGTGCGTGACGATGCCGGGCAGCGCCGCGACGCGGATGTTTCCCGACATGGCCGTGGCGTGGCTGCGGGTCATGTCTTCGACGGCGTCGAGCTCGGCGAGGAGGCCGCGCACCCGGTCCAGATAGACCTCGCCGGCCGGCGTCAGCACCAGCTTGCGCGTGGTGCGCTGGAGCAGCCGGACGCCGAGATGCTCCTCCAGCTCGCTGATGAGTCGGGTAACCAGCGCCGGCGACACCGCGAGGCTGCGCGCGCAGGCGGCGAAGCTGCCCTCGGCCACCACCTGCGCGAACGCCGTCATCGACTTCAGCTTGTCCACGCTACCTCGAAGCGGAAAGGAAAACGACCCAGCACGTCCCTGGCGAGGGTTGCGTGCGCGGCGTCGGCGACCATGACCTCGACCCGCGTGCCGAGTTGCGGATCGTTGACGACCTCGAGGCTCGCGGCGGGCGCGCCGGCCTCGGCGAGGGCGCTTCGCAGCGCGTCGGCGGTCTCGCGACGCTTGAGCTCGGGCTTGAAGATCTTGCCCACGCCGGTCAGCGGCAGCGCGGCGACGACGTGAATGGCCTTGGGCAGCGCGGCGCGCTCGCTGATTTCCTGCCGTGCGAACGCCATCAGCTCGTCCGCGCTGGCCTCGGCGCCCGCCCGGAGCTGGACATAGGCCACCGGCAGTTCGCCGGCATGCGCGTCGGGCCGCCCGACCGCGGCGGCCAGCTGGACCGCCGCGTGACGATGCAGCGCACCTTCGATGCCGGCCGGGTCGATATTGTGTCCGCCGCGGATGATCAGCTCCTTGCGGCGCCCGGTCAGGTAGAAGTAGCCCTGGTCGTCCTCGCGGCCCAGGTCGCCGGTGTTGAGCCAGCGCCGGCCGTCGCCGCAGTCGATCCACAGGCCCGCGTTGTGCGCCGCGGCGACGTAACCGCTGAAGACGTTGGGGCCGGCGACGACGAGCACGCCGACCTCGTCGCTGCGGCAGTCGCGGACGTAGCGCCCGGCCTCGTCGAGCACGACCGCCTTCATCGCCTGCCGGGGCAGGCGCAGGCCTATCGAGCCGGGCCGCCGCTCGCCCAGCGGCGGATTGCAACTGCTCACGCAGGTTGCCTCGGTCAGCCCGTAGCCCTCGAGGATGCGGATGCCGGTGCGCTGCTCGAAGCCGCGCAGCAACTCGACGGGCATCGGCGCCGCGCCGCACAGGCCGTACTGGAGCGAGCTGACGTCGAAGTCCTGCGCGGGCTGCTGCAGCAGCGCGGCGTAGAGGGTCGGCACGGCGCTGAAGAAGTTGATGCGATGGTGGGCGACGATCTCCCAGAAGCGCGCCACCAGACCGGCGTCGCGATAGCCCTGCGGCGTGCCGAGGACGACATGGGCGCCCCGCGAGAACGGCAGCAAGCCGGTCACCAGCACCGCGTTGACGTGGAACAGCGGCAGGCCGCAGAAGATGTTGCGCCCCGGCCCCATGCCGTCGGACAACAGCTGGCCGACACTCCAGGCGTTGGCGACCTCGTTGCCATGCGTGCGCACGGCGATCTTGGGAGCGCCGGTCGTGCCGCCGGTGCAGAAATAGGAAGACCGGTCTCCGGCCTCGATGCGCCGCCCATCGAGCAGCCGATCGGCCGGCTGCCGTCCGAGCGCGGCGGTGAAATCCTGAACGCCGATGCGATCGGGCAGATCGGCGGACGCGGCCTCGACGGTTTCGGCATGGAGCGCGCCGGCCGGATCGACCAGCAGAACCCGCTCGAGGCTGGGCACGCGACCGATCTCCGGCGCCAGCTTGCCCCAGAGATCGGTTCCCGGTGCCAGCGTCACCAGGGCCGTCGCGTGACCTGCGGTCAGCAAGTCGACAATCGCGGCGGCTTCCAGCAGCGGATTGATCGGAAACACGATGCCGTTCGCCTGCCCGCCCCAGAGCACCAGGTGGGTCTGCGGCAGGTTCGGCAGGACGACGGCGACGACGTCGTTCGCACCCAGGCCGATTTCGTGCAGCAGATTCGCCGTCGCATTGATGCCCGCGAGCAGTTCCGCGTAGGTCCACGTCTGCGGGTGCCGGTGGTCCTTCACGCTCGCGAAGAACGACAGCGCGGGCGCCTGCGGAAACGCCGCGGCGGTCGCGGCGATCATGTCGTAAGTGCTCGAGGGCAGGGCCGGAGCCGGCTCGCGCTCGAGGGTAAGCACATCGGCCAGGGAGGCGATTGCGTGCATGGCGTTGATCTCCGATGGAGGTTTCAAGGGGGCAGTGCCGCGAGCCTGGTTCGGACCAGGTCAGGCGGCACTGCCAACCATCGTTGCGGCGATGGCGGTGGCCGCAACGTCGCGAGGCGACGCGAGGCGGTCGAGGGCCTGGCGCACCAGCGCTTCGCAATGTTCAATCGGGCCCTCGGCAAGCACGCAGCGGTCGGGGCGGACCACGGCGACCCAGCCGAGCGGCGCCTTGCGCGGCAGCAGCGATTCGTCGAGCGCTTCAAGCCGCTGTTCCGGCTGTGCAAGATGCAGGCGCTGCGAGCGCTGGCACCATTGCCAGACCCGGCCGCCGGCCGCGCGCCAGCGGCGCAGCACGCCGGCCGGCAGCAGCGCCGATGGATCCACGCCGAAGCCGATCAGGGCGAGGTCCGGCCCGAGCACGTCGTCGCTGAGCACGGGGGCCGGGCCGCCCGGGGGGCGCACCCAACCCTGAGGCAGCATGGCTCCGGCACGCAGCCGTTCGTGGCCACGATCGCGCCAGAACAGGCCTGTGTCGAAGGTGTTCTGCGGCTTGACCTTGAGATCCTCGAACAACGCGCGCCCCGCCGGCACCAGCCGCAGCAGGCTCATCAGGCCGTGAATCCCGAACGCGACGGCGCGGTTCTGCGGCATCACGAGCGCCCCGAGCCGTTGCGCGAGCTTGATGATCTTTTTCGCGTGCGGGCGCCGCTCGGCATCGTAGCTGTCGAGAATTTGTGCGCCCGCCTGGCCCCGCACGACCCAGGCGAGCTTCCACGCCAGGTTGGCGACGTCCCGCAGGCCCGCCACCAGGCCTTGACCCGCGAACGGCGGCGTGATGTGCGCCGCGTCGCCGGCGAGGAAGCAGAGCCCTTTGGAGAAGCGCCGCGCTTCGCGCGCATGAAAGCGATAGACGGCCGTGCGTTCGATGCGGATATTGCGGCTGTCGCACCAGGGCTCGAGCAGTTTGCGAACCGACTCAGGCCGCTCCATCTCTTCGGCCTTTTCGCCAGGCCGCAGCATGAACTCCCAGCGCTGTCTGCCGCCGGGCGCGACCATGCGCGGCGTCGGCCGGCGCGGGTCGCAGGTGAACTCGACATGATCGATCGGCGCCGGGACGTCGAAGGCGTCGACGATCAGCCAGTCCTGCTGGAACGTGCGCCCCTCGAAGTCCAGCCCGAGCCTGCGCCGCACCAGCGATCCGGCGCCGTCGGTGCCAACCAGGTAGCGGGCGCGCACCCGGGTCGCCTGGCCGTCGGCCCCCTTCAAGCGGGCGTGGACGAAGCAGCTGTCGTCCTCAAAGCTCTCGAGCTCGACGCCCAGCCGCACGTCGATATGGGGGTACTGCCCGAGCTTGGCGCGCAGCAGGCGTTCGAGTTCCGGCTGGTAGAAGGTCACGAGCGCAGGATGGCCGTCGATGACGCCGGCGCTGTTGATGCGCGCGAAGCGGCCGAACAGCGGCGAGCGATATTGAACCTGCGGGATCGCGACGGTCTCGAACTCGCCGTCGCGCACGCCGACCATCTGCAGAATGCGCAGGGCCTCGTTGTCCAGGGCGATGGCACGCGGCTTCTCGAAGATGGCGTGGGCCTTGTCGACGGCCAGCACGCGCAGGCCGTAGCGCCCGAGCAGGTTGGCCAGCGCGGCGCCCACCGGACCGAGCCCGACCAGGAGCACATCGGTGTCGATGTCCTGGATTGCCTGTGACTGCTGTGCGGCGGTCATGGTGCGGTGATCCGGGTCGTTTGCTCGCCAAGGTCGATCAGCCCGTCGTCGGTGCGGATCGAGGCCTGGATACGGTCGCCCGGCTGCAGGTAGGCGGGATTGCCGAGGCCCTTGCGGATGAACATCCGCCACTTGCCGGCGTCGCTGAGCAGATGCTTGAGGACGAACATCGCCAGCTTGCCCGGGGCGCGCGCCGCGCATCCGGCCGGTGTGCCGGTGGCGATCAGGTCGCCCGCGTGCAGGTCGTGCATGCCGGCAAGCTCCGTCAGCGTGGCCGCCGGCGCGTGGATCATCTCCGCGCAATAGGCGTCCTGGCGCGGTTGCCCGTTGACGGCAAGTCGCATGTGGAGGTCCGGCCAGCGGGCCCACTCAGGGGCGCTGAGCAACACCAGCCAGGGCCCGACGGGGCCGAAGCCGCGATAGCTCTTGCCCTTGTAGAACTGCCCCTGGGGCAGCTGCACGTCGCGCGCCGAGAGGTCGTTGACGATCGTCACGCCGGCCAGCCACTTGTGCAGATCCTCGGGCGCGACACGGGTGCCGGGCGGCAGCGACTTGCGCATGACGAGGCCGAGCTCGATCTCGTAGTCGAGCAGCCTGACATGGGCGGGGCGCACCACCGGTGCGTCGGCCGCCGTGATGCACGAGGGCGCCTTGGCGAAGATGGTGTTGAACGGGAAATTCTTTTCGCTCAGGCCCGACTCGGCCAGGTGGCTGCGGTAATTGACGCCTTGGCAGATGAATTGCTGGCGGTCGGTGACGGGCGACAGCAGCGTGACCCGGTCCAAGGCCTCGGTGGCGCGTTCGGGCTGCGTCGCCCAGATGAGATCCCAGCAGCTTTCGAGCAGCTCGCCGGTGCTTGTGGCCTCGCTGTCCAGCGGGGCGATTGCGCGGCCGAAGAGAATCCCCCAGCGGGGGCGGTCCTGCGACGTGAAACGGACAAGAGTGCGTACCATGCGATTTCCGGATTGAGCGGTTAGAGCCAGGGGCGTGCGGGCGCGTCGAGCGCGGCGCTGAGCAGCTTGAGGCGTTGCGGGGTGATGGCCTTGCGGCGTATCAGCTTCAGCAGGTGCAGCAAGGTCGGCAGGTTCTTTTGCGGCTTCATCGATGCGGGGGCGTCGGCGCCCCACGCCCAGATGCCACCGAAGTCGAGCGGTGAGTAGCAGGGCTCGACGTCGGCCGTGAACACGTCGCCGTCGGTGTAGTGCTCGTACTCGAAACCCTCGGGATCGCGCCAGTAGTCGAACAGCTGGCTGCCAAGCAGATGCCTGCCGATGCCCCACATGTGGCGATGCCCCTGGGCCCGAAGCACCTGCTGCCCCTGGCCGAGCGCGTCGAGATCCAGCACCTCGTAGGCGCTGTGCTCGTACTTTTCTTCGATTCCGCCGACGATGACCAGGGTGTGGTGGTCCGCGGGTCGGACCCCGAGATCCAGCCTGCAGAACGCCAGGTTGGGGCTCCCGTCGGGCAGGTACTGCACGTCGGTCGGGATCAGCCCGAGCACGCGCAAATACCAGTCGGCCATGGCGGCGAAGTCGACCGTCTGCAGCACCACATGGCCGAGCCGCGTCACGCGCGCCGGCTCGATCGGCGTGCGCACCGTGCGATTCACGCGCGGCGTGCCATCGGCGGTGTTGGTCATCGCCACCGTCGAAGCGCGCAAGGGCATGGGCTCGACACGGCGCTGCTGCTGCTGCAGCCAGACGCTGCGACCGCTCGGATCGCGCACCTCGACCCCGCGCCCGCCGCCGGGCAACTGCGGCGGCGCCAGCCATTGCCCGCCCATTTCCTCGACATAGCGGGCCAGCTCCGTGTCCTTCGACATGATGAAGGCCGGACCGACGAAACGATCCGCCGCCCCGGCTTGCGCGACGGCGATGCAGGGCGCAGCGCCACTGCCTCGCGCCAGCAGTCGCTGCGGCGTGGCGGTGACGATGTGGAATCCGAAGTCACGCCAGAACCGCTCAGTTGCCGCAAGGTCGCGCTTTTCCCATCTCAGGTAAGCGAGTTCGATGGCGCGGCCCAGGGCGGGTGGACGCTCGAGCGCCTGCACGCCCGGCGGTCGCCGGCTTTCGGGGTAGGACTCGGGCTGCCTCAGCACGGCACGATCAGTACTCACGGAAAACTCTCTTCAGAAACGATGGTCGTAGCCGAGCAGGAACATCTGGACCTTGCTGGTCAGGCTCGTGCCGACGCTGGGACCGGAACCCGTCAGCGTGGTGCGCGGATCCAGTTCGTAGCCCAGGCTCAGTTCGTCGCCATGCGCGAGTCGCCAGCCGACGCCCAGCGTGTACCCATTGCGGTTGACCGACGGAACCAGCAGGTTCTGGACGGTGCGGGCGCTGTCGATCTGGCCGCCGTTATGGCTCGCGCCCGCGCGAAGCGTCCAGCGCTCGTCGACCTGCCAGCCCGCACCGACGCGCAGCACCGACTGATTGCGCCAGGCGAAGCCGTTCGGGTCCTTCATGGCCTTGATGTCACCCCAGAGGATGCGCAACCAATCCGCCGCCAGCGTCAGGCGCTGGTTCGCCTGCCAGGCGATACCCAGACCGTATTGGGCGGGCACGTCCAGGCGCCCGGCGCTGTAGGCGAGCAGGTCCTGCCCGTAGCCGTCGAGCCGACCCATGCGCGTGCGCGACTTGAGGCTGAGGCCGATATTCAGGTCGTCGCCTGCCTTCCACAGCGCGCCAGCCCTCAGGCCCACGCCGGTCGACCGCTGGCTGCCATGCTCGGGCAACGGGGCGAGCCCGCCGGGCACCGGGGCCGGAACGATCACACCCCTGGCCTCGAATTGCTCGACCGCCACATTGAGTCCCAAGCCCAGAGACAGCGTCGGGCTGGGCGTCCAGGCGACGGTCGGCACCATCTCCACTACGCGCAAAGTCGTCTTGGCCGGATCCGCACCCGGCACCGGCAGGGCCGCCTGGCCGTAGTCCGAACCCGCGCCACTTCCCGCGACGCTGAGTCCTAGCGCCCAAGCCGAGTTGACGCGCCAGTTGAACCCGCCTTCCGGCGCCGGTTCGGTCTGATGGTTGTGCAGGTCGTTGCCCGGCAGCACGTAGTCGGCCGAGGAACGGCCATCGAAGACCTGGGTGCCCAGGGACCACGACGACGGCAGGACGCCGAGCCCGGCCGGGTTGTTGGCCGCTGCCTCGGCGTCCAGCGGCAACGCGATGGACGCCCCGCCCATGGCGGCGTTCTTGGTTCCATAGCCGCCGGGCTGCGCGCCGTTGACGGCCATGACGGGCCCGTGGAAGGCCAGGGCCGCGACCGGTGCGGCGATGTACTTCAGCCTGGTAGATGCAAGCATGTTGTCTCCTGTCTGTTTGCGGAAGCGCTCTTTTTTGCGCATCATAACGACGAATTCGTCATGTTGACAATATCGTCACTGCAAACGTGGGAACGGCTTGCGGCCCTGCGGGAAGCGATGGGCATCGCGCGGTGGTGTTGCGTGGCCCCTCTGTCGGCAACTTGCCGGCCGTGCGGGTCGTCCAGCCCGAGCAGGCTGACTCGGCTCGGCGCGTCGATCGTGTGACCTTGCTCAAGGCTTGGAACAAGCTGCGCGTCAAGCCGCTGCCTGCAGGCCGCAGTCCGTCCTGTGGGCGGAATTTGCAGGGCGGCGGCGCTTCACCGGCCAAAAATGGCCGCTGCGGGCTGCATTCACCTGCCCATGGGGGTGGGAGCGCGCAAGCCGCGAGACTTGCCGCAGATTCCGTGTCAGCCTGGGCGTCGAGTATCGGGGCGAAACTCGGCGACATAGGTCGCAATCGCTTCCGTCACGCTCTCGATGGCCGTGCGGATACCGTCGTCCGGCTGCGCAGCCGGAAAAGACAGAGGCGGTGAACGGGCCGGATTTCTCAGGGCGGCCACCAGTGGCGCCGAAGCCTCGGCGATGGTCGATGCGCGCGCCGGATCCGCCGCCTGGTCAGCGAGCGACTGGGCCGTCGCCGCACCTGCCAGGCGGCGCAGCGCGGCCAGCACATGGGTTGCTTCTCTCAGATGCAGGCGCCGCCCCTGGCCGACCAGCGCCAGGCGGTGGCATGTCGTTTCGGCCGTGGTGCTGGCGACGCCCGCGGCGCGCCGCGCGGCATCGAATCCGGCCCCTGCGTCTTGGACTTTGAACGCCTGGGCGGCGAGCGCGAGATTGGCGGCGACCGCGTCGGCCAGCTGGACTTCCAAGCCATTGCCGCTGCGGTCCGGCCAGAGCAGCATTGCTGCGACGGCGCCGACGACGCTGCCGATGACGTTGTTGACGACTCGCGCCGCGGGGATGCCGCTTGCCGGCAAGAGAAGCTCTGTTACCAATACGAACAGGGTGGTCACGCTAGCTACGTGAAGGGTGTAATTGACCCGGCGCAGTGCGATGGTCGCGGCAGCAATTGGAAAGATCGCCGACAGAATGGCGAGCGGCGCCGGAGCCAGTGCGACGACCAGCGCGGCGAGCAGGCCGCCGACGATGCTTCCCAGCATCCGCTCGAGGCTGCGCGGCCAGGTCGCTCCGGCGGCTGGCTGTACGACCAAAACTGTCGCCATCGTCGCCCAATAGGAGTATTTGAGCCCGAGCGCTGCCGCCATCGCATAGGCTACGAGCACGGCAACTGCGAGTCGCGCGGCGTGGCGCAGAATGACCGCCGGCACCGGCCGGACGAGCCCGGTACGCGATGTATCGCCTGGCGCCGCTGCCACGGCTGCGCGCATGGTCCAGGCCTGGGCCTGATCGGCGAGCGCGGCGGCGGCCACGGAGATGGCTCGGCCGGTGACCGTCTCGATCCCTTGCGCGGCCCGGCGGAGCGCTGCCGCGCCAGCCGCCAGCAGGTCGGGCCGCGGGGTCAGGCGCGCAGTCTGACGACGAGTCTCGCCCTGAAGCAGGAGCAGTTGGTACAACACGCCGCGCTCGGCGGCCGACAGGGCGGTGCCACGCGTACCCAGATCATGCTCGGCGGCGACGAGCACTGCGAAGATCTGATCGGCGGTATCCAGCTCACCGCGGTATCGCGTGCTACCGCTTACCAACTTGAGGATGATGCTGCGTGCGCGCTCGATGGCGCTGCGCACGGCGCGGCGATGCTCGGCTTCGGCGCATATCCAGTCAAAGGTGCGGGCTCCCAAGCCATCGAGCGCAAGAAGCGTCGCCAGCATATCGCCGAGGCGCAGATAGACGGCGCCAAGCGCGCGGCGCGCGGCCGCTGCGGGATGGATGCGCCAGATGCCGATGCACAGCAACAGCGCGCAAAGCGTGCCCAGCAGGAAGGTGCTGCTGAGCGCGAACGCGCCCAGGGGCGTTTGCGGGAAGGCAATTGCCACGACCGCAACGACGGCGGTCAGCGTCCCAACTTGGGCGGCTGCCGGCCCATAGGTACCGCTCAGGCCCGTCAGGAAGGCCAGCGCGAGCAGCATGCCGGCCGACGGCATGACGCCCGCGTGGCCGGCGGTCGAGGCCGCGAAGGCAGCGACCGTCCCTGCCATGGCGAACCCGCCCATGCAGGCCAGCCGGTGCCGGTCCGGCCCGCCAGGGTCGGCGAGGCAGGTCCAGAACGCACCGAAGGCCGCCCAGGAAAGCATTGGCCGGTCGAGCCACACGGCGAGGACTATCAAGCTCGAGATGGCGACCGCTGCGCGCAGACCCTCCAGTACCGCCAGCTGTTCGGGCACAGCCGCGAAGGAATAGGAGTCCAGCCGCCGCGCCAGACGGTAGACGAAACCGCCTCGAGGCCCGGCGGCTGGGGCCTTGCCGCCTGCGACCTCCGCGTCAAGTGAAATTCTCGAAGTCATGTCGCGTTGCCGTCGGTTGGGGGCGGCCTCGATGTGCCGATGGTCAAGATTCTGCGGTGGACATTTTTAGTATCAAAATGAATAATTTGACTTATAAGTAGTCAACATTGGAATAACTTTATGGAACTGCGCAATCTCCGCGTCTTTGTCGAGGTCGTTCGACAAGGCGGCTTTACGCATGCGGCCAAGACCGTCTTCGCAACCCAGTCGACCGTCAGCAAGGCCGTCAAGCAGCTGGAGGAGGAGGTCGGGGCGCCGCTTCTCGAACGCCTGGGCCACCGCACGCGGCTTACCGATCTCGGCGAAGCCGTCTATCCGCGTGCCGTCAAGCTGCTCGCTGATCGCGCCGACCTGCTCTCCGAAATCGATGAGTTGCGAGGGCTCCGGCGCGGCACCTTGCGGCTCGGGCTGCCGCCGGTGGGCAGCAGCAACATCTTTGCGCCTCTGCTGGCGCGCTACCGAAACCAGTATCCGGGCATCGACGTGCGCCTCACGGAGCACGGCGGTGATGAGCTGATGGAACTGGTCCGGTCCGGCGACCTGGAACTGGCCGCCAATTTGCACGCGGAGACCGAAGATCTGGCATGGCAGGACGTGCGGCGTGAACCGCTTGTCGCAATGCTTGCCGCGGATCACCCGCTGGCGGGCGCAGACTGGACAGATATCGCCGCGCTTGAAAAGGTCCCGTTCCTGCTGTTTGCCGAAGGCTTCGCAATCAACCGGCTGATCACCAACGCTTGCCGCCGCCGGGGCTTTGAACCCGTCGTCGCGGTTCGAAGCAGCCAGCTCGATTTTTTGATGGCGCTGGCCGCCTCCGGTGTCGGGGTGGCCTTCTTGCCGCGCATGTTGGCCAGGGGAGAGGCAGGCGCACGCACGCGAGCCCTGCTGCTGACCGAACCCGAGACGGAATGGCGGCTGGCGATGGCCTGGCGTCGGGGCGGGTATTTGTCCCACGCTGCCCGGGCCTGGTTGGAGATGGCGCAGATGTCCGTCGACAATGATTCCAAAATTGACTAATAACAAGTCAAAAATTTCGTTTTGTGCATATCGATTTGAGGCTTACCTTTGTCGCTATCACCCACCCCAGCACGCAGCTGGCAACGAATGGAGAAGCGACATGATCATCTCTGCCCCAACGGACTATCGCGAAGCCGCGCGCCGCAGGCTGCCGCGCTTTCTGTTCGACTACATCGACGGTGGTGCTGTCACCGAGAATACGATGACGAGCAATGCTGCAGCGCTGCAAACCATCGCGCTGCGGCAACGCGTGCTTCAAGGCGTCGGTGAGCCGTCGCTCGATGCCGCAATCATGGGCAGCCGGTGGGCCATGCCGATTGCGCTGGGGCCGGTGGGTGCCACCGGTATGTATGCAAGGCGCGGCGAGGTTCAGGCGGCTCGTGCCGCCGCGGCTGCCGGGGTCCCCTACACCCTCTCCACCGTTTCTGTCTGCCCGATCGAGGAGGTCGCGCGAGGCGCTTCCGGCGAACTCTGGTCCCAGCTCTATGTGCTGAGGGACCGCGGCTACATGCGCAATGCTCTGGAGCGGGCCTGGGCGGCCGGGATGAAGACGCTCGTCTTCACGGTCGACATGCCGGTGCCGGGCTCGCGCTATCGCGACCGCCGTTCGGGCATGTCCGGTCCGGCAGCAACGCTGCGTCAATACGCCCAGGCCGTGACGCACCCCCACTGGGCGTGCGACGTCGGCTTGCTCGGCCGGCCACTCTCGTTTGGCAATATCGAAGCCTATACCGGCCGCAAGATGAGCATGAACGACTACATGGGATTCATCGGCAGCAATTTCGATCCGTCAATCGGATGGAGCGAGCTCGAGTGGATCCGCGACAGCTGGAAGGGCAAGCTCGTCATCAAAGGGCTGCTCGATCCCGACGATGCACGCGATGCCAGGCGGCTCGGCGCCGACGGGATCGTCGTGTCCAACCATGGCGGACGTCAGCTTGATGGCACCATTTCTACGGCACGCGCGCTGCCGGACGTGGTCGATGCCGTTGGCGGCGATCTTACCGTGCTGGCCGACTCCGGCGTAAGGTCGGGACTCGATGTCGTGCGGATGCTGGCGCTCGGTGCCAAGGGCGTTCTGCTGGGCCGAGCCTATATCTACGCCCTGGCTGCCAGAGGTCAACGCGGCGTTTCGCATCTCTTGGACCTCTTCGCCGCCGATATGAAGATCACCATGACGCTGATCGGCGCGAAATCACCTGCCGACATCTCGCGTGATGCGCTTGACTCCGCGATCAAGCAGAGCCTTCGACGATCTCGCTGACCGTGGGTTCCTTGCCCCGCCGAGTCATGCTCCAATCGTCAGCGCGGCCTGACGGCCCTCTTGACGGAGGCGTCGGAGCTGGCCCTTGCGTTCGCATTGCTAAGCAAACTGGCGTTTTGAAGCGAGTCCTTGGCGAAGCGTTCGCGCTCGGGCGTCCTACACTTTTCGTGCTCTCCGAGTGAATGGCGAAGGTGGCTTTGTGCAGCTTGCCCAGAAAGCAAAAAGCCACCTCTGGGGTGGCGTTCGCTTCAAAATGCATGTCGCATTTAGATATTTTTTGGTGGCGCTTCAGGGATTCGAACCCCGGACCTGCGGATTATGATTCCGTCGCTCATGTCATTTGTCTGTGTTG
>Ga0213872_10000392_pt1 | contig 36355 bp, 28 predicted proteins | sample VelepicomBERX_R2_FD_160071 | JGI IMG/M metagenome (GOLD analysis project Ga0213872, IMG submission 160071) | Rhizosphere microbial communities from Vellozia epidendroides in rupestrian grasslands, the National Park of Serra do Cipo, Brazil - RX_R2 | ecosystem: Host-associated > Plants > Roots >... | reverse complement strand
TGGCGCCATTCGATTGGCTATTCAATATCTATCTATCTGCCGGGCGACGTGTCTTCGATCTCAACGGCATTACCGTATTGACGGTAACCGGCTTGCCTGAAGTCGCAGCGGAATCGGTCTTATCCGCAATTCAAACCCAGCTTGCAGACCCGGCCAGCACGCGCGCGCCCAACAGCCCCCAAGCCAAGAAGCACGATGACTACCAACCTCAACAGTTTTGGGAGTCGAATACACGAGAATACATCCGATGGGAAATCTACCAGCCAGATGAAGCAGATATTGAGCAACAGGTTGAAAGGTTCCGACCTGAGCGCGTACTCGAACTCGGTGCCGGGGCCGGCCGTAATATCCGCTATTTTCAGGGTGCACTAAGCTACGTCGGTCTCGACATCGCCCATAACCTGCTCATGCGGGCAAGAGATCGTATTGATGGGCGTACGCAACGACATCTCGTAGTGAGTGACGCATCTCGGCTTTGCTTTGCAGACAAACGCTTCGATTTTCTGTTTGCCGACTCGACGCTACAGCACCTTACGCCAGAGATGATGCAGCGAGCAGCGGCAGAAATGGCGCGCGTCTGCTCGGGGCATATTGTCTTGCTGGAATACGTCGCGGAAAAATCGCCCGACGGGCGATGGTTCGCGCAATCGCATGTCTTTGCACACGATTACGCCACCTTGTTTGCCCCATACGCAACCTTGCGCGAACGCAAGACCGTGACAACAGCCGTGCAAGAGGCGGTCAAGCAACTCTACGTATTTGAGGTCAACTGAGCACCTGGCTGGACAACCGATACGAGGGCAAGTCACTGCCCTCGCACCGCTTACCTGTCGTCAGCTGCGCGACCATGCTTTCAACCATGCATCGACATGGCTTTCCAACATCCAGTCTTTGCGCACCGCCGCTTGGAGCGCCAAGCCTGCCGCAGCCATCGCGTCGGGCTCAGCCACCATTTCACGGATGGCCGCAACCCAGTCCTTCGCCCGATTCTTCACCCGCTGCACCGGTAGATCGCCCTGATAGGGCACGATATCGGTACAAATGACCGGGTAGCCCAAGATGCCGTACTCCAGCACCTTGAGATTCGACTTCGCCTCGTTGAACGGATTGATCTCCAACGGTGCAATCGCCAGATCCAAACCCAGGCTGGCAAGCTTCGCCGGATATTTATCGATCGCGACGCCCGGATAGAACTCCTTCACGTAGCCACGCAGCGACTCAGGGCACATACCCAGGAAAATCCAGTCGACTTCATCCGCCAGCGTCTTCACAACATCGGCAATCAGATCGAGATCACCGGAATGGCTGACCCCACCCGCCCAACCCACACGCGGACGGCGGCCTTCAATACGGGCGACTTCAAGCTGGCCCCAACGATTGCCGTCGATGCAATTCGGCATGACACGGATGTCGCTGTTATAACCACGATAAGCATGCGCCAGCGGCTCCGTCGACACCACGAAACGGTCGCACAGCGTCACTGCCGTCCGCAGCATCTGCGCCACGTCTTCCGGCATCTCACCACGGTGCAAGCTTTTCTCCGGCAAGTTCGTGATCAGATCGTCCAATTCATAGACGATAAAAACGTCATTGAATTTACGCACTTGGGCAAGGCGGTTCACCTGATGCGGGTAAATCTGCCGTTGGGCCACCAGGGTATCGATGTTGAGGCGCTTGTACTCGCACGCATGCAGCAAATCACTGGTGAACAGGGCCTCGGCCAGTTGGGCGCGGCCCAAGGCCTCGCCCGGCTGGATCATCCGGTAGTTGCCGCAGCCCTGCAGATCGGCCGGCTCAATGAGGATGCGAGGCAGCGGCTTCCACGGTAAAGGCATATGCTGCATGACCGAGAGCACTGCCGGGCCGAACGCGAGCCCTTGGCTGCAGAAGCCAGGATTGTAAGCCGGATCGCGGGCCAACACCGAAAGCCAACGTCCGAGGAACGGCTCTAGCGCCGGGTTGTTTTGGTCAGCACTGAGCGACACCGATTCGCTCTCGCTTGCATTGCCGTCCCAGGTGATATCAAGCGCAGTGCCATCGTTCATCAGGCTGACAAAGGGCGTCCACAGTGTACGTCGACCCGCCTCCGCCAGGCGCAGGCAGAAGTCCACCTCCGCAGTCACGCCCATATCTGTATTGAAGCCCTCTAGCGCGGCAAAGTCCTCCCGCCGCACCAGCCAGCAGCCGCCGGCAATGGCCGAGAAACATTGCGTATAGTGCGCACGCCCCATTGGACCCGCGTCATCGTGCGCCATCCCGCCAAACGCAGGCATATACCCGCCGTTGATACCCAGGATGAGGCCGCCTCCCCGCACTTTGCCCTGGCCATCGAGCAATCTCGGCGCGACCATCCCAACGCCCGGGCGTTGCAACTCATGCAAGAGCGTATCCAGCCATGCCGCCTCAAGCGGCAAGCTGTCGAAGTGCATCAAGGCAAGGTAATCTCCCTTGGCTTCACGCGCGAGCAGGTTGAAATAGCCAGGCAGCGGCATCGGTGCTGCGTGCTGGAATACCACGACGCGCGGGTCACCCATGGCGTCGAGCTGCGTGAGGAACTCGACAGTGCCGGGCTCCGTCGAGCCGGTATCCAACAGCAGCAACTCAATGTCGGCATGCTGGGTCTTTTCAAACACAGCTTCGACAAATCGCTGCACCTTGGCGAGATTATCGCGCACAGGTACCAATAGGCTGACGCGTCCAGCGACCTGCCCTTGCCATTCGACGCGGAACGTGCCAGGCAGCCATCCCGGTGCAAGCGCACCCGGCAGGCCTATGGCGTTCAATACCGCACCGCCAAGTTGTTGTGCAGACGTGATCAACACCTTGAGATCGTCGAGCGACCGCTCGCCGGTATGGAACAGCATGGCAGGAATATGACCCACCGACGCCTCGCCCCACTGCAGCCAGGACCGGAACGCCATTTCGATGTTTTCCGCCCCTACCGAGGTATCGGCAATACCGCCCAATTCAAGCAGTGCGGCACGCCGTACCGCCGACAGACCGCCTAAATACGGCGTTGATAGCAGCGCGTGTGGGTCGAAATCGCTCTTGAAGCGCGGGTTGCTCGAGACGCCCTCCTGAATCCACTGGTCCTCATCGCTGTACCAGAACTGGCGCTCAGGCTCACGCTTGGCAGCTTCGGCAAACAGCAACAAGGCTTGGGATTCGAGTGTGTCACCGGCCCGCAACCAAGCCAGCCATTCAGCGTCGGACGTTTGCGCGATCGCATTCAGCCCGCGCGACATCGGGCCATCCACCGTCATCCACTTGATCCGGTCACCGAGCTTCAACTCAGGGGGCACCGCGTCCGGCGACACCACCCAGATCACGAACTCCTTGTAGAGTTGCGTCGTGAGATTCCTGATCGTGCGCGCCAATGGCGCATCACTACCTGCTGGCGCAAAGACTGCCACGGCAAACCGCGGACGGTCGGCCCAGGATTCGATCAGCCGGTCGTAGGCGAAGCCGTCCGCCTTCGTCAGCCGGTTGCGAGCCAGATACTTCGCATAAGGCTCTTCGGCATGATAGGTGCGGATATCTTCGGTTAACGCCCCCATTCGTGCGCTGATGTAGAACTGCAAAGAACAGAGTTCGGAGAGCTCTTCCTGCGTCACGCCCTTCAAACGCATCCGACCCAGCTCGATGTCCTGAACTTCCTTGTCTCGGTTGGCCTGGAAGAATGGCCCGAGCCGCTGGTCAATTCCGTAACGCAGCGTCGACATGTGGTAACCGGTCTCATGCAGGAATCGACGGAATTCCTTCAAGGAGAAGAACCGGATATGCGTGATATCCAAGAGGCCCGCCGACTCGTAGCGCCAATACCCAGCGGCCAGATCCTCCATCAGTTTCAGGTTTCGTACGTTCGGAATACTGATGATGACTTGTGCACTGGTCGAGAGATAAGCATGCAGGGAGGTCATGACCGCCCAGGGGTTGTACATGTGCTCCAGCACGTCGGCAAGAATGACGCCGTCGAGACTCCCCTTTCGGATACCTTCTTTTTCGAGATCGAAATCTTCGAACTTGCCGACCAGCACCTTATCAATGCGTGTTGCGGCCAAGTCCGCTGCCGACTTATTAGTCTCGATCCCCCATACCTTGCAGTTGGGGAAACGCTTCTTGATCAATTCACCCGTACCGCCCGCGGCACAGCCGATATCCAGCACCAGCTTTGGATTGTTGACGAACATTTCCGCTAGGTCACCGCGCGCGCCGCCGTGGTAGCCGGTCGCCTCGATCTCCTCGACGTCCAGGTATTCCTGCCACACATAGCGCTGCATTGCAGGCTGGCGACGGGTTGCCGCCATCGACGTCATCAACTCGACCAAGCGGGCACCGGCCAGGCCGTCAACGCCGATATTGTATTTTGGCGCGGCTGCCGCGAGCAGCTTTTGCGCGCGCTCGCGCTCAGCCGAATCAGTCAGTAGCGTCCAGATGCATGCAGGCAACCCATCCGCATCCACATCCGCCACGCCATCGTTCGGGCCAAAGCAAGGCCCCTGCCGTGCAGTGCCAAGCGTCGAAAGATTGATTGCCGGCGTCGTCGCAATCATCGCCTCAATCAAAATATTCGAATTCACCGCCACGACCAGATCCGCAGCGACAACCCACTCCAGCGCATCGCCGATGTCGTAGATCACCGATACCGAGGGCGGAATGCCGAGCTCGGCTTTCAGCGCGTTGACTTCGCCTGCGGGGCTGTCATGGCTGCCTGCGCGATCCTTGATGACCCATTGAATCGTCGCCGCTTGTGGACCAAGCGCTGCAATCGCACTCAGGAAAGGCCGCAGGGTATTGCTGAATACCTGCGTGTCGACCGTCGCAGTCAGGTAGGCTGGCCAAGTCGTCGCAAAGACGACCATCGGGCGCGACGTATCCAGGCCCGCACGCTGCGCAACCTTGGTACGCACCGCAGCCCGGTTTTTGCTGAGTGCCGGCAGCTCATCCCATCTCGGATTGCCGACGATCTTGAACTTGTCGAGGCCTACGCCCTGATCTGCATATTCCTCGGCGCCCCGTTCGGAAAAGATCGCACGCACGTCGGCATACTGCTCGGCATAAAACTCAGGCCACTGCCGAGTCAACGCCAGGCTATGCGACATATGTAGGCTCGGAATACCGTGCTGCTTGGCCCAAAGCGCGGCATACCGCCCGTACCAGAGCACGTCTTCGTTCAGGCACATCAATTTGATATGGTACTGGCGCTGCGCAGCGTCGAGACTCGCGCCCAGGCGCGCCAGGTCGCCGATCGAAACGCGCGCAAGCTCGGCCACCATCGTTCTGACCTGCTGTCGGTCCTCTGCAGAAAGCTTCAGATTCGACGTATCGGCAACGCTGGCCGCCTGCCGCTGGATATCCGACTCCAGCAGCGGGAGGTCAATCTGATCCTGCCCGGGAATCGACTCCAGCACGACGATTCGGTCTTGAAGATCGGCAGCGATGGACGATGGATTGATCCAAGTCCTGGCAACGATTGCGATATCGTCCGGGTGGCGGCGCAAATAAGCTTCGATCGGCAGTCGCAGGTTTTGCCAGTAGAGCGCTAGGATGGCGTTTTTTTTCATTGGGGCCTCAGGCGAATGCTTTTGCGTAGTCGGTCAGCAGATTGGTGATCAATCTGTACTCCAGCGTGGCACCAATCGGCGTACCGAATACTGCGGGTGAAATGTCTTGCCCGCTTCGCTTATACCAATCCGTATTGATGATCGTCATATCCCGGTCCACCGTGTCCTGCTGTAACCATTTCGCGAAAACCGCGGCCTGATCGGCGTCGAAAAACACGCGCCAATCCAACCCGGGGTTCTGGCTGACAAGGTAGCGCAGCAGTTCGTACACCAGGGTCATCGACCGATGCCCCCTCATACCGCCAAAGGCTTGCTGCAGCCGTGCAATATCAGGCGCCACAACTTGATCGTCCCAATCCAGCACCCCTTGTATCCGCCGTGCGTTTTCATCGAGCCAACTCTGATTGCCGGCGGGGTCAGGCGCGTGTTCAAGAGCAACCATGATGCGGTGGCAGACATTGGTCGGCATCCGCGCAAGGACTTCAGCCTCCAGCGCATAGGTCAGCGACATCATGTCCTTATCGTGCGGAATCCACTCCAGCATGCGGCGCCACCAGTGCTTGTCTTGAATATGCCGTATCCAATGATTGCGTTGGCAGAACAATCCATAAGGCGCCATCATCTTGACACTAAGGCCGAGCGAATCTGCAAGGCGGACGATCTCTTCGGCCGATGCGAAACGCTGGTAGGACCCGACATCCTGCTGCTGCACATGCTCTTCGGCACCCGCCTGGCCTTTGATCGAAACCAGATGGTCAAAAGCATGGACATCGAAAATAATTCGCCCGCCCGGTCGTACGATCCGCTTGAACTCGGCCAGAATCGCTTCAAGATGCGGGAAGTGCACCAGCACATTCAAGGACGTCAGGGTGTCGAATGACGCATCTGGCACGTCGACCTTGGTCACATCACCGAGACGCAGGTCCAAAGGCGTGGTACCGGCAAGGCGACGGGCTTCATCCAGCATGGACTGGGATGAGTCGACGCCCAACACCTTCAGCCCTTGCTCGGCAAAATGGATCGCCGACCGACCGGTACCCGTCCCCACGTCGATCATGTCTTGCCCCACAACCCATTGGCCGATCAGCGACATCTCGACATCGTGCTTGAGACGATGAGTGCTCTCCGCCATACGGGAGCTATACAAGGCAACCATATCCTTCTGCTGCCAGGCATTCGTCTTCCAGTTGATGAGATCGGTCGTCATGTTGGTCCCCTTCGTCACCTGCAACTCAGGCTTATGTTTGATTACTTGATCAGATTCCGGCGCGGCTTGGACGGCGGCGTCATGAAACGATTTCTCTAACTGACATGAATGCTTCTGCCGCATCGAGCCCAACACTTGCCCCGCGCCAACGGGCCAATGCCTCGACCGCCTCATACGAGCGAGCATGGGGAAACGGGCGCATTTCCATCGGATACTCACGCAGCGCATCAAGCTTGCGTGATAGTTGTAACGACACGTCCATATGGCAATTGGGGGCAAATGCGAGCGAGCCCGAGGGTGTATTCCACTCCGTACTCGACGGCACCTCAAAACAACGGATCACCCGTACCGAACTGCCGGGTAAGGGGCGGCACGCGGTCAGCACCGCACCGTGCACCACACGGTGGTCGACATTCAGATCGCCAAAATGGTGGGTATAGACGATGCTCGGCCGGTATTGCGCCACAATGCGTTCGATCGGCTTGACGACCTGCAAAAGTGGCAAGGCATCGAGTTGATTGTCGGGCAAGCCCAGCAGGGTCACGTCGCTCACACCCAGCACGGCCGAGGCCGCGCGTGCGGCATCGGCCAACGCGTCGGAAGTGCCCTGGCTCGCCACGCTTGGCGCATCAAGACGCGACACCTCCCCTTGCGCCACGATGATCACGCGCACATCATCCCCACGGTCCGCGTGGAACGCCATGGCACCGCCACACCCTAAGACCTCGTCGTCAGGATGTGCTGCCACGACCAAGACGGACTCCCGCTGTCGATTCATATTCTTATCCGTCGCGCGTGTGGCCATGCTCAGGCGATCGTAATGACAGTGCGCAACACTTGGAACGCTTCCGCCGCCTTCATGCCGATGGAGCTCCCTCGTGACCGCGCCTGTGCCTCGATCGCACCGACTGAACGAGGATGGGGCCAGGGCCGCACCTCGGTTGCCAGCGTGGCAAATGCAGCAATCTTGTCGTCGAATACAGCTTCGATATCGACAAAGCCGTTGGGCATGAAACCCCGGCCGGACTCGGCAAGGTTCCACTCCGTCGACGACGGCACCTCAAAACAACGGATCTCCGGGTTACATTCGCCCGGAAGCGGACGAAATGCCGTTACCACCGCACGGCAGGTCTTTTGTTGATCCACCGACAGGTCGTAGGCGGAATTGGTGTACACCACATCAATATCGCGTTTCGCTTTCTTGAGCTCAATGGCCTTGACGAGATCCAGCATCGGCACCGTATCGAAGCGGTTGTCGGGGTAACGCAGGTAGTCCACGCGCTCGACGCCAAGTTTCTCCAGGGCGCGACGGCCCTGCTCTTCCAGTGCATCAAGGTCGATCGCATCAGCCGCACGGGCTGGGTCGGTCACGCGCGAAGTCCATCCGTCGCCAAGCACCAGCACGTGAACCTCATCACCGCGGCGCCGATGCAGCGCCAACGCGCCACCGCACCCCAGTATTTCATCACCGGGGTGTGCGCAAACCACCAATACGCTGCTCATCTAAACACCACTCTTTTCATGATATCGAGCCACTATAAGTATCCTGCATCCTGTCTGCAATGCGTTGGCTGGCTTGCCCGTCAACCAGTTGGCGCCCGCGCTGTGACATGGTTTGACGAACGACCCTGTCTGCCATGGCCTTCAGGTCCGCCGGCAGGTGCGTTAGCGCACGTTCAGCGTGCCCATATGCGGCACCGCTCTCCACTGCCCGCGCAAGCATATGGGCCTGATTGTCGACAGTTTGTAGCAGAATCATGGGCAAGCCCGCTGCGCAGGCCTCCCAAACGGTTGAGCCCGCAGCGCCAATCAGCAAGTCGGCCTGCGCCATCAATTGTTGCAAGCCATCTGGCGAGCGGTGCACGGTCAATCGCTCAGCTTCAGCAGAAACCATGCCAGACGTATTCAGGGGGCCAATGACCACATCCAGCGCCAGGTTTGGCGCCGCTTGCCGCAGTTGCGTCACCACGCGGCTTGTCCAATCCGCCCTATCCGCCCCGCCAAATGCAATCAGGGCTCGCTCCAGTCCTGGCTTAACGATGCGGGCTGCACCCACTGCTACGTAAGCAGGGTCGACCAAGGCGTATTGGCTCCCGCCAAGCAAACGCCCCGCCCCAGTCGAGGCAGCGGCGCTCGAATTAATGACCAAGGTCGCAGCAGCCTCCCCTTCGGCCAAATCGTCGAATTGCACAATAGGGCAATGAGCGGCACCAGCCGGAATCAATTGGGTCGCGGCGACCTGGTAGCCATCGACGATCATCCAATCCCAGCTGCGCGACTGTTGGTCATGCACGACCTCGTGGACAAGGTCATCCATGGCTGTCGTGGCCAAGGTATGCCGCAGGGTGCAAGGTGGATAAGGTCTGAAGGCCATGACTTCCAGATCACCCCGCAGATGAAGATCGACTGACCAGCCCCGCGCGACGAACTCACTCGCCAATATCCGGCTACGCATATAGTGGCCGAGACCAAAACCCTTACCCGCCTCGACGACCATGCCGATTCGCACTATGGCTTGCTCCGGAACTGTCGCTCACGCTTGGCGAACTCGCGGATCATGCCCCAGGTCCGCACCAGACCAGGCAACGGGTCGTCCCACGAGAAGAACGCGCAGCTCTCCAACCCCTTTAGATCGGCGAACCACCCCCATACCCCCCGATGGGCCTCAGGGTAGGCAAAGAGCCGATAGCCACGCACGCAGTAATAGAAGTCCTCGAGCAGATTGGCCCAGCGCACACCAAACCGGGTGATGCGGCTTGGTTCGACCACTTCACCGATCGCATGGCGGTAAGCCGCAAGCACCAGATTCGAGCCGCAAAGCTGGGCCAACCGCTCGGGCCAGTCACCGGGCCGCGGGTTCAGTTCGATCAGTTTGAAATTACCATTCGGGTCAGCCTTGAATTCAGTCAGTGAGATACCCCGATAGCGCAGTATCTTCAGTAACTCAGCGCCCACCGCCTCAAGCGCGGGTGATTCGATGCTCTCCCCCAGGCGACAGGTGCCAAAATCGGGCGGGAACTGATGTAGCTTGCGGCCGGTGAAGGACGCCAGCACGTTTCCTTCGTCGTCCGAAAACGCAGCATAGGTATACAGCTGGTCAGCACCGCCTGGGATAAAGTCCTGAATCACGAAATCGAGCTTGATCGCGAACAGCTCGAGCGCAAAAACACGCAAGGCATCGAAATCGTCGAAACACTTGGCCTTGACACCAAAACGCTGCCGAAACTCAGTGGAATAAGTCGGCTTGATGATACAAGGCATCGGCAATTGGCCGCGTAACTGATCCAGCTCGGCTTCGTTCTGAGGAAAGAAGCTTGTCGGAATCGGGTAAGCCTTCTTGGCCAGATTGCGGTACATCTGCCCCTTGTCGACGATCGGCTCGACGACATCCCAGTCCGACAAAGGTAGGCGGTATACGGCGGCAAACTCATCTTTGCGCTTGAGCGTGAGAAAAAGCTCCTCATCGTCAACCACGAACAGCACCGGCTTGACGGCAAATTTCCGTCCCAAGGCCAGCATCCCTTCGCAGAACCCGGCTACGCCTTGCCCGAGGCTCGGCATCAGTACCGGCGTGACCCGGTTCGAGCGCAAGCCTGCCGACTTGGGTTTGTGATCCAGCGCGAGCAACGGAATATCATGATCCTCCAGCGTACGGATTACGCTGAGCCCCACTGCATGCGAGACTGGATAGATCACGACGGGCGGTACCTTGGACGCAAAGATCGCGTCGAGCGCAGGATGATCTGGAATACGATCGGGGTAGTCGATAAGGATAGTTGCAGGCATAGATTTATTGTTTGAAGAGTTCCCAGGTGAGCGGCGCCCCCTTGGCGACCGCAGCTGTCAAGCGCATACCAATGACCTGCTCAAAGAACTGCGGTGACAGGCCATCATTGGGCCGAACGACCGATAAGTCATCAGCGGTCAGCACGTGCCCCACGGGAAGGTCGCGCGCAAGATGCAGGCTGCGCCAATAGAGCTCAGACTTTTCCCGCTCGCCCGCAGTCAGCATCTTGGTCGCCTGCCCCAGTGCCAGCTCGACGGCGCGGATATTGCGCCCCATCTCGATAAACTCGCCAGGTTCGAGCGAGTAATGATGGTCCGGCCCCTTTGAAGCACGATCCAGCGTCAGATGCTTCTCGATAATGCGCGCGCCCAGGGCCACGGCGGCAATCGAGGTGCCGATTTCGGTGGTATGGTCGGAAAAGCCAACGGGCAACGGGTAAGCGGTCGCCAAGGTCTGCATAAAGCGCAGATTGATATTGGCGGGTTGCGCCGGGTATTCGCTCACGCAATGCAGCAAGGCGGCTTGGTGATTGCCCCCCTCGGTAAAGGCGCGTACGGCCATGTCGATCTCTCGCCAGCCGGCCATGCCGGTCGACATGATTGCAGGCTTACCTAAGGCCGCGGTTTCGCGAATCAGCGGCAAGTGCGTCAGATTGGGCGAGGCAATCTTGTAAAGCTCGCAGTCAATCTCACGCATCCACCCGAGCGTAATGGTATTGCTGGCCGTCGAAAAAAACACCAGACCGCGTTCACTCGCGGCCTCCTTCAGCTTGGCATACCAATCACGCGGCAACTCCAACTGCTTCAGCATCGCGTGGTTAGGGTCTGTCGGCAGCACCAGGTGGTCGGCAAGAAAGCTCTGAAACTTGACCGCACTCGCTTTGGCCTCGACGGCAATGTCCATCATGCGGAGTGCCTGATCGAAATCACCGTCGTGGTTAGAGCCAATCTCGGCGATCAAAAATACCGGGCCCGCCTTGAGCGAATCGAATACGTTCATGGTGCATCCCTCAGCCAAGTCAACAAATTCTCTTTTACACGAAAGCCAGCTGCTTGATTCATGGCCATCGAGCCGGCATGGTCCAGCCAGGTCGACGTTTCGAACCGCGATACCCCTGTTGCGGCCAAGAGGTCAGACACTTGCGCCAGCAAAGATCGACCGATACCCCGGCCGCCGTATGCAGGGTGAACTGCGATCATCTCGACCGTCGCCAGTGCCGCTTGGTCAGTCATTGCATTGGCGTCGATGATGCGTACGAAAATGAAACCGACCAAGTGACCTGCATCGCACACCCCGTAGGCCAGCAAATCTGCGGCCCCGACGTTGAGCTGTTTGAGCAAGCCGCCCAGCATGCCCAAGTAGACAGCATTGGCCGAGCCCGCGGGGAAAGCCGTGTCATGCTCGAACCGGCTGTGAGCAAATGCACCGCTCGCCAATTGACGCATGGCGTCGGCGTCTTGCGCATCGAGAGTGCGAGTACTCAGACCATTCGCCAAGGCCTGTGCAGCCCCGCCATGCGGCAGAGCGAGCAAGGTTGCGAACGAATCAACCAGGCGATACCCCCATTTGGCAAGGCTGGCGGTCTCATCCCATCGGCCTGCCACCATCCTGCGCTGAAAGAGCTTCGCCTGATGCTGGATGCCAAATGCATGGAACCCTTGGTAGATCGCATCGAAGAGCGCAATCGATGCGGAACCCGGGCGACAATAGACCGGGCCAATACGAACAACCGGCATGCCAAACTGGCGTGTATCCCAATCCAGAACTGCCCAGCATGAGACAGCGACAACCTCGCCCGCCTCGTTGAGCCACTGCAGTACCGTTTCGCCCTGCTCGATACGTTGCAACAAAAGATGCTGCCGCCAAGCGATCAGCTGCTCGGAGGTCGGCTGCAGATACTCGCGAAAGTCCTCACGCAACCCCGCCTGCAGCACAGCCACGATCGGCCCCGATCGCGCTGCATCCACCGTCAGGGCTGTCGCGCTGAACAACGGGCTGAGCATCGCGTGTGCAGGCATCTCAGTCATCAATGACGCAGGGGGAGCAGGTCAGCCAGCCATTCGGCACGAATATCACCGCGTTTGGCCGCGCCGCTCACATTGAGCAGTACTGAACTGCCCTTCTCGATGGTTCCCACCTTGACGGATTTGATCACGCCGGCGAGCGCCGTGGCCGGCTCAAGTCCGATCAACATGCCGGTGCGCTGGTAATGATCGAGATAATACGGCTCGCGGTAGAAGGCCCGCAGCGCCTCGTAGATTTCCTGGTCGTTGACCGCCTCGAATGCACCGTTGACCTTGTCGGTCACCTTTTTGACGACAGGGTAGCTGTCTGCGGGCTCACGTGTACGCAATACGCGAACGAAATCGGACGGTATAACGGTCTGCGGCACATGGCGCTGCTCCAACTTGCTCGAATTGTCGCGCCAAGCGTTCACCATTGGCGGGCAAATCTCTGCCTGCACACCCAGGATACGTGGACATTCCGCAGCCCGCCCGAGGTCAGCGTAGGCCTTGTAAAAGCTGTACACGCCGATGCCACCAGCGACTGGCTGCACGTACCAGTCCGGACGTCTGTCCCATAGCGTCGCAACTTCGAGGCCCAGCAGCTTCAGGCCCTCCCGACGCGCATAGTTCGAAAAGCCGCCTTCTATGGTGTAGCCCTGCTCCTGGGCAAGCTTACGGGCCGCGACGATGCACTCGTCGTTGCTGCCCGCAAAGTAGTGCACCTTGACGAACTCTGGGTCAAAGAATTGGGCGTAGGTTTGGATACGGTCGCGCGAGGCTTCGGGCAAGACGATATGCAGGCGCGGCCCGCGAATGATCGAGATCGAACGCGCAAGCGAGGTTGCCGTATTGCCCGAAGAAAAGATCACTAAATCTTTTACATGATTGATCAACAGACGGTGTGCCGACACATAGCCTTCGCGGTCCTTCCAGGTGCCGGAAGGCATCAAGGTCTCGTCCTTGAAATACAGATCGATCCCCAACCGCTCCGAAAGCGGGCCAGCGGGAACGATCGGCGTCGGCTCGAAATGCTCGTAATCCAATACGTCAGGTGTTGCCTCATAGGGCATCACTCGGTGAAATTTGAAGATCGACGGCTGGGATCGATCCAGCGGCTCCGCCGGCACCGATTCAAACGCCACCTCCAGAAAGCCCTTGCACTTTGGGCAGACGATCCGGTATTCGGTTTCGGGTTCGCGATGATCGCAGTCGGCGCACTTCAGGAAATACTTGGCCATTTCGCTCTAGTCCCTTGGAAATTGTGTCGCAGGCGGCGTAGCGCCGCTGGTAGCCGTGTCGTACCAACGCGCGGTGGCTTCTGGAAAAGCACGTGCAGCGCGCTCCAGCAGCGCATCCCAGTCATGGGTTTCGTCACTGTACAACAGGCCAAGATAGGTTCCGCTGTGGGCATTGACTACCCCCTCGGCGGCCGAGTCTTGCGCAAATTGGAGCACGCCGGGTAGGCTCGCTTTCGGATTGATCGATTGCCACAGCTCAGCACTTCGCGTCGCGACCTTGGCGAGTGCGGGCCGGTCCTCAGCAGCGAATGCCTGCACGGCCGTTGCCAGCAAACCGGCATATTCCTGGCGTAACTCAGGTGGAAACACGACATTGCGGCGATTGAACTCAACCGTATCGATCACCCCACCGAAATCAAGCCCCAGGATGCGCCAATTCGGCACCCAGGACCAGCTTTCGATCAGCTTGCCTTTTGCATGGTGATAGGCCGAAGTGCCTTCGTAATGCAGTCCGTCGTTAGGCTCGATCTCGGTCAACATACGAGAGATATACGGACGCTTGAAGCTGACCGACAGCGCTTTCTCCAACGCCTCAATGCTCGCCACCATATCTGCTGTACTCGAACTGAGCCCCTTGCCGACCGGGATCGTGGAATCGATATGCAATAGCAGATCATCATGTCGACCCAGGTCGACCATGATATTGCGCAGCACCTTATGGGTCTTGGGGAAAGTGGCGTAGGAACGTGCGAACTCGGCTTCTTTCGCCGCGTCGTACGACGCCGTCGTCAGCGTCACACTGGCGACCGATCTGTTCTTCAGCTTGAGGTTGATGAGGAATTTCTCACCGTCCGGAAGCACACCTTGCAGCAGCTCGCCGAAGCTCCCGCTACATTCCCCAGTTTCAACGCGTTCCATGACTTTCTCGCTACTCTCAAGACGGTGGGTGGCCCCATGCTGGCCACCGAGAGCCCGATGGCCGATCAGGCATTGCCGGGCCGACCATCGGGCAAGTTGATTTCAGCCAATCCAGGGTCTCGCAGAACCACGTCACGCGCGGCCTCCCAGTGCCACCCAGCTTCGCCGGCGGGCAATCGGTCGAACATGGCCTGCATGAATGCATAGTCTGCTGGCGTATCAAGCGTCCAGCGCCAGTCGACATGCCCTTCAATCGGGTTGGCGAGGTTCGCCAGCCGGGCCTCCGGATGCAGCCTGATGTAGGTCACCACGTGCTCGCGCTCGCGCGGCGTCGATGCCTCGGCATAGGCTCGATCCAGCCAGGCCAAGCGAAAGGCGCCGCAGTCGAGACCATGGGGCCAGCTGCGCGGCATGTGGTTGCACGCATAATCGACCTGATCATCCTTCAACAGCGCCAATACGTCGCCACAGACCCAGGGGTCGATCAAGGGGCAATCACTTGTCACTCGCAGCACGGTGTCGCATCCGATTTCATGCGCCGCGCGCCAATATCGAGCCAGCACGTCGTGCTCATCGCCACGCACTACGGTCGCACCTAGCGCAGCAGCATGCGCCGCCAAGGCATCGTCACCGTCCCCTTCGGGAATGGCGCAGCACACCTTGGCAACACCCGGAATACTCTGGCATCGCTTGACGACATGCGACAGTACAGACTCGCCAGCAAGGGGCAGCAGCACTTTCCCAGGCAAGCGAGTAGACCCCATTCTCGCCTGGATGATCACCGCGGCATTCATCCCAACTGCCTTAGCAGCGCCTGCACCACGAAGCCCTGCTGGTCGGTGCTCAAATTTGGAAAGAGCGGCAGCGTCAATGCCCGCGCATAGTAGCGTTCCGACTCGGGGCAATAACCCTGCGGAAAACCCAGCCGCTGATAATAGGGCTGGGTGTAGACGGGGATGTAATGCACGTTCACGCCAATACCTGATGCACGCATGCCGTCGAACACCGTACGGCGACTCACCCCGTCTGGCAGTTGCACCACGTAAAGATGCCATGCCGATTGTCCGTCGCTTGCTTGCTCGGGGCAGATACAGTCCGTGCTCGCCAACAAGCTGTCGTAACGCGCAGCCAGTGCCCGGCGCTTTGCAACGAAATCGTCGAGGCGGCGCAATTGCGATAGCCCCAGCGCAGCCTGGATATCCGTCATTCGATAGTTGAGGCCAAGCTCAAGCTGTTCGTGATACCAGGCGCCCTCATCCTGCCGCTGCATCAGTGCTGTATCGCGCGTGATGCCATGGCTACGCAAAAGCCGCATCGCATGGGCAAGCGTCGCATCCTGCGTCAGCACCATGCCGCCCTCGCCCGTCGTGATCAACTTGACCGGATGAAAGCTGAACACGGTGGCATCTGCAAAGACATTGCGCCCAACCTTGGCGCCGAGATAATCCGCCCCGACTGCGTGCGAGGCATCCTCCACGACTTTGAAGCCGTAGCGGTCTGCAAGCTGCCGGATCTCACGCATATCGCACGGCTGGCCGGAGAAATGAACCGGCGTCACGACATCGGGTAGCAGGCCTTTGCGATCGGCCACGGCCAGCTTCTCGCGCAATGCCGAGACAGATAGATTGTAAGTAGCCGGGTCGATATCGACAAAATCGACGGATGCACCGCACAACAACGCGGCATTGGTGGTCGCGACAAACGTATTGGGCGTAGTCCACAAGCGCTTGCCGGGCCCAAGGCCGAGTGCAAGGTAAACCAAATGCAGTGCCGACGTCGCGCTCGTTGCGGCTACAGCCTCGGCCGCGCCGCAGTAGTCCGCCAACGCCTTTTCGAAGGCCGGCACGGCTGGCCCTTGCGTCAACCAATCCGATGTCAGCGTCTCGACCACCGCCGCTACATCTTGGGGGTCGATGTCTTGGCGGCCGTACGGAATCATGCAGACACCTTATGCAAGGCGGCAATCTCGGCGTCGCTCAGGAAACGCGGGTTGGTCTCTGAGCTGTACTCGAAATTGTCGGCCACAGGCAGGCCGGTCTCGCCAAGCAGATTGCGCCGGTAGTCGGCCGTACCCGAAAACATGATGGTCGGCTGGATCACATAATGATCGTCGAACTCCAGCGTCTGAAAGGCTGCGTCGCGCGGTACCATCAATTCATGCAGCTTCTCGCCGGGGCGGATGCCGACGGTGCGATGCGGCAGATTGGGTGCCATGACGCGCGCGAGGTCGGTGATACGCAAAGACGGAATCTTGGGTACGAAGGTTTCGCCACCCTGCATCCTTGCAAAGTTCTTCAACACAAAATCAACGCCCTGCTCCAGCGTGATCCAAAAGCGCGTCATGCGTGGGTCGGTAATCGGCAGCTCGGTCGCGCCCTCCGCGATGAGCTTTTCGAAGAATGGCACCACGGAACCGCGCGAGCCCGCCACATTGCCATAGCGTACTACGGCGAACCGGGTGTCGTGCCCGCCCGCCACGTTGTTCGCAGCAACGAACAGCTTGTCAGACAGCAGCTTGGTTGCACCATACAGATTAATTGGGCTGGCTGCCTTGTCAGTCGACAAGGCAATGACTCGGTGCACACCCGTTTCGATGGCAGCCGCAATAACGTTTTCCGCGCCGGTCACATTGGTGCGGATGCATTCTGTGGGATTGTATTCAGCAGCGGGAACCTGTTTCAGCGCTGCGGCGTGGACCACGTAGTCGATGCCACGCAAGGCTTGCTTCAGGCGCTCGGCATCGCGCACGTCGCCCAGGAAGTACCGCATGCAAGGCGCATTGAATTCCTGCTGCATTTCGAACTGCTTAAGCTCATCGCGCGAAAACACCACGAGGCGACGTGGCTTGTAGCGCGCCAACACCATGCGGATGAACTTGCGACCAAAGGACCCCGTGCCCCCGGTAATCAGTATGGCTTTGTTGTCGAACATGTCGACCTGTCCCGCATTCCCGTCTTATTAGTGTATGCATGCCGCCCGCTTAGGCGGACGAAGCCTGTTGCAACTGGCTGAGCAGCATGCTGCGCATAGCCGCAAGCGGTGCAGACCAATCGCCAATACGTTCCTGGCGGAAAGTCGTCACGCTTGGATACCAGCGCGAATGTTGCGATGGCCCGTACCATCGCCACTCTGGTGCATAGTTAAGCAAACCCCATGCCGGAATATTCAACGCCCCGGCGAGGTTCAGCACCGAGGTATCGACCGAAATCACCAGATCCAACTGCTGCAGCAACCCTGCGGTGTCAGCAAAGTCCTTCACCAAACTTGCTGGGTCCAGTGCACGATGGCCCTTGCAAGCCGTTGCGAATGCATCCGACTGATCAAACTGTAGATTGACCAGCGTCACGTTCTCGATCCCGGCCGTGACCGATACCAGCTCATCCGGCGACACGTTCCGCAAGCGCACGCCTGCGGCTTCAGGATTACCCGCCCAGCGAATCCCCACCAGAAAGTCCTTCTCAAACGGTGCAAACTGCTGCTGCCAGCCGGCAATTTTTTCCGGCGACGGTTGCAGATAAGGCGTGATATCCGGCACACGATCCGCTGTCGTGCCATACAACAGCGGCAGGCTGCCCAACGCAATCTGCCAATCGCACGAAGGCCGCGGCCCGCCCAACTCGATAAACGTGACGCTAGGCATGCTGGACTGCATCAAGCCAAGTAGCGAGGTTGGCACTTCAACCACGAGATTGACGCCCTGCGCCGCAAGATGCGGCAGATAGCGCGAAAATAGAATGGCATCGCCCACGCCCTGGTCGCTATAGACGAACACTCGTTGCGTCTGGTCGAAAGCCCCTTCCCAGCGCGGTTCGCGCAACGCGGGTTGGCGACTTAGCGCAGGGTCGAGCCTGTGCTCAAACGCGGGCCACCCATGCACATAGTCGCCGTGCGCCAACAACGCCAGGCCGCGTTGCAGATGAACTTGCGCGAACGACGCATCCAAGGCGAGCGCCCGGTCGTACGCCGCAATCGCATCCGTATAGCGGCCCGCGCGCCGAAAGACTTCAGCTAGGTTGAAACTCGCCAACGCCGAGTCAGGGCACAGTTCCACGATCTTCGACAATGCACGCACGGCGCCGTCGATTTCGCCTAGGTCCATGCAGGTCATTGCCGCAGCTTCAAGCAAGCTCAGCGCATCGGGTTGCAGCTTACTCGTCACCGTCAGCATCCGCACCGCATCGTCCAATCTGCCCGCTGCACGGTAAAGCTCCGCCAAGTCACCGGCGAAGCGCGGATTATCCGGCGCATGCTCGACGCAATACTCCAGCGCGGTCACAGCATGTTCGGTTTCACCGATCTGATATCGTGCAAGACCAAACAAGGCCAATGCTTCGAGATTGTTCGGCTCCGCATCAAGTGCAGCGGTCGCCAACCCGATTGCGTCATTCCAGCGATGTTCGTTGTAAGCCAGAATGGCGTCGTCGAGTGCTGCATTCATGCTTAGTCCTCTGCAGGAAGAGTCTGGCCCGGAAACAGGGCATCAATAAATCCAAAGCTACGCAGATCGCGAATGCGCATGGGGTAGAGCATGCCGAACAAGTGATCGCACTCATGCTGCACGACGCGTGCATGAAAGCCCTCGACCGTACGATCGATGGGGTGGCCATGCTCGTCGGAGCCCTGGTAGCGCAGCTTCAGATGGCGCGGCACCAGGCCCCGCATGCCCGGTACGCTCAGGCAGCCTTCCCAGTCCTCCGCCATATCGTCGCCGATAGCCGTCAGTACGGGATTACAGAGTATCGTGTAGGGGATTTCTTCGGCATCGGGGTAGCGTGGACTTTTGAAGCCACCGAAGATGGTCAGCTGCTTTGAGACACCAATCTGCGGCGCCGCAATACCTGCGCCACTCATGGCCACCATGGTGTCTTTCATATCCTGAATCAGTTCGGCCAGAGCGGGCGAACCGAATTCGTCCTTGCTGATCGGCTCCGCAGTCTTCAAGAGCAGCGGGTCGCCCATTTTGATAATTGGTTTAATCGCCATCGACTTTGACCAAGGCCTCCAGAATGCGGTGAACATGCTCGATTGCCGTTTCGAAGACCTGCTCGGCCGCCGACAAATCCACCTTATGTACGCTGTTGCCTCGACCGGCCGCCCAATTCGCCACCACTGCGACGGCGGCATAGCTCAAGCCTGATTCGCGCGCGAGGGAAGCTTCTGGCATGCCGGTCATGCCCACGATGCTACCACCGTCACCTGCAATCCGGTTGATCTCGGCCGCAGTCTCGAGCCTTGGGCCCTGGGTTGCGGCGTATACGCCACCGTCGCGCACCGTTTGCTTGCCACTTTGCGCTGCCTTCAAGATACGTGCGCGCATTTCCGGGCAGTAGGGTTCGGTGAAATCGATATGCGTCACCGGCTTGTCGCCCCCTTCAAAAAAGGTCTGCGGGCGGCTATGCGTGTAATCGATGATCTGATCGGGGATAACGATGGTGCCCGGCCCCAGGTCGGCCGCGATGCCGCCAACCGTGCACACCGAGACCACGCGGCTCACCTTCTGCTCGGCCAGCGCCCAAATATTGGCCCGATAATTGATCTCGTGCGGCGGAATCGTATGGCCATAGCCGTGACGCGCAATAAACACGACACGGTGGCCGTTGATTTCACCAAAAGTCAGCGCGCCGGATGGCTCGCCGTAAGGCGTGCGGATAACTTGCCGGTGGGTGATGGATAGGTTTTTTAGTCGGGTCAGGCCCGTGCCACCGATGATTGCGAGCATGTGCGCTCCTCCACGAATCAGATACCGTCTTGCAATGTATCAAGCCGCAAGACAGCGAAAGGGACTACAGCGCGAGCGTGTAGGTACGGAAGACAGAATCCATCACCCAGCCATGGGCTTCATAGACACGTTGCGCAGTGGTGTTGGTATGTGCAGTCGATAGCTGCAGATACGCTGCGCCCGATGTTTTGCCGAGCTGCCTGGCCTCGTCCAGCAGGGCCTGAGCCACGCCCTGACCCCGCGCAGACGGTGCGGTGAAGAGATCGTACAACACCCAGATTGGCGCCAGCGCAACAGAGCAGAATGTCGGGTAAAGCTGCATCAAGCCGACTGCCTCGTTACCCTGCATCGCCAGCACGACCACTGACTCCTTGCGTGCCAGGCGCTGTGCCAGAAAAGTGGTCGCCGCATCGATGTCGCTAGGCTGTTCATAGAACTGCCGATAGGCATCGAATAACCTGCCCGCCTCACCCAGCAAAGCGTCGTCGGCGGTCAGTCGAACCAGGTGCGTACTCACTGACCACCCGACGCGCAGAATTGACGCATATAGGCCGAAAAGGCCTCGCCCACTTCCGGGTGGCGTGCCGCATAGGCAAGCGTCGCTTGCAGATAACCAAGCTTATTGCCGCAGTCGTAGCGGTCACCCACGAACGGGAGCGCCAGCACGCGCTCTTCATCAAGCAACGCCGCAATTGCATCGGTCAGCTGAATCTCACCACCCTTGCCAGGCTGCGCCTTGGCAAGATGGCGGAAAATACGCGGGCTCAGGATATAGCGCCCCACCACGGCCAACGTCGACGGGGCCTCTTCTGGCTTCGGCTTTTCGACGATCCCGGTCAGCTTGAGGTTACCGCCGCCGTTGCGCTCGGTTTCAACGATCCCGTAGGAGCCAGTATCCTCGCGCGGCACTTCTTCCACGCCGATCACCGAGCTATGCGTTTCGTCATACAGCTCGACCATCTGCTTCATCACTGGCTTAGCCGCATCGATCAAGTCATCGGCCAGGATCACCGCAAACGGCTCGTCACCGATCAACGGGCGTGCACACAATACGGCATGACCCAGCCCCAGTGCTTCCGGTTGGCGAATATAGGCGCAGCTGACGTTCTTGGGTAGCACATTGCGCACGACTTCGAGCAGCGCATGCTTGCCTTTGGCTTCAAGCTCGCTTTCCAACTCGTAAGCCTTGTCAAAGTGGTCTTCGATGGCACGCTTGGCACGGCCGGTCACAAAGATCATCTCGGTGATACCCGCAGCAATCGCCTCCTCCACCGCATACTGGATCAGCGGCTTATCGACGACGTTCAGCATCTCCTTCGGGCTTGCCTTGGTCGCGGGCAAAAAGCGCGTTCCCAACCCGGCTACAGGGAATACTGCCTTGGTGACATTCCTCATCATCTTTCCTCTTATGCACACCGTGCCTGTGCGACACCGTGCGCAGCTACCTGTTCACTCCGGGCTGAATGGCGCTTACAACATGGCGCGCAATGCAGCCTCGTCGATGACCGGCACGCCAAGCTCATTCGCCTTTTCAAGCTTCGAGCCTGCCGCCTCGCCTGCCACCACATAATCCGTTTTCTTCGATACCGAGCCCGATACCTTGCCGCCCGCCGCCTCGACCAACGCCTTCGCCTCGTCGCGCGAAAGGCTGGGCAAGGTGCCCGTGATGACGAATACCTTGCCTAGCAGCGGCCCTGCGGCAAGCTGCGCCCCGGGTTCAGTTTCTGCCCAATTGACGCCGGATGCGCGTAGTTGTTCCACCACTTCGACATTGTGCGCTTCCAGGAAGAAATCGCGAATGGAACTAGCAACGATCGGGCCAACGTCCGGCACCGCCTGGATAGCGGCGAGCGATGCGGCTTCATCCGCCAGCGTCGCCGCCTCCATCAATGTATCGAGCTTGCCAAAATGTCGGGCCAGGTCCTTGGCAGTCGTTTCACCGACATTGCGTATACCCAGCGCGTAGATGAATCTTGCCAGCGTTGTGTTGCGGCTTTGTTCGATCCCGGCCAGCAGATTGGCGGCAGAGCGCTCGGCCATGCGATCCAGCTCTGCCAGTTTCAGGATGCCGATACGATAGAGATCAGCTGGTGTGCGGACCAAGCCGACATCCACCAACTGGTCCACCAGCTTCTCGCCTAGTCCTTCGATATCCATGGCGCGGCGCGATGCAAAATGGATCAAAGCCTGCTTACGCTGGGCCGAGCAGACCAAGCCACCCGTGCAGCGATACGCGGCTTCACCGTCTTCGCGCGCCACGTGCGAGCCGCACACTGGGCAAACGGTCGGCATCGCAAAGGGGGCGTACTGGGGTTCCAATCGAGTTTCAACCAGATCGACCGCCACCTCAACCATGGGCCGACGTTCCAGTACGACGCCTGCCACTTCTGGAATCACATCACCGGCACGACGCACGATCACCGTGTCACCGACGCGTACATCCTTGCGATGTACTTCGTCCAGGTTATGCAGGGTCGCGTTTGTCACCGTCACGCCGCCCACAAATACCGGCTGCAATCGGGCAACCGGCGTCAATGCGCCGGTGCGGCCCACCTGCACGTCGATGGCCTCGACCGTCGTCAGGGCTTCTTCTGCCGGGTATTTGTGCGCGATCGCCCAGCGAGGCGCACGTGACACGAAACCCAGTTTCTCCTGGTCAACAAGGCTATCCACCTTGTAGACGACGCCATCGATATCGAACGGCAAGCTCGGGCGCAAAGCGCCAATCCGCCGATAATAGGCGAGCAAGCCTTCCGCGCCTTCCGCTCGCTCTGCATATTCGCAGACAGGGAAGCCCAGATCTTTCAACCAAGCCATGATGCCAGACTGCGTCGCCGGCAGCGCAACGCCTTCGCAACGCGCCACGCTGTAGGCAAAGAAATGCAGGCCGCGCGCCGCAGTGATGCGCGAGTCAAGTTGCCGCAGACTCCCTGCCGCCGCATTGCGTGGATTGGCGAAGCGCTTGTCGCCACGCTTCTCCTGCTCTTCATTGAGGCGCTCGAAGTCCTTGCGCAGCATCAGTACTTCGCCGCGTACTTCAAGCAGGCTGGGTAGTGCAGTGCCATGCAGGCGCAACGGTATGGCGCGGATAGTCCGAAGATTGGCTGATACGTTCTCACCCGTCGCACCGTCTCCGCGCGTCGCGCCCTGCATAAACACGCCATTCTCATAGATCAGCGTAATCGCGAGACCGTCGAACTTCGGTCCCACGTCATAGGCTACGTTCGCCGCGTCCAAACCTTCGCGTACGCGGCGGTCAAAGGTTTCGACTTCCGCATCCTCAAACGCATTATTGAGCGACAGCATCGGCACCGCATGGCTCACACTATCAAACGCATCGAGCGGTCGGCCGCCTACACGGACGGTTGGCGAATCGGGCGTGCGAAGCGAAGGGTCAGCAGCCTCAATGGCTTCCAGTTCCCGAAACAGACGGTCATATTCGCTGTCGGGCACCGTCGGTGCATCCAGCACGTAGTATTCATATTCGTAGCGGCTCAGCTGCGCGCGAAGCGCGGCCGCACGTTCAGCGGGGGCAGCCATGGCGATCAAGCGAAAAGGCGGAGGGCTGCAACCCCACCTGCCGGAATGCCACGGTCATCCATGCGGCCATAGAGCGCAACGAGCTGCTTGCGGATGGCGGCAAGATCTGCCGGCTTGAGCGAACGATTGTCGTCGTCAACCAGGTCGCCAACCAGCGTCAGCGCCATTTGCTGTGCGAGATCTGCCATGCGGTCAAACGCCAACTCGCCGCCTGCGACACGCGGCACGTCCAGCAACAACGTAATCGAGGGCGTATCGTCGAGCGCATCAAGCGGCCGGTGGTGACGGTCGCCCAGGGTAAACAGCACCTTGCCCGATTCAGAGCGCGCGTAATACACGCCGTCTGATTCGAGCACCATGCCCGCACCTTCGGCCATCGCGCACACGCGCGACTGCGCAAACGGCGCACGGCTACTGACGACACTCAACCCAACCAGCATATCGACATCGGCGCAAAAGCTGTCGAGCTCTGCTGCGACGCGCAGCTTGTCTTCCCGGCGCGGGAAGGTCGCCACACCGCCATGAGACTCGGCAAGGCTCGTCACCAACTCGCAGAAGTGTACTAACTGCGCTTCGGTCACCGGGCCACGCCGGTCAACCATCTGAAGGCCAATGCGCAGCTCGGTGTATTTGCCGTCATCGCGGACGGTTTCCCATTCGTCATTCGCAGCAAGGCCCAACGCTTTCACCCGCTTTGCAACCTCAAGATGCGAAATATCGTCACCGGTAATCGGTTCGGCAGGGTGCAGTTCTGCAATGAAATCCAGTGCCGGGTCCAATACCGCTACCGCCAGCGTGGTTGCGTCCTCAACATCCACCGTTTCGGTGTCGAGCGAAATACCGCCGCCAAGAACGGGGCGCAAGGGCTCGATAGACGGCTCCAGCCGAGGCCCAGCTTCACCTTGCCGCACCATGTTCTTGGGTGTATCCAGCAGCACATCTGGGTGGCTCTTGGCGAACGCATCGGCGGTCCGCTTCTTGAATCGCCATTCTTGCCAAGCGTTGAAACCCCACACGCCGCATACCAATGCAGCGCCTGCGGCCAAGGTAATCAATTGAAATTCGGTCATCCCAATACTCTCCGCGCTCATCTATCCTGCGCCCGATGACGGCGGAGCTTATCTGATGATGCGACAACCGCCAAGGACTGCCGCCAAACGGCCGCCCTTGAGCGTCTCGGCACGCATATGGCGCCACACCCGTTCATGACACCCGGGATCGCGATTGGCTCGCCAATAAATCGGCACGCAGCCTGTTCAGCACAGGGTCGCTGCTGGGCAAATGCTCAAACACGCGCGCCACTTCGCTGATATAGCGTTGCACGGTCGCCAGGCATCGGTCCTCTTCGCGTTTGCTGAGCGACAGCGCAAGGAAGTCGCGCTCAAGCCCGTCGCGCAGTCGCGTCATCGCTTCCTCGGCCTCATGCTTACGCTGTGTCCAGGCGGTATCCAGTCGATACAGCGCTTGTTCGGCTTGCTCGTTGGCCGCCGTCAGCAACTGGTTGCGGCTGTCGAGCGCCAATTCGATTTCCAGCGCGTGGGCACGCGCATTCAAGCCTTCACCGATGACCGAGGCCATATCGCGTGCGCGCTGTGCCTGCGTAGGTTGTTCATTCGGAAAGTTGCGTACGAAGATCGATGTATTGGAAAAATTCAGCACCAACCGGTCCTGAAACTGAAACACGCGGCCCGACAGTCGCGAATTGTGAATGATGGAAACCTCAAGCGGCGTGGCGTGACCACGCGGGCTCAGGGTCATCTTGTCCTTGCCGACTTTGACCTGGACGATTGCGTCGATACGCAGATCCGAAAGCGCGTCCACGCCGACCGTGCCCAGCGTGTGAAGGTCCGTCGACATCCCCGCCTGGCGAATGGCCTCCAGCACGATCCCGACCTCGCCCAAATTGCTCGTCGCGCGACGCGCGTCCTCCCGTGCGGATTCCCGCTCGTGTTCCAGGGCCCGGTTTCGGCTCGCCCAATCGAGCAGAATACCGAGTTTGACGAGCAACTCATCGGCCGTCATCGATTTCAAGAAGAAATCGTCGCCGCCTGCCTGGTATGCCTCCATCCGGTTATCGATCGTGTCGTGACTCGAATGAAAGACAATAGGTAAGGCTGTATGGCCGTTCGCGCGCAGTTGCCGACAGAGATCAATGCCGTTGCCGTCGGGTAACTCGATATCCAAGATCAGCAAGTCGGGTACAAACCGTGCAATTTCCTCGGCAAGCATCGCCGCGCGATCTAGTGTTACCACTTCGTACAGCGCCCCCAACACACCCTTGAGGCGTATCAGCTGAATCGTATCGTCGTCCACCACCAGGATTCTCGTCTTGCGGGACGCATGGCCCGAGGCCACTGCGGCGGCATTGGGATGTCCGGCGTCAGGCGTCATTGCTGCTCCCCTTTCATGTTCCGTTCTGTCTCTTCTTTGGGCCGCGTGTGCTTGCGTCCCCGGCGAGCCCGTTCGGGGCGCGCAGCTTGTCCCTCAGGGTATTCAGCCTTCTGCTGCCGTTTCAGCGCCTCGGCTCGGCTTCCCTGGGCGCGCGCTGCCTGATCGCGGTTCCCTGCCAGTTGCCGGCTCGCCAGCGCGCGACGCGCGGCCTGTCGTTCTACCTGGCCGCCCTGCTCAGCACGTGCTTGCCAACCTGGTGGATGGGCAAATTCGCGCTTCAGCCGCTCTTTCAAATCAGGGTGCGCGGTAAAGCCGCCAGCGCCATTCGGGCGGTGCAGACGACCCAATACATTCAAGATGCCTTGCCGTTGTTCGAACGCCCGATAGCGCTGGAATAGCGCAGGTTTGTAATTCAATAGGCGCGGAGCAGTGCCGCCTCGGTGATCCAGAAAGCCGACCTTACCCGCGGTGATGTGTTGCTCGCCATGGTCATTCCGGATAACCGTTTCGCCATCGTTCACGCTGTCATAGGTACCGGCCGGCACATGCTCTGTCGCCTGCCCCTCGTCGATCACCACGGTTTCGTGGTCGGTACCTCGTATGCCGATGGTTGCCGTTGGTGTATTCAGCGCGTACACCTGGGGCGATTGCTTGCCGATCAGGCCCGTAATCGCACGCAACGATCCTTTGAGCAGGTTGAGCACGCTGCTGTTGTTGCCGCTGTCGTTTTCGTCGTAATGGTATTTATCGAGGCGCAGGCGGGTATTGGGGCGCAGGGTAAAACTGGCACCGTCTTCCATGCGCAACACCGCCCAGGATTGTTCACCCGCCGTGCTAACGCTGTCTCCCGCACTCAGCGGCATCCCAACCACGCCGTTGCGGGTATGGCCCGCGCCATCGATCACTTCGACATTCCCCCCGGCAGCTTCAATCCGGCCGGTTTCCGCAGCAGCCACCAGCGTGGCAAATAGAAAGATGCATGCAATGACACGGCTTGCCACGACCGACAAGCCCAGTGTATTGAGACTATTCCCCATTTCGTTGCGCGCTCCCAGGTGGCATCTTGGCGTCCATTCGGTTCACTATAGCCGCTGAAACAAAACGGTTTTGACCAGGTCGCACTCAACATGCGAGCAAGGGCGCGCTACAATTCCCCGCCCGACGCCATTGCGTCCACCTATTCTGTCCATCAAGCAACCTATGCCTTCGGCTTCCGAGATGCAAGAAAACGACACCCCAGCCCGCCGCCCTCTCTGGCTCAAACTCCTGCGTTGGGGGATCGGCACGATCATCGGGCTGACCATCGCGGTAGGGATGATCGTCGTGTACGCGATCTTCATCATGGAACGCAATCTGCCACCGCTCGATGCGCTGACCGATTTTCACCCGAAGCTGCCCTTGCGCATCTATACGGCCGACCATGTGCTGATCGGCGAGTTTGGTGAAGAGCGCCGCAACCTGGTGCATTTCAAAGACATTCCGACCGTCATGAAACAGGCGGTGCTGGCGATCGAGGACTATCGCTATTACGAGCACGGCGGTGTCGATTTCACCGGCATTGCTCGCGCACTGATTGCCGACGTCACGCATGGCGGCGCGACCCAGGGCGCCAGTACCATCACCCAACAGGTGGCGCGGAACTTCTACCTCAGCAATGAGAAGTCCTACACCCGCAAGATCTACGAGATGCTGCTGGCCTACAAGATCGAATCGGTCTTGACGAAGGATCAGATCCTCGAGCTCTACATGAACCAGATCTACCTGGGTGAGCGCGCTTACGGCTTCGCAAGCGCAGCGCGCATTTACTTCGGCAAAGATCTGAAAGACATCACACTGGCCGAGGCCGCCATGCTCGCCGGCCTCCCCAAGGGTCCGTCCACGCTGAACCCGATCGTCAATCCGGCACGAGCCAAGGTGCGTCAGGAATACATCCTCAAGCGCATGCTGGAAGTCGGTTACATCAATCAGCAGCAGTATGAAGCGGCCCTGCATGAGCCTTTGCACACCATCGGTGGCGGCAAGGAGTTCTCTGTCCACGCCGAATTTGTTTCCGAAATGGTCCGGCAAACGCTTTATGCGCAATACAAGGATGACCTTTATACCCAAGGTCTCAACGTCGTCACGACGATCAAGGCCGCTGACCAGGAAGCCGCCTTCCGCGCAGTGCGCTCAGGGATCATCGACTATGACCGTCGACACGGTTATCGCGGGCCAGAAGGTTTTATTACGCTGCCTGCGGACGAAGATGCCCGCCAGGAAGCCATCGACGACGCACTGGCAGAACACCCGGATAACGACGAGTTGATCGCCGCCGTGGTCATCGAAGCCGCCCCTAAGAGCATCAAGGTAATGCCCGCCAACGGCGACGAGATCCCGCTGACGGGCGACGCGCTGAAGTTTGCTGCGGCGGCCCTGTCGCCCAATGCACCGTCGGGCATCAAACTGCGTCCGGGTGCCATCATCCGTATTTACAAAGACTTGAAGGGTAACTGGCAGATCGCCCAGCTGCCGCAAGTCGAGGGGGCGTTGATCTCGATGCAGCCGCAAGATGGCGCAATCCGCGCCTTGATCGGCGGGTTCGACTTCAACAAGAACAAGTTCAACCATATCACCCAGGCATGGCGTCAGCCAGGTTCTACTTTCAAGCCCATTATCTATTCGGCTGCACTGGAAAAGGGCCTCGCCCCCTCGACGCTGGTCAACGACGCCCCTTTGAACTTCCCCCCTGAGCAAACCGGCGGCCAACCGTGGGACCCGAAGGACGACGACACACCCGATGGCCCAATGCCGCTGCGCTCAGGACTTGCGCGCTCGAAGAACCTGGTCGCCATCCGTGTGCTGAACTACATCGGCACGCAATACGCCCAGGAATACGCCACTCGCTTTGGCTTTGACGCAGACAAGACGCCCCCCTACCTGCCAATGGCGCTAGGCGCGGGTGCTGCAACGCCACTGCAGATGGCGAACGCCTATGCCGTCTTCGCCAACGGCGGTTTCCGCGTGAACCCGTATTTGATTGCCTCAGTCAGCGATAGCCGTGGCAAGCTCTTGGCCCAGTCCAACCCGATCCAGGTCGGCAAGGATGCGGTGCGCGTCATCAGCTCGGGCAACGCCTACATCATGGACAGCCTTTTGAAGACGGTCGCCCAGCGCGGTACCGGCGCCGGCACCAACGCACTGAAGCGCACCGACCTCGCCGGCAAGACAGGTACCACGAATGAGGCGCATGACGGCTGGTTTGCAGGCTACCAGCACAATCTGGTGGCTGTGGCGTGGCTCGGCTATGACCAACCCAAGAGCCTGGGTAGCCGTGAATTCGGCGCACAACTGGCGCTGCCGGTCTGGGTGCGCTACATGGAAAAGGCCCTGAAAGACGTACCGCAGTATCAGATCCCGATGCCCGATGATGTGGTCAACCAGGATGGGGAATTGTTCCTGGCCTCGGCCACGCCGGGGAACGGTTTTGTCTCCGGTATCGACCTGCCGGGTGCCGCAGCAGGTACCGATGGCCAGCCCACTACGGATAGCGGCCTGCCACCACCTGCGCCAACGACACCCCCATCGGAAGCACCGGCCGACAAGGAGAACCGGCCCGCTGCCGAGTCGCCGCTCAAGCACGATCATTGATCGAGTGTCGGATGACCGCCTCACCCTCGATGCAATAGGGAGCCTCCAGCACCGTGGCAACGCAGTCATCCGAAACCTCGCTCCTGCTTGAGCTATACAAAGCCGCCATCGCGGCGGCGCAGCCTGCCCAGTGCCTGCCCAAATGGTTACCCTCCCCGCCTACGCATGGCCGTACCATCGTCGTGGGCGCTGGCAAGGCCTCGGCCGCCATGGCCTCCGTGCTCGAATCGCATTGGTCGGCGCCGCTCGACGGCCTGGTGCTTACCCGGCGTGGTTACGCCATGCCGTGCCGACAAATCGAGATCGTCGAGGCTGGGCACCCGATACCCGATGAAGACGGTTACGCGGCCGCACAGCGCATCATGGAACGTGTGTCGGGCTTAACCGAGCACGATCTGGTCATCTGTTTACTATCGGGTGGCGGCTCTGCCCTGCTTACGCTACCCGCAGCCGGCATCACGCTAGACGATAAGCGCGCCATCACCGGCCAGTTACTGAAGGCCGGCGCGACGATTCATGAGATCAATTGCGTACGCAAACACCTCTCCGCCAGCAAGGGTGGCCGACTGGCCCTAACCTGTGCGCCGGCCCGCGTGGTCACGCTGCTGATTTCAGATGTGGCGGGCGACGCGCTTGATGTCATCGCCTCGGGCCCCACGGTGGCCGACCCCACAAGCTGCCAGGATGCGCTCGACGTACTCGCACGCTATGGCGTGCAGTTGCGTGATGAAGTGCGCCTGCACCTGAGCTCGGGCCGCGGTGAAACACCCAAACCAGGCGCAGACTTCCCACCCCATCAAATCCATATGCTTGCCACGCCGCAAACTGCGCTGCACGCTGCGGCGGCACGCGCACGCGAGCTTGGGTTGACCCCTTACATCCTGGCGGACGATATCGAAGGCGAGTCGCGCGACGTCGCGCAAGCCATGGGGGCGATTGCACGCCGGGTCGCTTTGCATGGCGAGCCGTTCCAACGACCCTGCGTCTTGCTTTCCGGTGGGGAGACGACCGTCACGGTCACGGGGACTGGCCGAGGGGGCCCGAATGGTGAATTTGCGCTGGCACTGGCGCTGGCATTGAAGGGGCAATCCAATGTGTGGGCATTGGCCGCCGATACCGACGGCGTCGATGGCAGCGAAAACAACGCGGGTGCATTTGTTACACCCGTGACGCTTACGGCGGCACAAACAGTGGGGCTTGATGCAAGGCGCTGCCTTGATGCAAACGATAGCTATCGCTTCTTCGACGCAATCGGCGGGCTATTGGTGACTGGCCCAAGCTACACAAATGTGAACGACTTCCGCGCCGTGCTGATCACCTAGGTGTGAATCAGACTCAGGTAATCAAGATATGGTCTTCCACCAGCCTGATCTTGCCACCGCGCCGCTCATCGAGAATTTCCATTCGCTTTTGGCCAATCAGAATCACTACGCCGCCATAGATGGTCTTCGAGATTTCGATCGATGCGCCGTCAGCGAGCTCAAGCTGTTCTGTCAAGCGCACAAGACGTAGATCGCATTCGGCGATTTCTGCCTCGATCTGCTGACCGGTATTGATGGCTTTCTCTTTCACCCCGGGTTGCGCCTTGGCGGGGTTCTGCGCCAGAAAAGCCAGCAACTGGCGCACTCGGGCAAACTCCTCAAGCTTACGCTTTCTAAACTGTTCGACATGCAGTCGCTCCGCATTCACGCGGGGGTCAAACCCGACCTGAACGACGGTCGGCGCATTGGCATTCGAGCCGACGATCGCGGCACGGATACGCTGCAAGGCTCGCACCTGGCCACCAATGATCTGCCCTGCCGATGCCGATTTACCAACGGTAATCTCATTCCCGGCCATCAATTCCGACTGCCGCGCTGCGGTGTCGATCGCAATACTCTGCCCTGCCTCGATTCGCGCATGCTCGACAAAACGTGCCTGCACCGAGCCATTACACGAAATACGAGCGGTTTCATCGCTCTCGGAAACACCGTCCGCCCGGCCAACAATGCCGCCCTTGACCGAGACATTTCCGCCGCAAACAATCTCGGCCGATTCAACCGTGCCGTGGACAATCACATCACCTGCCACGCGAACCGACATACCCGCCTTGATGTCGCCTTTGACCTGAATCGTGCCATCGAAATTGATATTGCCGCTTTCCAGGTCGACATTGGCCACATCCACCACCGGGTTGACGTTCGCGCCGTCTTCGATCACTTTCGGCTGGCCGGCAATCGCTGCGCTTAAGAGATTCGCGTCGCCTTCATCGACTTTGACGCCTTGCAGACCTTTGGCAAACCCCCTGTCCGGCACGGGCTTAACGGGGACGACTTTACCCATGACGTCCATACCGTCCTGGCCCGGCACTGCGGGGATGCGGCGTACCAAGGGCGTGCCGGCCTCGACCAGCAATAAATCACCTAGATCGCGGTAATCGACCGTCTCATCCTCATCTTCCCCATGGTCTTTGAGGCTTTCGATGAGGCTCTCAAAGCGAGGAGGCACGCCTGGAACCGGCTCCGTCCCTTCCGCCAGAACCATGCCATCGCAAGCGCCCGTCTCTAGCGCCTTGGTCAAGCCCGCCGTGTTGAGGCCGTGAACAATCCCGCGTGCCGAAATCGCATCGTTCACCTCTGCCGCCGACACGGCCTTGCCGCCCTGCGGGGGGATCAAGGTCAATGTCGCCGACATTCTCGAAGGAGAAACCAGAATCGACATCGAGCCATCGCGCCGCTCGCCAATCACCGTCTCGATTGGCTCGACCGGCTCGGTGGCACTGACCGCATCCTTACAGCGCCCCAGGAAGGCATTGATCGCTTGATCGTCGATACTACAGCCGGTCAAACCCTGCTCCATCAGCATTTGACGCAAGAGTTGCACGTTCGGTGGCGTCGCCCCCTCGGCCACCACAAAGCGGGCAAACAGTTTCCTGCTTTCGGTATTCTCAAATACGCTGAATTCAGCGACGTCGGACATATCCATGCCTGTCGTTAATATGGTTCGCACTGCGACAAATCTGTAAAACGAATGGATTATCCATTTTGCATATCTGCCTCAATATTTTTATAGGCCCCGGGTGAATCTGTAGCAGCTCACGACTTGAGACAACGCGGCGTGACTAGAAGCATGCCCCGGCGCGATGTTCGGCAAATCAGCCAATCCCAATATTAGAACAATATTTCGCCCCGTCGCGCATGGCAATACATAATCGGCCAAATTCCCCATACCGGCTGTCGCCATAACGACACGCCTTCAAACAATCAACCCGGCCCTTATCCCGAAAATAAATTAAGTTCATGGGCTAGGTGGATATGGGCGCAGCGCAAAGCCGCCCGGCAACATACAATGGATGCTGCATTGCACTAAGCCGTATAATCCTTCTTTTACCGCAGATTTGAATCCCCATGGCTGTATTGACCGTCGAAAATGCTTGTCTTGCCTATGGCCACGTCCCCTTGTTGGACCATGCCGATTTCGCCCTGGAAACCGGCGAGCGCGTCGGCCTGATCGGCCGTAATGGCGCTGGTAAGTCATCGCTCCTGAAGGCAGTGGCGGGCGCCACCAAGCTCGACGACGGTCATATCCGCGTCGCCAATCAGGCACGCGTCGCGTATGTGCCGCAGGAACCCCCGTTCGACCCAGACCGCACGGTATTCGAGACCGTGGCCGAGGGTTTGGGTGACTTGCGGCAACTGCTGACCGACTACCATGCAGCCACGCTCGAAAGTGCCAGCGACGAGGCCGCGCTCGAGCGCCTCACGCACCTGCAGCACGAGCTCGAAGCCCGCGACGGCTGGCGGCTGGATTCGCTGATTGAAGCCACGCTCACCCACCTGGGCCTGCCTGCCGACACCCGGATCGGCGCCCTCTCGGGTGGCTGGAAAAAGCGTGTTGCACTGGCGCGTGCGCTGGTTGCTGAACCCGAAGTGCTGCTGCTCGATGAGCCGACCAACCATCTGGATCTCACAGCCATCGAATGGCTTGAAGGCATCATCCGCAACTTTCCCGGCGCCGTGCTGTTGATTACCCACGATCGGCGATTCCTCGATAACGTCGCCACGCGCATCATCGAGCTGGATCGCGGCCGCATCCTCAGCTTCCCCGGCAATTTCGCCGCCTACCAGGTACGCAAGGCCGATATGCTGGCCGCCGAACAGGTTGAAAACCGCAAATTCGACAAATTTCTGGCGCAGGAAGAGGTCTGGATTCGCAAAGGCGTCGAAGCCCGCCGTACCCGTAACGAAGGCCGTGTTCGCCGCCTGGAGCAGTTACGTCGCGACCGGGCTGCCCGGCGCGAGCGCCAGGGTACCGTCAATTTTGCGCTCGACGCGGGTGAGCGCTCAGGCAAGTTGATTGCCGAGCTGGAGCAGGTTTCCAAGGGCTATGAAGGCCGCACGCTGGTACGCAACTTCACGACCCGCATCATACGTGGTGACAAGATCGGCCTGATCGGCCCGAACGGCATTGGCAAGACCACCCTATTGAAGCTGATTCTGGGCGAAATCGAACCGGATAGCGGTCACATCCAGCGTGGCAGTAAGCAGGAAATCGCCTACTTCGATCAATTCCGCTCTGCGCTACCTGAAGACATGGCGATCTGCGACGTCATCAGCCCCGGCAGCGACTACGTCGAGATCGGCAATGAGCGCAAACATGTCATCAGCTACCTGGAAGACTTCCTGTTTGCGGCGGCGCGCGCACGTAGCCCAGTGAAGTCACTCTCCGGTGGCGAGCGCGCGCGGCTCTTGCTGGCGCGCCTCTTTGCCCAGCCCGCCAATATTCTTGTACTGGACGAGCCGACCAACGACCTCGATATCGAGACGCTAGAGCTTTTGGAGCAACTGCTGGCCGAGTACACCGGCACAGTGTTTCTGGTCAGCCATGATCGCGCTTTTCTCGATAACGTGGTCACCCAGGTCATCGCATTCGAAGGCGATGGCCGCCTGATCGAAAACCCCGGTGGCTACGACGACTGGCTGCAGATCAAGGCTCGCATGGCCGAGTCGAAACCTGTTGCACGCGAAACAGCCCAAGCTGCGGCTGCAGCGGCTCCTGCCGCCCCCCGCACCGCACGGCGCGTGAAACTCAGCTTCAATGAAACCCGTGAATTGGAGCAATTGCCCGCACTGCTCGAAGCACTGGAAGCCGAGCAAGCCGACTTGCAGACCAAGTTGGCGGACCCCAATCTCTATCGAGATAGCCCGAAAGAAGTTGTCGCCTGGCAGACCCGTATCGAAGAAATCGAGCTGACCTTACTCGATAAGCTAGAACGCTGGGAGCTATTGGAGAAAAAGCAGCGCGGCGAGGAGTAAGCGAGAATCGCGTGGACTATTGCTCGAACTTGAAGCGTTCGATGATGCGTGCGTACTCACCGTTTTTGCGGATCAAGGCGAGGCCCCGGTTGAACGCCGCCAGCGTTTCCAGATAATCGGGACGCTTTTTGGCGATGCCGACGTAGAGCGGCATCGTCATCACCGGCGGGTTGCGCCATTCGATCTGAGCCCGCTGATTAACAAGACTCTTGCGAACCAATTCTGCAGCCAATGCTTTGTCGATCAGGACCAAGTCGATGCGGCGCGCCAAGAGCTTACGCAGGTTAGTCAGATCATCGACCGACTCGTCCGTTTGGAAATGCGCGGCCTCGAACACATCAGGGTTGGCGTACCCCCGCACGGTGCCAATGGTGTAAGCATGAAGTCGATCCAACCGGTCTACCGCAATCGGTTTATCCACCCGCCCATAGAAACCGATCACGGTATCGATAACGGGCGACGAAAACGCGAGATAAGGTTCGCGGTCGGCCTTGTACCAGACCGCCACGACACCGTCGTACTCCCCCGCTTCCGTCTCGGCCATCAGACGAGCCCAGGGCCGGAAGGTCAGCTTCATGTCGTAGCCACTCGCCGCAAACGCCGCCTTGGCAATCGCCGCAACGGCGCCGCCCTCCGGCAAGGCAGGCGAAAAGTACGGCGGATAATCAGTCGACACAAAACTGACGGTATGGGCCCCATACGTGAATGGACTCAATACGCAGATCAGCAGAATTCGATACAGCAGCTTCATAAGCCCTCAGAGATGCCAACCGGGCAGCACATCGATATGGCAAGCGAATATATTTTGAGCTTATACGATTCCGGGCCTTTGCGATCATCCATCCGCCATACGCCACACCTGACCATGTTTCTTACGACATTCCCAGACCGAGAGACGGGTTGCCCAGTCGACTTTACAGGGTGGCTGGCCTACAATTCCGCGTTTTACGCCTGCCTGTAATTCTCCATGTCGCAGATTGCCCAGGAAGTCGCCCGTCGGCGCACTTTTGCCATCATTTCCCACCCCGATGCCGGTAAGACCACGCTGACCGAAAAGCTCTTGC
>Ga0213872_10000391_pt1 | contig 36442 bp, 32 predicted proteins | sample VelepicomBERX_R2_FD_160071 | JGI IMG/M metagenome (GOLD analysis project Ga0213872, IMG submission 160071) | Rhizosphere microbial communities from Vellozia epidendroides in rupestrian grasslands, the National Park of Serra do Cipo, Brazil - RX_R2 | ecosystem: Host-associated > Plants > Roots >... | reverse complement strand
CGACTCCGTGGCTGCAACCAGCGTGGGCTTGATCGGCGGGACGCCCATGCTTGACCTGGCGTACGAAGAAGATTCCCGCGCGGACGTGGACATGAACGTTGTTATGACGGGCTCGAATAAATTTGTTGAGATTCAGGCCACTGCCGAACACACACCCTTCGATGATGCCCAGACGTCGCAGTTAATCGATCTTGCGCGCGTGGGCGTCGCAGAGCTGCGAACTATTCAGGAAAAGGCCTTAGCCGACCGCCCGTGAGCACGATCGTTTACGCCTGTTCCACCAATCCCGGGAAGCTGCGCGAGTTCGACTTTGCAGCGCGTGAATGCGGACTCGAAAGCATCGCCGTCGCGTCGCTCCCCGGGCTTAGCGGGATCACTCCTCCGGAAGAGAACGGGATGAGCTTCGAACAAAACGCGCGGCTGAAGGCGGCTTATTATTCAAACTTCACTCCGGAACTCGTCTTTGCAGACGATTCCGGGCTGGAGGTCGACGCGCTGGGCGGCGCACCGGGCATCTATTCGGCTCGTTTCGCAGGCACGGACGCAACCGACGCGACCAACAACGAGCTGCTGCTAAACAAACTGGCCAGCCATTCGGACCGCCGCGCCCGCTTCGTCTGCGCACTAGCTATTGCGCAAGACGGCCACGTTTTACACACCGTGCGGGGCACCGTGGAAGGCGAGATACTGCATGCCCCTTGCGGCCGGAACGGGTTCGGCTATGATCCGCTTTTCTATTACCCACCGTTTCAGCAGTCGCTCGCGCAAGTCCCGCCTGAACAGAAGTTTGCAGTGAGCCACCGCGGCAACGCGCTGCGCGCGCTCTTTCATTGGCTGGCGAATCAGCGGGTTTAGACCCTGTAAAATCGAGTCGTGCATCGTTACCTCCTTCACAACGGGTCCATCCGGGACATCGACGAACCGCTGCTCTCTCCGGGTCAAGTCGGATTCATGAACGGCTGGGGCGTTTTCAGCACTCTGCGCGTCAGCGAAGGCGTTCTGTTCGCGTATGAGCGGCACTATCAGCGCATGCGCCGCGACGCGGAAGTGCTGCATGTCCCCTTCGACATCACTCCCGAGGGGCTCGAGGAGCAGCTTCTGAAGCTGGTTGAGGCAAACCACGCACTCAACGCCACGCTGCGGGTTGCCGTTGTTCGCAATAAAGGCAATCTGTTTGAAAGCCCCGGCATCACGCGTCTCGCCGACCTCGTTGCCTTTACCGCCGATCTCACCAACTGGAGCGCTGGCGTCAAACTCGGCTACATGCCAAACGCCCGCTTCAGTGCGAGTCCATTTGCGGCTACAAAAGTCACATCCTGGGCGGAAAATCTCACCTGGTACGAAACGGCGCACGAACGCGGTTTCGACGAATTCATTTTGTTGAACGAATCAGGCGCCGTCAGCGAGTGCACGTCTGCCAACATCTTTGTCATCCAGGGCGATCATGTCTGGACGCCGCCGGTCGCCACTTCCGGCTGTCTCCCCGGCGTCACGCGGGCAATTTTACTCGAAGAAATGCGCGTGCCTCGCCTTACCATCTCTGAGCGCAATTTGACACGCTTCGATCTCGAAAAAGCCGACCAGGTATTCATCAGTTCTTCTACGCGGGATCTTTTACCAGTGTCGGAGATCGAGGGCGTACCGTTGCGGCAAGATGGCACGGTACTGGCGCGTTTGCAGGAGGCCTTCGTAGAAAACCGTAAGAAATACATTCAAGCCAACGCGAGTCGAAAAGCGTTGGCACTATGATTCATCCCCATCTCGCTTGCAAGAACTGCGGCAGCGGAGATCTGCGGCGGTCGCGCGGCCGCTCTCTCTCCGAACTCCGCAAGATGGCGGTCGGCATATACCCTTTCCGTTGCATGGAATGCGGTTACAGATCGTGGATCAGTATCTGGTCTTCTTCGAAGTTTGCGAAGTGTCCACGATGCCTGAGTTTCAAGGTAGTGGAGTGGTCTGCGAGTGCGTACCGGTTAAGTCTTTCGAAGCAGATATTGCTTGCCGCAGGCGCACGCCTTTATCGGTGTACGATGTGCAATCGCAAATTCGTGGCGTTCCGGCGGCCATTTGAAGAAAAGCAATCTGATACCCTTCTCGACGGTCCCCACCCCGCATTAACCGTCAAGACAAACCTCTGAGGCTTTTTCCGCCCAGGTTCTTCGCAGGCCGGACCTAGGAAGCTATGCCGGACGCGGCGCTGCTCTTTTGTTGCGCGAGGACCAGCAGACAGCCGACTTGCTCGCCAATCGTACTCAGCATCTCCATATCACCGCCGGAGTGGATTCGCGGCTCGCGATGCTGCACATTGATCACACCGACCACCTTGCCTTGCGAGATAATCGGCACCGACAGGAACGCCTCAAAAGTATCCTGCGGCAAGTCTTTGAAAAATTTGAACCTCGGGTCGGCATAGGCTTCGCGTGAAATGGCCAACAGCCGCCGTTCGCGCGCCACCCAGCCCGTCAACCCCTCGCTCAACCGCAACCGCACTTTGCCCAGGTTCGTCCGGTTGGAATCGCTTGAAGCATACAGCACCAATTCGCCCTCGTCGACCAGATAAATCAGGCAGGAATCACAACTCAAGAACTCCGAGACGAGGCTTACGATCTCATGAAGAACATCGTCCACTTCCATATCGCGAGTCATCAATCTGCTCACGCGCTGGAAAAGCCGCAACTGTTGCTCTGCGCGTTCCAAGCGAGCTTCAAGTTCCCGGGTTTTTGACACGACTCTTCATTATCACAGAAGCTATCCCTCCCTAGTTCTCCTGCGCTAATGTTGGTACTTCGAGTGCTCATACGCCGCGTTGGCGCGGAGTAGTACCATAAATGGGAGCGAATCCCGAGGAGATGTCCCTTTTAGATGTGGAGTAAACGCAAAGAAGACGAGCTGCCGCAAAGGCCGGAGTCCAGACCGGCTGCGCAACCAACCCCAGCACCTGCGGTAGAGCCTCAGAGGAGAGAAATCAGCAACATGTCATCATCCAGCAGAAGCTTTGAACCCGAGCCCATGGTCCGGGGCGGCTCCGCCGCTTTAGGTAAGAACGTCACAGTGAAGGGTCAAATCTTCGCGCGTGAGGATCTGACCATCGACGGCGAGGTGGAGGGCACGGTTGAATGCCATGAGCACCGGCTGACCATCGGCCCCAATGCCCGCGTACAGGCGGGGTTGAAAGCCCGCGAGATCATCATTCATGGCTCGATTCAGGGCAATGTCGATGCGACGGACAAGATCGACCTGAAAAAAGAAGCAAAGCTGGTTGGTGATATCAAGACAAGCCGAATTGTCATAGAAGACGGCGCCTATTTCAAAGGCAGTATCGATATCTCCAAGTCCTCTGCAGCGAAGCCACCTGCTGCGCCGCCGCAACCCGTTCAGGCTGCTCCTCAGCCTTCTGCCGCCCCGGCCGCAAGCCCGGCTGCCGCGCCCACCCGCTAGCTTTTGCCGCGAAGGAGAGGCCTTGCCTGCCGAAACGCAATGCTTTGTGGTCTCTCCGAACCGATGCTCACCGGTTCGCGATACGGTCTGATTCCTTATGAGATTTGGAGCAGGTAAGGGAGCGCCATCGAAAGACGCGCCGCCTACGCTCACACGGCACAGCAGCGGCTTCGATCAGTTCTGCTCCATGCTGCAGTCCGCCGAAGGACTGTCGATCCTGGACATGTCGGGAGCGAGCCAGGCCAACATCAGTTTTGTGACCGGCTTCGGTCATCGTATATCGTCCGACGACATCATCGGTACAATGCAGCAGCAGTTCGGGCAGGACTGGTTCGAGAGCCAGCAGGCCGCCAGCACAGCCCATCGCTTCCTGGAGCAGACGCTCACCTTCCCCGATGCGAGCTTTGATGGAGCGCTCGTCTGGGACGCTCTTCAGTTCCTCACATCGCCGCTGCTCGAGGACACCGTCGCGCAACTCCTGCGTGTCATGCGTCCGGGAGCCTTGATGCTGGCTTTCTTCAACGCCGACGAGAAGGCCACTCGCATTCCCATTTACAACTACCGCATCCAGGATGCGAAGACGATCACGCAAGTCCCGCGTGGCGGCTACCAGCATTGTCAGTACTTCAACCACCGCACCCTCGAAAAACTTTTCGAGCGCGCTGCTTCCCTGAAGTTCTTTCTCACACGGGACCACCTGCGGGAAGTGATCGTCCGGCGCTGACGCGCCCTGTTTTAGAACCGCTCGCCCTCTACAATGAAGTTTTCATTCCGAGGAGCGACTTTCGTTGTCAATAGAAGATGAGATTTTGCGCCAGCGGCACGCGCAGTTGGAGCGGATCCGCGAGCTGGGTTTCGAGCCCTACGGCCATGCATTCGACCATACCCACACAATCCCCGAGATTCTAGCCGGCTTCGGCAACAAAACCGCTGAAGAACTCGCGGGAACGCCCGTGCACGTCCGCGTTGCCGGCCGCATCGTCGCCATTCGCCGCATGGGGAAGGCGGGCTTCCTGCACCTTCAACAGCACGCCGAAAAGGTGCAAATTTACGTCAAGAAAGACGCCGTCAGCGAAACCGCCTATAAGCTCTACGAACAGCTCGATATCGGCGACATCATCGGCGTGACCGGCTACCTCTTCCGCACCCGAACCGGCGAACTCAGTATTCACGTTGAGGATCTCGACTTCCTGTCGAAGATCATGCTGCCGCTGCCGGAGAAATGGCATGGCCTGGAAGACATCGAAACTCGCTATCGCCAACGATACGTGGATCTGATTGCAAATCCAGATGTTCAAAAGGTGTTTGTAACGCGCTCACGAATCATCCGCTCGTTCCGGCGGCAGTTGGACGAGCATGGGTTTCTCGAAGTCGAAACGCCCATGATGCAGCCGCTGTATGGAGGTGCAGCTGCGCGCCCCTTCATCACGCATCACAACACGCTCGACATTGACCTCTACCTGCGCATCGCTCCCGAGCTCTATCTCAAGCGGCTGGTCGTCGGCGGCCTGGAGCGGGTATATGAAATCAACCGTAATTTCCGCAATGAGGGCATCTCGACGCATCACAATCCTGAATTCACGATGCTCGAGTTCTACCAGGCCTACACGGATTACCGCGGCATGATCCGGCTCACCCAAGAACTACTGAAGCAGGTGGCGATAGACGCCACCGGCTCGGCTCAGGTCGCCTATGGAGAACACACTCTCGATTTCGCGAATATCCGCCAGCTTTCCATGCGCGAAGCGGTCGTCGAACTCTGGCCACATGCCGAGAAGCCGACGCTCGAGAACGTGAAGGACCCCGAATGGCTATTGCGGCACTCCAAAGAAACTTCGCCCGGCTCCGCCCTTGTTGAGCTCTTCGAGCGGGACATTGAAGATCAGCTCATCCAGCCGACGATTATTTACGACTTCCCGGTGGAGATCTCTCCGCTGTCGAAAAACAAACCGGACGACCAGGCGTTCGTCGAGCGTTTCGAGCTCTACGTCGCGGGCATGGAAATCTGCAATGCGTTCACGGAACTGAATGATCCGCAGGAACAGCGCCGACGATTCGAACAACAGCTTGCCTTGAAAGCCGGGGGCGACGAAGAAGCGCATGTGATGGATGAGGACTATGTTCGAGCGCTCTGCTACGGCATGCCGCCGGCTGGCGGCGAAGGCATCGGCATTGACCGCCTTACGATGGTGCTCACCAATTCGAAGTCCATTCGTGACGTGATCCTCTTTCCGCTGCTTCGGCCCGATGGCGAAAGAGGCATTGCCCAGCGCCTGCGCGAGCTTGAAGCGTAGCGCGGCTACTGGCGGTGTACTTCGAATCCTGTGCACAGGGGCGAATTCATCCGCCCCTTTATCGTCTCGTTCGCCAGGTCGACGATGCCCATGACATCGAGCGGGACCCAGTCACCAGGCGGCTTGTATTGCCAGCCGGCGTACTTCAGATAAATCGAATGATCGGCCGGGCTCACCTTGCCGCGGACATAATACGCTCCGGGCTGAGGCAGCGCGTTGAACCGGAACAGGCCGCTGACCCCGCCGTTTCCTTCGGAGGTCAGCAGCAATTGTGCCTCGTTCACGATCCCAGCGCATGCATAGGCCCCTCTCCAGGTGCCTGCTGTGAGCTGTCCGAAGGATGCTGCAGTCATCGCGGGAGGACTCTCGTGCACCGATGAGCTCGGCGGCTCGCTGTCCTGATCGGAGGACGTGTCCGTTTGCGTAAACGGTCGCTGACTTGAGGTTGAATCTGCTGGCGGTTTTCGCAAAGTATCTGGGAGCTTGACTTTCGACTGCTTCGGCGTCCCTTCCGGCGGCTGGTCCGGTGCAGGCGTAATGGAAGGCGGCACGGTTTTTGCTGGCATTACGTCGTTCTGCTCTGAGCGATTCAGATTCGCCTCGTAGGCGATCACGCAGAAAACAGCAAAAACCAAGCCTGCCGCGAGGGCGACCTTTTTCCCTTTAGAGAGCCCCTTCTTTCCCGACGTCCACGCCGGGTCAACGCGGATATTCTTCTCTGTGTCTCCCGTCCGACCGAGTTGATAGCGCAGCGTGGCGATTAACTTCGCCATACCCTCGTTAAAGTGGTCGCCGTAAACATCAATCCACTGCAGATTACTGACAAAGTATTGAAGGCTGTCCGGCACCCCAACATCTTCCAGCCGGACAGTGATTACGGTCAGATCATGATTCGCGGCAAGTGTCAGCTCCCGCCCGATCTGCTTCGATCTCTGGGTGTGGGAGGACAGCAGAACCAGCATGATGCGGCTGCCCTGAATGCCTTTTGCAATTGCTTCCGGCCATTCCATGCCGCCGGGTATATTCCGCGGAGCCACCCAACACTGGAGATTATTTTGCTCCAGAAAGGAACAGATCCGGTCCGCTTCTGCGCTGTTCTCTCTGCAGTAGCTGATGAAGACGTCGCTAGCCATGCCGCTTACCTCCAGGACCACGCTGCGCCGAATTCCGAAGTGACTAATATTACAGCACCAGACGGGCGATGTGCTAATCAGCCTAGCCCGCAGCATTCACAATAGATGAAGACATGTCGCGCTTCGAATGGATGGTCGCTCTTCGTTATCTGCGGGCAAAGCGAAAGCAAACCGTCATCTCGGTTATCTCCGTCATTTCAGTGCTGGGCGTGGCCGCCGGCGTCGCGGCTCTTATCATCGCCCTGGCCATCAACAACGGCTTTCAAAGTACGCTGCAATCCAGCCTGCTCAGCGCTACCGCGCACGTCAGTATTCTTGAACGCACTCCCGCCTATGGTATCGAGAACTGGGAGCGGCTCGTTCCTAAGCTGAAGCGCTTGCCGCACGTGATAAGCGTCACACCCGGCCTGTATGGCCAGGTCGCGGTCAAGGGCCCCATCATGGGTTCGGGCGCGATTCTGAAAGGGGTTCCGCTGGGGCATGGCGCGCCTGCTCCTGACATGCTCCGTCACCTGAAGGCCGGCTCGCTCGCGAGCTTTGACAGCCCCCGCCCCGGTGAATACAGCATCGTGCTCGGCTCGCGTCTCGCCGAACAGGCGGGAGTTGTCCTTCACAGCCCCGTCACCGTAATTAGCTACCAGGGACAATTGACGCCGCTGGGCGTGGTTCCAAGTCTCTACCACTTCCGCGTCGCCGGTATCTTTGAATCCGGCCTTTATGATCTCGACTCGAGCTGGGCCTTCACTTCCCTGCCCGCCGCCCAACGTGTTCTTGATCTCAACGACGTCGTCAACACGCTCGAGATCCGCCTCGATAATATCTTCGAAGCTCCGCAGGTCGCGCGCCAGGCCGAAGACATCATCGGACCCAAACTCATCGCGAATACCTGGATGGAGCAAAATCGCTCGCTGCTGAACGCGCTCAAGCTCGAAAAGACGGTGAGCGTCATCACCGTCAGTCTGATCGAACTTGTTGCCGCGCTCAATATACTCGTCGTGCTCGTCATGCTTGTGATGGAAAAGCACCGCGACGTCGCGATCCTGATGTCCATGGGGACGCGGCGCCAGCAGATTCAGCGCATTTTCGTTTTGCAGGGTCTCCTCATCGGCAGCCTCGGCTGCGTGATCGGGCTTTGCGCGGGCTACGTCGTAACGGTGCTTTTCAATCACTATCACTGGCTGCGCCTTGACGAGCAGGTCTATTCCATCAGCTACGTTCCGTTCCAGAATCACTGGACGGACGGCATCTGGGTTGCCGTCCTGGCGTTGTTTACGAGCTTCATCGCGACGCTTCACCCGTCGCGCAGCGCAGCCCGAATTGCACCTGCGGAGGCCCTGCGGTACGAATGAATCACGACGGTTAGCAAGCGCAACAACAGCGCGTGAAAATCGGGGCAGCGCCGCCCTGGGCTACTTGGCGGTGGGGCGATAGCTGAAATCCCAGATCAGCAGTTCGATATCGTCTTTGTCTCCGGTATCGGAGAATTCCACCAACGCATACTCGCCAGGCGTCAACGGCTTTTCGGGCCAAACCCGGTATAACCCCTCGGCGAGCTGCTGGTCAAACGTATCCATCTGCTTGCGTTGTTCTTCGGCTTGCTTCGCAACCGGGATGATCGAAATGTTTTCGACGATCCGTGTCTGTTTCTTCGGCTCGAGCCTGATAATTCCGAACCGCTCTTCTTTTGCCAGTCGAAGATAGAAGCTCGGCCGGTCCTCCGTCACAACGAAATTCGAGTGCTCGCCCTTAATCACAACGGATGCTTTACCGGGCACAAGCGGCACCGGGCTCAGGACCTGTATCGCCTTCCGCCTCTTATCAGTGACCACCTGGTAGTCGGCAACGGCCAACCCTTTCACTTTCTGGCCGTCGTTGTAATACGCGCCGCGCTCGACCGGGATCGCTTCGATCTCATGCCGCAGCTCACGCTCCGCCTTCTCTTCCTCGTCCTCGGCGCGAGCTTCACGGCTGGTCTCGTCCGCCCTAACTTTGCGCGCTTCTTCCGTCTTGCTCAGGTCCACCAAGTCGAGCGGCATTTCTTCCCAATCGCCGCGTTCGGTGCTGTAGAACTTCACGCGATCCCCTTGCACCTGGTATTCCCGTACGAGGTGATAACCGCCATCCTTCAGGTACAACTTGAACGTGTCGCCGCAAAGCGCTGCTGCGACCAGCAGCAACAGGATAACTACTCGCATTGTCCGTCATTCTCCCACCGTTTCACGCAGGCCAACTCATCAAAACAGCGGCAGCCTTAATTTGCACAGACACCTGCATGGGGGTGACAACCGCCTGCGCTAACCTGAAGGAAGAAATGGCAAAAATCGGTGAAGTGCTAGGTTCCGCTGCGGCCATCGCCAAAGGCATGAGCATCACGTTTAAGGAGATGCTGCAGCCGACGATTACCGAAGAATATCCGGACGCACCGGCGATCCTCCAGGAGCGTTATCGCGGCGCGCACGTTCTTCAACGGGACGAAAACGGCCTGGAAAAGTGCGTCGCGTGTTTTCTGTGCGCGGCTGCCTGCCCGGCCAACTGCATCTACATCGAAGCGGCGGAAAACACGGAGCAGGAACGGTTCAGCGGCGGGGAACGCTACGCCCGCGTGTACAACATTGACTACAACCGCTGCATTTTCTGCGGCTACTGCGTCGAGGCCTGCCCCACCGACGCCATCACGCACGGCCACGGCTTCGAACTCGCCAGCTACGACACATCCACGCTGATCTACCGGAAGGAACAGATGCTGGTTCCGCTGCCGGAAAGCGGGCTTCCGCCGGTACAGAAGAACCCGGCTCCTGCCGGGTCAGTTCCGAAGATTCCGACAAAATAGGGCTCCAGACGCCGGCTACTGAGTCACGATCGGCAGAATCAGCGCCGACGGATGTTGTGCATCGTGGTAGACCGTGTTCGTTGCGACCACGTGCCTTCGCGCGAACTCGATTCCCTCGCCGGTATTCAAATTTCTATCAAACCGCGGGAAGTTGCTGCTTGAAACCTCGAGCCGCAACCTGTGACCTTTTTTGAATACGTTACTCGTTGACCACAGGTCGATGGTGAACTTGTAGACAGTCCCCCCGGTCATGAGCACGGGCTTTTCCTGCGAATCGCGATAGCGCGCCCGTACGATACCCTCTGTCAGATTCTGCGCAAAGCCATTTGGCCAAACGTCAACCAGCTTCGCGGTGAAATCCGTGTCCACAGCCGACGATTTCGCATACAGTTCCAAGCTGACCGGCCCGGTCACTTCCGTATCTTGCTCGAACGGTGTCGTCGAATAAACCAATACGTCATCACGCTTCTCCACCGAAGCCTGATCGCGAGGCCCCGGCGGCAGATGCGTCCCATCGCAACACAGCGGCCCGCCGACTGTCGGAACCGGCTTGTCCGGGTCATAAATGTACCGGTCCTCCGGTTCCGCCTGCGGCTCCGTTGTGGACAGACTCCCATCGCCGGCGGCTGAATTGGCGCGGTGCGCCGCGTGCAAATAGTATCGGGTGCTCTGAGCTCGTGCAAGTGGCCAATCCTGCTCATCGCGCCACACGTTCGATCCCATTACGAAGATTCGCACCGGGGTTACTTTGGCAAACTCGTTCTGCTCGCCCTTGAACAGATAGTCGTACCAGCGAAGCGTGATTGCATCCGCGCTAAATTCGGCAGCGGTCGGCCCGAAATCGACCTCGCCGATCTTCTGACCGCTGCCTGCATGACCGCCGATGGTGATCAGCAGGTGCTGCCCCCTGCGTGCCGCTTCGCTGCCGCCGTGCTCCTTAATTCCTACGTAATTTCGCAGCGATCCGCCCTGAAAAAGGTCGTACCAGGCGGCAATCGTCAATGTCGGCACCTGGATGTCGTTATAGTGTTCCGCGATGGACCACTGCTTCCAATAAGCGTCATAGTCCGGATGCGCGAGCCAGTCGCGGAAATAGGGCGCGAGTGCCTCTATCAGGTCCGGATTCGCCGGCATGGCCGGAAAATTGAACAGCGGATACTTCACCAGCGGGAGCGTGCGGACACCTTCCAACGCGTTCGTATCCTTCTGCACCAGGCGGTTGAGCGTATCTTGCGCTAATCCCGAGGTCCATGACTCGTTGAACCACTGCGCGAACGCCCCGCCCTGATAGGTCCAGTTTGCGTGATAGTTGCTCGCTGTCACCTCTGCACAGATGCCTGCCAGATGCGGCGGGTGGGCGATAGCAGCCAGCATCTGCGTCGCACCCACGTAAGAGCCGCCAAACATCCCCACCTTTCCGTTCGAATAGGGCAGCGCCGCGGCCCATTCCACCGTGTTATATCCGTCTTCTGATTCGTGCTTGAACGGATACCATTCGCCTTCAGACGTGTACCTTCCGCGAACATCCTGGATGATCACTACATACCCCTGCGCCGCGCCCTGGTATCCGAAGGCCGTTCCGCCACGCTTGTCATAGGGCGTGCGCTGAAGCAGTACTGAAAAGGTCCCCTCCGCTTTCGGCCGATAGATATCGGCGCGCAGCACGACGCCGTCGCGCATCTTTACTTCGACGCCACGCTCCACGGTAACGGCGTACGGCTCGGCGGCTCGCAGCAGCACACTCACACAGGCAAGACAGATGAAAGACAGGATGGCTTTTCGCATCATGACTGAACGTTGCCAAACATTCTATGCGAATGCAGCGCGAGGATAGAAGAAATGAACAGACGGGAATTGCTTCGGCAGGGCACCCAAGCCGCCGCGGGGCTTTGCGCCAGTGCTTTTTCGGCATCCGCTCTCGCTGCCCCACTTCCGGGCGTGCCGCTTTCTGAATTCAGCTACACGCAGGTGCAGCTCGCGGACAGTCCGGCACAGCGGCAGTTCGAAGAAAATCAGCGTCTATTGCTGGAGCTGAGCGAGAACACTCTTCTTCGGCCCTTTCGTATTCGCGAAGGTCCGTCGCTGGCGGGAACGCGTCTGCTGGCATTCATGGACATTCGCGACGAACAGTACAGCGCCTACAGCCGTGTTTAGACGCTTCAAGCCACGGGAACGATGAGGAACGGTGGAGTTGTCGGTTTCTGCGAACCCCGCTCCGGCTCGATCGTAACGGCAACGGCATGAAGCTGCGCCAGATTCACGGGCTGCTGCCATACGTGTACAGAATCGCCGCCGGCGCCGGCGCGGAAGAGACCCGCAGGCTGCGGATCACCGGTCGCAGGAATAACCCACAATTCCAGCGTCTGGTCAGAGCTTACCTGGGGCAAATTCGATCCCACGAAAACGACGCCGCCGCTTGGGCTGACGAATACGCGCCCGTGCGGCTTATTGTCCGCCAGCCCGAAGCGCACCTCTTTCGTATCCGGCCTGCTGAGGACATCCACCACCGATCGCAACTCGTCCCGCTCATGTGCGAGCCCGGCGACTTGTTCGCGCAGCGATTGTGCCGTGCTTCTCTGCCACAGCAGCGCCGCACTTAGCACGATGCACGCCGCCAATAGGGAGCCCACAGCGAACTTCCAATTGGCTAAGCTCGGCCGGGGTGTCACGGTCTCGAGAATTTTCTTTCGCAGCCGCCCGGGCGGTTTCACCGGTTCGGCCAGACCTGACATCGCCGACGCGACCAGCGCCGCATCGCGTAAATGCTGCAGACAATAGTCACACTGATCGCCCAAGTGTCGATCAATCTGTTGCGCGGCCTCCGGCTCCAGCGCCCCGAGCACGTAGAGTTCGTACAACTCGTCCATCTCGGAGTGCGTCATTTGCTTGCCCCCGCCTTCACCACGGCCCGCAATCTCTCCATTCCGGACCGCATCCAGCTCTTGACGGTGCCTAACGGCTCCTGTAAATGCGCAGCAATCTCCGTCTGCGACAGTCCCTCAAAATATGCGAGTTCCAATACCTTTTTCTGGTTCGCCGTCAGGCCTGAAAACGCGGATTTGATGGCCTTTGCACTGTCGAGCACCGATTCCGGATCTCTAGGTTTATACGAAAGCGCAATCTGGTCGGATGGCGCAAAGGGCCGCACCCGGGATTGGAAGCGCGCGCTCGCTGAACGCACGTGGTCGATCGCCATGTTACGCGCGATCGACAAAAGCCAGACTCCAAACGCTCCTTTCTCAGGATCGAAGTCGCGGGCGCGGTTCCAAACACGCAGGAACAGTTCTTGCAGGAGATCTTCGGCCACACTCTGGTCGCGTGTTATGCGCAGGAGGATGGAGTATGCCAGCGTACCGTATCGGTCATATGCAGCAGCCAGCGCGTCCGCATCCCGTCTGCGAAGACCTTCGACCAGCTCACCGTCGGCGCTGCTGTCTTTCCGCATGTCCAATAGAAGGGGGCCCGCCCGCAACTGCGCCTACTAGAATATCTTCCCAACGGAAGGCTCACGGCCTCTTCATGCGTGCTTTCTTACCCACGCAGGCAGCCGGGATCACTGATTATAGTTCTGAATATAGGCGTCCCGAGGCATACCCATGCGCAGTGCGGTCTTCCGCATCCGGATTGCTTCCTCGCGCGTCATTTTTCCGCCTGCAACCACTAAGTACGGGCTGGTTCCTTTCGGCGCGAACACCTCGACACCTAGTCCCGGGTGCTTCTGGTTAAGCGCCTGCGCTTTCTTCTCCGCATCCTGCTGGCGTCCGTACGTGTACAGAACCACGCGCCACACATCCTCATTGGGGTTTGCACGGCTGGTTTTTGCAGGCGCCGCCTCCTTGCGAGTGCCCGTTGGGGTGCTGGCAGAAGCAGGCTGGGCGGTTGTCTTCGCCGGCTGCGTATCGGGCGTAAGGGTGCGGGTCGGCCATTCGCTTTGAGCTTTTGCTGCAGGGACGGTGTTCGGCTTTACTTCGTGGCGACCACGCGCGATAAGGACAATCGCCAGTAAGGCCAACACCGCTATTCCGCTATAGAGCCACAGTCTTCGCGGCCGTTCTCGATCGTCTACAGCGGCGACATCGGACGTCAGGCTCCCGCGTGCCGGCCGGGAAATCAAGATCGGTGTCTCGGGGGCGCTGGCTGCCGGCGGAAGAATAGTCGTTTGCGCCAAATTTGGTTGTGCATCTGCCTCATCAGGAAGAATGGCACTGGCAACCACTGGACCCGGATCAGCCGCCGCATCCGCTGAGCTCGCCTCAGATTCGGGCTGTACGGTCTGCTTCGAAAGGCCGTTCACTTCCGGCTGAGGCAGATCCGCCTGTTCAATTGCCGGTTCCCCCATGCTGGCGGCACTTGTTTCCACCACAGCTATTGGCACCGGTGGCGGGAGCGCTTTTCCTTCGTAGAGTTCCCGAATCTGGCCGAGTGTACAACGCGTCTGTGGATCGTTCTGGAGGCACCCCGCCGCGACCCGCGCAAACGCCGGAGGAAGACCTTCAGCCTCCAGATCCAGCGAGGCCGTGTACGGCTTGCCCCTCAAAGCTTCAAACAACGTCGCACCCAGGCACCACACATCGGCTCCGGCGGTAACGTTCTGTACCACGCTCTCAGGAGCCAGATACTTACCGGCGCCGGTGCTCACCAGCGGCAGCGAGTTGAGGCGCCTCACCCCGGCAGTAGAGAGCTGGATCGAATCGCCGACGGCGAGCACCTCTTCGGGCGAAACACGTCCATGCGCGAAGCCGTTCGCGTGGAGGATCTCCAGAGCTCCGACCACGCTGAACATCATCTCGCGCGCTTCTTCTTCCGTCAGCGGCCGCTCGCGCAGCACTCCGCCCAGCGTTTCATCCGGTACCGGCAGAACAGCGTACTCCACAGGCACGTCCCCCACGCTGATAGCTCCTGCGCCCAAAGGAACACTCAAATTGGCACTCGTCACCTGCCGCAGCGTGTCCCAAATTACAACCTGCTGGTGTAATTCCTCAGCGGCCGCGCGGTAAAAGCTCGCGAATGCTCTCTGTGAGTAATCGCCCAGTACACGCACCCGGAAACTCGCCGCATTCTCCTCGGCTTCGAGAATCTCCTTCAGCTCATAGCCGCCTTCCAGCGTCGTGCCTTGCAGGCTCTTCCAATCGGGGGTTGAAATCGTGAATTCAGTAGGGCTCATTGCAGGAACACTTCGGCTCCGGCAGCTTCGCTTCCACGGTTTCGTCCCGCTGCCTGAGCGCTCCCCGAGAGGGGACTATTCCCGCACTATAGCACTCTGTAGTCGATTTCCTTACGCTAGTAAAACCAACAACATACAATTAAATTGTTGATCTTCTGTCCGCAAATTGGCTCTGTTAGCCTCAACTGCCAAGGGCAGTTCTTCAGCGGGCATGGACCGGGACGGTCAGGCGCGTTGTTTCCCATTCCATGACGAGGTCCGCCGAATCGTCTCCTTTCTTCTTCCAGGAGATGGTGAATTCCTCGACGGGCGACGAAAGCTTCTCTTTCTGCATGTCAACACGGGCGAGATCTTGAGCCTGGTCGTACTCGGTTCCCCATTGGCCGGTCTGCTTGTTGATGATTAGTTTCCAGGTGCTTTCGGACGGGAGCGTATACAGCGTGTACTTGCCCGCGGGAACACTTGCGCCCCCGATGGTTAGATTTAGGGAAGTCGTCAGCGAAGTCGCGGCATTAGCTCCCGTGCGCCACACCTGCCCATAGGGCACGAGTCCGCCCATGATCTTTCTGCCGCGCACGTAGGGACGGTTATAGGTAATCGAAATCTGTTTCCCCTTCAACGTCACATCCGCCGTACCTGCCGGACTCTGCATGTTCTCCTGTGCGTGCGCGCAAAGCGCGACGGCAACCGCGGCTATAGCTAACTGCATGTGTCTTACATTTAGCTGCATCAGTGATGACCCTCCTGTCCACCTGTCATTCGTTACTCTACAATTCCCGTAACGAACTACTCATAGCGCAGCGAGACGAGCGGGTCGACACGAGTGGCGCGGCGCGAGGGCAAATAGCATGCCGCGAGACCGACAGCGGCCAGCACCGCGACGACGGTGAGCAGCGTCAGCGGATCGTACGTGGATACTCCCCAGATCTGGTTTTTGGCAAGCTGCAGAAGGGCGATAGCGGCCAGCAGACCAACGCCTACACCGGCTGCGATGAAACGCATCCCGCCGGTGATCACCAGCTTGCGCACGCTGGCAGCGCTGGCGCCAAGAGCCATGCGGATGCCGATTTCGCGGTGCTGCTGCGTTACCGTGTACGAGACCACGCTATATACGCCCACCGTGACAAGAATAAGCCCCACTGCCGCAAAAACCGCAAAAATCTGCAAAGTGAAGCGGGGCTGTGCGTACTCGTACTTGTCGAGTGCGACCGCCAAGGTGGCGGTGTCCCGCGGATGCACATTTTTGTCCATCGAGAGAACGGCGCCTTCGAGTTGCTTCACGAGCGGCGCTGGGTTGCCGATGGCACGAACATAGATGAGGTATTCGCCGAATCCGGTGATCGTAACGGGCGCATAGGTTTCAGGCTCGACTTCATCTTTTACACCGTGGTTCTTCACGTTGGATGAAACACCGACTATTTCAAACCAGGGATTGGCAACCGGGATGGGCGCCTGCGGGAGGCGGAGCAGTTCGACCTGCTTGCCGATTGGATCCTCGCCCGGAAAGAACTTTTTGGCCATAGCCTCGTTGATAACAACGACCTTGCGCTTATTGGCGATGTCGTCTTCGCTTAGGAATCGGCCCCGCAGGAGACGAATGCCAACAGTTCGGAAAAACTGGGCGTCAACAAAGCCCATTTCGCCTTTCCACTTTTCAGAATGCGTCCTTCCGGCAACTTCGAAATCGGTATTGATGCCGCCGAAAGGCGGGAAGTCGAGCGCGCCGGACGCACTGTCGACTTCGGGGAGAGCCCGCAGACGCGTAGAGAGTTCGCGAACGAAGCGCGACTGCTGATCCGCTGTTTTGTAGTTCTTGCCGAGGGAGATATCACTCACAACCAGATGTTCGGTCTCGAGACCAAGGTCAGCTTGCACTTCCCGTAGAAATCCGCGCATGAGGAGACCGGCCCCGGTGAGCAGCACCAGCGAGAGCGCAACTTCGAACACGATCAGAGTATTCCGCAAGCGCCCGCGGCGGGACCCGCTGCTGCCCCGGCCACCAGCCTTGAGCGACTCGCTGAGGTTGCCTGTGAACGCGCCGAGAGCAGGCATCAAGCCGAAGAGGAGTGCCGTACAGACGGCTACGACAATAGTGGCCGCGAGAACCCGAAGGTTCAAATTGATCACGGCCTCATCGGGAAAAGTGTACATAGGGAGCGCGGCAATCAGCGCCTTCAGCCCGAGCCACGCAAAAAGGCAACCGAACGCTGCGCCGCTCAGGGCCAGAAGAACACTCTCGACGAGAAGTTGCCGGACGACCTGCGCGCGGCCTGCGCCGAGACTGCTGCGAATGGCGAACTCTCGTTCACGTCCGGTTCCCTTGGCAAGTAACAGATTTGCAACATTGGCGCAGGCTATGAGCAGAAGCAGACCCACCGCGCCCAGGGCAGTGAACAGGGTTTCGCGAAACCTCCCCACGACATTGTCAGCCAGCGTGATGAGCCGGACATCGAACTTTTTTGGGTAGTTCTTCGGGTAGACCTTCGAAAGGTGCTGGACAACGACGCGAAGGTCCGGTGTAGCAGTTGCAAGCGTCAGGCCGGGCTTCAGATGACCCAGGAAGAAGAAGAAGGGAGCTGAGGGATCGGTCTCGGCCCGGTTGACCGAAGTGGGAATCCAGATGTCCGCACCCCACCAGGCAAACCGCTTTGGCATGATGCCGATCAGGGTTCTAGGCTGGCTATCGAGCGTGAAGGTCTTGCCGACGATAGACGGGTCACCCGAGAAACGCTTTTGCCAGAGTTTGAAACTCATGACAAAGACCGGCGGCGAATCAGGTCTGGCGTCCGCCGGAGCGGCGGCGCGGCCGACCAGCGGCGGCACACCCAAAAACTGGAATGTGTTTCCCGTAGTGCTGGCGCCGTTCCAGGATTCGGGCGCCCCGCCCCCAGTCCAGAGGACATGGTCCTGCCGCACGCCAATCGAGGCGTCGAATGCTTGACTTTGCTCCTGAAGATCAGCGAATTCGGGCTGCTGGAACACCTCGCGGCCGTAGGGTTCGCTGCTGGTTGAATCGTGAATCTGGATGGCTACCAGCCGCTGCGCGTCCGTATAGGGAAACGGCTCCAGCAGAACATTGTCGATGACGCTGAAGATGGCGGTAGTCGCCCCGATGCCGAGAGCCAGCGCCAGCACCGCCATAGCCAGCGACGTGCGGTCCTTCCAGAGGGTGCGAACACCGAAGCGGACGTCATGCCAGAGCAACATGCGGTTTACTCCTTACCGACGCTATTTATGTAGAATGCTACATTTGCCGATACGTATTCACCCGGTGGAACGTTCCCGATTTCTTCGGCAGTTTGAGTGCCGTTTCCAACAAACAGGCTCTGCGCTAATTGTTCTCAGCGGAATTGTCCGTTTCCGGGACAGTTTGTCGCAAGGAAAGACACCCGAGGTAGAGTAAGGCTGGATTTGCTTCCAGTAGTTGCGGGTTGACCCTGCGGGAAAGGATCAACCCGCAACACTGGTCTCGGTTTTGGACACGGCCTTCCAAAAACGAGCGGGGGAGTTGGAGGGCTTAGCGCAGAGCGGACTGGGTGACTGCGACAACCGGGCCTGAGGCATGCGCAATCGTCTGCCGCCGGGCTGCCTTCGGTAATGCGAACGTGAACAGCTTGCCGGCCGACCCGTCGTTGTACTCTTCAACGAAGTACGTGCCATCTACTTTTACGAGTTGCAGGTAGCTTGATGACGAAGCCCGCCGGTCCTCCGTGGTAAGCGGCAATGTGTAGGCAGCCATATCTGCGCCGCGCACAAAGAACGTCGACGAGCCCAGCGCAGGCTCGGGGGAAGTCATCTTGTAGTCTCCGGGTTGCAGCACAGCCTGTCCCCAGTGCGCAGTGACGGGCAGATGGAATGTAGCTTGCTGGGCAGCAGCATGAGAGGCACTCATGGACACGACAACAGCAAGGATTGCGAAACCGATACGATTAAGCGGACGATTCACTTCTGATCTCCTTTCAGGCCTGTTGTGCGGAACGTCGAACATGTCTGATCCGTACAGAGGTACAGACGGAGTCTTTGAGTGCCCCGATGCTCAGGAAAATGTAAGCAAATCGTCAAGCTTCAGGCGGATGTTTGGGAGGGTGTTCGAATAAGCGGTTAAATCAGAATAGAGCCTCGCACAACATGGAACAGAAAGAAAGTCCCAAGCCGGCGACCCGCGAGAGCGCGCAAAACGGGCAATCTACCGCCCGGGGCGCATCGCGGGCCGTTCGGAAGTTGCGTTTCGGCGCTTTTGAAGTAGATCTCGAGGAGCGCGAGATCCGTAAACGGGGCATCAGAGTCAGGCTGCAGCAAAAGCCGTTTCTGGTCCTCGAAATGCTGCTCGAGAGATCGGGCACGCTCGTTACGCGCGAAGAGCTGGAAAAGCATTTGTGGCCCGATTCGCACGTCGATTTCGACCGGGGGCTGAACACGGCGGTCAATGCACTACGCCAGGCACTTGGCGACTCATCGCGTGAATGCCGTTTCATAGAGACGAGATCGGGACTGGGATATCGCTTTATCGCGCCTGTTGAAGTAATCTCTTCGTCAGTTGCGTCTCCTAAGTTCTTCCAACCTGATCCCGCGATTGACTCGGAAGTAATACGGGCTCGCGCGGCGGAACGTGCTGAACGCTACGGAGCTAATTTTGATGCTTATCAGGATTACTTGAAAGGCACATACTTCCTGAGCAAACTCACCGAGGAAGACCTCCGCAAGGCGATTGCATACTTCGAATCGGCGATTGCAAGCGACCCGAACTGCGCGCTTGCGTATGCCGGATTGGCGGATACAAGCTGCCAGCTAGCCATGTTGAGTGTTCTCCCTGCCGAGGATGCCCGCACTCGGGCCAAGGAGTTTGCCCTCTCGGCGCTCAGCCGTGATTCGGAACTCGCTGAGGCGCACATCGCCCTTGCACGCGTAAAGATGGTTTTCGATTGGGATTGGAAGGGCGCCGAAGCCGAGTGCCTGCGCGCCCTCGATCTGGAACCCGGCCATGCCGAAGGACACAGATGCTACGCGGGAATTCTTTCGGCACTCGGTAAAGCGGAAGAGGCATTGAAAGAAAGCCGGCGTGCGCGCGTTCTGGATCCGCTCTCGCTCCCGGTCAGCACCGCTCTCGCCTGGCAGCTTTATCTGGCCCGCGACTTCGAAGCAGCCGTTGAGCATTGCTGGAAAGTGCTCACCCTTGAACCCAGGTATCCGGCCGCACAGTACACGTTGGGGCTTGCCTACGAACAGTTGGGTCTCTACGATGAAGCGATCACCGAGCTTCGGAATGCCATCGCATGCGCAGGTGACTGCGCCGCAGCCACTGCGGCTGTGGCACGTGTCTATGCGACCGCGGGTATGCAGGCTGAAGCAATGAGAACACTCCGCGAGCTCGATGAACTTTCAACCCGGCGATACGTTTCCTGTTACTGGCAGAGCATTGTTCGCGCGGCCCTCGGGGAGCAGCAATCGGCGCTGGACGGCCTCGAGAAGGCTTGCGAAAGACGGGATGCGCCTTTGTGCTGGCTCAAAGTAGACCCGCGGTGGGATTCGCTGCGATCGGAATCGCGGTTTCTCGCCGTACTAAGAAAGCTCAGTTTCGAGACGCAGTCGCATGCGGCGCCGTTAGCCGCAACAGCCATGACTTGAGGCGCTCAGCTAACGGACAAGGCTGCTCAGGCCCCCACGCCTTCAAGCCGCTGCGTTGGTGGAGGTTTTCTTTGCTACGTACTGATCGAGGACCTTCAGAAACTGCGCAAGAAAAGCGGGATGCGCCGGCCAGGCAGGTCCAGTGACGAGATTCTCGTGCGTGATAGCCTCATCCATTTTCAACTCGACATAAACACCGCCCGCTAGCTTCACCTCGGGTGCGCATGCCGGATAAGCGCTGACACGCTTGCCTTCGATGACGCCGGCGGCAGCCAGAATCTGTGCCCCGTGGCAGAGAGCGGCAATGGGCTTTTTTGCTTGCTCGAAGTGCTGGACAAACTCGATGACCTTCGGATTAAGACGCAGGTATTCGGGCGCGCGTCCACCCGGAATAACCAGCCCATCGTATTCGGAAGGATAGACGTCGGCAAAGCTTGCGTTCAGAACGAAGTTGTGACCGCGCTTCTCGGAGTATGTCTGATCACCCTCGAAATCGTGAATGGCGGTGCGGACAAACTCACCGGCTTTCTTTTTCGGGCAGGCCGCGTGCACGGTGTGGCCAACCATCGACAAGGCCTGAAACGGCACCATCACTTCGTAATCTTCAACGTAATCGCCGACGATCATGAGTAGTTTGCCAGGCATTTTCAAATTCCTTTTTTATTGTGCTCCAAAGTGAAACGAGCGAGCGCTACAACTGGATTCGGGAGAACATGTAGCTGCCGATGGCGAGGAAAACTGCGGTAAGGATCGAGAGGACCGCGAAGTCCGTTGCCATACCGAAGTGGGCTATGCCTATGAATGAAGTGCGCATGCCATCTACCCCATACGACAGGGGATCGACGGCCGCCAGGAATCCAAGCACTTTAGGGACGTTTGTCAGCGGAAACAGAGCGCCGGACAGGAAAAAAATAGGCATAACAAGGAAGTTCATTACCAGCTGAAAACCTTGAAAGTCAGCCATTGTGGAAGCGATCGCGGTTCCAAGCGCGGTGAACATGATTCCAATCAGGATCATGAACACGAAGGCCACCGGAATCACGCGCAGATCATGCACCCGGAAGCCGGCGAGCAGGCAGATCACCAAAACGATCAGGCCTTGAAACACCGCTACCGTCGCGCCGCCCAGAGTACGGCCGAACATGATGGCGGTCCGCGAGACGGGTGCAACCAGCGTTTCCTTCAAGAATCCGAACTGGCGGTCCCAGATAAGTTCGATGCCGGAAAAGATGGCGGTGAAGAGAATGGTCATTCCGATAACGCCGGGCGCGAGGAACTGAATATAATCCCCTTCGCCGGCGCGGCGGAATGTCGGACCGAGGCCGAAGCCGAGCCCGAGCAGAAAGAGCAGCGGCTGCCCGAGCGAACCCACAACACGGGCCCGCGAGCGGACGTAGCGCTTGAGCTGGCGAATCCAAAGAATGTAGATGGCGTTCAAACTTTACTTCCTCCCGCTCCAGATGCGGGCCATCGCGCGCATCGTGTCCGCCGCCGTGGCCTCCTCGTCGCGAATGGCCGAACCGGTCAGCGCCAGAAACGCTTGCTCGAGTGATTCGGTACCAGTCTGCAGTTTCAGTTCCTGGGGGGTGCCTTGGGCGATGATCTGGCCGTGATCGATAATGGCTACGCGCTGCGCGACTCGCTCTGCCTCTTCCATGTAATGCGTCGTCAGGAATACCGTGACGCCTTCATCCTGGTTTAGCTTTTTGACGAGGGTCCACATCTGGTTGCGGGTCTGGGGATCGAGTCCCAGAGTAGGCTCGTCGAGGAAGATGATCTTAGGCGTGTGCAGCAGGCTGCGGGCGATCTCCAGCCGGCGGCGCATACCGCCCGAGAACTGCTTCACCCCATCATCGCGGCGATCCCAGAGCTCGAAGAGTTTCAGAAGGCGCTCAATGCGCTCGCGGCGGACGTGCCGCGGAACCTTGTAGAGCGCGGCGTGAAGCCCCATGTTTTCGTAGGCTGTGAGCTGGTCATCCAGGCTCGGATCCTGGAAGACAATGCCGAAGCGTTTTCTGGCTTCGTTGCTGGAGACAGTAGGGTCGAGCCCATCAAGTTCGACCGTGCCGCTGGTAGGTTTAAGAAGCGTGGTGAGCATCTTGATGGTTGTGGTTTTGCCGGCTCCGTTGGGACCGAGGAAGGCGAAGATTTCACCCTGCTCCACCTGGAAGGAAATGTCGCGGACAGCCTTTACTTCACCGAAGGTTTTGACAAGCTGCTCAACCCTGATCATAAGCGTGAAAGGCGCTATTTAGCGCTGGTTGGTTTCGCTGCAGCCTTCTCTGTCTCATTCGTTTCGCCTTCGTGGCGAGTAGAAGGCTTTGGCAGCGGCTTGCGAGGCAGCATATCAGGACATACTGCCGTGTTGTACACCATCCAAGCCATAACAGCGGACGCCTGTTCGAGATCGCCAGCCTGCAGGCGGTCATAAAGATCCATGTTGGAGTGGTGCGAGCGAGTGCTGTATTCAAGCGGATCCTGAATAAACTGGAACGCTGGGATGCCGACGGCGTCGAACGCGACGTGGTCGGTGCTTCCGGTGCGTCGGATCGTCACCGTGGACGCATCAAGGTCTTTGAAAGGCTCGAGCCAGGCGGTGAAAATGGGTCGCACCATGTTGTTGTCCTGCAGGTAAATGCCGCGAATACGGCCGCTGCCATTATCGAGGTTATAGTACGCCGAGACCTTCGCCTGCTCAGGCTTGGGCTGCATGTCGGCCGGGTCCCCGAAGTGTTGTTTCACGTAAGCGCGCGAGCCCAGCAGTCCTTCTTCTTCGCCGCTCCATAGCGCGATGCGGACGGTGCGGCGCATTTTGAGACCCAGCGAATTCAAGATGCGCACGGCCTCCATCGCGACGGCGGCGCCGGCCGCGTTATCGGTCGCCCCCGTCCCGCCCGTCCAGGAATCGAAGTGGCCGCCGAGCATGACAACGCCGGCGTTCGGATCGGTACCGGGTATTTCGGCAGTGATGTTGAAGGAATCGGCCGGCTCCGTAAACTTGGCGTCGATGTCGAATTCGAGCGTGACAGGAATGTTATGGTCAAGCAATCGCGCGATGCGGTTGTAGTGCTCGCTCGCCAGGGCAACGGAGGGTGGAGGAAGTTCCTGTGTAGGGTCCTGCGAACCCGCCGCTGTAGCGAAGACATCGCCGCCATCCGTCATGGTCGTACCCAAACCGGAACTGAGCACGACAAGTACGCCCTCGTCTTTCAGAAACTTGTTCAGTTGCTTGCGGAACTCGCGATTGTTCACGCGCGGGCCTTGGCCTCCGCGTTCACGCTGCGGCGCAGGCCGGTCGAAAAGAAACCCGACAGGCAAACCGGCGGGATTACCGCTGGTAGGGTCCGGTGCGGTTGCCTCCGATTGCAGTTCAGCATCCGTCAGGCGATGCGCCAGCGGGGCGGTCAGCATCTCAGACGGCGTTGGATTGGCGATGAGCACGATTTTGCCCCGGAGCTTTCCTTTGAATTTCTCAAAATCCTGCGGGCTGCTGATCACCGCCATTATGGCCTGACCCCTGACCGGACCGCCTGTGCCGGGAGACCATGGCCGAGCGAACCCGATCAGCGGCGAAAAGCCAGGTTCCGTCATACTGGCGCTGAAGCGGGTGCAATACCAACCGCGGCCGAACGGACCCCAAGGCTCCATCTTGGCATTGGCCAAGCCCCAATCGGTCATTCGCTTGATAGCCCACTGGCCTGCAGCTTTGATGTTGGGAGAGCCGGTCAGCCGAGGCCCATAAACATCGGTAAGATAGAACGCCGTATCCATGACCTTCGACTTGGAGCCGAAGGCCTCATCACGAATGCTGTTTACGACCCTGAGGTCAACGCTTTCTTCGGCGGCGAGTTGCAGGCATCCGAACACGCCGCACACCGCGGCCACTCCCACTAGGAACTTACGCATGAACGGAATTTAGCACGCGGATCCTGTTTTATCTCGCTCCCGAGGCGAACGTGAGGTGATTGCGTCCCGCGTGCAGGTTTCGTTTCGCTCCAGCCCAGACGAACTCTCCCGTCACTCCTTCAGGCAGAGTTACGTCAGCCGTGAGACCACCGCGGTTCGCCAGGTCAACCGTGATTTCGCCGTGCGGGTGTGGAATGGCGGCGCTGACGCTCTGTAGATTGCCGATATTCGGCGCGATTCGAACGTTGCGGAAGCCGGGTGCTATCGATTCGATTCCCACCAGAGTGCGAAAGATCTCGAAGTTCGGACTTGCGCCCCAGGCATGACAATCGGATCGCGAGTCGGGCCTGTCGGTTTCGGCCCAAGTCGTAAGGCCTTGGCGCAGCATCTCGCGCCAGGCGCCGAGATTTTCGAGATAGCGATCCCCCAGGTTTACTTTGCGAAGGGTTGCGTTCGTATACGCCCGGAAATAAATGGAAGACTTTTCAAGCCCAGGGTCTGAGAGCATCTTCTCGACGATTGTTTGCAGGTCTTCGGCAGGCTTTAGGTCGGCCAGTACGGCAAGCGTATTCACTTGCTGCGAATAGGAGCGGTGAGACGGCTGGTCTGCGAATAAGCCGCGTGCCGCGTCCCAGTCGGTCTGAAGAATGGTTGCTTTCAGTTTTGCGGCAGCTTCCGTGTAATCTTGCGCACTGGCCCGGCTGCCGAATGCGTTTTCGAGATCGGCGCCCCAGCGGTAGGCAAGCAGCAACTGAAGGTCGAGAGCGGCGGACGATGAGTCATCGGCTTCCGCAGGAGGAACGCCGTCTTTCCAGCTCCTGGTCCAATCGACAAAGTTCCACCACGGCATGCGCGCCAGCGAGCCGCTTGGCTTCTGATGGCTCCCAAAGAACGAAAGAACGGCTTGCACGCCAGGCAGCATGTCCTTCACAAAGGCCGGATCGTCAACATACATCCAATAATCGTGGACCATCCCAATCCACCAGAGCGAAAAAGGTGGAATGTACTGCTGAAGGTATGACGGCGCGCGGCTGTAGGTTGCACCTTCCGCCGTGCGCGAGGAGTTGAGCGCCTCGATGCCCTGCTTCATGAGCCGCGAATCACCGCTGGTGAAGAGTGAGACGAGCATCTGAATGCGCGCATCCCCCGCGTACTGGAGCTGTTCGTAGTAGGGGCAGTCCATGTAGGTCTCGTGAGCACAGAGGCGGGCGGTGCGCCAGCCGGTCGTCAGGATCTGCTGGATCTCTTCATTCACGGTTGGGTCAGAGACCGTGATGCGGGCGTTGCGCGCGAAGGGATAGGCGGTGAAGAGGCCGCGGATATCCTCAACGGACAATGGTGAATCAGCGGTGTCGATGTCGAGTTCGACGTAGCGGTAAGTGCGCCAGAAGAGCGGCCGGTAAACACGGTGTTCGCCGCCGTCGGCAAGAAAGGTATCCGCGCGTCCGTACAAGACCTTGCCCTCGACTTCATTGCGATTGCCTTTGAGGGGCTCCTGATGGCTTCCCGCCGGCTGCGGTTCATAAAGCGACTCGGCGTAGCGCAAGGTGATCGTACTTCCCTTCCCGCCGCTGATTGTGAGCTCCGGATAAGCGGTTGTCAGATAAGACTGATCGAGCAGGAGCATCACATGCTTATGTGGTGAAACAGCGAACGCATGCGGATTGCGCGGAAAATCTGCGGGCGGAGTAATGCCGTCTGATTTTCGGACAGATTCAATCCGCAATGGCGTCAGCTCTTCGAGCGGAATGTAACGAGGCGCCAGCATCCACCGGTTCGGAGCATCCTGCGAATCGCGCCCCGCGCCCCTGCTGATCTCGCCCGCATTCTGCCAGGCCGCATCGTCAAAGCCTGGCGATTCCCAACCCCATGGGTATTGCGCGCCGTCAAGCCGCTCGTTTGCGCCGATTGCCTGGTAGCCAATCATCTGGTTCGGAGGCAAGCGCAGGGGCGAATAGGCCCTGTCCTCGATGCATTTCCAGGACTTGTCGCTATCGACAAACCAATGCTCGGGGGCTTCGGCTTGGAGCAGAAAGCCGGTCTGATTTGTGTTCTGCGCGACGGCGCGAAATGGGCCGTCATTCTGCACCACTGCAGCGAAGACATTCGTTCCCGAATGGAGCCTGGAGGCGATATCCACCGCTTCATAGCGCCAGTGGTAAAGATCGCTGCGGGCGGGGCCCCAGGAGACCAGTTGGCCGTTGACGAAGAGCTGATAACGGTTGTCGCCGGAGAGAAAGACAACAAATTTGTCTGGTTGCGAATTGAGATTGAAGGTCTTCCGAAAGTGATATACGCCGTATTCCTGGGGATCGGACCCGGGCGCTTTAATCCATGAGGCCGGCCAGCGCGAATTTTCAAAATCAAACGTTCCGGCGGCAAAACTGGACGTAGCCACGGTGAGCAAGACAGCAGGGAGAAGTCTTTTCATCGGTCTGACTACGAATTGTGTCAGACGTGCTTTGGCTCCAGCGGAAGACTGACGGAAAAGCAGGTTTCGCCGGGTTTGGAATCGAATGTGACGCGACCGCGATGGTGGGAGACGGCGCGGTATACAGCGTCCAGACCGAGACCGGTTCCCTCATTGACCCCTTTAGTGGTAAAGAATGGCTCGAAGATGCGGTCACGGATCTCCGGCGGGATGCCGGGGCCGTTATCGATGACTTCGATGATGGCGGCGTTCACATCTTTCCAGGTGCGGATGCGAAGCTTGCCATGCCCCTTCATGGCGTCGAGGGCATTAGTGATGAGATTGGTCCACACCTGGTTCAGTTCGCTGCCATGAACCGTCATTTGCGGAATGCTGCGATCGTATTCGCGGACAACTTCAATTCCGTTCTTAAGCCGGTGGTGGAGCATGATCAGCGTATTGTCGATGCCCTCGTGGATGTCGACGTTCTGCTCCGGCACCTGGTCCATATAGGAGTACTCTTTTACCGACCTGACGAGTTCAGAAATGCGCGCCGTACTGCTTTGAATCTGCTCGACCAGCCGGCTGATGGTAAAGGAGGCAGTAATGCGCGTAAGGGCGTCACTGAGGCATTCGGGCGGTGTCACATTCGTAGCTACTATTTCAAGTATCTGCAGGTTGCAACCCGCATCCACAAGCGCGGCGGCAAGGTCCCAGGCATTCTGCACATCGTGCTCTGTAAGCCAATCGGTGAGCTGTTCTTCCCGTTCGCTTCGTTCCAGACTGTCGAGCGCGGCCTGGGGGCCTGATTCTCTTGCCCAACTGTATTCAAGCTCCGTCAGGAATTGACGCGATGCTCCGGAAACATCACAATGGCCAAGTTTCAGATTCGCCTTACGGAACGATTCGACCGCTTCGCCGAGAGCGGAGGCGGCGCGACTGGCAGCGGTCGCCGGATTGTTCAGCTCGTGAGCCAGACCGGCTGAGAGCTTGCCGAGAGCCGCCAATTTCTCACGCTCCTGATCAGCTCTTGTGGCCTCGCGAACGCGATCAGTGAGCACTCCCACAAGCCGCGGCTGCAGAACCGGCATGCGGGCGAGCATTTCGGGGAAGTAGTCTTTGTGGAGAGACGCGCCGCGGGACGGGACGACCGATCGCGCCGTCACCGGAAAATGCGTAAGACGGGAGAACGGCAGCATCCCCGTGACGCGGCCGCCTCGAGCGACGTAGAATCTGTTTTCGTTTCCTGGACCTTCCCCCTCGCCGCGGATTTCTCCTTCGAACAGAACGAGCATTCGATCGGCGGGCGAACCCGCGCGGATGAGGACTTCGCCCGGCTGCATTTCCAGGGAAACCATGTGTTCGGCGAGCCACTCGAGATCCGGTGTTGTGAGATCGGCAAAAACTGGAATGGTTCGCAGGTCATCGAGGCTGGGGTGGAGTACAGCCTGTGGTGTGTTTTCTGTGGCGCTCATGGCTACACCTTGCTCAGGTATTGATGAACAAATTGGATCGCAATGGAACCTTCCCCGACACTGGAAGCGACACGCTTTACAGAGCCATGCCGCACATCGCCGACTGCAAAAATGCCAGGCGCACTGGTCTCCAAAAGACCTGGATCGCGCTCAAGGGGCCAGCCCTTCGGCGCTTTTCCGTCCCGCATGAGGTCGCGACCGGTAACGATAAACCCGCGTTCATCCCGCTGGACGACGTTGTCAAGCCATGCCGTGCGTGGTTCGGCGCCGATAAAGATAAAGAGAGAGCATGCGGGAACCTCCTGCTCGTCACCACTGGCATCACACGCGATCGTGATGGATCGCAGCCGGTCTTCGCCGTGAGCTTCTACCACGCGGGTTCGAAACACAACTTCAATGTTGCTCGTTTGCTTTATCTGGTCAATCAGGTATTGCGACATGCTTTCCGAGAGCGAGGCACCGCGGACCAGCATGATGATCCGGCGTGCAGATCTCGAAAAGAACATTGCAGCCTGACCGGCGGAGTTTGCCCCGCCGACGATGTAAACGTCTTCATCCCGGCACGAGACTGCTTCGGTGGCAGCAGCGCCGTAGTAGACGCCGGCACCCTGCAGGCGATCCACCCCTGGAATATCGAGGCGGCGCCATTGCACGCCCATGGCGAGAATGAGAGCGTGGCAAGAGATCTCATTGCCATCTGTCAGCTTCAGGTAACGATACGGGCCATCGGCACGGATACCGGTAACTTCTTGCGGAGAGACGATCTCCACGCCAAACCGCCGAGCCTGAGTAACAGCGCGGCGCGCAAGATCACCGCCGGATAGGCCAGAAGGAAAGCCGAGGTAGTTTTCGATTCTCGAACTGCATGCGGCCTGCCCGCCGGGTGCCTCCCGTTCAACCATTACCGTTCGCAGCCCCTCGGATGCACCATAAACAGCGGCGGCCAATCCGGCCGGACCGCCTCCTACGATAGCGACGTCGTAGAACTCCTTAACAGCTCGCGTCCGTAAACCGAGTTTGGCAGCTATCAGGTGCGGTTCGACTTGCTGAAGAATATCCCCGCCCGGCAGCACCGCAACCGGCAGTTTAGGGTCTGCCGGGATTCTCTCGGCAAGCGTACGAGTTTCGGCGTCGCTGTCAACCGTTTCGATGTCGTGCCAGAGGTAAGGTATCTGGTTGCGCGCGAGGAAATCGCGAAGCTCATAGGATTGCGGCGACCAGCGTGTACCGAGCACGTGAATCCCCTCAAAGGGCGGGCGATAGTCGGCCTGCCAGTCCTCCAGCAAATCGTCGATGATCGGGTAGAAATGCTGCTCGGGCGGATCCCAGGGCTTCAACAAATAATGGTGGAGCTGCACCTCGTTGATCGCTTTGATAGCGGCTTCCGTATCGGCATATGCCGTCAGCAGGATACGTTTAGCGCCGGGATAGATGCGAATCGCTTCGAGAAGTGTCTCAATGCCGTTCATTTGCGGCATGCGGTGGTCTACCACGAGCAACGCGACAGGAGCATCCTGCTGTTTCAAACGATGCAGAAGGTCTAGGGCTTCTTTGCCGGAGGCGGCTTTCAGGATGCGGTAATGCTCGGCGTATTTGCGGCGCAAGTCGCGCTCTACTGCACGAAGCACATCCGGATCGTCATCCACCGTTAGAATTACTGGTTTTGCCATGCTTGATGCCTTGTGTTCGGTCTCCTACAACTGTCCTACAACATGATGACAGTGCCGACTCAGGGTTGCACACCCGATTCCGCAGTGGCGATGAGCATTTTCATATGATTCCGGAACGACGGCAGAGGATCGAGCAGACGTACACCGTTGATAAAGAGACCGGGGGTGCCGTACACGCCGTTTTGCACCCCGAGTTTGAATTGTTGCCGCACGCGCTCTTCGTAGACGCGGTTCTTGAGTTCCTTCTGGAAACGGCCGAGGTCTAACGACAGTTGTTCGGCATAACGGTATAAATCCTTCCGGCGAAGCTTGGACTGGTTCCTGAACAGCGTGTCATGCATTTCCCAGAAGCGGCCTTGCGCGCCCGCCGCTTCCGCGGCCTCAGCAGCAAGTTGCGCATTCGGGTGAACGCCCGAAAGCGGGTATTGGCGATAGGCAAGACGCAAATCCGCGCCAAGCTCGGACTGTAGTTCTTCTAGTTCTACGAAAAGCTGGCCACAGAGCGGACACTCGTAATCTCCGTATTCCACCAGCGTGTACCGGGCCTCCTCGCCGCCCCGAACGTGATCGTCCGGCTGAATGGGTAAGAGGAGGCGCGAGAGATCGAGCGTTTCAGGTGTAGACATGCCAGCAGGCACACAGCCTGCTGGTAGTTGATGCTTCCTCCGACGAAAGGATTCACGGGCGTCACCAATGTCATGACTTTGCAATCTCTTGAACGACCGGCTCCACCGGGAACCCTCGGGCACGCCAGGTCTCGAAACCGCCAGCCAAAGGCCGCACTTTGCGGATACCGGCCTTTTTCAGTTGCAGCGCCGCACGGGCGCTGGTAGCTTCGTTTGGTCAACTGCAATAGAGGATGATCTCCTGGTCGCGCGGGATTTCGCCTGATCGGGACCGCAATTCCTCGGGACGAAGGATAAGAGCACCGGCAATTTTCTCGCCTTCGCTTCCAATCTCCGCCGGATGACGAAGGTCAATGATGGTAAGCAGGGGTTGACCGGCGTCGAGCCAACTGTGGACCTGCTCAGCCGACACGCGATTAATACGCAATTTGCGGATAAACCGCCGCCGCTGGCTGTATTTCACCGCTGCATAAACAGCTAACAACGTGAAAAAGACCAGACCGGCGCGCTGGCCGAAAAGCCCGAGCCAGCGGACAACATCATCCACCTGGCGATAAAACAGGCGCCCGAGGAACAGGTAGCTGCTGGCCCACAGAATGGAACCGGCGGCGTCGGCCAGGAGGAATTTCCAGCGCGGCATTTTCGTGACTCCGGACAAAGCCATCGAGAGAATGCCGAGGCCGGGCACGAACTTCGCGAAGATCAGCGCGGTTGCGCCGCGCTTACTGAAAGTCGCTTTGGTCTTGCGGACACAGGTATCGGGCTCCAACGAGACTTTGCACAACAGGCCCAGCACCGGACTTCCCCTGTCGCGGCCGATCTCATACCACAAGGCGTCCCCGATAAGTGTGGCAGTTACCGCCACCAGCAGCGAAAGGAAAAAGGAATACTTGCCATTGCCGACCATTGCGCCCATGAGGAGCAACATGGGATCCGCCGGGATGGGCAGGCCCACCTCGACTGCCGCTATATAACCGAAAAGCAGCCAATAGCCATGCCGTAACAGTAGGGCGTGAAAGGGAAACACAGGTCCTTTTCGAGTTTAGATTTAGTATAGATAGACTGACGCCGGTCGGAATGACCCGGTTGTAATCACCCGCGTTTGAGGAGCGAGATCCTCCCGCATGTGTCCACGCTGCAAGTCGGATGAGGTACGACATTCAAGAAGCAGAAACCCCTTCGATCTGCTGATGCGGATGCTGGGCATGACTGCTTATAGATGCAGTGAGTGCCGCAAGCGATTCTACGTGACGTTGGCGGTCGCCCGGAAATTGCAGGCCGAACGGGCCTGGCGTCGCAGCGTGGACGAATGAACTGCCAGCCGAAAAGGGTCTGGTCGCTATAATTTCAGCATGCTGCAGCCCACTGAGAAGATTTGGCACAATGGCCGGCTGATTCCCTGGGACGAGGCCAAGATCCACGTCCTTTCGCACGTAGTAAGCTATGGCAGCTCGATTTTCGAGGGCATTCGCTGCTATGAAACGAAGCAGGGTCCGGCGGTCTTCCGTGCCCAGGACCACATGCGCCGCCTGCTGGATTCGGCAAGAATCTATCGGATGGAATTGCCTTACTCCGTCGATCAACTGACTTCGGGGATGCTCGAAGTGATCCGCGCCAATAAGCTGAAGGCCTGCTATGTGCGTCCCATCGCGCTTCGCGGGTATGGCGACGTTGGCGTGCTGCCGAAGAACAACCCGATTGAGACCTATATCGCCGCCTACCCGTGGGGCAAATATCTCGGCGACGACGCGCTGAACGACGGGGTGGACGTTTGCGTTTCGTCGTGGAACCGATTCGCGCCGAACACGCTTCCGGCACTGGCGAAGGCGGGTGCGAATTATATGAACTCGCAGCTCATCCGTATGGAAGCGGCAATTAACGGCTACGCCGAGGGTATTGCGCTCGATGAGGCGGGTTACGTGAGCGAGGGCTCGGGCGAAAACATTTTCGTGATCCGGGACGGCAAGATCCTGACGCCTCCTCTGGGCGCTTCCGTGCTTCCGGGGATTACACGCGACACAATTATGAAGGTCGCCGGGCAACTCGGCATGAGCGTGACGGAGACATTGATTCCGCGGGAACTGCTGTACATCGCGGACGAGGTTTTCTTCACGGGCACCGCAGCCGAGGTAACGCCCATCCGGTCGGTAGATCGCGTTCCCGTTGGGAAGGGTCATCGCGGGCCGATCACCGAAAAGATCCAGAAGCGATTTTTCGAGATTGTGGAGGGCACGGCACCCGACGAGTTTGGCTGGCTGACGCCCATTTCCGGCGCACGCGAGCCGCAACCGGTCGGCGCATAGCGCCTAGCTTTCGAAAGGCGCGTTTCAACAATGAGCCGGCGCGTGTCGGCTCCGAAAAGACGTACAGGGCAGAAACCGTTCGGAGCCGATCAGCGGATCATCGGTCGACCTGATTTCTGCCCTGCGTTTTGGGCTCGGCGAAGGATGCGGCCCAATCTCGATCTCTCGTCTGGCGCGAGCACCACGCCGGCAGCCACCTCCCCCGAGATTATCTGCCGATTCAGCACCCGCGCCGGATCTATTCAGGTTGTACCTCAGGCCAGTGCTTCGCCGCCAGTAGGCCGGGTGCACAAACAGGACCTTTTCAACATGTTTTATCTCGTGTGCTTCCGCCTATTTATCGCGAAAGCTCTGTGCGTAAACTGTGAAAAAAACAAGGATGGCTATGAATGTCAGTTGCTGATTGGAACTCCTCACCGCAAAAACTGATTGGACGGATCCCCGGACAAGGCTCCAGGGCGGAAGTCCGGTACGACGGAACGATTCAGGGCGTAGATGACTTGATCGGCTCGGTCGACACCGACGAATACATTGCCCCTGGATTCATCGATCTGCAGGTGAACGGTTTCGCGGGGGTCGATTACAATGACCCGTCCACGTCTCACGAAGCGCTTGCGCGCTCTGTACGCAAAATGTTCGAGACCGGTGTGACCCGCTTTTTTCCGACGATCATTACAGGCTCGGAAGAACGTATCATGGGAGCGCTTCGAAACATTGCAGCAGCCAAAGCAGAATTCGAGCGCACCGGAATGCCTGAAGCGCAGGCGATTGAGGGATTCCATGTGGAAGGGCCGCACATCTCACCCGAAACGGGGCCGCGGGGCGCTCATCCGCTGGAGCATATCCGGCCGCCGGATCCGGAAGAGTTCAAGCGCTGGCAGGATGCCGCTAATGGCATGGTAAGGCTGGTCACCGTGTCCCCGGAATGGGAGCAGGCGCCGCCCTACATTCGAGAGCTTGTTCGATCCGGTGTGGTGGTGAGTATCGGGCACACAAAGGCGACAAGCGAACAGATTCGAGCCGGCGTGGATGCCGGAGCAACCATGTCCACACATCTCGGGAATGCCGCTCACCCCACGCTGCCCAAAACACAAAATTACATTTGGGACCAACTCGCAGAAGACCGGCTCACCGCAAGTTTCATCGTCGATGGAATCCACATTCCCGCAGAGTTCATCCGGGCTGCGATCCGCTCGAAAGGGACGGAGCGGAGCGTGCTTGTCACCGACGCGGTCATGCCCGCCATGTGCGAGCCCGGACCATACCGGCTCGGCGAGGTAGATGTGGAGCTTCGCGCGGACGGCAGTGTGGTGCTGCGCGGCGGTTCCCGGCTTGCCGGTTCCGCGCTTCGCATGGATGTAGCAATCGGCAACAGCGTTCGTTTCACCGGAATGCCTCTACCCGCTGTGCTTGCGATGGCAACAATAAATGCTGCGCGCGCCGGACGAATCGCCGGGCGGCTGCGCGGACTTGCACCCGGCGAGAAGAGCGATTTCGTGCGGTTCAAATGGGATGCCGCCGCCAACCGGCTATTCATTCTGGAGACGATCATCAGCGGAACATCGGCCTACACGGCATGACGCATGGGCAGTTCCGATCGAACGTTAAGAGAAACTAGAAAGTAGCAGTAAAGTCAAAGATTCGTATTGGAGAGAATTATGGCATTTACACTCCCACCGCTTCCCTACCCCACAGACGCCTTGGAGCCGCACATCGACAAACTGACAATGGAGATCCATCACGATAAGCATCATGGCGCTTACGTGAACAATCTCAACAAGGCTCTTGAGTCCGCGCCCGAACTGCAGAACAAGACAGTGGAAGAGTTGCTTGCGAACAACCTGAGCATCGTTCCGGATTCGATCAAGACGGCGGTGCGAAACAATGGCGGCGGCCACCTGAACCACTCGCTGTTCTGGAACCTGCTTTCACGCAATGGCGGCGGTGCCCCGAAAGGCGAAATAGAAAGCGTTATCAAATCGAACTTCAGTACTTTCGATAGCTTCAAGGAAAAGTTCAGCGCTGCTGCTGCCGGCCGTTTCGGCTCCGGCTGGGCATGGCTGGTGAAGGACGGCGGCGGGAAGTTTGAGATCATTTCCACCGCGAACCAGGACAGCCCGGCAATGGAAGGCAAGAAGCCGATTCTGGGGCTGGATGTATGGGAACATGCGTACTATCTGAAGTATCAAAACCGCCGGCCGGAGTACATTGCCGCATGGTGGAACGTCATCAACTGGGATGAGGTCAATAAGCAGCTGAAGTAAAGCGGACGCGCTGGAGCAGATGCATGCTGCTCCGGCGTTATTCCACAGCCAGGCCGAGCTGCAGAAAGCGTTCTCGGGTGCTCTCGAGAGACACATGCTGGAAGGCAGTGAAGCCGAGGTCGGCTGCTACATTCACGAACAGTTCCCGATCATCGACGTAAATCGACTCAGCCGGTGTCACCTGCGCGAGGTCGAGCGCGAGTTGCCAGATGGCCGGGTCCGGTTTCCGCAAGTGAACGAAGTGCGAAATGACCATGAAATGCGCAAGGTGCCGCAGGCCAAATTTGCCCACCCGATACTGTGCGATGCCTGCCCCCTCATTACTGATCAATCCCAGCTTTAGATCGTTCGCTTCTTTTACCCGACGGAACAAGGCAATATTCTGAGGCCAGGGAATGGATTGTTCGTAAGTGTAATCTCGGACATCATCGAGCTCGAAGTCGCGCGGTTTGTTGAAGAATACTCTCCGCAGATACTGCTCGAACGATAAGTACCCGCGCTCGTAGCTGTCGAAAACCAGCTGGTGGCGGCCCTCTATCTCGTCCGGAGCAATGCCAAAGTGGGCGCAGGCGCTGTGTCGCAGATTCGCATCCCAGCCGTTCGTTCCAAGTACTCCGCCAATGTCGCTATAGAGAACCTGATATCGATACTGCGAGCCCATAAGCTCTCAGCGTCGCATAAGAACTGCGTGTTGAAAATCCCGCGGTACAAACCCGAAAGCGATCGAGGATTGCACAAAATACAACCATGGCGTCGCTCAAACCGGGATGGTTTAGAATGGAGTTTGTCCGCTTTGGGCGCGTAGCTCAGCTGGTTAGAGCGCCTGCTTCACACGCAGTAACTCGCCCTTTCCTTTCAATGGTTTACCTTAGCCTGCCTGGGTTCTATCTGGTGTTTTCCTACCTACTTGCATTTGGGTCCGCTCGTGTTCTCCGGGGTCCGTCTGGGTCTCACTGATTCATTGAGTGTTGGGCTTCTTCTCCGTATGGCCTTTTCGGGTGCTTCGCTCTCTCGCTGACAGTGTGTTAAGCGATTCTTTAGCGGCTGGCTGCTCCTTTCTGATTTTCTTGATGTAGTCGAGCGTCGTCTTGAGATTCTTGTGCCGTGCGTGCTGCTGAATGGCTGTCAGGTCCTCCTTTTCAGCGGCAAGTTCGGAAAGGATGCCACGGCGGAACATGTGATAGCTCATCTCCGCTTTGGGCTGCTTGCCCGTGACGCAATCGCGATCTTGCTTCAAGATGCCAGCATGCAGTGCGGCTGGCTTCAGCACCCGGTTCAGCCAGTTGTTGGAATTGATCGGCGTG
>Ga0213872_10000390_pt1 | contig 36529 bp, 41 predicted proteins | sample VelepicomBERX_R2_FD_160071 | JGI IMG/M metagenome (GOLD analysis project Ga0213872, IMG submission 160071) | Rhizosphere microbial communities from Vellozia epidendroides in rupestrian grasslands, the National Park of Serra do Cipo, Brazil - RX_R2 | ecosystem: Host-associated > Plants > Roots >... | reverse complement strand
AGGCCTCCCGCCTGTCCGGGCGTGCGTGGCTAAGACATATTGCTCAACAAAGTGGAAAACCAAATGCAGAAGCAAAGACCCAAGCATCTGGACGTGGCCAAGATCAGGCTGCCGGTGCCCGGCATCGTCTCGATCTTGCATCGGGTCAGCGGGGTGGCGCTGTTCCTGTTCCTGCCTGTCCTGATCTATCTCCTCCAGGGCTCTTTGAGCTCGGCCGAGTCCTTCGATTCTTTCCGTATCCTGATTGCCAATCCGCTCGTCAAGCTGGTGTTGATCGGCCTGTTGTGGGCCTTCCTGCATCATGCCTGCGCCGGTATTCGCTTTTTGTTCCTTGACATGCATAAGGGTCTGGAGCTCGCCACCGCGCGAGCGACCGCCAAGACCGTGCTGGTCGTCAGCCTGGCGCTGACCGTGATTCTGGGGGTGGCGGTATGGTGAACCGTATTGTTGTCGGCGCTCACTATGGTCTGCGCGATTGGCTGGCGCAGCGCGTCACCGCGGTGGTGATGCTGGCCTACACGCTGGCGCTGGTGTTGTTCCTGCTGGTGATGCCGTCGGGCTTCGCGGGCTGGAAGGCGTTGTTCGCCTGCACCTGGGTGCGCTTGCTGACCCAGGTCACCGTGTTGGCGCTGCTGCTGCATGCCTGGGTGGGCGTGCGCGATATCTGGATGGACTACGTTAAGCCGGTTGGCGTGCGCCTGACGCTGCACGTGTTGACCATTCTGTGGCTGGTGTCCTGTTTCATCTATTCCGTCAAGGTAGTCTGGGGGCTGTAATGGGCGTACCTGTTCGTCGTTTCGATGCAGTAATTGTTGGTGGCGGCGGCGCCGGTTTGCGTGCCGCGCTGCAATTGTCCGAGGCCGGCCTCAAGACCGCCGTGCTTTCCAAGGTATTCCCGACCCGTTCGCACACCGTGGCGGCGCAAGGCGGGATTTCCGCTTCGCTGGGCAACGTCCAGGAAGACCATTGGCAGTGGCATATGTACGATACCGTCAAGGGGTCGGATTGGTTGGGCGACCAGGATGCCATCGAGTTCATGTGCCGCACCGCGCCTGACGCGGTGGTCGAGCTGGAGCATTTCGGCATGCCGTTCGACCGGCTGGAGAACGGCAAGATCTATCAGCGTCCGTTCGGCGGCCACACCCAGCATAACGGCAAGACGCCGGTGCAGCGCGCCTGCGCCGCGGCCGACCGTACCGGCCATGCCATGCTGCACACGCTTTATCAGCGCAACGTGCGCGCCAATACCCAGTTCTTCGTCGAGTGGATGGCGCTCGACCTGATCCGCGACGCCGACGGCGACGTGGTCGGCGTCACCGCGCTGGAGATGGAGACCGGCGATATCTACATCCTGCACGCCAAGGCGGTGTTGTTCGCCACCGGCGGCGCGGGCCGTATCTATGCCGCGTCGACCAACGCCTTCATCAATACTGGCGACGGCCTGGGCATGTGCGTGCGCGCCGGCCTGCCGCTGGAAGACATGGAGTTCTGGCAGTTCCACCCGACCGGCGTGGCCGGCGCCGGTGTGCTGATTACCGAGGGCGTGCGCGGCGAGGGCGGTATTCTGCTTAACGCCAATGGCGAGCGTTTCATGGAACGCTACGCGCCGAACCTGAAGGACCTGGCGCCGCGCGACTTCGTCTCGCGCTCGATGGAGCTCGAGGTGCTGGAGGGGCGCGGCTGCGGTCCGCACAAGGACCACGTGCTGCTCAAGCTCGACCACCTCGGTCCGGACATCATCAATCAGCGTCTGCCGGGCATCCGCGAGATCGCCATCAAGTTCGCCGGCGTCGACCCGATCAAGGAGCCGATCCCGGTGATTCCGACCTGTCATTACATGATGGGCGGCATTCCGACCAACTACCGAGGCGAAGTGGTCGCGCCTCAGGGGGACAACCCGGAAGCGCGCGTCAACGGCTTCTACGCCGCCGGCGAGTGCGCCTGCGCCTCGGTGCACGGCGCCAACCGCCTGGGCACCAACTCGCTGCTGGACCTGGTGGTGTTCGGCAAGTCGGCTGGCGACAGCATGATCAAGTACATCCGTGACGAAATGCCGACCTGGAAGGATCTGCCGGCCGACGCCGCCGACCGTTCGCTCGCCCGTGTGGCGCGTCTGGATGGCCAGACCAACGGCGAGGAAGTGGCCGACGTGCGCGCCGCGATGCAGCGCACCGTGCAGTCGCGCGCCGGGGTGTTCCGCAACGGCGCCAACCTCAAGCTCGGCGTGGACGAGATCGCGCAAGTGGCCGAACGCGCCCGTCTGTTGCAGATCAAGGACAAGTCCAAGGTGTTCAACACCGCGCGCGTCGAGGCGCTGGAGGTGGAAAACCTGATCGAGGTGGCCGTGGCCACGCTGGTGGCGGCCGAGGCACGCAAGGAGTCGCGCGGCGCGCACGCGCACGACGATTATCCGACGCGTGATGACGAAAACTGGATGAAGCACTCGCTGTACTTCGGTTCTGACCGCAGCCTGCGCTACAAGCCGGTGCACACCAAGCCGCTTTCGGTGGATTACATCCCGCCGAAAGAGCGGACTTTCTGACCCGGAGCCGAGCCATGAAGAAAATGCGTTTCTCGATCTACCGCTACAACCCGGAGACCGATGCCAAGCCTTACATGCAGGACTACGAGGTGGAGATCGGTCCGAAGGACATCAAGTTGCTGGACGTGCTGACCAAGCTCAAGGCCATGGACGATACGGTGTCGTTCCGCCGCTCGTGCCGCGAAGGTATCTGCGGCTCCGACGGCATGAACATCAACGGCAAGAACGGGCTCGCCTGCCTGACCGACGTGGCGACCTTGGCCGAGCCGGTGACGCTGCGTCCGCTGCCGGGCCTGCCGGTGGTGCGCGACCTGATCGTCGACATGACCCAGTTCTTCAAGCAATACCATTCGATCAAGCCGTACGTGGTCAACAACACGCCGGCGCCGGAGCGTGAGCGCCTGCAGTCGCCGGAGGACCGCAAGGAACTCGACGGCTTGTACGAATGCATCCTGTGCGCCTGCTGTTCGACGTCGTGCCCGTCGTTCTGGTGGAACCCCGACAAGTTCGTCGGCCCGGCCGGCCTTCTGGCCGCCTACCGGTTCATCGCCGACACGCGCGACGAGATCACCAGCGAGCGCCTGGATAACTTGGAAGACCCGTATCGCCTGTTCCGCTGCCATACCATCATGAATTGCGTCGACGTTTGTCCGAAGCATCTGAACCCGACCCGCGCGATCGGCAAGATCAAGGACCTGATGGTGAAGCGCGCGGTATGACCCTGATCGACGCCACGGAAAAGAAGCGGATTCGCTGGCGCTCGCGGCGCGGATTGCTGGAACTTGATATCGTGCTCGAACGGTTCCTCGCGCGCGGGTTCGACGAACTCGATCAGGACCAGTTGGCGGATTATCGCCGCCTGCTGGCGTTGGACGACAACGATTTTTTGGATGTCGTCAACGGCAAAGCCGATTTGGACGATCCCGCGCTGATGGCGATCGTGCGGCTATTGCGCGCCGTTTGAATGAGGTAGGGGAAAGCCGCCCGCGAGGGCGGTCGATGGGCTGCAAACAAACACCATAACAACTGGGAGTTACGCTAGTGGAAACCAACCGTAAAGTGACGCTCACTTACAGCGAAGGCAAAGAAAACCTGGATCTGCCGGTGCTGGCCGGCTCGCTCGGGCCGGACGTCGTCGACATCCGCAACTTTGCCAAAACCGGCATGTTCACCTTCGACCCGGGCTTTCTCGCCACCGCGAGCTGCGAGTCCAAGATCACCTTCATCGATGGCGATCTGGGCCAGCTCTACTACCGCGGCTACCCGATCGAACAGCTGGCAGAGCAATCCGATTATCTCGAGTGCTGCTATCTGCTGATGAACGGCGAACTGCCGACCGCCAAGCAGCGCGAAGAATTCAACTACACCATCATGCACCACACGATGGTGCACGAGCAGCTGTCCAGCTTCTTCAAGGGCTTCCGCCGCGACTCGCACCCGATGGCGATGATGGTGGGCGTGGTGGGCGCGCTGTCCGCGTTCTATCAGGACAGCCTGGACATCTCCAACCCCGAGCACCGCAAGGTGGCCAAGTTCCGTCTGATCTCCAAGATCCCGACGATCGCCGCCATGTGTTTCCGCTACTCGATCGGCGCGCCGTTCATGTACCCGCGCAACAACCTGTCGTATAGCGCCAACTTCCTGCACATGATGTTCGCCACCCCGTGCGAGCAGTACGAGCCGAACCCGGTGCTGGTGCGCGCGTTGGACCGCATCCTGATCCTGCACGCCGACCACGAGCAGAACGCCTCGACCTCGACCGTGCGTCTGGCGGGCTCCTCCGGCGCCAATCCGTTCGCCTGCATCGCCGCGGGCATCGCCTGCCTGTGGGGCCCGGCGCATGGCGGCGCCAACGAAGCGGTGCTGAAGATGCTCGACGAGATCGGCACCGAGGACAACATCGAGGAATTCATCCAGGGCGTGAAGGACAAGCGCTACCGCCTGATGGGCTTCGGCCACCGCGTGTACAAGAACATGGACCCGCGCGCCAGCATCATGCGCGAGACCTGCCACGACGTGCTCAACGAGCTCGGTCTGCACGACGATCCGAAGTTCAAGCTGGCGATGAAGCTGGAACAGATCGCGCTCAACGACCCGTACTTCGTCGAACGCAAGCTGTACCCGAACGTCGACTTCTACTCCGGCATCGTGCTGGCCGCGCTGAACATCCCGGTCTCGATGTTCACCGTGATCTTCGCGCTGGCGCGCACCGTGGGCTGGATCAGCCACTGGGACGAAATGCTGTCCGATCCGCAACAGAAGATCGGCCGTCCGCGTCAGCTGTACACCGGCGCGGCACGCCGCGACTACGTGCCGGTCGCGAAGCGCTAACCGGGAGTACGGAGTGGGGGAGGAGCGAAAACCTTAACGGCGGGAGTAAAAGCTCGCCCCCACTCCCGCTTTAAAGGTGTTGCCGTTACTCCCGCGGCAGCCGACCAAAATGACGGGAGCAAATAAATGCCAGGGCGAAGATGCTGCGGATCGCTCTCGCCGCTTTGAGAGCTTTATGGCGATCGCAGGGCCGCCCGCCATCGCCATAACGCTTTTACCACGCTGCACCAAGACAAGACAAAGGGCCGAACCATGATGCAAAGCATGTACAGTCATTCCTACCTGTTCGGTGGGAATGCACCGTTCATCGAGGAACTGTACGAACAGTATCTGACCGATCCGAACGCTATCGATGTAGAGTGGCGCGCCTACTTCGACAAGCTCGCGCAGGCGCCCGGCGCCAGCGAGCGCGACGTACCGCACCTTCCCATTCAGGAATCGTTCATCCAATTGGCGAAACAGCCAACTGGCTCAAAGGGCAGAAGCGCCGTCGCCGAATGGGAATCGATGCAGAAACAGGTCGGCGTGCTCAAGCTGATCTCGGCCTATCGCGTGTTGGGGGCACGTCAGGCCAATCTGGATCCGCTGATGCGCATGGACCAGCACGCGGTGCCGGAACTCGACCTGGCCAGTCACGGCTTGGGCGACGCCGACATGGCGGTACAGTTCAACGTCGGCTCGCTGGTCGGCCCGCAGCGCCTGCCTTTGTCGGAGATTCTGGCGCGGCTGAAGCAGACCTACTGCGGTAACATCGGTTTCGAGTACATGCATCTGACCGAGTCGTCGGAGAAGCATTGGCTGCAGAACCGCTTCGAGGCCGATCTGTCGACGCCGCGCTTCGATGTCGCGCGCAAGACGCGCATCCTCAAGCAGATCACCGCCGCGGAAACGCTGGAGCGTTATCTGCACACCAAATACGTCGGCCAAAAGCGCTTCTCGCTCGAAGGCGGCGAGAGCGCAATCGCCGCGCTCGACCACCTGATTCAGAATGCCGGCCAGCACGGCACGCAAGAGCTGATCATCGGCATGGCCCACCGCGGCCGCTTGAACGTGCTGGTCAACACGCTCGGCAAGCTGCCGCGCGATCTGTTCGCCGAATTCGAAGGCAAGAAGACCACCGACCTGGCCTCAGGCGACGTCAAATACCACATGGGCTTCTCCAGCGACATTCCGACGCCGTCGGGCCCGATGCACGTATCGCTGGCGTTCAACCCGTCGCACCTGGAAATCGTCAACCCGGTGGTCGAAGGTTCGGTACGCTCCCGCCAGGAGCACCGCAACGACACCGAGCGCAACCAGGTCGTGCCGATTCTGATCCACGGCGACTCGGCCTTCTCGGGTCTCGGCGTCAACCAAGGCACGTTCAACCTGTCGCAGACGCGCGGCTACGGCACCGGCGGCACGATCCACCTGGTGATCAACAACCAAGTGGGTTTCACCACTTCGGACACGCGCGACGTGCGTTCGACGCTGTACTGTACCGACGTGGCCAAGATGGTCGAGGCGCCGATCTTCCACGTCAACGGCGACGATCCGGAAGCGGTTTGCTACGTCACCCAGCTCGCGCTCGATTACCGCATGGCGTTCCACAAGGACGTGGTCATCGATATGGTCTGCTATCGCAAGCTCGGCCATAACGAGGGCGACGATCCGTTCCTGACCCAGCCGATGATGTACAAGCGGATCGCCAAGCACGAGGGCGTGCGCGCGGTCTACGCCAACCGCCTGGCGGCCGAGGGCGTGATCGGCAAGGACGAGGCCGATCGCCTGATCACCGCCTACCGCGACGCGCTCGATAAGGGTGAACACGTCGAGCAGACGGTGCTGTCCAACTACAAGCGCGAACACGCCAACGACTGGAGCAGCTTCATCGGCACCCACTGGGCGCACCCGACCGACACCTCGTTGCCGCTGGCGGACTTGCAGCGTCTCGCGGAGAAGTTCACCACGATGCCGGAGGGCTTCAAGCTGCATCCGACGGTGGAAAAGGTGATCAACGCCCGCCGCGCGATGGCCGAGGGCAAGCAGGACGTCGACTGGGGCATGGCGGAAACGCTGGCCTACGCGTCGCTGGTGACCAACGGCTACGCCGTGCGCTTGTCGGGCGAGGACTCCGGCCGCGGCACTTTCGCCCATCGCCACGCCGTGATGCATGACCAGAACCGCGAGCGCTGGGACCAGGGCGTCTACGTGCCGCTGCGCAACATGGCCGACAACCAGGGCAATTTCCTGGTGATCGACTCCATCCTCAACGAAGAAGCGGTGCTGGCCTACGAATACGGCTATGCCTGCTCGTCGCCGAACGACTTGGTGATCTGGGAAGCCCAGTTCGGCGACTTCGCCAACGGCGCCCAAGTCGCCATCGACCAGTTCATTTCCTCGGGCGAAACCAAGTGGGGCCGCCTGTGCGGTCTGGGCTTGATTCTGCCGCACGGCTACGACGGTCAGGGGCCGGAACACTCGTCCGCCCGCGTGGAACGCTGGCTGCAGCTGTGCGCCGAGCACAACATCCAGGTGATCATGCCGTCCGAGGCCGGCCAGATGTTCCACCTGCTGCGCCGCCAAGTGCTGCGCCCGTACCGCAAGCCGTTGATCATCTTCCTGTCCAAGCGCCTGCTGCGCTACAAGGACGCGATGAGCCCGATCGAATCGCTGACGTCCGGCGGCTTCCGTCCGGTGATCGGCGACAGCACGGTGCCGGATGCCAAGAAGGTCAAGCGCGTGTTGTTGTGCGCCGGTCAGGTGTACTACGACCTGTTCAACGCCCGCCGCGACCGCGGCCTGGAGAAGGACATCGCCATCGTGCGCATCGAGCAGCTCTACCCGTTCCCGACCGAGCAGGTGGCCGCCGAGCTCGCCCGCTACACGGCGGCGCGCGAAGTGCTGTGGGTGCAGGAAGAGCCGCGCAACCAAGGCGCGTGGTACCAGATCCGCCACCGTCTGGAGGGGCTCCTGATCGGCAAGCAATCGCTGGCGTTCGCCGGTCGGCCGTCGTCCGCCTCGCCGGCCGTGGGCTATATGAGCAAGCACGTCGCGCAGCTCAAGGCCTTCATCGATGAGGCCATGACCCTTGCCAAGTAAGGCACCGGACAAGAATAACCCGCGGGGTTCGTGCCCCGCGAAACGGAGAAGAAGATGCTGATCGAAGTCAAAGTCCCGCAGTTGCCGGAGTCTGTTTCCGAAGCCACGCTCATGACCTGGCACAAGAAGGTGGGGGAAGCCGTCAACCGTGACGAGAATCTGATCGACCTGGAAACCGATAAGGTGGTGCTGGAGCTGCCGGCGCCCCAGGCCGGTGTGATCGTCAAGATCGTCGAGGCCGACGGCGCCACGGTGGTATCCGGTCAACTGCTGGCGCAGATCGATACCGAGGCTGCCGCGGGCAGCGTGTCGGCTTCCGCCCCGGCGGCGCCCGCCGCAGCGCCGGCACCGGCTGCCGCAGCAGCCGCCCCGGGCGGCGCCGCGATGCCGTCGGCCGCCAAGCTTGCCGCCGAGGCCGGCGTCGACTTGAGCAAAGTTTCGGGCAGTGGCCGCGACGGCCGTATCCTGAAGGAAGACGTGCAGGCCGCGGCCAAGACCGCGCCGGCGGTGGCCCCGGCGCAAGCGGGCCCGGTGCTGGCGGTAAGCAGCCCGGCCGGCGGCGCGGCGCTTGCCTCGACCCCGCCCGCGGTCAATGTCGCAAGCCTTCTGGCCGACCGCCCCGAACAGCGCGTGCCGATGTCGCGCTTGCGCCAGCGCGTGGCCGAACGCTTGATCATGTCGCAGCAGACCAACGCGATCCTGACCACCTTCAACGAAGTCAACATGAAGCCGGTGATGGATCTGCGCAACAAGTACAAGGAGAAGTTCGAGAAGGAGCACGGCATCAAGCTCGGCTTCATGTCGTTCTTCGTCAAGGCGGCGGTGGCGGCGCTGAAGAAGTACCCGGTGGTCAACGCCTCGGTCGACGGCAACGACATCATCTATCACGGCTACTTCGACATCGGCATCGCCGTCGGCAGTCCGCGCGGTTTGGTGGTGCCGATTTTGCGCAATGCCGACCAAATGTCGATCGCCGAAATCGAACGCCAGATCGCCGATTTTGCCGTCAAGGCCAAGGACGGTAAGCTGTCGCTGGAAGAGTTGACCGGCGGCACCTTCTCCGTCACCAACGGCGGCACCTTCGGCTCGATGATGTCGACGCCGATCATCAATCCGCCGCAATCGGCGATTCTCGGCATGCACGCCACCAAGGAGCGCGCGGTGGTCGAGAACGGTCAGGTGGTGGTGCGGCCGATGATGTATCTGGCGCTGTCCTACGACCACCGCATCATCGACGGCCGCGAAGCCGTGCTGACGCTGGTGACCATCAAGGACTTGCTGGAAGACCCCGCCCGTCTGATTCTCGACCTGTAATTCGGACCGGCGGCATGGCCCGGCGAGGGGAGATCCCTCTCGCCGGGCCATGCCTCAAGATTTGCGTTTCGCCCTCAAGGAAAAGTGATGAGTCAGGAATTTGATGTCGTAGTGATCGGCGCCGGCCCCGGCGGTTACATCGCCGCCATCCGCGCCGCGCAACTCGGTTTCAAGACCGCGTGTATCGATGCCTTCAAAGGTTCGGACGGCCAGCCCGCGCTGGGCGGCACCTGCTTGAACGTGGGCTGCATCCCGTCCAAGGCGCTGTTGCAATCCTCCGAACACTTCCACGCGGTCAAGCACAGCTTCGCCGAACATGGTATCAACGTGAAGAGCCCGAGCTTCGATGCGGCGCAAATGATCGCGCGCAAAGACGGCATCGTGCAGAAGCTGACTTCCGGCGTGGCTTTCCTGTTCAAAAAGAACAAGGTGACGAGCCTGCATGGCTTGGGTAGTCTGAAGGGCCGCGACAACGAAAAATGGCAGATCGAAGTGCGCGACGGCGGCAAGGTGGTGGACACCGTGTCCGCGAGCCACGTGATCATCGCCACCGGTTCGCGTCCGCGTCCGCTGCCGGGTGTCGAGATCGACAACCAAACCGTGCTGGACAACACCGGCGCGCTGGCGATGACCAGCACGCCCAAACGCCTAGGCGTGATCGGCGCCGGCGTCATCGGCCTTGAAATGGGCTCGGTCTGGGCCCGCGTGGGCAGCCAGGTGACCATTCTGGAAGCGCTGCCGACCTTCCTCGGCGCCGCCGACAGCCAAATCGCGCGCGAGGCGCTGCGCACGCTGACCAAGGACACCGGGCTGACCATCCATACCGGCGTCAAGATCGGCAACGTCAAGGTCGGCAAGACCGTGACGCTGGAATACGAAAAGGACGGCAAGGCGGAGACCCTGACCGTGGACAAGCTGATCGTCGCCGTCGGCCGCGTGCCGAACACCGACGGCCTTGGCGGCGAGGCGGTGAACCTGCAGATGGACGAGCGCGGCTTCGTCGTCGTCGACGACAGCTGCCATACCAATCTGCCCAACGTCTGGGCGATCGGCGACGTGGTGCGCGGGCCGATGCTGGCGCACAAGGCGATGGAAGAGGGCGTGGCCGTGGCTGAGCGTATCGCCGGTCAGAAGCCGCACGTCGACTTCGGTTCGATTCCGTGGGTGATCTACACCTCGCCGGAAATCGCCTGGGTCGGCAAGACCGAAGATCAGCTCAAGAAGGAAGGGGTGGCCTACAAGAAGGGCACCGCGCCGTTCGCGCCCAATGGCCGCGCGCTTGGCATGGGTCAGGCGCAAGGCACGGTCAAGATTCTGGCCGATGCCGAGACCGACCGCATCCTCGGCATGCACGTGATCGGACCGATGGCGTCCGAGCTGATCACCGAAGGCGTGCTGTCGCTGGAGTTCAAGGCCGCGAGCGAAGACATCGCCCGCATCGTGCATGCGCACCCGAGCTTGTCCGAGGCGGTGCACGAAGCGGCGCTGGCGTGCGACAAGCGCGCGCTGCACGGCTAGCCGCCGTCAAGGAAACGCCGGGCGGGCGACCCCCGCCCGGAAAGAAGCTGCAAATCAGCCACCATCGGGCGCGGCGGCGTCAGCCGCCGTCTCAATGAAAAGGAAACCATAGATGAATCTCCACGAATACCAAGCCAAAGCGCTGTTGGCCAAATACGGTCTGCCGGTGCAGCAGGGCGTGCTGGCGGCGTCGCCCGAAGAGGCCGCTGCCGCGTTCGACAAGCTCGGCGGCAAATTCGCCGTGATCAAGGCGCAGGTGCATGCCGGCGGCCGCGGCAAGGCCGGGGGCGTGAAAGTGGTCAAGAGCCGCGAAGAAGCCGCGGAAGTGACCAAATCCCTGCTGGGCACCCGGCTCGTGACCTACCAGACCGACGCGCTCGGCCAACCGGTCAATTCGGTGCTGGTGTGCGAAGACATGTATCCGGTGGAGCGCGAGCTGTACCTCGGCGCCGTGGTTGACCGCGGCAGCCGCCGCGTCACCTTCATGGCATCGACCGAAGGCGGCGTGGAAATCGAAAAGGTCGCCGAAGAAACGCCCGAGAAAATCCTCAAGGTGACGGTCGATCCGCTTGTGGGCATGCAGCCGTGTCAGGCGCGTGAAGTGGCCTTCGCGCTCAACCTCAAAGGCGAGCAGATCGGCGCCTTCACCAAGTTGATGCTCGGCGCTTATCAAGCCTTCGTGGAAAACGACTTCGCCCTGTTCGAAATCAACCCGCTGGCGGTGCGCGCCAGCGGTGAACTGGCTTGCGTCGACGCCAAGATCGGCATCGACAGCAATGCGCTCTACCGTCATGCGGATCTGGCCTGCCAGCGCGACAAGAGCCAAGAGAACGAACGCGAACTGAAGGCCTCCGAATTCGACCTGAACTACGTGGCGTTGGAAGGCAACATCGGCTGCATGGTCAACGGCGCCGGTCTGGCGATGGCCACGATGGACATCATCAAGCTCTACGGCGGCCAACCGGCCAACTTCCTCGACGTCGGCGGCGGCGCCACCAAGGAGCGCGTGATCGAAGCCTTCAAGCTGATCCTGGCCGACCCGTCGGTCGAGGGCGTGCTGATCAACATCTTCGGCGGCATCGTCCGCTGCGACATGATCGCCGAGGCTATCATCGCCGCGGTCAAGGAAGTGCATGTCACCGTGCCGGTCGTGGTTCGCCTGGAAGGCAACAACGCCGAGCTGGGCGCGAAGCTGTTGTCCGAGTCGGGTCTGAAGCTGACGCCGGCCGATGGCCTGGCCGACGCCGCCGCCAAGATCGTGGCCGCCGTCAAGGCCTAACCCAGCACACAAAGGATTGAAGAATGAGCGTACTTGTCAATAAAGATACCAAGGTGCTGGTACAAGGCTTTACCGGCAAAAACGGTACCTTCCATGCCGAACAGTGCATGGCCTACGGCACCAAGATCGTTGGCGGCGTCACCCCGGGCAAGGGCGGCGCGACCCATTTGAGCCGCCCGGTGTTCAACACCATGAACGAAGCGGTCAAGAACACCGGCGCCAACGCCTCGGTCATCTTCGTGCCGGCGCCGTTCGTGCTCGACTCGATCGTCGAAGCGGTCGATGCCGGCATCGAGCTGATCGTTTGCATCACCGAGGGCGTGCCGACGCTGGACATGCTCAAGGCCAAACGCTACATCGAAACCGTCGGCGGCGTGACCCTGATCGGCCCGAACTGCCCCGGCATCATCACCCCGGGCGAATGCAAGATCGGCATCATGCCGGGTCACATCCACCGTCGCGGCAAGATCGGCATCATCTCGCGTTCCGGCACGCTGACCTACGAAGCCGTGGCGCAAACCACCAAGCTCGGCCTCGGCCAGACCACGTGCATCGGCATCGGCGGCGACCCGATCCCGGGCCTGAACCATGTAGGCGCCTTGAAGCTGTTCCAGAACGATCCGGAAACCGAGGCCATCGTCATGATCGGTGAAATCGGCGGCACCGCCGAGGAAGAAGCGGCCGAGTTCATCCAGTCCGAGGTGAAGAAGCCGGTAGTCGGCTACATCGCCGGCGTGACCGCCCCCAAGGGCAAGCGCATGGGTCACGCAGGCGCCATCATCTCCGGCGGCAAGGGCACGGCCGAAGAGAAGTTCCGCGCCTTCGAGAAGGCCGGCATGGCCTACACCCGCAGCCCGGCGGAAATCGGCAGCACCATGCTGGAACTCTTGAAGTCGAAGGGCATGGCCTAAGCTCGCCGGTTTTAGCCATGACAAAGCGCCGGCTCGATGTCGGCGCTTTTTGTTTGCCTAGGTCGTGTCGTCATAAGATGGCGGCGCACTGCCTTCGGCGAGTGCGCCCTACGCGAATGTGAGTCCAGTTACGTAGGGTGCAATCGCCGCGCAACGCGCGGCATTGCGCCGAATACCTGAAGACAGACCCTAGCGCATCGCCTGATGTCCCGCGTAGCGCAGCATTCCCTCCACCAGCCCGTCGAACACCGCCTTGCAGGCGGGGTTATGGCGCAAGTCTTCGTGCATGGCGATCCAGGTATCCATGGCGAGCGCGTACTGCTCGGGTAGTACCCGCCGCAGGCCGTAGCGCTGTGCCAGCTGCAGCTGGCAGAAGCCGATGCCGGCGCCGGCCCGCAGCAGCGCCAGTTGCGCCAAATCGCTATCGCTGCGCATGCCAAAACGTTCGCGCGACAGGGCCGGCATCCGCTTAGCGGCTTCGCGCACGAAGGCGCTGGGCTGGTCGAAGCCGATCAAGCGATGGCTCTCCAACGCGGCCACGGTACCGGGTTCGCCATATTCGGCGAGATAGTCCGGCGCGGCGTGCAGCCCGATGGCGATGGTGCCGACGGGACGGGCGATCAATTGTGCCTGTTGCGGCTGCAGCATGCGCACGGCGATATCCGCCTCGCGTTGCAACAAGTCTTGCATGCGGTTGCTCAGCACCAGTTCGATCGTGATGGCGGGGTAGCGGCGGCGCAGCAAGGCCAGTATGGGCGGCAACACCTCTACGCCAATGACTTCGCTCGCCGTCACCCGCACCACGCCATGCGGCGCATCGCCTTGGCGGGATGCCATGCGTTCCAGCGCCGCAGCCTGGCTGGCCATGGCCTCGGCATAGGGGCGCAACGCATCGGCCGCATCCGTCGGCATCAGTCCACCCTGAGAGCGGGTGAAGAGGGAAATGCCAAGGGTGGTCTCAAGCGTATCGATATGGCGCCCAAGGGTGGGCTGGGCCAGGCCGAGCGCGCGCGCGGCGGCGGAGAGTGAGCCTTCGCGCAGTACGGCGAGAAAAGAACGGTAGAGTTGCCAGTCGATCGAGGTGTCCATGCATAAATGTATGGACAGTCTGCCTTTTTAGTCAATTTTGTATTGTTGGTTCTCTCTCTATGATGAGGTCATTCATATCAACGAAAGGGTAGGGCCATGGAGACGAAGCCGAAGGTATTGGTGGTGGGGGCGGCTGGCGGTATCGGCGGTGAGCTGACGCGGCAGTTGCATGATGCCGGCTGGATGGTGCAAGGCATGGTGCGCCGCCTGGAGCAGCCGACGCAGCATCGCGACGGCATCACCTGGGTCAGGGGCGACGCCATGCGCGCGGAGGATGTGGCGTGGGCGGCCCAGGGGTGCGAAGTGATCGTGCATGCCGTCAACCCGCCGGGGTATCGACGCTGGGCCGAGCTGGTGCTGCCGATGATCGACAACACCATCGCCGCGGCGCGGCTGGCTGGCGCGACCATCGTGTTGCCGGGCACGGTCTACAACTATGGGCCGGATGCTTTTCCGCTGCTGACGGAAACCGCGCCGCAGCACCCCGTCACGCGGAAAGGCGCGATCCGGGCGGAGATGGAGGCGCGCTTGCATGCTTACGCCGCCGACGGCGGCAAGGTGCTGATCGTGCGCGCCGGCGACTTTTTTGGCCCCAAGGCGGGCAACAACTGGTTCTCACAGGGGCTGATTACGCCGGGCAAGACGATCAAGCGTATCCAAAACCCGGCGAAAGCGGGCGTGGGGCATCAATGGGCCTATTTGCCGGATGTGGCGCGCAATATCGTTGCGCTGTTGGTCAGGCGTGAATCCTTGCCGGCTTTCGCTACCTTTCACCTAGGGGGGCATTGGGACGAGGATGGTACGCTGATGGCGCAGACGATCCGCCGGGTGCTGCAACGCCACGGCACCGATGCCAAGGTGACCGCTTTCCCTTGGTGGCTGATCCGGCTGATCGCGCCGTTTAACACCACGCTGCGCGAAATGATGGAGATGCGTTACTTGTGGCGCCGGCCGGTGCGGCTCGACAACAGCAAGCTATGCGCGGTGCAGGGGCGGGAATGGCTGACGCCGCTGGATGAGGCGGTGGAGGCGACGCTGCGCGGTTTGGGGTGTTTGCCCCAGTGAGCCTGCGCTTTGGGTAGCGTGCATTCGCGAAGCAACGCACGGCCTCGGTGCACGCTACACGAAGAACGTGACGCTGCTCAGCGGCTAGCTTGTCTTGCCTGAAAGTGCCCGTGCGTCGCATAGCCCAGCAGCAACAAATCCTCGGTGACCAGCGTCACGCCAAGATGGCGCGCGGTTGCCACGATGATTCGATCGGCTGGATCGGGATGACATTCCCAAGGAAGACGTGTGCTCGCCACCGAAATATCAGGCGTCAGTGATGCCAAGTGGATCCCCGGCTGAGAGAGCGCTTGCTGTATCCACTCTCCCACATCTCGGTCCAAGGATAGCCGTCCCTTGCTAACCAACATGGCAATCTCCCAAACACTGATGGCGGAAACATAGAGCATATCGTGCTCGGCCGCGTGCGTGATCGATTCGATGGTTTTAGCGGATAGCCTATCTTCACCGTTGAGCAGCCAAACCAGGACGTGAGTATCCATCAGCAGGCCATTCAAAGCGCGGCCTCCCATTCATTTTCCAGTGGGGAAATGATGTCCTCTTGATGCAAGACGGTGCCTTTGAGTGCACCGAACAAGTCGATTTTCTCAGGCATGGGCACCAGCTTGGCTACCGCCTTGCCATGCTTGGTGATGACGAGGGGAGCCCTGGTGGCGGCTACCTCGTCCAGCAGCTTTAGGCAGTGGGTTTTGAACTCCCCCGCGCCAACGATGGTTTCCATAACTACTCCGACTATGGTCGTACACTATGGTCATAATGGTGGAGCGTAACGGAAAAATCAAATGACGCGGGGTGCAACGCGCTAATCATGCCTTTGCGCCTTTCCAACAGCGAACCGCCAGCGCTCCCAGCGACGCGGCCGCCGCGAGTGTTGTCACGCCGATCCAGCCGTGGCTCGCCAGCAAGGCGCTGCCGATCACCGAGCCCGCCGCCATGCCGATGAACATGCCGACGAACAGTACGGCGTTGAGCCGGCTGCGCGCGGCGGGATCGATCCGATAGATCACCGATTGGTGCGCGATCAGGCTGGCTTGCACGCCCAGGTCGAACAGCACCGCGCCGACGCCGAGCATGATCAGTTGCGCTTGCATGGGCCAGGCCGTGGCCACGCTCAGCAGTACGAAGGCCACGGTGGCAAGGCCCGCGCCGAAACGCGTGACCACTTCCGGCCCGCGGCGGTCAGCCAGATGGCCGGCCAGTGGCGCGGCCAGCGCCCCGGCGGCGCCTGCGAGGCCAAAGCCGCCCGCCACGGCGCTGCCCAGATGGAAAGGCGCAGCGTGCAGCATGATGGCCAATGTCGACCAGAAGGCGCTGAAACCCAACGACAGCAAGCCCTGAGCGATCGCGGCGCGGCGCAGCGCATCATGCTGCCGCCACAGCGTCCACAGCGAGGCGAGCAAGGCGTGATAGGGCAGCGTGGTCGTCGGCCGCACGTGGGGCAGGAAGCGCCGAATCGCCGCGCCGATCAACAGAATGGTGGCGGCGGCGATGAAAAACATCGCCCGCCAGCCGAATTGCTCGGCGACCAAGCCGCTGACCACGCGCGAGAGCAGAATGCCGGTGAGCAGTCCCGTCATGATGGTGCCCACCACCTTGCCGCGCTGCGCTTCCGGCGCGAGCGCCGCGGCCGCCGGCACGATGTCCTGCGCCAATGTCGCCATCAGCCCGATGATCAGCGAGGCCGGCAACAGCGCGGCGAGCGAGTGGGAGAGGCCCGCCAGCACCAGGGCGGCGATCAGCAGCACCGCCTTGACCAGCATGATGTTGCGCCGGTCGTGGCGGTCGCCCAGCGGCGCCAGCAGCAGAATGCCCAGCGCGTAGCCCAGCTGGTTGAGGGTGGGGATCAAACCGACGGCGCGATCGGAGGCGCCGATATCGCTTGCCAGCACGCCGAGCATCGGCTGGCTGTAGTACAAGCAGGCAACGGACAGGCCGGCGCCGATGGCCAGCAATAAAATCAGCGCGCGCGACAGCCCCTGTGCGGTCGCTGGGTGGGTAGCCGGCGCGGTGTTCGCCGGCAAGATATCGGTAGTGGCCATGATCAACCTCTAGGCATGTTGGTGATGGCTGCATGATGGCTGTTCGCAAAGCGTATGTGTAGACGAATGAAATGTAGATTTGTTATACATGTAGCGTATAAGTAAAGCCGAGCCGATCTTGATGACCGATGATGCCCCCCTGGAACCTTCCCTCAACGCGACGCTGCCCTTGTTGCCCGGCACCGGCGAACGCATCGAGCTGATGCTGACGTTTTTGCGTATTGTCGAAGCCGGCAGCCTCTCCGCCGCCGCTTCGCAACTAGGCACTACCCAGCCCACCGTCAGCCGCCGGCTGCAAATGCTGGAACGCGCGCTCGGTTTGCGTTTGCTCCAACGCACCACCCATACCATGCGTTTGACGCACGACGGCGAGCGTTGCTACGAGCGCGCCAAGGAATTGCTGGCGGGCTGGGCGCGCTTCGAGTCGGAATTGAAGGGCGCGCGCGAGGAACCGGAGGGTATCCTGCGAGTGATCGTGCCGCACGCGTTTGGCCAGGAGCGGTTGATTGGCCCGCTGTCCCGCTACTTGCAACAGCATGCCGGCATGGCGGTGGAGTGGCTGCTACACGATGACCGTGCTATTCAAGATTACATTGCCGCCGGCATCGACTGTGCCATTCAAGTGGGCGAATTGACCGATCCGGGGATGGTGGCGATTCCGCTCGGGCAGGTGCCGCGCATCGTCGTGGCCTCGCCGGAACTGCTGGCGGGGCGGCCCGTGCCGCAAGACGCGGCCGAGCTGATCGACTTGCCGTGGCTCGCGCTGCGCACTTTCTATCGCAATGAAGTGCTGTTGACGCATGCCACCAGCCACAAGCGCAAGCGCATTCCGATCAAGCCGCGCTTCAGCACGGACAGCCTCTACGCGCTGCGCAGCGCCGCCATCCAAGGCCTGGGCGTCGGTTTGGGCTCGCGCTGGGTCATGACCGAGGCGCTCAAGAGCGGGCAACTGATACAGTTGACCCCGGCGTGGCAAGCCGCACCATTGCCGGTCAATCTGGTCTATCCCTACGCCCGCTTTTACCCGGCGCGGCTGCGCCGTTTCATCGATATCGTCCGCGCCGAAGCGGGGGCGATGTTTGGCGTAGAATGATCTCTCGCTTCAGTCAAATGGGTGTAGAGAATGGGGTTTAAAAAGATCGGGATCATCGGTGGCTTGAGCCCGGAGTCGACGGCGAGTTACTACCTGCACATGACCCGTTCGTTTGTGCGGCAGTTCGGCAGCGATGGCTACCCGGAAATCATCATCTACAGCGTTAACCTGGAAAAATACCATCAGTGGCGCGCGATCAACCGCTGGGATCTGATCGCGGCGGAAATGATCGATATCGCCAACAAATTGCTGCAGGCGGGGGCGGATATCGGTTTGATTGCCACCAATACTATGCACAAGGTCTTTTACCAAGTGCAGCAAGGCACCCGCCTTCCGCTTTTGCATATTCTCGACGCGACGATCGCCGAGATTAAAAAGGCGGGCTTATCCAAGGTGGGCGTGCTCGGCACCCAATTCACCATGGGTGAGCACTTCTATCGCGACTACCTGGCCCGGCACGGTATCAGCGCGCTTGTTCCCTGTATTGAAGAACAAGAACTCGTTCACAGTATTATCGTGAACGAGTTGGTAAGAGGAACGTTCCTTACCGCATCCAAAGCCAAATATCTCAGCGTGATTCAACAGCTCATTGGCAGTGGCGCAGAAGGCATTGTTCTGGGCTGCACGGAAATTCCCTTATTGGTCGATCAGCAAAGCTGCGACATTCCTCTCTTCGACACCGCCGTGTTGCACGCCGAAGCCGCGCTTCAGGCCGCTATCGCCGATCGGGTGATGGGCTGAGCTGGCGGGAGGCGTTTTCGTCATGTCTGCCTTGAGGCCCGTGCTTTGGGTGGACGGACCGTACCTGGCGGTCATATGTTTTCTTTTTGTGACGGATGGTGACGAAATATATTTAAACAATTAATATATTTGTTTTGGATCTGTTTGGCTTCCCCATGTTCAAAACCTGTCTTTCCATCGCCCTGCTGGCATTGCTGACTGCCTGTGCCAACGACCCCTTTAAGCGTTCCTCCCAATTTGAAAAGCCGGATGATGGTGCCGTGGTCGTGCGTACCGCCTACGTATTTGATGACGTTTATGGCAAGCATGGATCCATGGTGGTGCGCAATATGAATGAAAACGCGTTGGGATACTATCAGATTGATTTTTCCAACGAGGCAAGCTCGAATTCACTGGTCTTTGTGGGGACATTGCCCGCCGGGCACTATCGCATCGATCATTTTGCGAATGCCATGGAGAGCAAAATTCTGAACGAGCAGTTTGGCGAGTTCGATATTAAGCCGCGGCAGATGACCGATCTGGGGTTACTGTCGTTTTCGTTGGAAAGAGGGATGGATAACGAGCTGCATCGTTACATTCAGCACTCCCATACCGGCAACAACCGTGAAATCGCGTCAAGCACGGTACCGGAAATGGTGACGCAATTACACGGGCAAACCTTGTCCTGGGACCCGCTGCATCCCCCCCTTGGCCGCGATGAAGATCCGCACATGCTTCTTGCCGGCGTTTACTCGCCTGCTTTTGCCAGCGATGGCAGTTTCATTTATGGCACTCGGTTTGGCAATGTGTCCCATGTGACCACCAATGGCGAACGAGTGCAGGCTTACTTGGGCGAGCACGTTTCTTTAGATAACACGCTGATCACAGCCAAGGGACACTGGCTGGCTGGCGGCGAATTTTCCACGCTGATGCAGTCGGACGACAATGGACTGTCGTGGCATTCGCAACGCGGCAATCTGCCTTTTGGCCAAATCTTCGGTTTGTTCCAATGGCACGACAGAATCATTGTTACCCTGCGGCAAAATCTAGATGTGATGGTGTTTTCTGCGGGAGAAGGTAGCGACCATTGGCAGCAGCTAGCACGCTATACGCTGCACTATTCGCTGCTGGGTCCCAAAGGCGTTGGGCCCGCGAGTGGGATGTTCGGTGATCAATTGTTGGTGGCGCTGCCGGCAGACGACTTGGCCGTGTTGGACCTGAAAACGGGTGCGACCGCGATGCGCAAGTACCCAGGAGATATATTCGTCGCTGCTTTCGGTGGTGACGGGGTCGCACGTTGCAAATGCGTTGCCACGATCGCTATGCAAACCTTTGAAAGCCGCGATCTGGGGCAGACCTGGCAAAGTCCGGACGGAACTCATTTTCTTGCCTTGCCGATCATGCGTGATGCCCTGCATGGACTGACTTTCCGAGGAGGGCCTTTTTTTGCCAAGTTCTCGGTGTTCCGCACCGAGGACGGTGGTAAAACGTGGTTGGAAGGGCAGGCTTTCGATGATCCGCTTGCGCAGATGTTCTACGCGCCGACCGGCACGACGGTCTACGCGGTCAGTAATCAAGGCGCCTTCTGGAAATCGATCGACGATGGTAAGGTCTGGTTTCCTGTGGGAGTGCATTGACGTTTGATGTCACTATGAGCACCCGACGGCGGGTGCTTTTTTCTCTATGCCCTCGCGGTGCCGATGGTGTTTATCGGCACCCGCACCGCACTGCCGATCGCCATGGCAGAGGGGCGCTAGGTCTATTCCGCGGCAAAAGCCTGCAAGCTCGCCAGTGGCACATGCAGGGCTTCGTCGCGGGCAAAGACGTCGAGCAGATAGTCGATGGTGGCTTTGACGCGAGGGGCCACCAGCGCGCGGTGCGGGTATTGGATGACCATCTCGTAGCCTCCCGGATCGTGCATCCCCAGCAACACCGTTTTCAAGCGGCCGGCCTTCAAATGCGCCCAGGCGTGATGTACGCCCACCTGCGCCACCCCCATGCCCATGCACGCCGCCTGCGTCAGCGTCTCCGGCGCGGACAGGGAAACGCTCGCGGTGGATAGATCCAGCGTGGAGATCGCGCCGTCGTCCCATCGGAAATGCCACGGCGCCGCTTTGCCGCCGAGAAAACGCCGCACGATCAACCGGTGCGTCTGCAGGTCTTGCGGCGCGCGCGGCACCCCATGCCGCGCCAGATAGTCGGGCGAAGCGACCAGCACCATGCTCAAATGGCATACCGGGCGGGCCACCAACGCGGAGTCGGCAATCTGTCCGCCGCGAAGCGCCAAGTCGTAACCGTCTCCCACCAGGTCGATCAGCCGGTCGTCAAAATCGATTTCGACCGAGAGCGCCGGGTAGCGCGCCATGAGCCTGGGTAGAGCCGGCATTAAGTGATCACGGCCGAACCCCGCGCTGGTGGAGATGCGCACTTGACCGCTGATCTCGACGCGCTTGGCCGCCACCGCGTCGACAGCGGCGTCGAGCGCATCCAGCGCGATGCGGGCTTGTTTGAGAAACGCTTGGCCCTCTTCGGTCAGTTTTAGCTGGCGGGTGGTACGGTTGATCAGGCGCACTCCCAGCGCTTTTTCCAGGCCGGCCACATTCTTGCTTACCGCGGCGGTGCTGATCCCCAGACCGCGCGCGGCGCCGGCAAAGCTGCCGGCCTCGGTCGTCTGTACAAAAGAGAGAATGGCCCGCGTGCGTTGCGATAAGTCCATGGCGCTCACAAATCAACTTAAAGTTAATAATTAATCAACCATATACCTACTTATAGTTGATTGTGTCAATGGCGATAATCCTGGCTCAGTCACCCCTCTAAGGAGAGCGCCATGAGCCAACCTGCCTATTTTGTCTTTCAAGCCACCATCAACGATGTCGAAGGGATGAAACCCTATCAGCAACGGGTGCACGGTACCCTGCAGGCTTATCGCGGCACCGTCGTTGTGGCCGGCGGAGCGGTGGAGTCCCGTGAAGGCGCCGCGCCGCAAGGCAAGATTTTCATCGTGCGCTTTGACAGCATGGCGGACGCCCGCGCCTGGTACGACTCGCCCGATTATCAAGCAATCATCGGTTATCGCCTGGCGGCGGCGGAATGCATCGCCTTCCTGCTCGAAGGCGTCGCGCTGTGAACCCGCAGCTGATACATCCCACGATTCAGAAAGAATTCAACATGCAGACCCTGGTTATCGTTTCTCATCCGTACCCGGAACAATCGGTCGCGATCAAGTCGCTGCAGCAGATCGCCGAACAGACCGCCGACGTGACCGTGCGCCACCTGGAGACGCTGTATCAAAACGATCTGGCTCGCTTCGATATCGCCGCGGAACAAAAGGCGCACGAAGCCGCTGACCGCATCGTCTATCTGTTTCCGATCCACTGGTTCAATCTCACCCCGATGCTTAAGGCCTACTTGAATCAGGTGTGGTCTTACGGCTGGAGTTTCGGTCCGAATGGTACGGCGCTGAAGGACAAGGAGATGCAGGTGGTGGTCACGGCCGGCGCCAATGCGTTGACCTACAGTGAACAAGGGTTGATCCGCAGCTCGATGGACGAGGTGCTGACGCCGATGAAGGCCAGCGCCTACTACGTCGGCATGAAATACAACCAGCCGCTGGCGTTCTATGGCGCGGTGGGCGCGAGCCCGGAAACGCTGGCCACCTTCCAGGCGGCGTTTGCCGAGCGCTTGCAGACGCCGTTGGGGTCGGTTTTGCTGAAGTGATTGGCGGCGCGGCCGGTCAGGAATAAGAACGGAACAATCGGCATGCGGCTCTAACTTCCGGTGAACAGCCAGAACAGGAGCGCATGATGATGCCACTGATCACTCTGACCGTTGCGCTGGCGGCGCTGGTTTTGACCATCCTGATGGCGGTCAAAGAAGCAAAGCGCCGCCGCTATTGGGCAACTTGCGCGGGGTTCATGGTCGCGGGGCTGGCTTGCTGGCTGGCCTTTGCCGCCATCGGATCGGAAATCGATGAACAGGGGATTCTGCGCGAGCCGTTTGTGTTGCTGCCTACCGGCGGGTTGTTGATTGGCCTCGGTATGATCGGCGGGCTGATTCGCGCGCTGGTGTCGATGTGCAGCCGTGCCTCGTAGCGAATGGACGGAGTGTTCTCGTGGCAAAGAACTCTAAGGACCCTCTGAACACATTTCGCGGTTGGGTAGCCTGCGTTCGCGAAGTAACGCACGGCTTTAGGACTCGCTTGAGACGTGCATTGCCTGCGGCGAATGCACGCTACAAGACTTGTGCGGATGCCTTCCGCACCGACCCCGACGTTTGCCGTGGTCGTCGCTGCGCGTCGATTCGGAGCGTTCTTGGATGTATTTGCCAGACACCGTGCGTACCCGGCGGGTGGCGGGATGCATGATCTTAACCGCCGCGTAAGGCGTTAACCTGGAGGCCGGGGGCTTTGCCCCCGGGGCCTGGGCGCTTATGTGTTGAGCGAGTTTTCCGCGATTTCCAGATAGAGCGCGCGATACGCCGCAACCAGATCGTCGAGGCGAAACGAGCGGTTCAAGCCGCTCGGGTTGGGCAGCAGCCATACGCGCGCGCCGCCGAACAGGGCGTTCTGATGACCCCACGCCAGCTGCCGCTGTCCCGACAGCGTGGCATACGCGCTCTTCCCTAAGAAGGCGAGATAGCGCGGGCGATAGTGCTCGATTTTCTGTCGCAACGTCGTTGCCGCCGCAAGAAATTCCTGTTGGTGGAGTTGGTCGGCGCGAGCCGTCGGCCGGGCTACCGCCGTGGTGAGCCCGCAACGGTAGGCGAGTAGGTCGTTGTCGTTTTCCGGCTGTAGACGTCGAGGGGTAAAGCCCGCGCGATGCAGCACCGGCCAGAAGCGGTTGCCCTGGCCGGCAAAGTGGTGGCCACTGGCCGCGGCTTTCAAGCCGGGGTTGATGCCGCAGAACACGACGGCCAAATCCGGTGCGATCACGTCAGCCAACGGTGGCATCGATTCCTCTCTCATACTGCTAACCGGCCAGCAGCTTGCCCGTGGCGAGATGACGCAGCGTCCTGACCAAGAGCACGGCAATCGCCAGGCTGAGCAAGGCAAGCAGGATGGCGGCGATCGCCTTCATCGGCCAAGCTTGAACGAACATCGAATACTTCAGCGCGGCAATGGCCAGCACCGCCATCGGAAAGCTGATCGACCACCAACTGGTGGTGAACGGTATGCCGCCGCGAAACACCTTTGGTGCTAGCGTCAGAAAGATGAACAGGCCGAAGTAGAACAGCATGGCGGAGAAGGTGTCGATACGGTGCAATAGGCTGCCATAGGCGAGAAAGCCCACTTCAAACGGCGCCATCAGGATCAGCAGCGACGGCACCATGCCGCTAGGCAACGGCGCATGGTGAATGATGCGCGCCATGATCATGGTAAAGAATAACAGCGCAATGACCGTCCCAATCGCCAACGCGAATAGATTGACCTCATGTGCCCACGCCATGGGCATGTCGCCGCCGGTCACGGCGATATCCAAGGTAGCCACCCCGGGAATGAACCAGGCCGGAGCGACGTGGGTAACGTCGATTTGGCCTCGCAGCAAACGGCTCGAAATCGCGAAGCACAGTGTCAACGTCGCCAAGCTGGCGATGGTCCAGATGATCTCGGCCAGCGGCGCGCTGACCGGGGCCGCCACCGCGGACAACAGCAGCATGCCGATAAAAATCGTGCCAAAGAAATTGCCAACGATGGGGTGCTGGTATTCGCCCATGACGGCATCGGGATGTTTGACCCACTTCATCAGATAGCCCGCGCTCAGTGCGAAGAAAGCGGCGAAGGCCAGCAGGACAGCCCCGTTGGCGACTATCGGACTCACCCCAAACTCGTGGCTGGCTTGGCGCCAGGCAATGGAAAGCCCGGCAAGGCCAATGACCGAGGCGAACAGGTTGACGGGCAGGTTCCTGATGGAAGCGGTTTTGCGCTCAGTGGGCGCCGGGGCGGTTGAGACGATCGACATCATGCATTCTCCAAAATCATTGGCCAAATTGTATTTATTCCCATCATTTAAGATAATTACCCTTAATTGATAATCATCATTCCAATTGGTGAGAATATGGTCGATCGATTCGAATCGATGTCGTTGCTGCTGGCTGTGGTGGAGGCGGGCAGTTTTTCCGCGGCGGCGCGCCTACGCAACATGCCGTTGGCTACGGTCAGCCGCAAGATCGGCGACCTGGAGGCGCACCTCAAAACGCGGTTGCTGCACCGTTCGACGCGCCAACTCTCGCTGACAGAGGCTGGTCAATCGTATGTCGTCGCCTGCAGGCGTATTTTGGAGGAACTTGGCGAGGCGGAGCGCGCCGCGGCGGGGGAGTATGCCGCGCCCAAGGGAGAGCTGGTTCTTACCGCGCCGATGGTGTTCGGCCGTCTGCACGTGTTGCCCGTGGTGGCGGATTTCCTTAAAACCTATCCGGACATCGACGTGCGCATGATATTGACCGACCGCGTGGTGTCGTTGCTGGAAGAGCATGTGGACATCGCCTTGCGGATCGGCGAGCTGCCAGACAGTAGTTTCATCGCCACGCGCGTGGGCGCCGTGCGCCGGGTGGTGTGCGCCAGTCCGGCCTATTTGGCCGCGCACGGCGTGCCGATGCATCCGCAAGACCTCTCCGCCGAGGCCTGTGTGACGTTCGAACAGATGACCTCGCGGCATGATTGGCGTTTCTTGTCGGGCAAGTCGGAAATCTCGGTGCCTGTGCGTTCGCGGCTGGCCGTCAGTACGGCGGAAGCGGCGGTCGACGCCGCGGTGGCCGGGGTGGGTTTCACGCGCGTGTTGTCTTACCAAATGGCGAATGCACTGCAGGCTGGCGATCTCGACATCGTGCTTGCGCCGTTTGAACCCGCGCCGTGGCCCGTCAGTTTGGTACACACCGGGCAGGGTATTTTGCCGCTGAAGTTGCGCGCTTTTCTCGATTTCGCCGCGCCGCGGCTGAAGAACCGGTTAACGGCCTGTGGTGACTGTATGAACGACCCGATTCTGATATGATGAATGCATTATTTGACGCTTGAAAGCACCGCCTCACGATGCAGACCAAAATCCGCATTGCCCGCCCAGTCAGCGCGCTGGCGAAATCCGCGGCCATGTACACGACGGCGCTCGGCTTCATCGAGCTGGGCCGGTTCGAGGACCATGCGGGCTTCGACGGCATCATGCTGGGCCGTCCTGGCGAGAACTATCACTTTGAGTTCACCTATTGTCGCAGCCATCCGGTAAAACCCGCGCCGACGCCTGAGGATCTGCTGGTTTTCTACGTCCCTGACGAAATGGCGTGGCAGCAGCAATGTGCGGCATTACTGCAGGCGGGATTCGTGGAAACCTCGCCGTTCAATCCGTATTGGCAAGTGAAAGGGCGGACCTTCGCAGACCACGACGGTTATCGCGTGGTGATACAGAGGGCGCAATGGGGGTAGCGGCTGGATAAACGCATGCAAACGATTAATCGAAAGGGTTTGGATGAATATCGCGATTCTGACGTTTCAAGGATTTAACGAGCTGGATTCGCTCATCGCCTTGAGTCTTCTCAACCGCATCAAAAAGCCCGATTGGCGCGTGTCGACTTGCTGTCCGGAGCTAAGGACCCTCTGAACAAGTTATCTGCCACTGCGTTTGGTCAACAACAGACCGGATGCAAGGCGCGCGACGCTGGTCGCAGTCATTCTGCGATGCCAAGGAGCGCAACGCCGTCAGGCGGCCTGTTGTTGGCCAAACCCTTGGGGGCGGCGCCTGGCGGTCGGTCTGCTTTGTTGCGCGGCTTGTGGATGGAATGACCATCCACTACGCCCCACGCCGCGCATCCCATCCCGCCAGGGGCCGCCGCAGCGGTAAATAACTTGTTCAGAGGGTCCCTAAGGGTGACTTCGATGAACGGTGTGACCGTGGAGGCGCAGTCGCTGCTCACCGAGGCGTGCCATGCCGATGCGGTCATTGTCGGCAGCGGCATACAGACGCGCGACGTTGCCGCCAACCCCGTATTAATGCGGCAACTGCAACTGGACCCCAGCCGCCAACTGCTCGGCGCGCAGTGCTCCGGCACCTTGATCCTGGCCAAGTTGGGTTTGCTGTCGGCGATGCCCGCCTGTACCGACTTGACCACCAAGCCCTGGGTGCAGGAGGCCGGCGTCGAGGTGCTCAACCAGCCGTTCTACGCCCGCGACAATCTGGCGACGGCTGGTGGCTGTCTGTCCTCGGTCTATCTGGCCGCGTGGGTGATGGCGAAGCGGGAGGGTGTCGACGCGGCGGCGAGCGCGCTGCATTACGTCGCCCCGGTCGGGGAAAAAGATGCGTATGTCGAGCAGGCGCTGAAAAATATCACGCCTTATCTATAAACTCCGACGTGGCTAAGCGAGGGGGCGGCGATGGTGGACGGAAGATTTAACATTATCCCTGCTGTGAATACATACATTGATCAAATCAAGGCACTGCACGTTGCGGGATTGATGGAATCCGGCAGCTTCTCTTTAGAGCCTGGCCTCGATGCGGATCTAGATGACGTCGAGGCAAATTATTTTGCGAAGGGCGGCGTTTATTTATTGGCCGTTGATCCCGCCGGCAAAGTGGTGGGGATGGGGGCGCTGAGATATATCGATGGCAGGCAATTCGAAATCAAGCGAATGCGGGTGGCCGCCGAGTATCGACGTTGTGGGATTGCCGCGGAATTATTACGTCGTCTTTTGTCTGTTGCATGTGAACGCGGCGGGGAGGCGGTGGTGTTGGACACGTCCGTTAAACAATACGCGGCGCAAAAGCTCTACGAATCGTTTGGATTTGTGCCGATGGCGGTTGCTTCAATCGGTGGGGTCAAGAGTTTGATCTACAAGAAAGGCTTGCTTGATTCGCCCGATGAACGTGCTACCCCTGACATCCTTCCTGCGCGCGAGGGCCTCTAACAAACATGTGCCGCACGCGACAACATAGGCGTGGATGCCCGTTGGACTTGGTCTGGTTTTGCGATAGGAAAGGCCTGATCTGTGGCGCGATGTAGACGAAGCGATAGAGGCGCAACAACGCCAGGTGAATAAAAAATTTGCCAAAACCGAGGTATGCGCGCATGATAGGCGCGCGATCATCAAGCAATGTTCAGTTTTGTCTGGCGTCACCCGGTCTTCCTGGTTGTTTCACCCTTCATTACCTCGCTGTCTTGAGCTTCGCAGAGTCGGTGTCTAACTAAAGACTGCTCTGGGATATTCCCACCTTTATTTTTCTTTGGAGATTCAAGATATGGCAACTGGTACCGTTAAGTGGTTTAACGACGCCAAGGGTTTTGGTTTCATCACCCCGGATGACGGCGGCAACGATCTGTTCGCTCACTTCTCCGCCATTCAAGGCAACGGCTTCAAGTCGCTGCAAGAAAATCAACGCGTGACCTTCGATGTGACCAAGGGCCCGAAGGGCGACCAAGCGTCCAACATCCGCGTAGAGTAAGCAGTGCGACAGGCCGTTTTGACGCGGTCTGTTCATCCCTAGCCCGGCCGATGGTCCGGGCTTTTTATTTGGTTTCATGGAGAGTGAACTTGGCCAAGGAAGAACACCTCGAAATGCAGGGCACGGTTGACGAAGTCCTGCCCGACGCCCGTTTTCGCGTGACGCTTGAAAATGGGCATCAACTCGTTGCCTACACGGCAGGGAAAATGCGCCAGCATCACATCCGTATTCTTGCCGGTGATAAGGTAACGCTGGAATTGTCGCCCTATGACATCACGAAAGGGCGCATCACTTTCCGCTTCATTGAAGGGCGAGGCCCGAACCGGGCGTCCACGTCTCGTCGATAAATCATCGCGTCCCGTCGTTCTCTCGTGAGGGAGCTATGGCAAAAATCTGTGTCTATGGCGCGGGGCTGGTTGGTTGCTATCTTGGCGGCCGGCTGCTTGCCAGCGGCTGCGACGTTGGTTTTGTCGGCCGCGCGCGAATGGCGGACCGTCTTCGCGCGCATGGCCTGACGCTTTCGCATTACGATGGCCGGCGCTGGCAGGTGGCGCCTGCGCGCGTCGAAGTGTCGACCGCGGCCGATCTGGCCGCGGCGGCGGATCTGGTGCTGGTCACCGTCAAGTCCGCCGCGACCGAGACGGTAGCGGCCGAGCTGGCGGCAGTGTTGCGTCCCGGAACGATCGTCGTCAGCTTTCAAAATGGCCTGGGCAACGCCGACGCGCTGCGTGCCGCCTTGCCTGGCAATATCGTGCTGGCGGGGATGGTGCCATTCAATGTCATCGAACGCGGCCCGGGCGCATTTCATCAAGGCTCTGCGGGGATATTGGCGGTCCAACAGGCGCCGGCGATGCGACCATTTGTCGACATGTTCATGAAAGCCGCGCTGCCGCTGCGGCAATACGCCGATATGTTGCCAGTGCAGTGGGCCAAGCTGCTGCTTAACCTCAACAACGCCATCAATGCGCTGGCGGATCTTCCCCTGAAACAAGAACTGTCGCAACGCGCCTACCGTCGCTGCTTGGGGCTGGCGCAGCAAGAGGCGCTGGCGCTGCTCAAGCAAGCCGGCATCCGTCCCGCCAGAATGACGCCGCTGCCCGCCGCTTGGATTCCGTCCGTTCTCGGCTTGCCCGACGCGGTGTTCGCGTGGCTGGGCCGCGCCATGCTGCAGATCGACCCGTTGGCGCGTTCGTCGATGTCCGATGACCTTGCCGCGGGGCGCGCCACCGAGATCGATTGGATCAACGGCGAGGTCGTGCGCCTCGCGCTCAGCCTGGGACAGGCCGCGCCGGTCAATGCGCTGCTATGCCAATGGGTGCACGAGGCGGAGCGGGCCGATAGCCGCCCATCCTGGCCGGGCGAAGCGCTGTTGGCCTCGCTGAGAGGGGGGTGGGCGCGGCAGCGCGGATAGCGCCCTCTCGGCGTTACAGCGTGCGTTCTCTCAGAGTATTTTCTTGACCATTGACGACCAGAATCCCGCCTCTTTGGGCGCCGCTTCCACCTTTGTCTTCCCCGCCTCGATCGTGCCGTTCAGATGTGAGACTTTCAGCACGGCGCTATCGTGCGCAACGTGGGTGATGACCCCTTCGCCAAGCACGGTTTGATCGCCCATCAGTAGTTTGCCTGTGCTTGGGTCCGGAATCGGCGCACCGTCCTCAAAAATCAGCATGTGGCTGCCGGATTTCAGCTCGCTCGCAGAGCCGATGTCGATCATGTATTCCGAATTGCCGCTCGCTTGGACAATATGGCCTTGCAGTGGATAAATAGTCTGGAGTTCTTTCGTCAGGTCATCCTGAAGATCGGAAAACGAGTCATCCAAGCAGTCGTCTTTCTTGACGGAAAAGTTGCGCGCGTTGAAAAACAGGTTCTTGATCACCGCACCGGTCTGCACATCGATGAGCCTGACTTCCAGCATGAGGACGGTGGCGTAGGTTGTGGCATGCGTATTGTTGGCAGAACGGTCCTCATCCAATTGCAGTGTGGTTTCCGATCCTCTCACGCGCCCAACGGCCACGATTTGCGCGCCTGCTTGTTTGCCCAGATCGGCGAGGGCGCGCGGGTCGGCATTGAGCAACCCCGCAGGCAGCTGCTTAAGCCTATCCAGTGTGTTGGCGAGGTTGCCGGTTGCCGCAAGACTGAAGCGATGCACATCGGCAAACGCCTGGGTGTACGTATCGCTGGCCGAGGCGGTTGGCAGATTGGGTGAGGATTCAATGATCGGGAGTAACGTGAGCGTTGGGGCGGCAAGTGCGCCGAGGCAGAATAGCCAAAGCGCTGCAGGCAACAAAATGCGTTTCATGATTCATGTCCTTGACGTGTTTATTGGAGGCTAAGACTCGCCGTCGTTATATTTTTCACGCCTGCTTTTCTCGGGTGGGTGCGATTCTACTTTTGTCTTTCCGAGCTCGATAGGCCCATTTAGTTGTGAGACTTTCAGCACGGCTATATCACCAGATAATTGGGTAATAACCCCCTCTCCGAGTACTGACCGAGCGGCGCCGTTTTTACCCTCGTTGAACACGGTCATTTTGTCGTCGATTTCAATTCCCTCGCCGGCGCCAATATCGAGTATATATTCGGTATCGGATTTGGCTTTGACGATATGTGCAACCGTGGGATAGTGAGTCTTCAGCTCGCGTTTCAGTTTGTCCTGTAGAAGCTCCAGCGAACATTCGACGGCATCGTTTGTAAATCCATTTTCACAGTTGCTTTTGATATCGAATGACTGAGCTATCCGACCGGTTTTAACATTTGCCAATTTCACGTTGAGGGTCAATTGGGCGTGATAGGCGAATCCCGTGGTTCGGTAGTACATGATTTCGTTCGAGCCAGGGAAAGTAACCTCGTTGAACTTTGATACTTTGGTTGTATAGATGTACTGATCCAGACTCATCAACGCCACCATGCTGGCGCCGGCCTGTCTGCCAATGCTAGTCACGGTGGCGGGGTTGGCATCAAGTAACTTCGCCGGTGGCGTTCTGAGCTGGTCGAGGGGGCTCGGTGCTTGTGCTGGCTGGACAAGGGAGAATTGATGGGTACCGGTAAAAGCCTGGGCGAGCATATCCTCGACCAGGGGCCGGGGGATATTGGCGGATGAATCGATTACTGGAAGCAATGCAAGCGGTTGGCTTGCCCAGGCGCTATGGGTAAATAGCCATAGCAAGCTGAAGAACAATGGGCGTTTCATTGATGATTGTTTCCTTCATTTTCCGTTTTTATTGCTTTTTAAAAATAAGGCTACGTCGGTAATTTATTTTACATAGATGGCCTTGGCTGCACAATTTCAGCGTGATGTTGAATAAATGGAATGTGGACAAATGCATAAATAAGAACATACGGACGGCGTTGGTTGCCATTTAGGTGACAACGTTAGTGCTCTTGCGTATCGCCTGTGCCGTGACGGTGATCGTGAACAGCATGGCGGATTTGTAAAATAACAATGCAGTTATTAACTACGGGTTTTCTCCTCTTTAAAACCACCCGCCGCGTGCAGACAAACCCTAGGCGAGGCGCTTGCTCATAAACACCCTGCTGGTGCCGGCCGGCTGGCAGGGGATCTCACCGAATCGTTGCCAGCCGTTGCGCTGATAAAACTCCGGGGCCTGAAAGCTGATGGTGTAAAGCACCGCCGCATTGCAGCCGCGCCGACGCCCTTCGTCTTCCGCCATCTTGAGCATGCGGCTCCCCATCCCTTGTCCACGCAGCTGTTCGGGCAAATAGAAAATATCGACGAACAGCAAACCTAGCGAGGTGCGCCCGGTCAGCCCGCCCAACACGGCGTGCGTTTCGGGATCGCGCACGAGAATGGCGAGCGGCGTGCGGTCGGCAACGCCGGAAACCTGGATGTTGAATTGGTCGAGCGCATCGGAGATCTGCGCCAGCTCGCTGTCCGCCGGCTGATCGGTTAATTCGAGGATGGCTTGCATGGTGAGTATATGGTTTCAAAAAACAATGATGATAGCATTGTGTGCGCGTACAATGCCCGCTCGACGACTTTAACGATCAAAGCGAAGACATTTCATGATCAAAAAAAATCTGGCGGTGCTGGCCGCCGTTTTTGTTGCCACGTTCATGCTGGCGCGTGTTGCTCAGGCCGATACGGTCATCAATACGGCGGCCGATCTGCACAATAATAAGCCGGCGCTCGACTATGTCTTTTCCCCGCCGCTGGCGGAGGAGATGTTTCGGTTTGGGGTGGAGCAAGACAAGAAATTCGGCCTGAAACCGGACTGTAAATCGCAATATCAAGTGAAGCCATTCAGCATCGTGGTGTTAAAGCCGATAAGCTTTGAGGCCGGCAAAGCGAACCCCACCAAGGGTTTGTGGATGGCGCGCTACCAGCTTGAGCGTTGCGGCGAGGCCAAGTTCTATAACGCGTTCTTCCTGGCCAACGCCAACGGCGATGCGCCTGCGGCGAAAGCCTACATCCCCGGTTCGACCAATGCGGGCCCGGTTTTGGTCGCGGATGCGATGAAGTCCGCGCTGATGACGGCCGTCGTGAGCACCGGGCAGAAGGATTGCAGGCAAATCGACGTTTTCGATATGCGCGTCACGACCCCGGCGCACGACGTCGTCGAAGGCGATAAAACGTTCAAGGGCGTTTGGAACGAAATCTGGACGTTCAGACTGTGCGGGAAAATGCAGGACGTGGCGATGACCTTCATTCCGGATGCCACCGGCGGCGGCACCAGCTTTGCCGCGGGGCCGGTGCACCCGGATAAACCCTAACCCGGCTGCGGGTCATCCGCCAACAGCCCATAGTGCCAATCGTCATGCCAGGCGCCGCCCATCCAATAGTGCTGGCGCTGGATGCCCTCCAAGCGGAAGCCCAGCCGTTCCAACAAACGGCTGGACACCTGGTTGCCGCCGGTGACCACCGCTTCCGCCTTGTGTACCCCGCAGGTTTCGAACAAAAAGCGCAGCACGGCCCTGCCGGCCTCTTGCGCGTAGCCGTGGCCCTGCATGGCCGGGTGCAGCCGGTAGCCGATCTCGGCCGGGCCTTGCGGCGGGTTTTGTAAACGAGCGCCAAAAAAACCGACCAAGGCGCCGGTTTCTCTCTCGGCGATCAGCCATTGCAGCGTCTGTTCCGCCTGCTGATGCCACGGCGGCAGGCTCTTGGCAAACAATTCGGCGATTTTTTGCTCGCTACGCCCCTGTTCGATGAAGTGCATGACTTGCGGAATCTGGTTGAGGCTCAGATAAAACGGGTAGTCATGTTGCTGCACCTGGCGCAACGAAAGCCGCTCGGTCTGCAGTGCGGTTTGCAATCTCATTCTCCTCGCCCGAAGGCTGCGTCAATGCGGCACTTTCAAATTTCCCTCGCGCTTGAAGGGGATACGTCCCCAGCCCTCGACGCCGTCGAGGTAGCCGCTGATCTGGTAGTCCAGCGTGCCGTCGCCTTGCTCCAGCGCGTTTTGCGCCAGCTGGATCAGGTCGAGCAGCGAGGCGTGCACGGTCAGCGGTACCGTGCCTTCGCCCATCGCCGGGATCGAGATCGCTTGGTTGCTCAGCCCCGTGGCCAACGTTTTGCCGTGGCTCTTCAGCTCGAACGCCAGACCGCGGGCGGATAGTTCGCGGTCGTTCGGGTTCTGTACCCGCAGCGTCACGGTGAAATCCTGTTGCAGCAGCGTGCTGTGGCCGGCCTGGATATCGGCCACCTGCACCTCGGGTTTCTTCAAGTTCAGGCTGCCACAGGCGGCCAGCAGGCTCAAAGTCGCCAGTAGGGCGAGGCGGCGCAGGGTGTTTTTCATGGCAATTTCCCTAAAATTTCCTGCGTGACCTGAATCCAGGCGCGCGCAGCGTGCGATAAGTAAACGTCTTTCTGCCAGATCAGCCCCAGGCTCCACACGATCTGCTCCTCGTCGAGCAGGATCACGTCGAAGGCGTGGGCGTCGAGCCGTTCCGCCACCGAGTGCGGCAGCAGCGCGATGCCCAGGTTGGCGTTGACCATGGCGACAATGAAGTCCCAGTGAGCGCTTCGGCCGGCGATGCGCATCGGCACGCCGAGCCGGGCGAAGCCGGCGCGGATGCGCCGGCTCAACGTGAAGTCCTCCGGGAAGAACACGATCGGCCAATCGGCCACATCGGCCAGGTGCACCGAGGCCTTACCGTGCCAGGGCGAGCCGGCCGGCGCCACCACGCACAGCGGGTCGCGGGCGAAACCGAATTGCTCGAAGACTTGCGTGTCCACCGGCAGCACCGCGGCGCCGATTTCCAATTGGCCACTCTTGACACTGTTTTCGATCGCGACCGCGCCGTCTTCCACTACTTTGAGTTCGATATTCGGATAGCGTTCTCGGAATGTGCTGACAACCGGGGCCAAGAAGGCGCCGCCCGACATCGGCGGCAGGCCCACCATCAGCTCGCCCCGTTCCAACGACACCAGATCGGCGAGTTCGGTTTTCATGCGCGTCATCGCCGAGAGTACATCCTGGCCGCGTTCAAAGGCGACCCGGCCGGCGTCGGTCAGACGAAAACTGCGGCCTTCGCGGATAAAGAGCGGCACGCCCAGCTCGTCCTCGAGCTGTTTCATCATCTTGCTGATCGTGGGTTGGGTGACGAACAAGCGTTCGGCGGCACGGGTAAAGCTTTGTTGGCGAACGACTTCGGTGAAGTAGCGTAGGGCGCGGATGTCCATTTATCACATTCTAAATTGGAATCGATTTTATAATTTTAATTCATTTTTAGAATATTAGCAGCGACCCTATACTAACGACTCTCCCTGTGTTGTGTTGTGAGTCAGTTCCTGCCAGCGGTACCCGCCGGGGTATTAGGGATGTTCCTGGTACTCGGGGTGCTCTGGCTGGGATGGCTTCCAGGCGAAGGGTTTCCGGACGTGATTATAACCGCCGGTCTGAAGATTTTGTTGGCGATTGTGGTGATACCACGGTCGTGATGTATTTGTAGCAACCAGTTCCCTGTGTGCTGTGTGGGCACCATTGCGGAAGACGTTTTCTCCGTATGTCCCATAACGAGCGTTGATTAGGGCCGGCCTTCAAGCCGGCCCATTTTTTTTGCGCGCCCGGCAGGGCGCACTCACGAGGATGGCGGGGAGACCCCGCCTCCTACTCGATGTTCTTCACGGATTACCGGGGAAGGCGGCTTTGATCTTCAGGAAAAAATAGTCGCTGCTCCTGAGTATCGCCAAGCGGCTGCGGCCGCTGGCCATGATCCAGGTCTCGATTGCCATTGACACGGTGAGTGCGGTCTTCCGCGGCATATCCTAATTGGCGCGCACGAATCAACCGGGCCGGCGTTTTGCGTCGGCTTTCTTGTTTAAGAATTATCCTTTTGTAAATATAAATGATTGTGCTACGATAATTTATGTATTTATCTCTTTAATCGGAGCTTACATGACCTCGCAACAAATCTCGAAGCTAAGCGCCGCGTTGGCCGCGATATCAACTGCTTTGGTAGCCGCGACCTTGTTGTTGAACGTGTTGTGCTGGTTTAATCCCGACATCGCGCAACAATACGGTCTGCGCTTCGGCATGCCGGAAGGCGCTGCAGCCCGTTGGCACGTCGACTTGGCTTCCCTTGCCGGTTGGCAGTTGTTCGGTGCCGCCGCGATTAGCAGCATTCCACTCACCGCGCTTGCCGCCGCATTCTGGTGCTCGCGCGGGTTGTTCCACGCATTTAGCAGGCGCGCGTATTTCTCCGAGCATACGGCCGAGCTGATGAGCCGCATCGCACGTTACATCGCTCTGTGGGTGGGGCTGTCGCTGGTGTCCGAACCGGCGCTCAGTATGTGGTTGACCGCGACCGCCCCCGCTGGCGGACATGTGGTGTCGCTGTCGTTGGGGTCGCCGGATCTGGTTGCGCTGTATTTGGCCGGTTGCCTCGCGGTGATTGCGCACGTGCTGCGCGCGGGTGTCGCGGTCGAGCAGGAAAACCAGCAATTCATTTGAAAGGGCGCCGTATGGCGATTGTCATTCGATTGGACGTCATGCTTGCCCGCCGCAAGATCAAATCCAAGGATCTTGCCGCCATGATCGATATTACCGAGCAGAACCTGTCGCTGCTGAAACAGGGTAAGGTCAAAGGGTTGCGTCTGAGCACGCTCGACGCGATTTGCCGAGCGCTGGCGTGCCAGCCGGGGGACATTCTGGAGTATGCCTCGGAAGAG
>Ga0213872_10000389_pt1 | contig 36530 bp, 35 predicted proteins | sample VelepicomBERX_R2_FD_160071 | JGI IMG/M metagenome (GOLD analysis project Ga0213872, IMG submission 160071) | Rhizosphere microbial communities from Vellozia epidendroides in rupestrian grasslands, the National Park of Serra do Cipo, Brazil - RX_R2 | ecosystem: Host-associated > Plants > Roots >... | reverse complement strand
ATCATGATGAACGTCGGGCTCATCTTCTTCGCCGCCTGGGAGACGAATGACAAGAAGCTGCGCGACATTGCGGTGCGGCATTGCATGACCACTCGCCGTTTCCTGGTTCGCGGCGACGGATCCACCGCGCACGAAGGCATTTTCGATATGGAGACCGGCGAGTTCCTGCGGCAATCGACCCAACAGGGATTCCGGGCCGATTCCTGCTGGTCGCGCGGACTCACTTGGTCCATCTACGGGTTTACGGTCGCCTACGAGTACAGCCGCGATCCCCGCTTTCTGCTAACCGCCGAAGCGTGCGCGGATTACTACATCACTCACACGCCGGCGGATGGTGTGCCGCCTTGGGATTACAACGCGCCGCCTGAGAACCGGTCCCTGGTAGATACTTCCGCTGCGGCCATTGCTGCCGCGGGACTGCTGCGGCTCTGCCGCGATATTGCAGATCCGATGAAGGGCCACTTCTATTGGTCAACCGCAATCCATATCCTCCGGACGCTTTCGAGTAAGTATCTGGCAAGCGCTGATCCCGCGTGGGAAGGCGTCCTAAAAGGCGGCGTTTATCACCTCCATAAAGGGCTCGGTGTCGACGAATCCGCTATGTGGGGTGAATACTTTTTCGTAGAAGCTCTTGAAGAAGCCTTACGCGTAATTTAGTAATCTAATTGGTCCGGGAGGACCAATGAAAGGCTTCAAGCAGTTCCTGTTGCGCGGGAATGTAATCGACCTTGCAGTCGCGGTTGTCATGGGTGCGGCTTTTGGTGCGGTCGTCACCGCGCTTGTCAAGGATTTACTCACGCCCTTGATTGCAGCCATCGTGGGCAAGCCCGATTTCTCGAACATTCAGTTCACAATTCACAACAGTAAGTTCATGATTGGAGATTTTGTGAACGCGGCCATCTCCTTCCTGCTGATTGGGACGGCGGTGTATTTCTTCATAGTCTTGCCGATTAATACCCTCATGGCGCGCCTCAAGCGTGGGGAAGCGCCACCCGATCCTACAACAAAGCAATGCCCCGAGTGTCTCAGCACCATACCGATTGCTGCGAAACGCTGCGCTTTCTGCACCTCTGCGCTGGCTTAGTTAACAGCCTGATACTGAAATAACCTGTTCCCGGCTGCGATGGCACCGCCCGCGGAAGAGCGCCACCTGCTCTTCCTTATGGTTCACGACACTTACGTCGTAAATGCCGGTGCGTCCCTTCACAATGCGCTCTACGGCTTCCGAAGTCAAAACATCGTTCAGGTAAACCGGAGCCAGGAACTCGATCGAGCAGGACGCAGCCACGGTAACAAAATTACACGTGTTGCAGGCGAAGGCGAATGCGCTGTCTGCCAGGCTGAAAATGAGCCCGCCGTGGCAGATTGCATGGCCGTTGAGCATATCGGGCCGGATGCGCATTTCTACGCGCGCATATCCGGGCCGGACTTCCAGCACCTGCATGCCCAGCGCCCGGGATGCGGCATCGTTCTCGAACATTTTGCGCACCACAGCCTCGGCGACTTGCTGGGGTGTCACGCTATCTCCCGATGAACCGCGGTGCGCGCTTCTCGAGAAAGGCCGCTACTCCCTCACGAAAATCGTGCGATTCGCCCAGTTCGCGCATCAGATCGCGTTCCATGTTCAACTGCTCATCGAGCGAGTGATGCGCCGACGCGTAGATCGCCCGTTTGATGTGCGCAAGACCTTTTGTTGGTGCGCTCGAGAGCTGGCTGGCTATGGCGTCGACGGTTGAGGCGAATTGTTCATCGTCGACTGCCCGCCAGATCAATCCCCAAGCCTCGGCTTGTTCCGCCGGGACTTTCTCGCCCAGCAGAGCCATACCCATTGCGCGCGCAGTTCCTGCAAGACGCGGAAGGAAGTAGGTTCCGCCCGTATCAGGGATTAGACCCAGTTTCGAGAACGATTCGATGAACGCAGCGGATTTGGCGGCAATCACCAGATCGCATGCGAGGGCCAGGTTCGCTCCCGCTCCAGCGGCAACGCCATTGACTGCCGCGACAACCGGAATCGGGAGCGCCCGAAGGCGGCGCACGAGCGGAGCGTAGTAGTTCTCGATGGACGCGCCGAGATCTGGCTTCTGATTCGGGTCAAACACGCGATCTGAAAGATCCTGTCCCGCGCAGAAGCCGCGTCCCGCGCCGCTGATCACCAGCACGCGCACATCCTCATTGCGCTCCACTTCATCCAGGGCATGGCGGATGTCGAGGTGCATCTGCACGTTGAAGCTGTTCAGCTTTTCCGGGCGGTTCAGCGTCAGCCGGGCGGCGCCATTTTCGATAGCAAACAGGACGGTTTCAAAGGTCATCGCGGCCATCACACGTGAGCGCGGCTTTGCGCGATACGGAAGCGGCTGGCTACGAAAGCCGAATCCGTGAGGGATGCGTTTGCTGCGGGATTTGCTCCGCTTCCATGAAAGTCACTGAACGCCGCCGACTGATTCACGAATACCCCGCCGGTCAGATTCGACGAGAGCGAGACTCCCGCTTCCGCCGCGGCATCGCGAACCTGTTCCAGAACGCTCTCGTCGGTTGAGTACACCGACATCGTAAGCGCGCCATGTTGCAGCGCTCCGCGTTTCGCGACCGCAATGCTTTGCGCCGTGTTGTCCGTCGCGATAACAAACGCAATCGGTCCGAACAGCTCCTGCATGAACTTCTCTTCCTGGGCGACTGCCGTTTTCAACAAGAGCGGCGTGTACACGCGCGCGCCACTGAACTGCGGATGTTCCAGTTTCTTGCTGTCTAACACCACTTCACCAAGAGACCGTGCCTTCTCGATCCGCTCGAGTATGCCGGCATTCTGAATCGCACCGAGCACTTCCACCGCCCGCGCAGAATCGCCCAGCAGTTTGCCGATGCCTTCGCCAATGGCGCTCGCCACCTGGTCGAACGTGAGATGCCCTTCCGGCGTGTCGATGCCGGTTTTCGGAACGTAAATGTTCTGCGGCGCCGTGCACATCTGACCCGAATAGAGCGACAGGGAAAAGGCGATATTCCGGACCATCCCTTTGAAGTCGTTTGTAGAATCGATGATCACCTGATTCACACCGGCCTTCTCGGTGAAAACCTGTGCCTGACGAGCGTTGCGCTCCAGCCACTCACCATTTGCCGTGCTGCCCGTGAAATCGATTATTCTGACTTCGGGATTGGTCGCAAGTTTTTGCGCGATGTCATCGTTTCTGCCGTGGGCCGCCAGTACAACCACGTTGGGATCGAAGCCTGCTTCCGCAATCACTTCCCGGATCACCTCAACCGTAATGGCAAGCGGCAGAACTGCACCCGGATGCGGCTTCACAATAACGGCATTTCCGGTTGCGAGGCTCGCGAACAGCCCGGGATAGCTGTTCCACGTTGGGAATGTGCAGCATCCGATCACCAACCCGATCCCGCGCGGGATGATCTGGAAGCGCTTCTCCATCCGCAGCGGTTCGTTCTTACCTTGCGGTTTTTCCCAAAGCGCCGTTTTAGGCACCCGGCTCATCTCGTCCCACGCATAAGTCACCGCTTCGAGTCCGCGGTCTTGGGCATGCGGCCCGCCGGCCTGGAACGCCATCATGAATCCCTGGCCCGTGGTATGCATCACCGCGTAAGCGATCTCAAAGCTCTTTTTGTTCAGGCGCACCAGGCTTTCAAGCGCGACGCCAACCCAGGTCTCGGGTCCGGCCTTGCGCCAGGCCGCCAGGGCATTCTGCACAGCGGGCACCAGCGCGTCCAGGTTTTCCTGCGGATACGTTATACCGAGATCGATGCCGAACGGGGATTCTTCTTCTCCCACCTCTCCCACGGCCCCAGGCTGATCCAGCGGGAACGGCTTCTGCAGGCGTTCCTCAAATGCTCCCTTGCCATCGTCGTTTGCGGTTTCGCCATAGAGCTTTGGGCTAGGCATCTCGGGAAACGGGCTCCAGTACTTCCGAGTGTGTATCGCGTCAACCGCCTGTTTCAGCATCTCCTCGTGACGCTTGAAAAAGTTCTCGGGCATATTTTCTCCGAATGAAGTTCTAGTTGTCTTGATCGAAATCTACTGTCACTTGTTCAGTAACCGGGTAGCTCTGGCAAGTCAGAACGAAGCCGCGCGCGATTTCATAGTCCTCCAGCGCGTAGTTGGCGTCCATGTCCACCTCGCCGTCCACGACTTTGGCCCGGCAGGTTGCACAGACGCCGCTCTTGCATGAATGCCGAAGATCAATTCCCCGCCGCAGCGCAGCATTCAGAATCGTCTCGCTATCACGCGGCATTGTAAACAGATACTGCGCACCGTCGTAAACGATCGTGATTTGCGACTGTTGTTCAACGCCGTGCGCAGGACTCGTCGACTGTGATTGCCGCTCCGAGTTGCTCGCGGAAAACAGTTCGATCCTTATACGCGACGCAGGGATTGCCAGCTCCCGAAGCTTCGCCGAAACGTCTTCGGCCATTTGCTGCGGACCGCACAGGAAAACGGTATCGATCTCTTCAGACCTGCAAAATTGCTTCACCAGCAGCGCCGCTTTTTCGCCCGTGATACGACCGTTCAGCAGATCAGCATCCTGATGCTCGCGGCTTAGAACATGGATAAGGCTGAGCCGTCCGAGGAAAATGTCCTTTAGCTCGGCCAGTTCTTCACGGAACATGATCGTGCTTGATGCGCGATTGCCGTAGAAGAGCGTGAACTCGCTTTTCGGTTCCTCGAGAAGCGTGGTCTTGATGATCGATAAGACGGGGGTAATTCCGCTGCCTGCCGCAAAGGCAACATAGTTTTTCGAGTGTTCGGGCGACAGCTTCACATGGAAGCGACCTTCTGGCGGCATTACCTCCAGAACGCAGCCGCACTTGACATGACCGGCAATCCAATTGGAGAAGAGGCCGCCCGGCGCACGCTTTATGCCGACACGCAGAAAGCCATCCTGCACTGCGGAGCAGATGGAGTACGACCGCCGAACCTCTTCGCCGTTGATGTCTGCGCGCAGCGTGACATATTGGCCCTGGATGAAGCGAAATTTCTCCGCAAGGTACGGCGGCACATCGAAGACGATGGTTACAGCATCTCTCGTTTCCGGATGGATGCTGCGAACCGTCAACGGATAAAAGTGGCCGCTACCGGCAGAGAGCGTGTCTGCTGGCATGACGTCAATGCTGCTTGAAGGCATCGAAAGGCTCCAGACAGTTGAGGCATTTGTACAACGCTTTGCACGGGGCAGAACCGAACCTGCTGACCAGTTCGACTCTGCCGGATCCGCAGCGCGGGCACGCCATAGCCGGCGCGATTTCCCGTACGTGAATCAACTTCGCAGGTGGCGCGATTCCATACTCGTGAAGCCGCGCCTTCGCATCGTCCGTCAACCAGTCTGTCGTCCATGGGGGCGAAAGCTTTGTTTCGAGTCGCACCTTTCCTACGCCGCGCTCTTTGAGCGTGTTTCGAATGGTATCGGCTATAACTTCGATGGCCGGACATCCGGAATACGTCGGAGTAATGCTGACGACGAACTCGCCGGATGCGGCGCTCCATTCGATATCGCGCAGAATACCCAGATCCACAATGGAAAGCACCGGAATCTCGGGATCGGCGATCTCTTCGAGCCAGGCCCGGACTTCCGCCACCGTTGGCTGCGTTGTTACCATTGCGACCCCGGGTAGGCGCGCTGCAGAAACTGCATTTCGGCCAGAACATAACCAAGCTTCTCGGTATGCACGCCGCGCTTCCCGCCGCGCTGCATCCATTGGCCGGCCGGGACTTGCAAGGTTGCCTCCGCAAATGTGCGCTCGACCTGTACGCGCCACGGCGCCCGGAGTGCCGTTAGATTTGGGCCGATGCCCCGTTCCTCCGCCGCACGGTCTATCTCGTCCATCTCGAATAACTCGCCCGTATACATCCAAAGAGCATCAGCGGCGCATTGCATGCGGTGATGACTCTCTTCTGTCCCGTCCCCGAGCCGGATGATCCAATCTACGCTCCGCTCGAGATGGTAGGCAGCCTCTTTCCGTGCCTTCTCCGCGATCGCCGCGATGCGCCCGTCACTCGAATGCGACAGTTCACCCAGCGCGAGATAGTGCCACGCATCGAAGTAAAACTGGCGCGCTGTTGTGTGCGCGTAGTCCCCGCTGGGCTGCTCAACCAGCAGCACGTTGCGAAAGTCGCGGGTATCGCGTAGGAATGCGAGCTTATCTTCATCCCGCCCGGCGTCTTCCACTTCGCCGGCATAGCTGAGCCAGAAACGTGCCTGGCCGAGCAAGTCCAGCGCTACATTGGTCAGTGCAATGTCCTCTTCCAACACCGGGCCGTGGCCGCACCACTCCGACAGGCGCTGGCTGAGAATGAGGCAGTTATCGCCTGACCGGAGCAGATATTCGAACAGAACGTTGTCCATAGTCCGGCTCAAATGTTCTTGATCTCTTTCGGCACTTCATAGAAAGCCGGGTACCGATAGACTTTGCTGTTGGCAGGGTCAAAGAGAGGTTCCTTGTCACCCGGGCTGCTCGCGGTGATGTCTGACGATCGAACCACCCAGATGCTTACGCCTTCGTTCCGGCGGGTGTAAACGTCGCGCGCGTTCTTAATGGCCATCTCGGCATCCGGCGCATGCAGGCTGCCCACGTGTTTGTGCGCCAGCCCGTGCTGGCTGCGAATAAAAACTTCCCACAACGGCCAATCACTCATGCAGATCTCCTCGCACCGCGCGGATGTTTTTGAGCGTAGGCTGCCGCGGCCTCTCTTACCCAGGCGCCATCCCGATGCGCGCTGATACGCGCCTGCAGGCGTTCTTGATTGCACGGCCCATTGCCTTGAACAATGTTTTGAAACTCGTCCCAATCGATTTGACCGAAATCATAGTGGCCGCGCTCCGGATTCCACTTCAATTCCTTGTCGGGAATGGTGAGACCGAGGAACTCCGCTTGCGGGACGGTTTGATCGACGAACTTCTGGCGCAACTCGTCATTTGAAAAGAGCTTGATTTTCCATTTCATCGATTGCGCGCTGTGCTTTGAATCTTTGTCCGAAGGGCCGTGCATCATCAACGACGGCCACCACCAGCGGTTCAGCGCATCCTGTGCCATTGCTTTTTGTTCCGCTGTTCCGCGCGAAAGCGTAAGCATGATCTCGAAGCCTTGCCGTTGATGAAACGTCTCTTCCTTGCAGATCCGAACCATGGCTCGCGCGTACGGGCCGTAGGAGCACCGGCAGATCGGAATCTGGTTGATGATGGCCGAGCCGTCAACCAGCCAGCCAATAGCTCCGATATCCGCCCAGGTCAGTGTCGGGTAATTAAAGATGCTTGAGTATTTCGCTTTGCCCGCGAGCAGGTCCTCGATCATTTGTTCCCGCGTGACGCCAAGTGTTTCCGCCGCGCTGTAAAGATAGAGGCCGTGTCCCGCTTCGTCCTGCACCTTGGCCAGTAGAATCGCTTTTCGCTTGAGGCTCGGCGCCCGTGTGATCCAGTTGCCTTCGGGGAGCTGGCCGACAATTTCTGAGTGTGCATGCTGCGAAATCTGCCGGATCAACGTCTTTCGGTAGGCGTCCGGCATCGCGTCTTTCGGCTCGATTTTTATACCGGCGTCGATTCTTTCCTGAAACTCGTCCGGGTTCGTCTGGATACCGGCGGTCGCCATGGTTTCTCCTCAGAATGCGAGAATTTCCTGCATTTTTGCCGCGATCGCTTTCACACTGGGCACTACCGCCTTCAGCAACGCGACGCTGTATGGCAGCGGAACATCGGGAACCGCCAGCCGTTCTATTGGTGCGTCCAGGCTCAGGAATGCTTCGCGCGCAATCACAGCCGCGATCTCGGCTCCAAACCCGGCGGTAAGCGAGTCTTCGTGCACGATCAGACAGCGGTGCGTCCTGCGAACCGAGCTCAACACGCACTCGCGATCCCACGGAGCGATCGTGCGCAGATCGATAATCTCGACTTCCTTCCCGCACTGTTCGCCGGCCAACACGCAGCGCTCCACCATCGCTCCCCAGGTGACCACGGTGAGCCCGGTTCCGCTTTGCACCGTGTTCGCCACTCCGAGCGGAAGTACGAAATCGTCGCCCGGATACGGCCTACGCGCCCAGGAGGCATCGAGCATGGCTCGGTGCTCGAAGAAGATGCTTGGGTTGTCGCTGCGCAGCGCCGCCCGCAACAGTCCGACGGCATCTTCCGCATTGGATGGGAACAATAACTGCCACCCGATCGAATGAGCAAAGGTCACTTCACTTGAAAAGCTGTGCCACGGATCCCCGCACTTAGAGAATCCACCGGGCATGCGGACCACCACCGGCGCGGAGAACTTGTTGGCAGTGCGCCAGCGTATCGTGCCGCAATCGCTCAACTGCTCGATGGCAGGTTCGGCATACTTGCGGAACTGAATTTCTGCCACCGGCCGAAGCCCCGCAATCGCAAGGCCCACGGCGTTTCCAATGATGCCTTCTTCCGACAGGCTGGTGTCGAAGACGCGGCCGGCGCCGAACGCTGCCTGCAAACCTGCGGTGGCAGAGTGTACGCCGCCTTTGGGCCCGACATCTTCGCCGAAGACAAGCATCTTGGGATTCACGCGCAGTTCGTGCTCCAGCGTCCTTCGGATGGCCGCAACCATGTTGATGCGCGCCGGTTCAGGCGTCTTCCGCGAGGTCGGCTGTACCGCCGTATGCGGCGAAAATACAAACTGCGTGACGCTTGCGGCCTCAGGATCAGGCCGCGCCGCGGCGGCATCCACCGCTGCGGCGATCTCCTCTTCTACCTGGCGCTCGAGTTGCTGCCATTCCGCTTCCGAAAACATCGCCGGAACGAGATAGCCATACAACCCTTGAAGCGGATCTCTGGCGCGCTCGCTTGCCAGCAGTTCGGGACTTTTGTACGCCTGCGTGTCCTGACCGGAATGCCCGCTGAGGCGGGGCATCGTCAAACGCAGAAGGGCAGGGCCGTATCCGTGGCGAACCCAGTCCACCGCATCGAAGATGCAGCGGGCGGTATCCACCGGGTCGCAGCCATCGCCCTCGAGAATATGCAGATTGCCAAACGAACTCAGGTTGGCGGCAATGTTGCCGCCGGGCGTCTGCTGCGTGGATGGGACGGAAATGCCGAACCCGTTGTCTTCGATCTGGAAGAGCATCGGCAGCTTGAGCGTGGTAGCGGTGTTCAAAGCGGACCAGAAGCCGTTTGTCGCTACGGATCCGTCTCCGCCCAACGCCACTGCAATGGAATCGCGATAGCTCTCGTCTCCGAGGATGTCGCGGTAATAGGCGATGGCTCGCGCCCAACCCGCCGTGGGTGTGTATTGGGTGCCTACTCCGCCGGCCATCGGCAGCACAACCGGTCCGCTCGAAGCCGGCCGGTTGAACACCACGCCGATGTCCCGGCCATCGCTTATTCCGCCCGCCTTTGCCATGCCGCTGGCCAGGGCGTCCTCCGGCTTCAATCCCAGCGTCAGCAGCAGTGGCCGCGAGCGGTAATAGGCGCCCACCGCGTCATGGCTGCCGGTTAGCAGGCACCCGAGCAGAATCTGCCCTAACTCATGCCCGCGCGCCGAAAACTGGTAAAGAATCCTGCGCTCGGGAAAGAGTTTGCTCTCTTCAACATGATCGAGCGCGCGCGACGTCAGGAATAAGCGGGCCACGCGCCGCCAGTCGAATCGGGAGTCCGGCGGCGAGCTTAGGCGCTCGCTCGCTGGATGGATAATCGTTGCCATCGCGCCCTCCGCGTTGGATTGCTAGGCTGTCCTCTCAACCACCGCGCTGGAATAGACGGGCCAGAGCCAATTCCGGTAACCGGGCATGTGGGCTCGTGTGGCTTCAAAATAGAGCGACCGGAGACTCTCGGTTACCGAGCCGATTTCGCCGCTGCCTACCGGCCGGTGATCTACCTGTACGATGGGCGCGATCTCGACGGCCGTTCCGGTGAAGAACAGCTCATCGCACACATAAAGCTCGCTGCGGTCAATCGAACGCTCGATGACTTCGAGGTTCAGCTCGCGGCGCGCCAGTTCCATCACGCTCGCCCGCGTCAGCCCTTCCAGAATGTTGTCGGTAGCCGGCGGCGTAATCAGCTTGCCATTGCGGACCATGAACACGTTGCAGGTCGCGCCCTCCGAGACGTGCCCGCTTTCGGTGAGAAAAATGGCTTCATCGTGCCCGTTGCGCCGCGCTTCGTCCCCCGCCAGCACGCTGTTGACATACGCGCCGCAGATTTTGGCCCGGCACGGAATGGCGTTATCTTCCACGCGCCGCCACGAAACCACGCCTGCCTTGAGCCCTTTTTTCTTTTCGAAGTACTGGCCGAAGGGCAGCGCAATAAGGGCGTATGCATCGTTTTCGTCCGTGTGTACGCCGATTCTTGCCGAGCTCTTGTAGGCGATCGGCCGCACATAAACGTTCGATCGAAAATTGTTCCGGCGGCAGAGTTCGGCGGTCAGGTCAACGAGATTGACGGCCGAAATCGGCACGTTAATCCGCAGGATGCCGCAGTTCTTCTTCCATCGCTCATAATGCTCCAGCGCACGCACCAGGAAAAGGTCCTGCTGCTGCGGTTCGTAGTAGCCGCGAATGCCCTCGAAAACCCCGGTTCCATAGTGGAGGCCATGGGTGAGGATGTTGACGTTTGCCTCGGCCAGCCGGACAAACCGGTCCTGGAACCATACGATGGTGTTCGGGTTCGGCGATTCTGGTCTCACAGCGGTCAAACTCCTTAGGCCTTTATTGTATCCGAAAGCACCACCTAAAAGTGGTGCCTACGCGCCGCTGATTCGCTTGACCCGCTGAGGACATCAAACCAATAAGAGGACATCAAACCAATAAATCGATGCCGCGCTTTCTCACATTTGCGCTCTTCTTCACCTGCTGCGCTGCTCTCTATGCGCAGGGTAATTATGAAATTCAGGTTTATGGTTCCGATACCGTCCCTGCCGGCAATACGATGATCGAGCTGCACAGCAACTACACGGCGGAAGGGAGTAAAGTTACCACTGACGGAACGTATCCGACGAACGATCAGCTACACGAAACGATTGAGATCACGCAGGGTTGGAATAGCTGGTTCGAAACAGGGTTTTACATTTTTACCAGTGCAGGCCCGGATGGACAGGGATACAAGTGGGTGGGCGATCACATCCGTCCCCGCGTGCGTGTTCCGGATAGCTGGAAATGGCCGGTCGGCATCAGCCTCTCTACCGAGGTCGGTTACCAGCGGCCGATTTTCTCCCGAGACACATGGACGTGGGAAATCAGACCGATTATCGACAAGCAGCTAGGACCGTGGTATTTGGCGTTTAACCCCGCGTTTGAGCGGTCTTTTCACGGCCCTAGCGTGCCCGCTGGCGTCCAATTTGCACCGGCGGTCAAGGTGAGCTATCAATTCACGAAACGGCTTGCCGGGGGATTTGAGTACTACGGTGAAACCGGTCCGGTATTTAATCCGGACGCGGTGTACCTCGAGCAGCATCAGATCTTTCCCGCTATCGATGTCGATCTGGGGCCTGACTGGGAGCTCAATTTCGGCGTCGGCATCGGTATGACGCAGAGCACAGATCACCTGATATTCAAGATGATTCTGGGGCGCCGTTTCCGAACCCTTGTACCGCGCGCTCTCCGTTCTTCGCGCCAAGATTTACCCGCTGGTTCCTAGCGCGCTTGACTGGTAATCGCACAGGGTATCGCCGCACCCCACGTTACAATGGCAATTCCATGTCACAGCTACTTGCCGGCAAAACTGCGCTGGTCCTGGGCGTTGCCAATCGTTGGAGCATTGCCTACGCCATTTCTTCCGCCTTTGTTCGGGAAGGCGCTTCTCTCGTCCTGAGCTACCAGGGAGAACGACAGCGGCAAACCGTGGAGGAGCTTGGCGCCGAATTGAAGGCCGCCGTGGTGCTTCCTTGTGATGTGACGAAACAAGAGGAACTGGACTGGCTCGTCAGCGAGTTGAAGAAGACCACCGGCAGCGTTGACGCCGTGGTTCACAGTATTGCTTATGCGAACCGCGACGATCTCAGCCGTCCATTCGTAGATACAAGCCGTGACGGCTACTTACTCGCGCAGGAAGTAAGTTCGTATTCCCTCATTGCAGTCTCCCGGGCGATGGCTCCATTGATGACCCATGGAGGTTCGATTACCACGCTTACTTACCTTGGTTCTACCCGGGTAGTGCAGAACTACAACGTGATGGGGGTAGCAAAAGCTGCCCTGGAAGCGAGTGTCCGGTATCTCGCGAGTGATCTCGGGCCGAAGAACATCCGCGTCAACGCGATCTCGGCGGGGCCCATCAAAACCGCCTCCGCCCGTGGGGTGAAGGATTTTTCGAAGATTCTGGACTCGGCGCCGGCAATTGCTCCGCTTCGACGCAACACCGACCCGGCGGAAGTGGCAGATTCGGCTGTCTTCCTGGCGAGCGACCTGGGGCGCGGAGTTACCGGGAACATACTATTTGTGGACGCGGGGTTCCAGATCATGGGCCTCGGCGTCAACGACTAGCTGCCCTTTTCCGTCAACCCATTGGGGCGCCTAACGTTTTCCGCAGTAAGCCGTCTCATGTTTTTGGCTGTCAAATCGGTCAATTGACACCGATTTTGCGACTTAATTATCCTGGATGTTTCCAAGCACTACTGCACCTGGAGACGGGCTCCTAAATGCTTGAGAGCCTGGTCCGTTTCGTCTAACCATATGATTCAGGTTGAAGGTTTAACTAAGCGATACGCCCGCCATGTCGCTGTGAATAACATCTCGTTCGCGGTGGAAAAGGGCGACATCGTCGGCTTCCTCGGTCCCAACGGAGCAGGGAAGACGACCACCATGCGGGTCCTGACGTGCTTCATGCCGCCGACGGAAGGCCGCGCAACAGTGGCCGGCTTTGACGTTTTCGACCAGCCGCATGAAGTCAAGAAGCGCATCGGCTATTTGCCGGAGGCCCCGCCGCTTTACCCGGAGATGAGCGTGGAGGACTACCTCACGTTTGTGGCGCGCTTGAAGAACGTGCCGGCGGGTGAGATCAAGCAGCGCACCGGGCAAGTGATGGAGCGCTGCGCGGTTGCCGACGTCCGGTCCAAGCTGATTGCGAAGCTTTCAAAAGGCTACCGCCAGCGCGTTGGACTGGCGCAGGCGATCATCCATAATCCCGATGTGCTGATTCTGGACGAGCCTACATCGGGTCTCGATCCCAAGCAGATCAACGAAACGCGCGAGCTCATCAAGAGCCTGGCCGGCGAGCACACCATCATCCTCAGCACGCACATTCTGCCCGAGGTGGAAGCGGTCTGCCAGAAGGTCATCATCATCAATAAAGGACGGCTGGTTGCGACCGATTCTGTCGAGAATTTGAAGGACCGGGCGAGCGTCGGATCCGCGATTCAGGTGCAGGTGGATACCGACGGTCAGGCAGATGCGGTTACGGTTCACCAGCGGCTGGAGCAGGTGCCTGGCGTGAGCAAGGTTTTGGATCGTACCGCGCACGGCAACCGCTTCGTTTTTGAAGTGGAGAGCCTGCAGGGACGCAATGCCCGTCCCGACGTGGCGCGTGCCGTGGTCCACGCGGGGTGGAACTTACTTGAACTCAAGTCCTCCACGCTGAGCCTCGAAGAAGTCTTCCTGGAACTGACCGGCTCGCAGCCCGCTGCTGCCCTTGCACCCGTTTCCGGAGTTGCCCAATGAGAAACATTTGGACCATTTGCCGCCGCGAGCTTTATTCTTACTTCGTTTCACCCATCGCCTGGGTACTGCTCGCGATCTTCGCTCTGCTGAGCGGCGTATTTACCTACATCATCAGCGCCAGCTTTGTGCGCGCTTCGCTCGAAGGGCAGATGAGCGGCCAGAGCTTCCCGATGAACCTCAATGACCAGGTTATCGCGCCGCTGTTCTCCAATATCGCCGTCGTCGGTCTGTTCCTTATTCCTTTGATCAGCATGCGGCTGTTTGCCGAGGAGAAGCGCCAGGGTACCATCGAGCTGCTGGCCACCTCTCCGGTGCATGATCTCGAAATCATCATCGGAAAGTGGCTTTCGGCTGTCCTGATGTACGCGGCGCTGATGGCGGTGCTGCTTGCCGACTATTCGTTCCTGTTTATCTACGGTAATCCGGATTGGAAACCGGTCGCGACGGGTTTTCTCGGCGCGCTGCTGCAGGGCGCTTGCCTGCTGGCCTTCGGAACCTTTATCTCCACGCTGACCCGCAACCAGATCGTTGCCGGCGCCATCGGCTTTGCCCTGGCGCTGATTCTTTGGATCCTGAACTGGACCACCTCCTTCGGGAACTCCGTTTCGGTTCAGGTCCTGAACTACATCTCGATCGTCAGCCACATGGATAGCTTTACGAAAGGCGTGATCGATACGAAAGACTTGGTCTACTACGTTTCCATGATTTTCCTGGGCCTGTTCCTGACGGCCCGTTCCCTTGAATCGATGCGGTGGAAGGCATAATGGCAGACCTGAAGACACTCCGAAAAGATACTGTTGCAGCACGCCAGGCCCGCTACGGCGCGACGTCCGTGCTTTACACCATCGTTGTCCTCGCGGTCCTAGTCCTGGCCAACTGGCTCGCCAACCGCTACAACAAGCCATTTGACACGACTAGCAACAAGCGGTACACGCTGTCGCAGGAAACCCAAAAGATCGTGCAGGGCCTGAAGCAGGACGCCACAATTACTTATATCGACAAGGCCAGCGGTTTCGACCAGGCCAAGGGCATGCTCGACCGCTACAAGAATCTTTCTCCGAAGATTCACATTCAGTACATCGATTACCAGAAGCAGCCGACCCTGGCCCGGTCGTATGGCCTGCGCTTCCCCGGGACTGCTTACGTTGAGATCGGGCAGCGGCGCGAAGAGGCGAAGGCCGTGACGGAAGAAGGAATCACGGGCGCCTTTGTGAAGGACCTGAAGGGCGTCCGGAAAGTCTGCATCGTGAGCGGAAGCGGCGAAGACGGTCTCGACAGCACGGAAACCGGCGGTCTCTCTCAGTTCAAGACTCTGGTCGAGCGCGACAACTATCAGGCCGGGGCGGTAACGTTGCTGGACAAGACGTCTGTTCCGGACGATTGCAAGGTGCTGGCAGTGGCCGGTCCGAAATCGGACTACACACCAAACGAAGTAGCCGCAATCAAGACTTTCGTCGAGAGCGGCGGCCGCGTGTTGTTCCTTCTCGATCCGCCGCTTGATTTCGGCCGCGAGCATATCGCTCAAAACAAGGGACTGGACGATCTGCTTGCAAGCTGGGGTGTGACGCCGCAGGACGATCTCGTGCTCGAAGAAAACCCCATGGGCCAACTCTTCGGATTCGGTCCGGAGATCCCGCTGGTGAACAACTACGGCTCGCAGCCGATCGTCAACGATCTCAAGAACAGCTTCACCGGTTTCCCGGTAGCGCGGTCTCTCCAAATCAAGAATACGGGCAAAACCACCGTGGACCAGTTGTTCTCGACCTCCGATCGGGCAATCGCGACAACGAAGTTAAATACCAACGAAGTGAACCCGGCCGATCCCAGCAACAAAAAGGGTCCTTTCATCCTGGGCGCTGCCGGAACCTATAAAACCGGCAAGCCGAATGAGCAGGGCCGGTTTGTGGTGATCGGCAACTCGGGATTCATCAATAACGGCATGCTCCACTTCCAGGCCAACCGCGATCTTGCTCTAAACGCGATCAACTGGCTGTCTTCCGACGAAGACTTAATTTCGATTCGCCCGAAAGAGGCTGAGGACCGGCGGCTCAACGTGAATCAACGTCAGATGAACGTGTTTGCATACATCGATTTAATTGCGATTCCGCTGTTCATTATCGTGGCGGGTGTAGCTGTCTTCTTGAAGCGACGAGCATCATGAAAACCCGCAACCTCCTGGTGGCCGCTCTGGTTCTGGCTGCTCTCAGCGGCGCCGTGTGGTGGGCTCAGAAACACCCGCCGAAGACGGACAGCGGTGCCGCTGCGACAAGCAATAGCTCGAAAGTGGTCGACGTAGCGAACGCCCAGATTCAGTCCATTGATTTGGCGAAAAAAGACGGCACGAACGTCACGTTGGCGCAGAATAACGGGAAATGGGTGATTACTCAGCCCAGTCAACTCCAGGCGGACCAGGATGCCGTTTCGAGCCTGGTCTCTTCGTTGAATCCGCTGACGGCCGACAGCGTGGTGGAGGACAAAGCCGCCGACGTAGCAAAATACGGCCTCACGTCTCCCAGCCTGATGGTGACCGTTCATGAGAAGAACGGCAAGTCAGATCAGATTGCGTTCGGCGACGATGTACCGGCCGGCTCGCTGGTGTACGCACGCCTGAATAGCGGGCCGAAAGTATACGCAGTCTCTTCCTCTACGAAGACATCCTTCGACAAGAGCGCGAACGATCTGCGGGATAAGCGGCTCCTGACCTTCGATTCGGCCGCTGTAACCCGCATCGAGTTGATTTCGAGTAAGGGCGATATCGAGTTCGGCAAGAACAACCAGAACGAATGGCAGATTGTGAAGCCGCAGCCTTATCGCGCGGATAGCTTCCAGGTGGAAGAGCTGCTTCGGAAGCTGACGGAAGCGAAAATGGATCTCTCGGGTACCCCTGAGGATGCGAAAAAAATCACGGCGGCGTCTGCCGCGGGCGAGTTGGCAGCAACCGTCAAAGTGACGGATGCTGCCAGTACGCAGACGCTCGAGATTCGGAAGAATAAGGACGATTATTACGCGAAGAGCAGCGTCGTGCCCGGCGTGTACAAGATCTCCTCGGATCTGGGAAAAGGCGTGGACAAATCGCTCGAAGACTTCCGCAACAAAAAGCTCTTCGATTTCGGCTTCAGTGATCCGACAAAGATCGAGTTCCAGCAAGGATCGGCCGGCAAGGCGTTCGCGCGGAGCGGGACGGATTGGAGGCTGAATGGCAAGACGATGGATCCCGGCTCCGTTCAGGCGCTCATCGATAAGCTTCGCGACGTTGCCGCGACGAAGTTTGTGGCTAGTGGATTTACCACTCCGGAGCTTAATTTCACCGTGACCTCGAACGACGGCAAGCGAGTAGAGAAAGTCAGCTTCGCCAAGACAGCCGACGGCTACATCGCTCGCCGCGAAAACGAGCCCTCGCTCTATCAGCTCGACGCCAGCGCTGTAAACGGTATCCTGGAAGCTGTCAACGCTATCAAACCTGCGGCCCCAGCGAAGAAATAGACACTGAGGGTCGCGAAGGCCCCATGTCTGCGCTGAATACCGATTTCTACGAACTTACGATGGCTGCCGGCTATTTCATGGCCGGCATGTCATCGGAGATTGCCACTTTCGAGTTATCTGTGCGGCGTCTGCCGGAGACCCGCAACTTCCTCATCGCTGCCGGCCTCGCGCAAGCCGTGGAATACCTGCAGAACCTGCGATTTCGCGAGGAGGAAATCGAATATCTCCGGCCGCTGCCTCAATTTCGAAATACCCGCTTCGAATTCTTCGACTTTCTTCAAGATCTGCGATTTACAGGCGACCTCTTCGCCGTGCCGGAAGGCACGCCTGTTTTTCCGAACGAGCCCATTGCCATCATTCGGGCGCCGCTGATTGAAGCTCAGCTCGTCGAAACATATCTTCTGTCAACGTTTGCATTTCAGACTAGTGTCGCGTCAAAGGCCGCCCGCTGTGTGATCGCGGCCGAAGGACGGCCGGTTGTCGAATTCGGCAGCCGCCGCGCTCATTCGCCCTCTGCAGGCATTTTTGCCGGCCGCGCTGCTTTCATCGGCGGCTGTTCGGGAACCAGCAACACAGAGGCGGGCCTGCTCTTCGCCATACCGCTATTCGGGACAGCGGCTCACTCTTGGACGATGGCGTTCGGCAGCGAGGAGAAAGCGTTCCGATGCCTGCAAGAGCTGCTCGGCGAACGGACTGTTTTTCTGATTGACACCTACGACACGCTCGAAGGCGCGCGGCTGGCCGCGCGGATGGGCCGTCCACAATGGGGCGTGCGGCTCGATAGTGGAGACCTGGTTTCTCTGTCACGGCAGGTGCGCCGCATTCTGGACGATGCCGGGCTGCGCGATGCGAAGATTTTCGCGACGAACGATCTCGATGAGCAACGCATTGCCGAATTGCTGCGGAATGGCGCGTGTCTGGACGCCTTCGGAGTCGGGACGCAGCTTGCTACTTCGGGTGACGCGCCAGCCGTTGGCGCTGTCTACAAGCTGGTTGAGATGAGACAGAACGGAGGGGTCCAGTTCACCGCGAAATTCAGCGCTGATAAACCCACGCTGCCGGGCGCCAAACAGATCTACCGTTATCCTGACCGCGATGTTTTGGGTCTCTACAGTGAGTGCAACAGGGATTTTCAGGGTGAGCCCCTGGTGCGCCCCGTCCTGCTGAAGAATGAACTCCTGGAGCCTTTACCTTCGATCGAAGCTTCGCAAGCCCGGGCGAAATCCTCGATTGCCGCGTTGCCGGGGCGGCTGCGGTCGCTCGAACAGTCTGAGCCTTATCCGGTGGAGATCAGTTCAACGCTCGAGCGGCTGACGGACGCGCTTCGCCGCGAAAAGACCACCTAGCGGCCCCGGCCCGAGTACAATAGATGGCAATGTACCGCGTCTGCGCGATTGTGTTGCTGGGCATCATCGCCTTTTGGCTTGACGCTCCGGCATTCACCAGCGGTACGGAAGCGGAAGTTCCGTTGTGCTGCCGTGCCAGCGGTCGGCATAAGTGCGCCATGCGGCTCTCGCGCGGCGCTCTGGCCGAGTCCGATGCGAAAACAGCGGTCCAGATCGTTGCTCCCAAGTGCCCCTTCCTGCCGGGCATGGGCTTCACCACCGTGACCTCATCGGCGCCTCTGCCCGGTGGCGGCCAGTATTGCTTCGGCTCTCTTTCGAGCCAACCCGCGGTGCAGGCGCAGGCCGAAGCACGCTTCCGGATCTCCTTTGCGCGCGCGCGCCAAAAGCGCGGACCACCTTCCTTCCTCTCCTAACAAACCCAAACATTTGTCAGCAGGTATCGCGGCCAGGCTGCAGGCCGTTTGCAGCTATCGGTCGCTCGTACATGGAGGAGGAAATGATTTATCAACTGCACGGTCGATGCCGTGTAATGGTAGCTTTATTGGCCTTGTGCGTGGCTTGTTTCACGGCACGGGCGGAAGATGTTGGAACGCTGCGAGGTATCGTTCACGATCCCCAGCACCGTCCTGTGCCGGACGCTCGGGTCCTGCTCGAGGGGAAAAACGTCGTCGCCGGCAAGACGCTGGTATCGGACGCGAACGGGGAGTTCGAAGCCGGCGGAATGAGTTTGGGCGACTATCTCGTCACTGTCTCGGCGCCCGGATTCCGGCCCTTGCAGGAACAGGTGACCGTTACCGCGGGTAAAACGCCCGTGCTGCACTTTCAATTGGAGCTGCAGCCTTTAAGTGAGACCGTGGAGGTTTCCGGCGCAACGAGTAAGCTCAATACGCAGACGTCAACCGTTCAAACTGTGGTCTCTCCGCGGGAGATCCAGCAGACCCCGGGCGCCGATCTCACCAACAGCCTGGCAATGATCACCGATTTCACGCCGGGCGCTTACATGGTTCACGACATGCTGCACATGCGTGGGGGCCACCAGGTGAACTGGTTTTTCGATGGAATACCGGTACTCAACACCAGTATTGCAGAAAACGTCGCGCCGTTGATTAATCCTAAAAACGTCGAGGATCTGCAGATTCAGCGCGGCGGCTACTCGAGCGAATATGGCGACCGCACTTACGGCTTCTTCAACGTAGTCACCCCTTCCGGGTTTGAGCGGGATAACGAGGCGGAAGTAATCGCCTCCGGCGGAAGCTTTTACTCCACCGACGATCAGTTCGATCTGGGCAGCCACACCGATCGTTTCGCATATTACGCCAGCGTGGATGGAAACCGTTCTGACCTTGGATTGGCGACGCCCGTCTCACAGGTAATTCACGACGGGACACACGGAGCTGGAGGCTTTGTCTCGCTCCTCTATAATCCGACCCCCAAGGATCAACTGCGCTGGATCGTCTCCCTCCGCGCAGATAACTATCAGATTCCTAACACCCAGGATCAGCAGGCGGCAGGAATCGACGATGAGCAGCGGGAACGCGATTCCTTGGTCGGATTCAACTGGACCCACTCGTTCTCCGAGGGCGTGCTGTTTCAGCTCACGCCTTACTTCCACTTCAATAGCGCGCAGTATCTCGGCGGCCCGAATGACATGCCCTATATCCTCAACGATCGGAGCAGTTCGGAGTACTTCGGTGTTCGCTCCGTGCTACAGGTGCAGAAGAAAAAGCACGATGCGGTTTTCGGCATTGAGACCTGGGCGCAGCACGAAAACAATTTCTTCGGCTTGACCAATAATCCGGGCGGCGGCATTCTGAACCAGACCCAGAACCAGTGGGCCAACTCTGAGGCGGTGTTTGCAGAGGAGCAGTACAAGGCGACATCGTGGCTCATGCTCAACCTCGGAATCCGGCTCACTCACTACGGCGGGCTGGTGACTAACAACTCCGCCGATCCGCGGCTTGGGGCGGCGATCCGGATTCCGCGGCTGAAGTGGATTGTGCGCGGGTATTATGCCTACTACTACCAGCCGCCTCCGCTCAACAGCCTCACCGGACCGTCTCTCGAATTTGCTGTTGCCCAGGGATATGGGTTCACTCCGCTGCAAGGAGAACGGGACATACAGCACGACTTCGGGCTCACCATTCCGATTCGTAACTGGGCCCTGGAAGCGGACCAGTTTCACACTAGCGCGCGCAATTTCCTGGATCACGATGTAATCGGAAACTCTGGCATCTTTATTCCGCTGTCGGATCTGGGCGCAATTATCAGCGGGACGGAAGTAACCGTGCGGTCGCCGCGGCTCTTCAACGTTGCTCAATTGCGGCTTGCCTATTCGAACCAGATCGCGCAAGGCATCGGTCCCGTCACCGGAGGGCTGCTGGGGTCTACGCCTCCCGGCAATTTCCTGCTCGATCACGACCAGCGGAACACCGCCACGGGAGTGCTGTCGCTGAACCTGCCGGGCCGGATGTGGGCCACCCCCGCCTATCAATTTGGATCGGGGTTCCTTAACGGCAATGGTCCGTCGCACCTGCCGCCGCATTCGACTTTCGATCTGGCCATCGGCAAGTATTTCGGAGAGAACTGGTCTGTGTCGGTAAACGCAACAAACATCGCGAATACCCGGTATCTTCTCGATACCAGCAACACTTTCGGAGGAACGCATTACGTCAACCCCCGGCAGATCTATGCCGAGTTACGATACCGCTTTCATTTCTAGCGCTAGCCAAGGATACTTGAAATCTATTTGAGAGCTTTCAGCCATCAGGAGTCAGCCCTCAGCTTTTTTCAACCGCGCACAATGGCACAAAGCGCCTATGCGCTTCAACTGAAACAGCACGTAAGCATCCTTCAACTCCGTGGCACGTTGTGACAGTTCTGTGTGGTCCTTGGGCTTAATTAGCTTCAGATCTCTGGCAAGCACCAGGTGATACTCCAACTCGCTCGCCGATCCCATAGCGATGGTTAAACCGTACAGTTCTTCCCGCGGAAAACAAGACGTGATCTGATGAGCGCACAGGCCGTTTTGCTGGCCGTTGTGCGCGCGTTGAAAAGACGGCCAACGTCAATCGATGGGCCTTCTGCCACACCTTCAGTTCGCGGAAATCCTTCATAATCTGTGCTGATAGCTGATGGCTGATAGCTGATAGCTGAAAGCTGATAGCTGATAGCTGAAACTTCCTGGGGGAAAGGCCCTACTGAGTGGCGTACCATAAATCGGAACGTCCTCTCATGTGAAGCGGAACTCGGCTATGGTCTCGCAGCCGCAGCCATTTCCGCAGATAGGGGAACAGAATGCCGGACGAGCTAGTGCCTTCCCATGGAACGATGGAAGCGCACGACGCCTACAATAAGCACGCCAAGCTCCAGGCAAGCGGCGCCGCCTCGGCATTGCCGTTTCTCGAGAAGGCGGCGCAGAACGTAGCGCTCGAGCCAGGGGATCGACCGGTCGTCATCGCCGATTACGGATCGTCCCAGGGAAAGAACTCACTGGCTCCAATGCGTGTGGCAATCAGAGCCCTGCGGACACGCCTGGGCCGCGATCGGCCCATCTTTGTACATCATGTCGACCAGGCGTCCAATGACTTCAACACGTTGTTTCGAGTGCTCGACACCGATCCGGACGCCTACACTCTCCATGAGCCGAACGTATTTTCTTGTGCGATCGGAAATTCGTTCTACCGCAGAGTGCTTCCCTCCGATTACGTCCATCTTGCCTGGAGTTCGTACGCCGCCGTTTGGCTCAGCCGTATCCCGGCTCTGATCCCGGACCACTTCGTTTTCCTCCGCAGCACGGGCGAAGTGCGCGCCGCGTTCGATTCGCAAGCCGCGAAGGATTGGGAGGCCTTCCTTTCACTTCGGGCGAGTGAGTTGCGCCCGGGCGGACGGTTGGTAGTGGTGCTCCCCGCGCTCGATGACGATGGCACAACAGGGTTCGAAGATCTTATGGACCACGCGAACGCGGTGCTTATGGATATGACCGATGAAGGCTTGATCTCACCCGACGAACGCGCGCGAATGGTGATCGGGGCCTGTCCCCGGCGGAAACGCGACCTTCTCGCTCCATTCCAGCGTGACGGGCAGTTCCAACGATTGACTGTGCAAGACTGCGAGCTCTCTGTACTCCCGGACGTCGCTTGGGCCGAGTACGAGCGGCACGGAGACAAAGACGCTCTGGCCATGCGGCAAGCGCTGTTCTTCCGTTCGACCTTCATGCCCTCCCTGGCGCTCGCACTCGACTCCACTCGCGGTGCGGAAGACCGTCGTGCGTTCGCCGATTCTTTGGAAGACGGATTAAAGCGGCGTCTGGCGGACCGGCCGGAGCCCCTGCATTCGCTCGTCGAGACGATGGTGCTTGCCAAGCAAGGTTCTGCCTGAGACGGACGTTTCAATGTGAAAGTACGGGTTCATCGGAAAAGATATTCATCCGAAAATCGGGGGAGCCACCGCTTTGAAGAATAGAAATCCACTGATCTAGGCGCTGGATGGACCAAAACGCTTTACATCGCTCCTGGAAAATCAGAACCACGTCCTTGTAACCCGCAGTCAAGAGAGCCCGCGCCAGCCAAAGATCTGGTCCAAAGCTGCGCAACACTGCATTTCTTCCCGGAGTATCTGCTGCTTTCAGAAGATAATCGCATGCAGCGAGGTAATCTTTGCGCAGGAAGGCCGCACGGCCGAGTGCGTCGTTGATGTTGTAAGCGTCTCTGCTGATCAAGCTAAAGTGAGCCTGCTTTTTCTTTGCAGAGATCGCATCTTGGGCGCTTTGCACCTCAACAGCTAAAACAGCCGCGCTTGCTACGTCGCCCTTTCGCAGGGAATCTTGCAGTTGGTTCGAGGCGTCAAAGTATCTGTCAAAATCGATATCTCCTGTTGCGGCGGATTCAACTTGCCTGCCGCGATATAGTTCCTGCTGCGCATGTATCTGTGCAGCAAGCTGGCCGGCATACCTTGTTGCCAGGCCCAGATTCGGTTCATCGAGCGCCTGTCTCAATTTGTCCGCAAGCGGTATCAATCCGGCTGTGAACTGCGGCTCAGGCTTGTCTGGAGCCGGTAGTTGCTCGAGGGCACGGATCTTGGCGGACATTTCTTCACTCAGCACTCCCAGCAGTGCTAGCCGCAACTGCATGGCGTGCAGGTCCGCCAGCTGAATCGATCCATCCTGCAGGTCCCGCTTCAGCCTTTCGGCCATGATCTTCAGGGAATCAGTTGTAACCGCAACATATCGCGGTTCCTGAGCGCTTGCCGCATTCGTGTCGAAGAAATGTCCGGCAACCTTCAGTACCGTCAGAAGGAAAAGAGCACGGGCTAGGTGCGCCATTCTTGGTTCGCCTATAGCATGCATCGGAGAACTACTCCGCATTTTGACGGGTTATTTGGCGCTTCGAAACGTGGAAATAATCTATTCACTTTTATCGAGATAAGCATTCGTCTGCTGAGACATAAAGATATGGAAAGCAGCCACAAACTGCTCAAGCCCAAAACTTCGATACTGGCGATTGCCTTTGGTGTCTTTGTGATTGCTACAACGGTCACGGCCCGGCAGGTGAAGGAAGAGGAGAAGACTTCGGCAACGTCGGCGCCCCTTGAAGTGCAACGCAAATCACTGCTCCTGCAGCAGAACTCGGTACACGGCCAGCTCTCCCAGACTCCAGCACGGAAGCCAATGCTGCCGGACGACTTTATCGCCCCGATGACTGGCTCACCAGACGATTTCATCAGTCCCCTGATCCCTCCAGTTTCGCTTCCGCCAGACTGCCCGCCTTTGAAGAGTGAAGAGATCGCCATGCTGGTAAACGAAGCGGCCTCGGCACAACAAGTCAAGCCGGAGCTGATTCGCGCGGTCATGAAACAGGAGTCAGGGTTCAAGCCATGCGTCGTCTCCCCAAAAGGCGCAGAGGGCTTGATGCAACTTATGCCGGAGACCGCCCGAGCATTCAATGTGTCCGATCCGTTTGATCCAAAACAGAACGCGCTCGGCGGCACCGCATTCCTTAAGCAGCTTATGACGAAGTACAAGGACGATCTGAAGCTCGCTCTCGGAGCGTATAACGCCGGCGCGAATGCCGTCGACAACGCCGCGGGCGGTCTGCCCGACACCACGGAAACGCAGAATTACGTATCGAGTATTCTTGCCGGCCTCGAAGCGGAAAAAACCAATTCGACATCATCCGGCGAAGTACCGAAGAAGCAGTGATCACACAGAACACTAGGCCACGCTGACTCCGCATGGAGATGCAGAGGCGTCAATATGAGTCTTGCTTCTGAGTAAAATAGACTGGGTTGGCGCAATTCCTCGATCTTTTCGGATTTTTGTCCGTCCTGTTGCGCGCAGCCACGCTCTCGTTCGGCGCTATCGCGGTTGGAGGCGTGGCTTTCTCGCTCATCGTGCGCCGCGGATCTGCGCCGTCCGCATCCTCGAGCCGATTGCTTTCCATCTCAGCGTTTTGTCTGGCTGCGACTGAACTCTCGTATGTTCTCGCCAACTCAGCTATCCTGGCCAGCACAGCGGATCTAAGCTTGCGTGAACTGATCGGCGCGTCCTATTTTGCGTGGGGCTGCACAAGCGCCGCTGCGGCCCTGGTGCTCGGCATCCGCTCCGCTACCCGTGCTCCGCGCGTCGGGCCCTTGGAAGTTATGTGCGCGCTCGTGATTCTTTCCGCAACGGTTGCTACGAGTCACGCCGCTGCGCGTCTGGATCATCAGTCTGTGCTGGTCGTTGCCACCGCACTCCATCAAGGCGCGGCCGCTGCCTGGATAGGCGGCTTGCCCTATCTCCTGCTCACACTTCGTAGGTGCGACTCAGCGGAAGCGGTCGCTCTGTGCAAGCGCTTCTCCCGCATGGCCGTGGTGAGTGTTGTGTCACTGTTTGGCGCCGGGGTGGTACTCTCGCGGTTCTACATTGGTGAGCCGGCCGCTCTCTATGGCACTACGTATGGTGTCATGGTCACCGCAAAGGCGCTCTTATTCGCGCTCATCCTCTCGCTCGGTGCACTCAATTTCCGCCTGATTCGAGCCCCCGGGCAACGCGGTGACGGGTGGCTCAAATGGCTCGGTCGGATATCGGAAGCCGAAATCGGAATCGGGATAACCGCACTGCTCGCTGCCGCTTCGCTGACCTCTCAGCCTCCTGCGATCGACCTCACAAGCAATCGGGTGGACCTTTCGACGATTGTTCAAAGAGTGTCGCCCAAGCTGCCGCGGATGGATACGCCCCCGCTCTCCACTCTGTCGCCCTCCTCGCGCGAGGTGTGGAAAAAGGAGCATCCTCCAGGCACTCCTAATGCGCAGATGTACGTACCCGGCCAGGAGCCATATGTCCCTCCTACTGCGGGCGACATCGCATGGTCGGAATACAACCATCACTGGGCGGGTCTCGTTGTGCTTGTCATGGGCGTTCTGGCCGTGTTGTCCCGCTACCGGTGGTTCACCTGGGCCCGGCACTGGCCCATCGCTTTTGTAGGTCTCGCCGTGTTTCTGCTTCTAAGGGCCGACCCGGAAAACTGGCCGCTGGGGCCGAGCGGCTTCTGGGAAAGCTTTGAATCATCAGATGTTGCCCAACATCGGCTCTTCGTGCTGCTCATTGTTGTTTTCGCTGCCTTCGAGTGGGGAGTTCAAACCCGCCGTCTCGCCGCTCCCAAGGCTGCCCTCGTCTTTCCCGCCGTTTGCGCCTTAGGTGGCGCCCTGCTGCTTACCCACATGCATGGTGTCACCAACATACGGGACGAATTGCTGGCCGAGCTCAGCCATACCCCTCTCGCTCTCCTGGCCGTGACCGCCGGATGGGCCCGTTGGCTCGATCTCCGCTTTCCAGGACCCGCACATCGAGTGGCCGCTCGCATTTGGCCTGTCTGCTTCGCACTGATCGGAGTTGTGCTCCTTCTCTATCGGGAAGCTTGACTCCGGCCCGCAAAGGTCCGGAATCAGGCCCAGGTTCCGCAACCCGCAGAAGACATTTGCGAAACTCGTGCACAAGGGCCGCTTGCCGCTCGAACAGGTTCAGCCCTCGGCCGCTACCGAACAACATTTCGGCGTACGGCAGGAGCTCAACGGGCGGATCACAGTCGACCCGGATTGCCCGAGAGATGTCCGGAGAAGCGGAACAGATCTGAAATGAACATATTCGAAATGCTGGACACCCTCGAGGCCGGGATTCTTGCCCTGCGTAGTGAACGGCAGGAGCTGGCGGCGACACTTGAGACGGTGCGACAGCAATTGAGCGTTCAGCAACGCTCAAAGCCACAGAAACGGGCTAAGAAACGAGCCAGGAAATCCCGCCTGGTTACGAACTCCCGCGCTAACTCGAGAACGGCATCGGAAAGGACCGTCCGGCAGCCGCAGCCCGAAGATCAGCCGAAGCCGGCGCCCAAAACGCGCCAAGCCCTGGGCCGGACTCTCGCGCAGATTCGGCGTCCCGTTCCCGTCTATCCGCGAGTCGACAGTGGCGCTCCCTCCGACACCCAGGATTCGAAGACCTGAAGCCGGGTTCCCGTTCCGTTAGTTCTCAGACCAAAGCACCAGCCCGTCCAAAAAATTTAGGCCGGTTGTTGTAATAATCATCCCAACCTCTCGTCCTTAGTGCTGAAAAGGGGACGAGAGGGCATGTTGCAACTGGCAACGGGAGAGCGCACCGTTCTACAGAACCCGATCGAATTCAGCCGCTTGTTCGACGAATACCACGGTTTGGTTTTCCGCACGGCTTATCGGATTACGGGCAACGCCGCCGATGCCGAAGATGTCTTGCAAACCATCTTCTTGCGGTTAATGCGGCGCGATCCGGACGCCGCGCTCGGGAGCGAGGAAAGCTATCTGCGGCGCGCCGCCGTCAACGCGTCGCTCGATTTGATTCGCGCCAGGCGGGCGAACTCGAGCGTTCCCCTCAGCGAGGCTTCCACCAGTACAGGCAAGCCGGATACGAACGAGGTGCGGGAATGCCTCCGGCGGGCCTTTGCGCGCTTGACGCCCCGATCTGCCGAGATTTTCGCGCTTCGCTATTTCGAAGATTTCAGCAATCAGCAGATCGCCCGAATGCTCGGCATGTCGCAGGTTTTCGTCGCTGTGACGCTTCATCGCACGCGCCGGCAGTTGCAGAAGGAGATTCGTTCCTATTTCGGAGGCAAAGTATGAATCGCAATAGTTTGGATGAGATTATCGCTGAAATCCGCAGAGAACACGTGGAGGATGAGGTCGTCAGCGCCGCGGCCAAGCGCGTCTTTCGCAATCTATTCGATTCGGCCTTCCTTGCCGATCGCCGCGAGCCCGTCAGAATCAGAGATTGCTCCGATTTCGAATCCCTGATTCCGGCGTACCTCGCTCATACGCTTACACCTTCGCGCGTGGCACTGCTCGAGGACCATACCCGGCAATGCGTCGAGTGCCGGCGCGCCCTCGCGCAAGCGCGCATGGGGGAAGACGTTCGTAGCCGGCCGGCGGCACGCCCGCTTGTTCAACCGCAAAAGCGCAGACCCGCGCTGGTTTGGGCGCTGGCCGCCTCGCTGGCGATCGGTATCGGCATAGGGATTACCGGAGCAATGAACGGTCTCCTGCCGGGGCAGCACGCCGTGCGCGCCACGGTGATGAGCGTTGAAGGAACGCTCTACCGCGTCTCGGACGTGGGTTCCTCGCTCGTCGAAGCCGGCGCCATGATTACTAACTCAGAGGAGCTGCGGACTGCTAAAGGATCCCGGGCCATTCTTCGTCTGCTGAACGGCGCCCAGATTGAAATGGCGGAACGCTCTGACGTCTCTGTTTCCGGCGGCTGGCGGGGAACCGCGGTTCAGCTCGACCGCGGTCACGTGATCGTTCAGGCTATCGAGCCCGGTCAGAAAGTTTTTTTCGTGGCCGCCGGTGATCTGCTCATTCCTGTCAGGAACGCTGTCTTGTCGGTTAATCGCGGAACAAAGGGATCCCGAGTTGCCGTTGCCAAAGGGTCGGCTCAGATCGAGTCGTCACAGAAAACGTTCGATCTGGCCGCCGGCCAACAGTTCAACAGCGATTATCGGGTTCGTGCGGTACCGATTTCGACGGAGTTTGCCTGGAGCAAGAATGCGGATTACTATCTGAGTCTTCTGAACGAGCTCTCCACACTGCAAAAACAGCTAGAGTCTATTCCCTCGCCGGGTCTCCGATATTCTTCGAATCTTGCAAAGTACTTGCCGGAGAACACTGTCGTCTATGCCGCTATCCCCAATCTGGGCGGCCCTATAACCGAGGCAAAGCGCATCTTCGACCAGCGATTGGCGGAAAGCGACGTTCTCCGCGAATGGTGGCAGCGGCAGCCGGCGTCGCGCAATGGTGAGCTCGACCGCACACTCTCGCAAATCAGCTCCATCAGTCAATATCTCGGCGACGAGATCGTGATGACCGTTGGCGCCACGGCACCGGACCAGCATGGGGACCCCGTCCTTCTGGCTGAGATTCGCCAGCCCGGATTGCGAGAGTATCTCCAGCAAAACATGCCTGCCGGCGCGGAGCTCCGCATAATCGATAGTCGAACCGCAGCGGCTCCCGCTCCGGGCGGCTCATTGTTTGTTTCGCTGGACAACAATGTAGTGGTAGCCTCGCCGGATCTTGCGCAATTGCGCCAGGTGGCGCAAACCGGGTCCACATCCTTCCCGCAAACCCCGTTCTTCGGCCGGATCTCGCAAGCGTACCGGAACGGTGTTGGTTACCTGCTCGCCATCGACATGGAACAAATGGTGGCAAAATCCGTAAATACCCCCAAGGAAGTGCCGGCCGGTTTCAGCAATGTCCAATACCTTGTACTCGAAAGGCGCGAAGCGACCGGTAAGAAGACGGAAAGCCGCGCGGCCCTCTCGTTTGCGGGCGCTCGCGAAGGCGTTGCCTCCTGGCTGGGAGCGCCCGGTCCGATGGGTTCGCTCGATTTCGTCTCGCCCGATGCGGCTTTCGCTGCATCCTTTGTCATGAAAGATCCCCGCACCGTTATGCAGGAACTGATCACATTCGCTTCGCAAGGGAACGCTAACGCTTCGCAGGAGCTCACACGGATCCAGGAGCAGCTTGGCGTCAACCTTGCCGAAGATGTAGCTGCGCCTCTTGGCGGTGACGCTACCTTCGCAATAGACGGTCCGGCGTTGCCCCTGCCGGCATGGAAACTGGCAATCGAAGTTTACGATCCGGCGCACTTACAGAACACCATCGCAACGTTGGTGGACCACTTCAACCAGCATCCGTCGTCAAACTCCGGCAAGCTTCAGCTAAGCAGCGAGCAGGTGAACTCCCGTACCTTCTATTCCCTGCGAAGCGAGAAGTTGCCGGATGTGGCTGCCTATTACACTTTCGTCGACGGCTACCTGGTAGCCGCTCAGAGTAAAGCGAATCTGGTGCAGGCGATCCAGAATCGGCAAACCGGCTATACCTTGGTTAGCTCCGCGGCATTCCGGAACGAACTGCCGGACGACGGTCATACGAATTTTTCGGCCATCGTTTATCACAATGCCGGCAGCTCCATCGGGCCCATCGCCAGCCAGCTCAAATCTTCCGCGCAACTTTCGCAGGCGCAGCAGCAGGCGCTCTCCGCTGTGCTCGCAAATACCGCCCCGGGTTTGATCTGCATCTACGGTGAGCCCGACCGTATCGTGGCCGCCACCAAAGATTCATTCCTGGGCTTCAATCTGGGAACTCTGGCCGGCATCGAACAAGGGCGCCCGCTGGTGCCTCTCATCGCGTCGAGCGCGACCAACTGTTTAAGGCCCGACGCCGCTGGTCGCGCTTCGCAGCGATCGCAATAAAAGGAATCAGATGCCGCAGGCAAACCAGACCGAGACCACCACTTCCCCTGCCGCTGTACCCGCTACCGTTACAGCACCACGCGACGGGCCGCCAGTTATCGAACTGCGCGGCCTGTCTGTTCGCCTGGCGGGGCGGGAAGTTCTGCGCGACCTCACCTGCTCCTTCTCCGGGCGTACCATCGGTCTGCTCGGTCCGAACGGCGCTGGAAAATCGACACTGATCAACACGCTTCTCGGCTTTTGGTCTCCCTCCGCCGGGTCGGCTCACGTTTTCGGATCGGACATTCGTACGGAGGCCAAGAAGATCCGTACGCTCATCGGTTACATGCCCGAAAATGACGCGTTCATCAGCAACATGACCGCCGTTTCGTTTATACGCTTGATGGCGGAGTTGTCCGGCCTCCCTTCCGAAGCCGCTCTGGAGCGCGCCCACGAAGCCCTGTTCTATGTGGGACTCGGCGAAGCCCGCTATCGCAAGCTCGGTACCTATTCGCTCGGGATGAAACAACTCGCCAAACTGGCGCAGGCGATTGCTCACGGACCCAAGCTCTTGATTCTCGATGAGCCGACGAACGGGCTCGATCCCCCGGCGCGTCAACGCATGATCCGTCTCGTTCGCGAAATGCGCGACAGCCGGGAAATGCATATCGTCCTGTGCTCACACCTGCTGCGCGATGTGGAAGAGACCTGTGAGGAAGTGGTCATCCTGAAGCAGGGAAGAGTCGTTCATTATTCGAATCTCGAAGATGAGCGCCGGTCGAACCGGCGCTTTCTGGAACTCGAACTTTACGGAGACACCGAACGCTTTCTCGAAGCAGTGGAAAGCCTCGGTTGCGAAAGCGCGCCTGGAGCTCGCAATCGCCTGAAACTTGTACTGGCTGAAAACGTGGAGATCCGCGACATATACAACATCGCGGCGGCTCAAAACGTTCAGCTTCGCCGTGTAAGTTTCCGACGCGACACACTGGAAGACATCTTCCTGAAGGCCATGGAGAATACCAATGGCGGTTTATAAACGCACCTATCGAGGGTATTCAGGCGCTATTACTCCTTCCTGGTCCCGGTTCCTGGTCCTGTTTCGCTTTTCGCGCGAGACCTTGTTTCGCTCGAAGGTCCAGACGGCCTTCTTCGTCCTGTGTTTCTTCTTTCCCCTACTATGCCTGCTGGGCATTTACGCCAATGCGCACCTGAGCGTCTTCTCATTTCTCGGCAGGCGCAGCGAACCGCTGCTTAACATCAACGGTCAGTTCTTTTTCACTTACCTGACCGTTCAAAGCACGCTGTCGTTCATACTCGCTGCGTTCATCGGACCCGGGCTTGTCTCGCCCGACCTCGCAAATGGCGCTCTTACGCTGTATCTCTGCCGTCCTCTCTCGCGCACCGAGTATGTACTCGGAAAAATGTCGGTGCTGGTCATTGTTCTGTCCTGGATCACCTGGGTACCCGGGCTCCTCCTCTTCGCTGTTCAAGCGAGCCTCTCCGGCTGGCAATGGTTGGCAGACAACTTATGGATAGCCACCGGCATTGTGTGGGGCTCCTTCATCTGGATTCTGATTCTTTCTCTGCTCTCCCTTGCCCTCTCTGCCTGGGTGAAGTGGCGAATCGCTGCAGGCGGCCTTCTTCTTGCCACCTTCTGGGTCGGCGCCGGATTCGCCCAGGCAATCAACGCCGTTTTGCGAACCAAGCAAGGCTATCTCCTCGACGTCGGCAACCTGGTCGCGGCTATCTGGCACGGCCTGTTCCGCGATGGCGTCAACATGGGATTCTCGGTAACCGAAGCCTGGATCGCTTTGCTCGCTTTCTGCGGCTTCTGCCTTCTCCTGCTGATGCGCAAGGTCAAGGCCAATGAGGTGATCCGATGAGCAACACCATCGTCTTCGATAACGTCTCGAAGTTCTATGGCGACGTGCTCGGCGTCAATCGAGTGAACCTCTCCATCCCGCCCGGCATCACCAGTCTTGTTGGTCCGAATGGCTCCGGCAAAACCACCCTGATGAATCTCATGACCGGCCTGATCCGCCCGTCGCGCGGCCAGATTCGCATTCTCGATATGACGCCCGATCAGCCGGAACAGCTTTTCCGAACCGTTGGCTACTGCTCCCAGTTCGATTCCTTTCCTAAAGGGCTCACCGGCTACCAGTTCATTTACTCTTATCTCCTGCTGTTCGGATATGACCCCCCCCTCGCCAACGAACTCGCCTGGCAGGCCATCGACCGCGTGGGACTGCGCGAAGCCGCTCACCGCAAATGCGGCAGTTACAGCAAAGGAATGCGCCAGCGCATCCGTCTCGCCCAGTCGCTCGCTCACAATCCCCGTGTCCTCATCCTCGACGAGCCGCTGAATGGCCTTGATCCCCTGGTTCGCGCCGAAACCATTGCCTTGTTCCGTTCATTTGCCAAACAGGGCTGTCACGTCCTCCTTTCGAGCCACGTTCTGCACGAAGTCGATATCATCTCCGACCAGGTGATCCTGCTGAGCGGCGGCTATGTTGTCGCGGAGGGCAATATTCAGGGCGTGCGCAGCGAGATTGAAGATCACCCCATGCAGATCCTCATCCGCTGCGACCGTCCATCCGTCCTCGCGTCCCGTCTCTTCGGAGAGGACAATGTCGTCGAAGTCCGCATTCACGATGACCGCCGTGGCCTGCTGGTCAAAACCAGCAACCCGAATCGCTTCTACCTGCTCATGAACCGGATCGCACTCGACGGCATCAGCATCGAATCCGTCGCTCCCATAGACGACGATGTGAACTCCGTCTACGGGTACTTAATCGGCACCGAGGAGGCCGTCCGATGAGGCCGCTCTGGTGGACACAAATTCTCGCGGTCATCCGCCTGGAGATGAAAAAAACCTTCTTCGCCAGGCGCGGACTGTGGATCTATCTCCTCGCCCTCGCCCCCGTGGCGCTGTTTCTGGCGCATTCCCTGGTGGAAATTCATCTGCGAGGCGTTCGCCACGAAATGGCGACTCAAAGCCGGCCGATTACGGAACAGGATCTCGCGGCCATCCACGAGGGTATGACGCGCGAAGAAGTCATTGCACGGCTCGGCGATCCTCCCGCTTCGCGCATAACCATGCGACGAATGCCCACCGGCCCGCACGGCTTCGAACTCATCCCCGGCGAGGTTCTGCGCTATTCGGACGGCAGCACTGAGTTGACCGTCGTGCTTGAAAAAGGCGCTGTCGTAGGAACCGGCACCACTTCCGGCTCGAGCCTCGGTCAGGACACGCACATCTTCGCCGGCGTCTTCCAGTTCTTTTTCATTCGCCTGGCTATCTTCTTCGGATGCCTCGGCATCTTCATGAACCTGTTTCGCGGTGAAATGCTCGATAAGAGCCTGCATTTCTATCTGCTCACGCCCGTTCGGCGCGAAATTCTGCTCGCCGGGAAATACCTCGCAGGACTGCTCGCCGCCACCGTGATCTTCACCGTCAGCACCGCGCTCCAGCTCACCGCCATGCTGCTCCAGTTCGATACCGCCACCATCTCTCACTACCTCTACCAGGAACACGGCATCTCGCAAATCGTCGCCTATCTTGGCGTCACGGTCCTCGCTTGCATCGGCTACGGCAGCATCTTCCTCGCCGCCGGTCTGCTCTTCCGCAACCCGATTTTTCCAGCCGTGCTCGTTCTTATCTGGGAAGCCGCCAATCCGCTGCTGCCCTCCCTTCTGAAGAAGTTCAGCGTGATCTATTACCTCAAATCGCTGTGCCCCGTCGAAATACCCGTCGATCCCGGCATGCCCCCTCTCCTCGCTCTGCTCGTCTCGAATGCCGAGCCCGTCTCCGCCTACATCGCCGTGTTCGGGCTGATCGCTCTTTCCGTTGCCGTCCTGGCTGCGTCCATGACCCGCGTCCGGCAACTGGAGATAAATTACACCGCAGACTAGCCGAGCCGAGGGTCCAGGCTGCCTCTTTTTTTCCACCGTCAGCCACGATCTAGTACGCATGCATCTGGTAGAAGTACTGGTAAACGTGGTATGACAGAGAAACAGGCATCAGCTTCCGAAGAGAAAACACGGGGCTGAAAGGGCGGAGTTTTGCCTGCTTGCCAGATAAATGCAGGATTTTATCGAGTATTTCCTCGAATTTCGATGAATGCAATCGGCTCGGCTCCTCTGGCTACAACCGACTCTCTACCCGTACCTCACCCGTGGTACGCCATTCGAACCCGTTCCAACCACGAGAATCTGGCGGCCGCGGTCCTGGAGGGCAAAGGGTATGAGTATTATCTGCCCAAGTACCGCGTCCGGCGCCGTTGGACGGACCGCGTGGTGATCGCGGAGCTGCCGCTTTTCCCCGGCTATGTGTTTTGCCGGTTCGATGCCAGGCAGCGCCTCCCCATCCTGACCACCCCCGGCGTCGTTTCGATTATCGGGTTCGGCAATGACCCGGCCCCGATCGCCGAGACCGAGATCGCCGCTATTCAGACCGTCCTGAACTCCGGTTTTGCCGCGCAGCCTTGCCCTTTTCTGCGCGAAGGCCAGCGCATACGCGTGAAATACGGTGCCCTGCAGGGTCTCGAAGGAATTCTTTTGAAGAAGAAAGCGGATTGGCGGCTGGTCGTGTCCGTCACGATGCTGCAGCGCTCCATAGCGGTCGAGGTCGACAGCGACTCGATCATGCCTCTATGACAGATGCTGTATGACAAACGCCGCGGCTCCGGCCCTCCTGAGCTCGCCGAAGACTCCGCCGCCTGCCTTGCCGCTCGGATAAATGGAACATGCATTCGAGCATTTATTCAATGCTCGAATTAACGGGTTTTATGCCCGGTTCAGTCGGCCTTTCCTCTCTGAATATCGAAGCAAATCCGCTGCTCGCGACCGCCAAGAAATCCCAAAAAACCGGCCTTTTCGCATGATTCTTAAAAAATTATTAAATACCATGTCTTTCTGGTTACGTTTCGCCCCTTTAAATTTCATAATTCGCGAGAAGTCACAGAAAACATTCGGAAAAGACCTATTTTCGACCTACCTTCGGCAGGGCTTGACAAAAATTTTCACGTAAAAGTACTTGCGTAGTACCACGGTAAACGTGTTATTACAGAGAAACACGGTTTCGTACTAAGTACTGCGTCGCTCTTCTAAAGAAAGGCACGCTGGGACTGAGAGGACGGAAGTCTGTCTTCTAGCTCGACGCGGGCAATGAGCGCACAATTTTGTCGGTTATTGGCTGAATTTCGATGAGTTCCATCTCTTTGAATGTCTCTTTCGCTGCCAAATCCTCTCCGGCGCTGCAGCCATGGTATGCCATTCGTACCCGCTCTAACCAGGAGAACGTGGCGGCTTTAGTACTAGAGGGGAAGGGGTATGAGTACTATCTCCCCAAATACCGCGCCCGGCGCCGTTGGTCAGACCGGGTAGTAATCGCGGAATTGCCCCTGTTCCCTGGCTATGTCTTTTGCCGCTTCGATGTGAAGCAGCGGCTGCCCATCCTGACTACTCCCGGAGTCGTCTCCATCGTCGGCTTCGGCAATGAACCGGTCGCCATCGCCGAGAGCGAGATCGCGGACATCCAAGCCGTCCTCACCTCCGGCCTCGCCGCCGAGCCCTGCCCGTTTCTGCGCGAGGGCCAGCGCGTGCGCGTGAAATACGGCTCCCTCGCCGGTCTCGAAGGCATTCTTCTCAAGAAAAAAACGGATTGGCGCATCATCATATCCGTCACGATGTTGCAACGTTCCATCGCGGTCGAAATCGACAGCGACTCCATTACCCCCATCTAACCCAAGCCCGCTGGCCCTACCCGGCCCCGGCACCTGACAAACAATCCTCAATGGCTATTGACCCGAGAAGTCGGATGATCAGTTTCCGCCTCACGGCGGAAGAGTATGACAAATTCCGCGAGCTGTGTTTTACCAACGGCATCCGGAGCGTATCGGAACTGGCTCGTACCGCCATCAACCTTCTCCTGCAGCAACCAGGACGTGTGCCGCAGGGAACGCTCGAATCGCGTGTTTCTGAGCTGGAAGGCCGCCTGCACATGCTGTCCCTCGAAATAAGGAAGCTGACCCAGACCTCCGTCCCCACGGACGCCCCGGTCCTCGTCACCAACGGCGCCCACGTAGTGGACTAATCCGCATCGGCGCCCACCCCGCACTTCCCGACACTTTTCCTGGCGGCTCGCGTAAGTAACTCCCGAGCCGCCCATCTGCTACTCCTTCTGCTCCACAACTGCTCGCTTACTGAGCAAGTCCGAACCCGCTAGCCCATGGCTTCTCTTGAAACCGTTGTCCCTCGCGGCGCCCGCAGCACCGGATCACCCGCGCCCGAGTTCACAACTGAAGTACGCGCCGTCTTGGCCAGCCGCGATGACGTGTTACGCGTCCGTCGCTCTCTCTTTGTCCTGGCGGATCTCGC
>Ga0213872_10000388_pt1 | contig 36574 bp, 27 predicted proteins | sample VelepicomBERX_R2_FD_160071 | JGI IMG/M metagenome (GOLD analysis project Ga0213872, IMG submission 160071) | Rhizosphere microbial communities from Vellozia epidendroides in rupestrian grasslands, the National Park of Serra do Cipo, Brazil - RX_R2 | ecosystem: Host-associated > Plants > Roots >... | reverse complement strand
CGGTGAACTGGCGGCGGATGTCATGGGGGCTGACGGCGTGCTCGTACTTGAGGTTCTTCCAGTCCTGCGGCGCGCCGAGGTGAGAGCCGACGAAATCCAGCGGAGGCTGGCCGTCGTCGGTCATCAGCTTGGCCCACGTGAATCCGGCCAGCATGGCGAAATGGCTGGTGAGGCGCTTCTGCAGCTTGGCCTGCAGCGAGCTGTACTCGGAGTCGCCGCCCGGGTATCCGTGGACGATGACGCCGTTGCCCGAGCCGTAGCCGCCACTGCCGAACTGCGGGAACTCCTGCAGCGAGACAAACAGCGGCACGGTGGGCGAGCCGAAGTTGCTGTTGGTCGGCGGCTGGATAGCCGCCCATGTGTTGGGCACGGTGCTATTGATGAGGGCGGACTGGTATTTTCCGATAGTGCCGAGGTCCAGCACATTTTGGTCGGCGCTGGAGAAGGGCAGGTAGAGGCCGCGGCTGCCGACATAGGCGGCGCTGAGCACGAACTGGTGCTGAAATTCATACTGCCAGCCGAAGTTGAAGTTATAGATGGTGGGCGTGCTCTGCGAATGGAGCACCGTGTTGAGCGTGGTGCCGAGATTGTTGCCCAGTCCCGGCGGTGGAGTCGTGAAGGTGGGGAGGACTCCGCCGGGGAAGGGATTGCTCAGTGAGTAGGGTCCAGTGGTGCTGGGCGCAGGACTGTTGGCGGCTGCTGCTGGACACAGGTTGCTGCCGTTGAGAACGGTGTTTTGGTCGGCGTTGAAACAGGTGGCGTTCCAGGTGGTGTAAGAGGCGAAGCCATCGCTGTCGAGAGACGCGCTGCCGACCATCTGCGTGCTCGGTCCGTAGTAGATCCCGGCGCTGCCATTAAAGACGAGATTGTCGGCCACCTGCCAGCTGAATCCCAGGCGAGGACCGAAGTTGCTGAGGTTGGTGTTGAACGGCGACCGGTTGCTGCCGTTTACGTAGACTTCAGCACCCGTATAGGAGACTCCATTGACGCTATTCGCGGCTTTGGGATCGAAATATTCGAGACGATTGTGCCGCTCGGTCCGGCCCCGGAAGATGTCCCAGCGCAGGCCCGCGGTGATGGTGAGGTTCTTGCGGGGGTGCCATGTATCCTGGACGAAAGTCCCGAAGTAGCCGTTGGCCTCAGCAGCGAAGAGGTCCTTGGTGAAGTTGAAATAGCTGTTGGACTCGCTGCCGGGCACGGTTCCCATGCCGATCAGGAACGAGGCGAAGTCGCTGCCGCCGACGATGGTGCCGCTCGCAGGCTGGGTCTGCTGGTCGGTGGCCGAGTAATCGAAGGCATACGCGCCGGCGGGCGCGATGGGCTGTCCTACGTTGAGGAAGCGCTTCAGCCATTCGAAGCCCGTGTCGATGGAGTGCTTGCTCAGCACCTTGGTGAGACCGACGTTCACGTCGCTGTTTTCACTGGCGTACTGGAAGGTGTTGTAGTCGGCGGTACCGCCGACGCCCTGCTGGTTTCCGCTAGGTGAAACGTAGTCGTTGAAGAGAGCAAAGGGCAGCAGTTTGTAATTCTGCTCCGCGGCGAGGGAAGCGGGAAAGCCGAGGCTGGTGATATCGGTGCCTACCTGCTGCGGATCGCCGCCCTGGTTCTCATAATGGCGCGTGAAAGAGTAGCGGAGTTGCAGGACTGTCCTCGGGTCCAGCATCAAATCATCGGCAATAAGGATGTTGCGTCCGTTGGTGATGTTCTGGGCGTAGTTGAGGTCCCACTCGCTTCCGAAGGCGTTGAAGGTGGAGTTGAAGAGCCGGTCAAAGGAGAAGCGTCCGAAGATGTGCTGCTTCTGGCTCTGGATCCAGTCCATGCGGATGTCGAAGCGCTGGGCCGTGGTGGGATCGACGCCAGGAAGGAAGAAATTGTTCTGCGTGCCGTTGGGGTCCTGGTCGCAGTTGGCGCCGACGTTGCACTTGGGCATGTGCGAGAGGAAATTCACGGCGATGGGGTTGGGGTTGGTGATGACATTATTAGCAAAAGGCTGGCGTGTGCCGTCGGCGTTATCGGGCACCATCGGGTTGTAGATGGTGAAGTTGTCGTGCGAGAAATCGCCGGTGCGCTCGGCGCTGGTGGGCACCGTAAAGTAATTCGACCCGTCGTAGAGGTCCTGCGTGGTGTATTCATAATCGGCGAAGAAGAAGAGCTTGTCGTGCAGGATGGGTCCACCGATTGACCCGCCCGCCTGGTAGCGGTGGAATGAGGGCGGCGTGTTGGGCTGGCCAGCGCTGATCTGGCTGTTCTTGTTGAAGTACTCGTTCGCGCCCAGGACGTCGGGCCGGAAGTACCCGAAGGCGCTGCCGTGGAAGGCGTTGGTGCCGGACTTGCTGACGAGGCTGATGACGCCGGCGCCGCCGCTCAGGTAGGTGGCCGGAGTGTTCTGCGTTTCAACGCGGACCTCTTCGACGGCATCTTCGGGAATGTCGAGCGCGGGGATGATGGCGGCGGAGTTATTTTCAGCGATGCCCAGCGGACTGCCGTCGACCATGTAATAGACCGAGCCTACGATCGCGCCATTGAAGGTGTAGGATGACACGTCGACGCCTGGGCGTCCGGAGGAGATATTGGTGATGGCGTAGGAACTGGAAGAATTCGGCGCGCCGTTGGCGGGTGTCACGCCGGGACTCAGCTGCACGAGGTCGTAGACATTGCGCGTGAGAAGTGGCACGCGATCCATGGTCTGCGCCGAGATCAGCTGGCCCACGGTAGAATTGCTGGCTTCGGCCAGGTCGTTGGTGGCGGTGACGTTTACAACCACGCTGGCGCTGCCGACACGCAGGGGGAGGTTCACTTCGCTCGTCGTATCGACGGTGACGAGGACTTTCTCGCGGGTGGTCGTCTCGAATCCGTCGGCTGTCGCCGTCACTCGATAGGTGGCCGGATCGAGCGAAACGAACGAATAAAAGCCCGCACCGGTTGCGACGGTGGAGCGGGTGACACCGTTGGCGACGTTGACGGCCGTGACTTTTGCCGAGGGAATCGCGGCGCCGGTGGGATCGGTGATCAATCCGTTGATGCTGCCCCGGCCGGCCTGAGCGAACGCCGCCGGAGACGCGCAAAGCGCAACGACCCAAACGGGCAAGAGTCGCCGCGCGACGTGGGAGAGAATCTGATTTATCGGCCTCATCTGCAAATTTCCTCGGATTTAAAACGTTTTAATGTTTTGATTTTGAAAATTTAGGAGCAAAAGGGGTCGACAGTCAAGAGGGAACTTCGAGGTGATTTCCGCCAGATCGCAGCCGCGCGTCAGCCCTCTACCAGTCGAACAATGTGCCGTCGAGCTTACGGTTGATCGGCAGGTACGCCCGCTGGTACGGATATTTCGCGGCCAGCTTCTCGTCGAGGTCGACACCAAGTCCCGGCTCGTCTCCCGGGTACATATAGCCGCCATGGAATGAGTAGCCGTGGGGAAAGACAGCATCGGTCTCCGCGCTGTGCGGCATGTGCTCCTGAATGCCTAAGTTGTGCACCGCCAGGCCGAAATGCAGGGCCGCAGCCATGCTCACCGGCGAGAGATCGGTTGCGCCGTGGCAGCCGGTTCGGATGTGATGCAGAGCGGCGAAGTCCGCCACCTTTTTCAGGTGGGTCAAGCCACCGGCGTGGGCGACCGTCATCCGGATGTAGTCGATCCACTGCTTCTCGATCAGGATCTTCGCGTCCCAGATGGTGTTGAAGACCTCGCCAACCGCGATGGGTGTAGTGGTGTGCTGACGGATGATGCCCAATCCCTCCGCGAGCTCAGCCGGCGTGGGATCTTCCATCCAGAAGAGATGAAAGGGCTCGAGTTCCTTGCCAAGGCGCGCTGCTTCGATGGGAGTGAGCCGATGATGGCAGTCGTGCAGCAGGTGCACATCCGGGCCGAACCGCTTACGCAAGCGCTCGAAGAGCTTCGGCGTGTGCTGCAGATACTTCTCCGTCGACCATAGGCTTTCTGACGGCAGGCCGCGCTCGGCAGGCTCGTACGGCTTGTTTCCTTTGGCGACGCCGTATGTGGAGTCGAGCCCGGGAATGCCGCTCTGCGCGCGAACGGCGAGATATCCGCGGTCGATCTCGCGGGCAACAGCGTCGATGGTGTGCTCGATGTCGGCACCGTTGGCGTGCGCATAGACCAGCACGCCGTTGCGGCTCCTGCCGCCGAGCAGGTTGTAGACGGGCGTGTTCAGCGCCTTGCCCTTGATGTCCCAGAGCGCCATATCGACCGCGCCGATCGCGGCCATCGTGACGGGGCCGCGCCGCCAGTACCCGCCGCGATAGAGATACTGCCAGATATCTTCGGTCTGGAAGGGGTCGCGCCCTATAAGGCATGAGATCACGTGCTCGGTGAGATAACTGACCACCGCAAGCTCGCGGCCGTTCAGCGTGCCGTCACCGAGTCCGTAGAGGCCTTCGTCGGTTTCTACTTTGAGCGTGACGAAGTTGCGTCCCGGCGAGCAGACATTGACGGTCGCGTTGGTGATCTTCATGCGGAGACTCCTCAGTGCGACGTCGTTATCTCCAGATAATCGAGCGGCGCAGGCTCACCATCGTCGGGATGGCCTTCGACCTTCAGGGTGTCTCCCGGTTTGAGCGCGATGCCGCTGAGTGTAATGCGAGTCGACGTGTCGCCGTTCATCGCGTCTGCGGGAAGCGTGTTGTCCGCGCGCCATTGTTTTAGCAGCTTTTGATCAAGATACAGATCGTACGTAGATACGCCCTGCCGGAAGTCGAAGTACTGTACCGCGATGTCGTAGGTTCCGGCGGCGCGGTTGAAGGTCATCGAAGCCGAGCAGACGTCCTGGCCCTTGCAGACGATGCCCTTTCCGCCGGACGCTGTCTCCCATGGAGTCGCATCGACGGATTTGTAACCGTCAAGCTGTATATTTTCGGCTTCGATGCGGTTGGGATCGTGCCCGATGCGGCCCTTCGCATCCGCGATGCCCGACATCCTGTAAAACCACTGATTCACTGCATCGCGCCAGACATCGGAATGTCCTGCCTGATACTCGAGCAGCGCCAGAACCTTTTCGTACCGGTCAGGGTCTACGAGTCCGTTCAGAGTCTTCCAGTCGGTCACATATTTTGCCGCAGCCGCCGCGCCATTGAAATGCGCATCGTAGATATGCTGTATGACCGTCTGGCCGGAGTGAAGTCTGTAGGTGTAGGACACATGATGCATGAAGAGCAGCAGTTCATCGGGACACGTCGGCAGCGACTCGTACATGCTCGCCACCTGCGGCGGATACTGCCCGATGTAGCCCGTCCCCGTCGCCACCGTGCGGTCCATGCCCACGCCCTCATGATCGGCGCGTATCCACTGCCCCCACCCGTTGCGCTCGGCGGACTCAATCCCCGGCCCGTAATGCGAATGCACGATATCGGTCAGCGTGCCGAGACCCAGCGGGCCGGTGTAATCCTCGTAAGTTTTCCAACAGGACAGCAGCATTGCATCAATTGTGCTTATGACCGTTACGTTATTGCCGAACGTCAGCCGCGTCCAGTCATCCGCAATCGTCTCTGCCGATGTATCCGGATTCCACGCCAGCCGTCCGAAGCCGTAGAGGTTCGCCATGGCCATGGGATGCGCGAGCCAGTTTGCATCGAGGCCCACATTCGCCACGCCCGCGAATCCGCCCAGCGGGCGATCGAACGACTTGCCTTCGACGATCTCCTTCACCGGCGTGTGCCGGTTGTCCGCATGCAGATCAAAGTCGAGCGCCTCTTTCCACATGGGCACAAGAAACACCATGTGACGCTGCTGGCCTGTGTATTCCTGCGTGATCTGCAGTTCTAACGCCTCGTTCGTGTGCCGCAACCCGGCGAACAGTGGCGATATCGGCTCCCTGACCTGAAAATCAATTGGTCCGTGCTTGATCTGCACGATCACGTTGTCGTCGAATTTGGCGTCGAGCGGATGAAAGATGTCGTACGCCGCGCGCGCACGGTCGGCCTTCAGATCGTTCCAGTCGAGATGATGGTTGTAGACGAACGCGCGATACAGCAGCACGCCGCCGTGCGGCTTAAGGGCACGCGCCAGCAGGTTCGCCGCATCGGCGGGCGTGCGTCCATACTGCGATGGGCCGGCGCGGCCCTCGGAATCCGCCTTCACGACGAAGCCGGCGAAGTCGGGAATCTGCGCATAGAGGTCATCGACCGCCTTCTGCCACCACGCAATGACTTTCGGGTCGAGCGGATCGAAGGTGTCGAGACCTCCAATGGCTTTGGGGCTGCTCAGGTCGACCGACATCGCGAGGCGCACCCCCCAGGGCCGAAAGGCATCCGCAATGCGCGCCACCTGGCGGATCATCTCCGGCGTGAGCATCTTGAGATCGGCGTTGACGTTATTAACGGCGCAGCCGTTGATTCCGACCGAGGCCAGCAGCCGTGCATATTCGCTCGCCCGCATGAGATCGTCCCGCACCTGCCCGTTGTCGAAGAAGATCGAACGCCCAGCGTAGCCGCGCTCGATGGTGCCGTTCAGGTTGTCCCACTGATCGACCCAGCGGACGGGAGCTGATGGTGATTCGGTGATGGATAGCGAGTTCAGATCGTGCTGCTCGGCCATCTCCTGCAACAGGCGGAGTGTGCCGTAGAGAATGCCGCGCCCATCGGCTCCCGCGATGAGCCAGTAGCTGTGACCATGGTCGCGCACAGCGGTTACGGCATAGCCCTCCGGCTTCAGTAGCGCGGCTGGCATCCAGTTCGGAAAGCGCGTCTGGACTTCTGTAACCGTGCCAAGCACAAATGCGCCATCAGCGGGAATCGTGCTCACGACGCGCACATTTCGCCCCAGCATCCCGTCGATTCCGCGAACGATCTCAGCCTGTGCGCTTCGCGTTAGCACGGAGTCATCGAGGGACACAACGCTGACTGGCAGCCTTTCATACTCCGCCTTCACGCGGGCTTCACTGATGGGCGCATAGCGCAGCCATCCCTCCGCACCGGTTTCGGCCCAGCACGTTGAGGCGGCCAGAAGTGCAGCGAACAGCGCAGAGCGAACGCAGCGGGTGAGCATCTCGTTCTCAGTGTGGGAGAGCCGCGGCCCCTTCAATTGTGAACTCTCCGCTCTGGCCTGCGCCCGGAGCAGGTTGCGAGCCGCCAACGAAGATGCCGTAGGTCCCCGGCTGCACACTTCGCTTCCCCATTGCATCTACTTCGCTCAACTGGAGTCGATTTTCTTTAGTGCGAGTCTCAAACGATAGCGGCTCGTTTTGACGAGTGTCAATCGCGGCAGGCGCTTGACAAGATGCGTTATACGAGCTCTATCGATGGCCTGGGGGAAGGCTTGCGCGCGGACGGCCTGGGCGCCGCTGTTCTGCGTTTACGGCGGCCGTTCGCCGCTGGCGCATGCGCCGGCTCGCTGCTTGTCTCGTGACTTGATCGCCGTTGCAGTACCAGAGCGGCGGCGCCGCGTAGGCGCGCCACTTCCCCCTCGTGGGTCGGCACCAGCCGCGGAGGCGGTCCGGTCAGCACCAGCCGCGAAAGATGCTCCTCGATCACCGGACCGAAGCGATGCCAGGCGGTCGTAACGTCTCCCGCGACGAGGATCACCTCAGGGGATAGCCCTACGAGAATCAGCCGCATGCCGCGCCCGATGGCCTCAGCCTGGAGCCGGAGTGCTTCGGCCGCATGCGGGTCGCCGCCGTCGGCCAGGCTGAGTAGCTGCTGGAACGTCACCGCGTTCGCCGGATGCGCCAGATCGGCATAATACTGAAGCGTGGCACGGGTCGAGGAGAAGGTCTCCCAGCACCCTCTCATTCCGCAGCCGCAGACCGGACCGTTCGGATCGAGGACGGCGTGTCCGAACTCGCCGGCCATGCCGTGCCGGCCCGTCACGAGGTGGCCGTTGGCGAAAATGCCGGTTCCGACGCCCTCGGAGATCGTCACCAGCACGGCGTTGCGCACGCCCTCCATGTGTCCGAACCAGAGCTCGGCGATGAGGCAGGCATTCGCGGCGTTCTCCAGGGCCACCGGCAGGCCTGTTCGTTGCTCAATTGCGCGCTTGATATCGAAGTCGGGCCAGTGGAGATTGGGAGCGAAGATCAGCCGCTCGCTCGCCGGATCGACGCGCCCCGGCAGGCAGATGCCGATGCCTTCCACGGATTTGCGAAGGAGACTTGCCTGGAGGCGAAGAATGCTATCGCTGAGGAGCTCCGCCGCGGCGGCCGGGTCTGCGCCGAGCGAGAGTACCGAGCGCGAGAGCAGGCGGCCATTCAGGTCGATCACGGCCACCGATGACTGCGCGGGATGGACATCGGCGGCAATCACAACGAGGTCTTCGTTCAGACCTAGGAGCGTAGGGCGGCGTCCACGAGGGGGGCGCGCAGTGGCGCCTTCCCTCACCCACTTCTCTTCGATGAGCTGCTCGATGATCAGCGATATGGTGCTGCGCTGCAGCCCGGAGAGCCGTGCCAGCTCAGCGCGCGAAACCGGCTGGTGGGAGCGGATGATTTCGAGCACGATGTCGCGGTTGATGTTTCGCGCCGTTTCGCTCGAGGCCAGTTCAGCGGAGGTGAGATCGACCCGCCGCATACCCCGGGCCGAGCGGCCTGACTGGTTTTTTGACGTAGGCATCAGCAAACAAGAATAATCGCAATCGCCCGGCGAACAATCACGATTTTCAGCTCGTCCGTTCGCTCTCTCGTCGGATCATCAGTTTCGCCTCAACGAATTCGGCGAAAGCGCCGGCCGCGGTTTGGCAATTTCCGTCGCCGTGTCGACGGATCGCAGCGCGCTCCCCTGGGTGGGTCCGGCCGAAACTCGCGTGCCCAGTGCCGTGCCGAGCGGGCGAAGGTTCATCGCAGGCTGCGGAATGTGCTGCTGATGCATCGTCACGATCAAGGCCAAGGCAGAGGTCTTGCCCGAGCACCGGTAGGAATGCGGCGTGCTCGCGTCGAAATAGACACTGTCACCCGCCTCCATCACGTGTGCCTTGTCTGCGTGCCGCAACTCCAGTTCCCCCTCGAGCATGTAGAGAAACTCGTAGCCTGGATGAACGTGCGGCCGCACATCAGTGTTCGCTTTGACCGGAATGAACTCCGCGTAGTAAGGGTCGAGGTGCCGGTCGGGCACCATGTAGGCCAGACTCTCGAAGTAGTAGGTCGGGTCGTCGACTCCGGTTTGCGGCAGCCGTACCCGCTCGTGCTTGCGGTGAATGCGGAAGAGCGTATGGGGCTCCGGCTCGAAGAAGTACGACAGGTCTTTGTTGAAGACCATCGCGATGCGTGCCAGGTTGCGGAGAGTCGGCACCACGCGACCCGTCTCAAGCTGTGAAAGAAAACTCGCCGAAAGCCCGGTGTGTCTGCCGAGCTCTACCAGTCCCATCGATTTCTTGAGGCGCAGCTTTTTAATGCGCTCGCCGATCTTGCGTTCGGCAATGAAGGTCTCTGCAGTTGCCGGATCGATCTGCATACTGGCCAGATCGATCCGAGAGGCCTTCGGATCGTCATTTGCGACCATGGCATCTGACTCCACGGCAGCTCCCGAATCTGCCGTTTCCTGCCGCTTCCTGCTCTGCTTTGTGCCCATTACTCACCCCCGGCTGACACTCCCGCGGCCATCTCGTTGCCATTTAGATGCAGCCATCGCACGGATGTTATCAAGTCACAATTTATTTTTGTTACGTAAAATCGAGTTGTTACATCTTTTTACAAATCCGTGACCGCAGTGGACCCCTGGAAGCCATGACGAGCCTTCGCAGAATCCTGATCAGCGGCGCCTCCGGAATGATCGGTACAGCTCTGGTACGATCCGCGGAGGCACAGCGGATTTCGGTTGTGAAGCTGGTCCGGCGTCGCCCGGTGGATCCATCAGAGATTCAATGGGATCCGGGCACCGCTTCTGTCCCGGGCGGCCTTGCCGCACTCGAAGACATCGACGCGGCCATTCATCTCTCCGGAGCGAATGTCGCGGCGCATCGCTGGACGCCCGCCTACAAGCGGGAAATCGTCGCGAGCCGTATCGGAACCACGCGCGCGCTCGTCCATCTGCTGAAGTCGCTGAAAACTCCGCCGGCAGCGCTCCTTTGTGCTTCGGCAACAGGGATTTACGGCGATCGCGGCGATGAAATCCTCACCGAGGACTCCCCTTCGGGTCAGGGCTTTCTCGCCGAGACGTGCCTCGCCTGGGAGGCAGAAGCCGCAAAGGCACGCGTAGCTGGGATACGGGTTGTGAACCTTCGCTTCGGCGCGGTGCTTTCCGCCGACGAGGGCGCCCTAAAAAAGATGCTGCCCTTCTTTCGCATGGGAATTGGCGGCAAACTCGGAAGCGGCCGCCAATGGATGAACTGGATCGCGCTGACCGATCTGGTCCGCGCCGTGCTTTGTCTCGCCGAGTCCCCTGAGGTGTCCGGTCCGTTCAACGTGGTCGCGCCGAATCCGGTGACGAACGCGGAGTTTACCCGCGCTCTGGGTCACGCTCTGCACCGGCCTGCTGTTCTTCCGGCTCCGGCGTTTGCCTTGCGGGCGGCTTTCGGCGAAATGGCGGATGAGGGGCTGCTTGTCTCCAGCCGCGCCGTTCCCGACCGGCTGCTGCGCGCCGGATTCAACTTCGTTCTGCCCACGATCGACTCCGCATTGAAGGCGATCACCTCAGACGAGGGAAAAATTTCGAAAATACCGTAACCTAATCTTTGGCATGAACGTTCCCTTGCGCGTGGCAGTCACGGTACTCGCCCTGCCGCCCATCCTGATGGCCGCCGGCTGTGCCGGTCCCGCAGCCCCGCAGCCGCCGAGCCTGAAGCTGCCCGCCCCCGTCACCGACCTGACCGCCGTCCGCTACGGAGATGAAGTCCGCCTTCACTGGACCATGCCCCGGCGCACAACCGACCGCGTCCTTCTCAAGGGAGCCCAGCAGGCCCGCATCTGCCGCACGATCGGAACCGGCACGTGCCATGTCACGGATGATCAGTCGTTTAAGCCTGATGCCCCGGCGGACTTCATCGATCGGCTGCCCTCCGACGTGACCTCGGGCCAGGCACGTCCAATGACCTACACCATCGAGTTGCTCAACCAGAAGCAGAACACCGCCGGTCCCTCGAATCCCGCGCTCACAGCCGCGGGAGCAGCGCCACCCCAGGTTGGAGGCCTTTCCGCGACTGCAGTTCCCGAGGGCGTCCTGCTTAAGTGGACTTCCGCGCCCGAACCCGGGTCGGGAACCGCGATCATCCGCATCCATCGCACGCTCCTACAAACACCCGGCGCTCCCAAACCCTCGCAGGCCGAGGGCGTGCCTGCACCGCCGGAGCAGACCCTTGAGGTCGCAGGCCCCGACAGGGGTCAGGCGATCGACCGCGACGCCGCACTCGATCACACCTACCGCTATACCGCCGAGCGCGTTGAGCCGGTTACGCTGGAGGGCAAGAGCTTCGAGGTGCTGAGCGCGCCAGGCCAGACCATCACCGTCAACGCTCGCGATGTCTTTCCGCCCGCCGCGCCCGGCGAACTCCAGGCCGTCGCCGATCCGGAGGGCCACGCCATCGACCTCTCCTGGGCGCCAAACACGGAGCCGGACCTCGCCGGATACATCGTCTATCGCCGCGACACGGCATCGAACGCCCCCGCTGTTCGCATATCGCCGCCAAACGAAGTTGCGCCGTCCTTCCACGACGCCGGCGCGCTTGCGGGACATCGCTACGCCTACTCGGTGAGCGCCGTCGACCGCGACGGCAATGAAAGCCCACGCTCACCCGAGACTGAGGAAACCCTACCCCAGTTATAGGAGCCAGTTCGCATGAAGTACTGCCGCTTTGAAACTGAAGCCGGACCCCAATATGGCGAAGTCGCCGAACTTGCCGGGAATTTCTGGATCGAGCGTCTCTTGCCGCCCTTTGAAGAAGATCCCCTATCAGCGAAGCCGACGAGGCCCTTCACCGGAGCCTTCGAGCCAGTCCCGCTGCTCAGCGCGAAGCTGCTTGCACCCGTCGTGCCCAGCAAGATCGTCTGCATCGGGCGCAACTACCGCGAGCACGCCGCCGAACTCGGGAACGAGCCGCCCAAAGAGCCTCTCGTCTTCCTCAAAGCGCCCTCGTCGGTGATCGCCCCGGAGGAGCCGATCCAGATCCCTTCGCAATCGCAGCGCGTGGACTTCGAGGGAGAGCTGGCCATCGTGATCGGCCGTCGCGCCTCGAAGATCGGCGCAGACGAGCCCGTTGCGCCCTACATTCGTGGATATACGATCGTGAACGACGTAACCGCACGCGATCTGCAGAAGCCCGATGGGCAGTGGTGGCGCGCCAAGGGATTCGACACCTTCTGCCCCATCGGCCCGATCGTCACCGACGAAATCGATCCCGAAGCCGGCATTACCGTCGAAACCCGGCTGAATGGCGAGCTCCGCCAGCAGGGCAACACGCGCGACTTCATCTTCCCGATCGATGTGCTGCTGCGCCATATCACCGCAGCGATGACGCTCTATCCCGGCGACGTGATTCCCACGGGGACTCCGGCAGGAGTTTCACCCATGCAGCCCGGCGACAGCGTTGAGGTCGCCATCGACGGCATCGGAGTTCTCCGCAACCCTGTTCTTTAGCGCGGACGCAGCGGATGTGGCAACTGAGGAAAGTGAACCAATCTAAAAATTCGTGCTCCCAACCGCGCCTTTTTGCAATCTTCTAACGAGACGAGGCGTCAGGTCTGGTTTCATTCCGCCGGGCATTGGCGGATAATGAGAGTAAATAGTAGAAGGAGGAAAAAATGTCGAAGACATTGCTGCAGCGATTGCGCACCATGACCACGGTGGTTGCCGATACTGGCGACATTGAAGCCATTGAGCAGGTAAAACCGCAGGATGCGACCACCAATCCATCCCTCATCACCGCCGCCGCGCAGATGCCGCAGTACCAACCCATCGTCGACGGCGTTTTGCAGGAAGCCCGGAAGAAGCTTGGCGAGAACGCGAGCGACAAGGACATCGCGCACGAAGGCTTCAAGCATCTGGCCGTCGCGTTCGGTAAGCAGATTCTCGGAATCGTCCCCGGCCGGGTCTCTACCGAGGTCGACGCACGCCTCTCCTACAACACCGAAGCCACTTTGAAAGAGGCGCGCCACATCATCAAGCTCTACGCCGACCAAGGCATCTCGAAGGAGCGCATTCTCATCAAGATCGCCTCGACCTGGGAGGGCATTCGCGCCGCCGAGGAGCTTGAAAAGGAAGGCATTCACTGCAACCTGACGCTGCTCTTTGGAGTCCATCAGGCGATCGCCTGTGCCGAAGCCGGCGTCACGCTGATCTCGCCGTTCGTCGGCCGCATCCTCGACTGGTACAAGAAGAGCACCGGCAAGGACTACCAGGGCGCGGACGATCCGGGCGTACAGTCGGTCACCCGAATCTACAACTACTTCAAGAAGTTCGGCCACAAGACGGTCGTCATGGGCGCGAGCTTCCGCAACACCGGAGAAATTCGCGAACTTGCCGGATGCGACCTGCTTACCATCTCGCCGCACCTGCTCCACGAGCTTGATTCTGTGCAGGAAGACCTGCCGCGCAAGCTCGATCCCGAGAAGGCGAAGTCGATGAACATCGAGAAGATCACCATCGACAAGGCGACCTTCGACAAGATGCATGCCGCCGACCAGATGGCCAGCGACAAGCTGAAGGAAGGGATCGAAGGCTTCTCGAAGGCTCTCGAAACGCTGGAACTGCTGCTCGCCAAGCGCGTGGCAGAACTCAGCGAGAAGGAGCCGAAGCCCGTAGGCGCGGATTGATCTTTCGCGAACAAGAAACAGAAAAGGGCGGGCGAGTAGCTCGCCCTTTTTCATGACTGCATTGAGGGGTCAGGATGAGAGTTTTTGTCGCAGGAGCAAGCGGAGCGATCGGCCGTCCGCTCGTGACCGAGCTTATCCGGCAGGGTCATCAGGTCACCGGAATTTCACGCCGCGCGTCCAGCCTGGATCATCTTGGAAAACTCGGCGCGACCATCGTCGAAGTCGATGTCTTCGACGCTGCTGCCGTCGAACAAGCAGTTCGTGAATCGCAGGCCGAAGCTGTAATCGATGAGCTGACGTCCCTTCCAGCCACTCCTGCTGAAATCGGCAATGCGCTGGCAGGCGACCGCAAGGTGCGCATCGAGGGCGGCGGCAACCTGCGCCGCGCCGCGCAAGCCGCAGGGGTTCAGCGGTACCTCCAGCAGGCAAGCGGGTTCTTTCTCAAGGCCACCTCTGGACTGGCGACTGAAGCCGACCGGCTGGCCATCGATGCCGGAGGCAATGTCGCTTTTAGCGCCACCTCGTACAAGGAGCTCGAGGAGCGCCTCTTCTCGACGTCTCAACCCGCTGGCACCGCTCTTCGCTACGGGTTCTTCTATGGTCCGGGCACCTGGTATCACCGCGAAGGCGCGGCCGCTGATCAGGTTCGCAAAGGAGAGTTTCCTATCATCGGAGAAGGCAGCGGTGTCTGGTCGTTCGTCCATGTCGAGGACGCAGCCGCCGCTACCGTCGCCGCTCTCACCGCTGAGCCCGGCACTTACAACGTGGTCGACAGCGACCCCTTGCCCGTGAGCCATTGGCTGCCCCAATTCTGTCGCTGGGTCGGTGCGCCTCCTCCACCGCACCTTTCTCTTGAGGATGCACTCGCTATCGCAGGACCAGAGGCGGTCTATTACGGGACAAAGATCTGCGGAGCTGCAAACGAGAAGGCGCGCAAGGTTCTGAATTTCCGTCCGCGCCGCCTTGAATGGCTGGTCTAGGATATCGAGCGAAGAACGACTCTGATCGGCTCGCTTCAACTGTTTTTGCCGGAAGCCGGGAATAAATGAACACATGCTCAGTTAGCGTGACCAGCGGAACACCGGGATTCGGGCTATCAGCTTTTAGGCCAGCTGAAACGGCACCGCACCCGCGCGCTGGCGGTGCAGCATGTTGCAGAGAACCTCGGATATTCAGGCGGAAACACGTCGTCATGGTCCTGTACTTGCCGCACCTTTACCCCCCGCCGCTCCGCTGCCTATTCTGAAATACATCTGCGCCGCTCGCAGGAACGCCGTCGCCGCCTTTCACGCAGATGTTTACAGGGAATGGATTGTTGAGACGAAGCTCTGGAAGCTTCACACCTTCATCGTCAATGACCCGGCCGGCATCCGGCGTGTCCTCATCGACAACGCAGACAACTATATCAAGGGAACCATCGAGCCGCGCATCGCCTCAGCCTCATCGCGCGCGGACTTCATCGCGAACAATAAATGGCGCGACCGCCGCCGCACGATGTCTTCCGCTCTGAACCATCGCTGCATGTTCGGAAATGCCGCGATGGTCTTCGACTCCACCCAGGCGCTGCTTGAAGAATGGAAACCCTTAGCAGCCCATCTGGTCTTCGACATTTCCTCAGAAATGGCGCGTCTCGCGCTTGGGATCATGTCCCAGGTCGTTTTCTCTTCCGACCGCGCGGAATCGATGCCCGTCCTGGAACACGCCTTGGCGCGTGTTCACGCCGAGCCACTCGTGAACCTACTCGATTTCGCGCCGCTGCTCAGCCGGCCATGGGCTGCATATAAACGTAACTGCGCACACCGCGCGTTCAGCCGTCTCACCGCGTTCATCCACGAAGTAATCCGAAAACGCTCGGTCGCAAATGCGGACTATGACGATCTCCTCGGCCGTCTTATGCAGGAGCGAAACGCCGAAACCGCGCACTCTTTGAGCACCGAAGAGATCCAAACCCAGATTGTTACTGTCATCGGCGCAGGACAACAAAGCATAGGGCTCGCGCTCACCTGGATCTGGTACTTGCTCTCGCAGCACTCCGTCGAGGAAGCCCGTCTCCACGCCGAACTGGATGAAGTCCTAGCCGGCAGGGTAGCTGGCATCGAAGACATCGCCCGGCTTCCGTACACGCGAGCAGTCATTGAAGAGTCGCTTCGCCTCTATCCCCCTCTCCACACTCTGGCCTGGCGCGGAGCCATCGATGACGATGAGGTGTGCGGGGTCAAAATCCCCAAAGGGGCAACCGTCACGATCGTGCCCTGGGTCCTTCATCGCCACACAAAGCTCTGGGACCGTCCGGCAGAATTCGATCCAGGCCGATTTTCACCGGAACAGGGCACGGCGCGCTCCCGCTACGCATATCTGCCCTTTGGTGCCGGGCCTCGTGTCTGCATTGGAGCATCCTTCGTCATGACGGCAATCTCCCTCATCCTCGCCACCATCGCCCAGCGATACCGCTTGCGCCTTTTGGCAGACCATCCGGTCGAACCACAGGGTTTGACCGCACTCAAGCCGCGTTACGGGATGAAGATGACGCTCGAGAAGCGCCGGTAAAAACAGAAGGGCGAGGTGCATCCTCGCCCTGCTGCTTTTTTTGCTGCTTTTACTGCGGTTTCGGCAACTGCAGCATGATTCCATTGCCGCTGCCCGACTCGACCTGCGGCAACTGTCCATTCCAGCGATCGATGAGCGCTCGCTGGTTCTCGAGCCGCCGCAATTCCAGCAACTGCGGAGTCAGCGAAGCCTGCCGTATCCGGTTTGCTTCGGCTTCGCCCTGCGCCCGGGTCACTGCCGACTTGGCATCGCCGTCCGCCTCGGCAATCTTCTTTGCCGCTTCGGCCTGGGTCTGCGCCAGTTCGTTCTGCGCCCGCTCGGCGTTCTGGATGGCCTGCGCCTTGGCCGTGATGGCGGCCGCAATGACGTCGGGAACCCTCGGAGCGCCGATGAATCCGAACTGCTGGATGTTCACGCCCACCGGCGACATCTTCGCCTGGATCAACGCCTCGACCTTGTGCAGAAACTCGGCCTTGTGCTCGCCGTAGATCTCTTCGACGGAATAGGTTGAAGCCACTTCGTTGAGCGAATTCCGCACGACGTCACGCAGAATCCCATGCGTGAAGCCGTCCAGGTCGCTCAGCCGGTACTTCAGATAGAAGTCCGGCACCATCTTCGGGTCGATCGCATACGACAGCGACACATCCGCATAGATCTCCATGCCTTCCTTCGAGTTGAAGCTCATCTCTTCGTTGACGGCGTGTCCTTCGTTAACGTCGCGCGTCCACTTTACCGTCTGCACAAAGGTCGGGAACTCGATAATCTGGCTGCGCAGCGGGCTATAGAAGACCCATCCCGTCTTGATCGGAATCTCCGACGGTCCGCGCTGGCTTCCTGAGAGCAGCACCTCCACGCCCACATACCCGGCGCCGATCCGTGTGATCGCCGCAATGTAGTTGAAGAAAATCAACACCCCAACAAGTACGCCCACAACGATGGCGCCGATCTTCACAAATTTTCTGATATCCGCTCCGTCGAGCCCCTGCGAACCCCGTCCGTGCGGCGTCTGCAGTTCACCGAAAATTCCCACGTCTCCTCCTCCAAACCTGCAACAAAGTCATGGGCACAAAGACGCACAGCAACCCTAAAATCGCCGTGCCCATATACACGTCGCGGTCGCTCGGCTGGTTAAGCATGTGGAAGGCTTCCACCATGCACTCGTAGCCAACTGACAGAATGAGGAGGGAGAGAACTACTCGAAAGGTCGTTTTCACGAAAGCACGGCCGCTCTTACCGGCCCACCAAAGGCAAATCTGAAATTCAGAAAATCTTCAAATCCATCCCGTCGACATCACTTCCTTCGACAACCCATCATGTATATCAGCTCAACCGTAAAGAGAGCGTAATGAGAAAGACAGAGATACGTTAGTGTTAGTACCTTGGTCATCTCTCCGGTCTCAGCATTTTCATCGGCCTCGCTGGACTGGGCTCAAATTGTATGTACAATTAGGTAGTGGGGATTGAGTTCGACCCGGGGAAAAATGAGCGCAATCTCCGCGAACGCGGGCTTTCTTTCGAGCGCGCAGCGGATTTCGATTTCGAGACGGCGATAATCTTTCCCGAGATGCGGCACGGCGAGGTACGGCGCGTTGCCATCGGATATCTGGAGAAGAGACTTCACGTGCTCTGCTATCTGCCGCTTGAGGACGGCATTCGCGTGATCAGCCTTCGGAAGGCGAATTCACGGGAGGCGAAGAAATATGGCAGACCGAAAACCATTGACTGACGACGAGGGCGAGGTCCGCGAACTGACGGACGAGGATTTCGCGCATGGAATTCCTTTTTCTGCGCTGCCGCTTCGCGAACAGGAGGTCCTCCGCTCGCTGAAGAAACTCCGCGGCACCCAGAAGTCCCCCACCAAGCAGCGCATCTCCATCCGTCTGTCTCCCGAGGTGGTCTCGAAATTCCGCGCGACCGGCAAGGGCTGGCAGTCGCGCATCGATGAAGCTCTCCGGGAGTGGCTCAAGCGCCACTCACACAAACTCTCCGCCTGAGAAATCCATGAACCAGCCCATCACCGGCTTCCACCAGGACGAAGACCACCACTGGGTCGCCGACCTCGCCTGCGGACACACCCAGCACGTCCGACACGACCCTCCCTGGCAGAGCCGCCCATGGACGCAGACCGAAGAGGGCCGCGCCTCAAAACTGGGCCAGATGCTCGACTGCAGGAAGTGCGAAGACGAAGCAATGAATCGCGAGAACTGACGGGCCCACACCCGCGAGTCACCGAGAGAATATTCGCCGAAGCAGGCCAGGTCGTGATCTGAGCTGGTTCTCGATGAACTCGGTCCATTCTGCGGTTAGGATCGTGTCGGGGTGGTTTTCTCCGAGCACCTTGCGGCGCCCAATGAGGCAGTCACGAATAAGATCGAGGGCACGAGCCGGATCTCCGCTTCGGGAAAGAGTAATAGCGAGGTTGTACATCGAGTTCAGCGTGTGCGGATGCTCTACGCCTAATATCCGCTTTCGGGCTTCAAAGGCTCGCTCCTCCAGATCCCGTGCGCCCGTAAGATCGCCCTGAGTCCAAAGTGATTGTGCAAGATTGTTCATCGAGTTCAGCGTGTCCGGGTGCTCTTCGCCCAACACCCGCTTGCTGACTTCGAGAGCGCGCTCCTGCAGATTCCGGGCTCCTACAAGATCGTCTTGATGTCGGAGAACTTCGGCGAGATTGTTCATCGACCTCAGCGTATCCGGGTGCTTTTCGCCTAATATCCGCTTTCGGGCTTCAAAGACACGTCCTTCCAGGCTCCGTGCGCCCGCAAAATCGCCCTGAGCCGCGAGCATTAGGGCAAGATTGTTCATCGAGGTCAGCGTGTCCGTGTGCTCTGCGCCCAACACCCGCTTGCTGACTTCGAGAGCGCGCTCCTGCAGATTCCGGGCTTCTTGGAGATCGCCCTGAATTCGAAGTGTTTCAGCGAGATTGCCCATCGAGATCAGCGTGTCCCGGTGCTCTGCGCCGAGAATCCGCATTCGGACTTCAAGGGCGCGCTCTTCTAGATTTCGTGCTCCTAAAAGATCTCCTTGAGCACAAAGTGTTGAGGCGAGGTTGTTCATAGCGGCCAACGTCTCCCGGTGCTCTGCGCCGAGAATCCGCATTCGGACTTCAAGGGCGCGCTCTTCTAGATTTCGTGCTCCCAAAAGATCTCCTTGAGCACGAAGTGTTGAGGCGAGATTGTTCATCGCGGTCAGCGTGTACAGGTTCTCTTCTCCTTGGATCCGCTTCCTGACTTCTAAAAGGCGCTCCTCGAATTGTCGCGCCTGGGAGTAGTCGCCTCGGTAAGAAGCAAAGACCTCCACCCGGAAGCCTATGTCGCACGCGGATATGGCGGTCGTGTCGATGCCCACGCCTCGAACAAACAACGCTCCCGCGTGCGGATTGCAGAGATTCATAAGAGACCACCAGTTCGGATCACGGCAGCGATCATCGGTCATTACCTCGCTGACCATTTGGCACGCAGACTCGAAGGACGCGAATTCCGGCTCTTCCGGCAAGCTGCGCAGAAAATCAGCTGTCAGCCGGTGCATCACGCCGAAGGTTTCGGCATCGCTGGGAATCACAAAATGGCGGGAACGCAACGCGGCGCGGGCCGCGAACACATTGAGTTTCTCGGGAAGCGCTTCGAGAAACTCGTTCGGAATGGGCGTGGGAGCGAGCTGGGCGAGGATGCGGGCGACCGTCTGCGTGGCGGGATCGAGCTTTTCATAAGAGATCGAGAAGGCAGCAGTGACGCCTGCTGTTGCCTTTGTGCGAACCTGGCCGCGCAGGGATGCAGCAAAGCGATCGAGTTGCATCGTAGCGCTTGGCACTTTCGGAGCGCTGGCGCGGGCCAGCAGTTGTCTCGGGGTGATTGAGCCCAAAGCGAGTGCACGATTAAGCAGCTCAAGCGCTACAGACAGGTTGCCGACCCAGTCGGCGATGACGCCCCATTCTTCCCAAGAGAGTGCGCTGGCGGATGGCACGTCGCTGCGCAAATACAGTACAGCTGAGTCATGATCAAGATTCCCAATCTCCAGATTTTCGATACCGGACTCCTGTGTATCCTGGCGGGAGGTGGCAAGGACGGTGACAGCCCCGAGCGCGGGGCAAAAGCTACCAAGCGGAGGAGGGTCTTCTCCAGGCACAGCCTCGGGAATATTATCGGCCACGTAGAGAACAGGCTGCGGAATAGAGCGTAGTGCGGCATCAAGCCTTTCGTAGATGGTAGGCTTCTGACCCCGCAGAAGGGTTATATCGGGCGTACTGGGATCAATGATGCGAAGGATGCGCCAGAACTCCTCAGCGAGAACGGAAGACTCTGCGTCGACCCAGAAGATTCCCCCCGGGTAATAGCGGGGGCCGTAACGATTGACGTATTCGATCGCGAGCCGAGTTTTGCCAGATCCTGCTCCGGCCGTAATGCGGCTGGTGAGGCGCGCGGCGCCGCCACCGCCTTCGGCGAGAATCCGATGGAGTTTTCGCAGATCCGATGCGCGTCCGACGAATCGGCGTCCAATGCTCTGAGCGGCGAGGCCGGGCGGGAACGAGACGAGAATGCCCTGCAGCGAGCGCGGCTCGGGGACACTGGCTTCCTCAATGAACAGGGACGCGACGACGCGGGCTTCCTGCGCGGGAATCCGGCTGCCGAGCGGGTTGGGCTGCCTGTCAAGGCGCGAGCGCACGAGATCGGCGAGGCGCGGTGTTTCACTGGCGGGAGGCCAATTCGTACGAGCCACCTGCTCGGGCATGGCATCGCGGACAGCCTGAGCGTCTTCGCCGGATGCCAGCACGATGTGCGACGCCTTCTCATCCCCCGCGTGCAGAGCGAGCCTCATCTCCACGCGGCAGAAGCGCCGCTCAAGGTAGGTCTTAGACGCGAAGACGACGACTATCCGCGATGCCAGCAACGCATCCAACAGACGTTGTGGAAAATCATCGCCGTCGTCGATAGATTCGGTATCAAGGAAAGCCTGTCCATTCAGGACGTTAGCGAGAGCCTGCGCGTGAGACGCGCTGTCGCCACGAGCGTAGGAGATGAAGACGGGCTGTGACATCTGCAGCCTCTGGGGGACTCAAGTGTAACCGACCCAGGCCGGTCTCTGCGCCCGGACTTAGCCTGCCGCACATGGACGCAGACCGAAGAGGGCCGCGCGCCTCAAGGCTGGGCCAGATGCTGGACTGCAAGAAGTGCGATGAAGAAAACTCCCCCAAGTGAGGGAGTGCTTCACCTCCAAATCGGGTCTATAGTGTTGTACTCGCCTGAAAACGCATTTGGTGGCGATCAGGGTTTGGGAGCGTCTAGAAGTACAGTGGCTGATTTGGCATCAGGTTCGGTCTGGAGCGTGCCCAGCATTTCAGAGCGAAGGCGCGACCTGGTAGAGATTGTGCTTGGATACACGGCGATTCTCGTCGTGATCTGGACCCCGAACCCCCTGCAGCGGATCCTCTACCTGGTTGCCTGCGCCCTCATCGTTACGATCGTGGCGCTCCGAAGGCCGAACCTCGAATCCCTGGGGCTCGACGGGCGCAATCTGTGGGCTTCGCTCTGGGTCATTGGCGCGGCGCTGCTGCTGGGAGCTATCAGCATCTTCATCGCCGGCCGACTCCACACGTTGCACCCCCTGCACGGTCAGGCGCCGATCTTCTCCCATATCTGGGGATATCTCGTCTGGTCGGTGATGCAGCAGTTTCTGCTGCAGGGCTTCTTCCTCAGCCGCCTGCTGCGGATCACCACGCCGGGGAAGGCGGTAGCCATCGCGGCGGGTCTATTCGCGGTTGCGCATATCCCCAGCCCGCTGCTTGCGGTCGCAACGCTCGTCTGGGGAACCTGCGCCTGCCTGCTTTATCTCAAGTATCGGAACCTTTACGTGCTGGGCGTCGCGCACGGAATCCTCGGCATCTGCTTCGCCGTCACTGTGCCCGACCACTTTCATCACCACATGCGCGTGGGCATCGGCTATCTGAATTACCATCCGCACACCGGCCACAACGGACACAACTAAAGCTTCAGATCGGGTAGAAACATCTGCGCCACCTGCTCCCAGTTGTCTACGCGGCGGTAGCCTGTCACTCCGAGATTGTGCGGCGCGGTAAACAGAATGCCTTCGCCCCTGAAGCGGCGGAGCTGGCGCGGCTGGTCGTCGATCAGGTAGTCGGCGTCGAGAATCCCCTTGTCTCCGCAGAAGACAAAATGCGTCGGATGCAAAAAAGGAAAATGCTGGCGCAGCCAGCGGTACTTAGGGCCGAATGAGTTGGGGAACTCCATCGCCGCGGTCGCGATGTAGACCTCGTATTCCTTGACCAGCTCGCGCACCACGCGCTGGCTGTCTTCGATTACCGGCAGATCCTCGAAAAAGTCCTCCGATCGCAGATAGCCTTCGAGGCGCTCATGGCGATCCGCCGAGACGATCTCCCAGAGCCACTTGCCTTCGAGGTCGGCTTTGGTAATCGCCTCACTGTGGTCACGGTTGTAACGGAAGATGTGCTCGGCGAGGGTATCGGCAAGCACCTCATCCATGTCGATGCAGATACGCTTCATCGGCATTAGGCGTCTTCGTCCGCCTGGTCGGCGTCTGCTTTCCTATTTTTGGATTTGGGAGCCGGAGCGTCCGGGGTGGGCTCCAGCTCGGCGTCATAGTAGAGCAGCCGGGCGCAGCTCTCGCAGGGCAGGATCTCTCCCGAGCGCACCTGGTTCCACACCTGCGGACGCAGTGCCATCTGGCATCCGAGGCAGCGTTGCCCCTGCACGCGGGCGAGGCCCGTTCCGCGCGCCGCGGCGACCCGGTCGTATGTGGCCAGAATGGCTTCGTCGACATTCGCCCGCAGGCGAGTGCGCTCGTCTATGAGCGACGCAAGCTTCGCTTGCTGTTCAGCAGAAGTGGCGTGCGCCGCTTCTTTTTCGAGCTCGACCACGCGGCTCTGATCCGCCAGTTCCTGCTTTGCCTTTGCGCGCTGCGCCTCAAGTTGCTCGGAGCGCTCCATGCTCTCGAGCTCGCGGTCTTCGATACGGCGAATTTCGGCTTCGGCGAAGGCGATCTCGTGCTGCAGGGCGGCGTATTGCTCATTGGTCTTCACGCTGCTCGTCTGATCGCGAAACTTGAGAACCTTCTGCTGCTGATCCTTGATGTCGCTTTCGAGCCGGCGACGTTTGGCTTCCTCTTCCTTGATGGCCTTCTCTGCCTGCTCGGCAGCCAGCTTTTCCGCGGCGAGCTTCTTTTCCAGCTCGGCAACGTGCTTGGGAAGCGCATCAATCTCACGTTGCAGGCGCGCGATATCCTGATCGGCCTCCTGAACGAACGTCAAGGTTTCAATCTGCGGATTGATCATCTGAAATATGGACCAGCAAAAATTGCAGTCTAAGGTATTTTCGAAGATTTTGTATTCCTTTTGCCAGTTAAGGCGGCTGCGCGGCGATTGCACGCGCGTCGACTCTCGTCAAAAAGCGGACCTTAGAAGACCCTGCCGATGCCGAAGTAGAACCGATGGTGGCCGCTGTCTCCGACCGATCCGCCGATCACGACCGGCCCAAATATGGTGCTGACCACCAGCGCGCCGGAAACGTCTCCGGGAACGCGTGTTCCCCCTTCGGCCGTCTCATAAGATCCGACGTCGAATCTGCCCTGGAAGTAGAGCTTGTTGCCGAGGAGTGGAGGCAGCTCCTTCAACTGCCGCAGATAGCCAAGGGTGAGGATCGAGTACTGGTTCGTGAGGATCTCGTTCGTCCCGTACGCCGGGAAGCTTAACGGGCCACCGAGCGAAAACACCGGAACGCCTACGGCGTTATTGCCGTAGGTGGTCCCGCCACCGGGAGAGATGTAGAGGGAATTCAGCTCGTTGAGCTTGATGAAATCGGTAAAGCCTCCTTGGGTCAGCGTGAAGTTCGTATACCCGATAGCGTTGGCGTCGAAATACTGCGTCCTGAAATTCAGAAGCTGCCCTGTTGTTGGAATGACCGGATCGTCCACCCTCAGCAATTGGTATTTGATTCTGGAAAAGCCCTGCCGACCGCTGACTTGGGGCTCGATTTCCTTTTCGCCCACCTCGAGGGTGTAGCTGTAGTAGGACGTCTGATAGCCGATCCGGAGTTCGCTGGTGCGCCCGAATTCGTATCCGAAATCGAAACCGCCGCCCGCCTGCTTCTGCCGGTACAGCGCGGCCAGGTCGCCTCCGCTGGTGTAGGCGTTGAACTCGTTGCTGGTGGCTGAAAGAAACGGCGCGACAAAGAACCTGCCGCCGGGATGGATGGGCCGGTAGTACTCTGACGTGATGCCGTATTGCGTTCCGAAGATCACGTCGTTTCGCCATTCGGCACCGTAACTGCCGACATCGAGAAAGGTGATGCGCGCGCCAATGCTGAACAGGACATTGTTGTATTCCGATCCGTCGATCACGATCAGCGGGCGCACCGTTGGCGGCGCATAGGGCTTCTCCAGCGTCGTGATCTCGAGGCCCTGCTCGTCGCCCTTTCGCACCATCTCATAGGTCAGTGTCGAGTAACGGCCGTCACCCTGAATGTCGAGAAGCTTGCTCTGCACATCGGCCGAGTTCACCGGCTTGCCGACCGCGCTCGCGAAAGCCTTTTCGATCCCCGACGCGCTGCGCTTGTCTGTGCCCTCAACCTGAACAAACCTGGGGATCGGAGCGATTCTCCGGCGGGAATTGCGCCTGGCGAGATATTCCTCCCAGGTCGCCTCATCCACGGAAAGAGTAGACAGCATCGTTGCCTTGCTTTGCGCCGCTTCGTATCCGGCCTTAATGATGGCTACAGAGTCCTTGTAATCCGTCGACGTGTACTTATCCAGCGGAACCGAGACCACCAAGTCTGCCTGCTCTATCCCTCTAAGCTCCGTGACCGCAACTACCGTCGAGATCGATTGCCCCAGAACTCCGAAGGCCGAGAGCGGCTCTTTCAAATTGAGAGGCTTGACCTGCAGATGCACGGCCAGCGTGATCTCCGCACCCATCTCTTTGGCGACGTCGACCGGCAGATTATCAACCAGCCCACCGTCGGCATAGAGATGATCGCCGTCTCTCACGGGAGAAAAGATTCCCGGCAGCGACATCGTCGACCGCATGGCCACTGCCAACGAACCGCTTCGGAATACGTGCTTTTTATCCATCGCCAGGTCGGTGCCGACGCAGGCAAACGGGATGGGCAGGTCGTCGAAGGTTTCGATTTCCGAGTAAGGCAGGGCCACGTTGTCCAGAATGAACGAAACTTCCTGCCCGGAATTGAAGCCCTCGGGAAACCGGAGCCCCTTGCGCAGCCCGAACTCCAACTGGTTCGGATACTGATACGCATCTTCCTTTCGGCGGTACGAAAGCTTGTTGAACGGCGTTACTCCCCGCAGCACCTGGTCCCAGTTGATTCCATCCACCAACTGGAGCACCTCCTGCGGAGACCTACCCGTAGCATACAGGCCTCCCACCAACCCGCCCATGCTCGTGCCCGCGACATAGCTCACCGGAATGCGGTGCTCCTCGAGCCACTGAATCACGCCGATGTGCGCCAGCCCGAGCGCTCCTCCGCCTTCGAGCACCAGTCCAAGCTTGGGACGAGTAGCCGCCGGAAGATTGCCGGCGTTCCCATCGAGCGGATCGGCCAGCCCGCGCGCACAGACAGCCAGAACTCCAACCCACACTCCAGCGAACAAAGCTTTTCTGCCGCCGCCAAGGATTGCCATTCCGCACCCCCGAGCTCCCGATTGAGCGAAATACGAGTTGCCCGGCCAGAATAGCCGACACCTTGGGCGGGGCTCACCTGTGAACTTTTACAGTCCTGGCCTTGTAGAATGGACTGCCGTGCCTCTTCTCCGGAGCGAAGCGATGGCTCTGAAGCAATTCACTGCGGCTCTGGCTCTGCTCGGGCTTGGAGCCATCTGCGCCTGTCGACGCCAGGCAGCGGGCGATCCAGCTGAGGGACAGACCCCCACTTCGGTTTCTGTCAGCAGCTCCAGCTTCGGCAACGGCGACAGGATCCCGCAGAAATACACCTGCGACGGGGCCGGCCTGTCACCGGACATCCATCTGCCCGCACCACCGTCCGCCACGAAGAGCCTTCTTCTCGTGATGGACGACCCCGACGCCTCTGGCTTCGTGCACTGGCTGGTCTACAACATTCCGCCCTCGACCCGCGACATCCCCGAAGGGGCATCTTCGCGCGCTGCGCTCCCGGCCGGCGCCGCCGAAGGCGAAAACAGCCTGGGCAACACCGGATACTTCGGTCCCTGCCCGCCCGCCCCGGATCCGCACCATTATGTCTTTCGCCTGTATGCGCTGGACACCGACTTCCACCTGGGCGCCGAAAAGACAAAAACGGAGCTGACCGCAGCCGCGAAGGGCCATATCCTCGCCGAGGGCCGCATGACCGCCCTCTACGCGCGCAGAGGCGACTAAAGCCGGGGGCATCGACCCGCGAATACGCGCCGCAGGACAGTACCTCGCACGATACAATGCTGTTTCGCCCTGGCTCCGCCTGCGCTGAACCCACGAGCGGGCGGATGGGCGAGAATTCCGCACGCCTGGAGTCTCCTTGCATCCTGCTCGGCTCGCAGTTTTTCTGCTTCTGCTCTCTGCCTTTCCTCTCAGCCATTCGCAATCGGCGACCCACCCCCCGACCGCGAGTTGGACGGTGAAGGAAATCTTCGGCGGACCGAGCCTCACGGGCGAACCGCCCTACGAGATAAGCTGGTCGCCCGACGGATCACGCGCCACATGGCTCGCGGATAACGGCGACCTGATGCAGGTCTCCGCTGCGGACGGCAAAGTCAGCAAGCTGTTCGACCACTCGAAGATCGGCACCCTGCTCGGCGCGAATATCAGCGAGAAGGACCGCGACCACCGAGCGCGCTACGACGAGCCGGACTACATCTGGTCGCCCGACTCCAGGCAACTGCTCTTCGACACCAACGGCGAACTTTGGCTCTACAAGCTCGAGAACGGCACGGGGACGCAGATCGGCAACACCGGAATGCAGAGCGGCGACGATCCGAAGTTCTCCCCCAACGGCGAGTTCCTCTCATTCGTGCGCAATCACAACCTGTTTGTGCAGAAGGTCAACGGAAATCACTCCGCCGAGCCACTGACCAACACCACCGACCCCGCCATTCTGAATGGCGAGATCGACTGGGTCTATCTCGAAGAGCTGGACGTCCGCAGCAATTACTTCTGGTCGCCGGACTCCAGGCAGATCGCCTACCTGCAGATGAACGAATCGCACGTGCCGGTCTATCCGCTTGTCGACTGGATCCCGCTTCATGCCACAGTGGACGAGCAACGCTATCCGCAGCCGGGAGACGCCAACCCGGCAGTGCGCGTCGGCGTGGTCAGCCCGGGCGGCGGCGCGACACACTGGCTCAAGATTCCCGTCGAGGCCGACAACGACTACATTCCGCGCTTCGGATGGGTCAATCCCCGCACCGTCTGGGTTGAGGTACTCACGCGCGACCAGAAGCATGAGAACCTCTACTTCGCCGACTGGAAGACCGGCGATGTCCGGCTGGTGCTCGCGCAGACAGAGCCGAAGTACTTCACCACGACCTACGACGTGAAGTTCGTCGGCGATCACCAGTTCCTCATTCTGAGCTGGCGCGACGGATTCACCCACCTCTACCGATACAGCTTCGATCCTGAGAACCCGCTCGCCTCAGAGGCGCACCTCGAGTATCAACTGGAACACGGCGAGTATGAGGCCGAGGCCATCAAGGCCGTCGATGAGGCCGCCGGCACCGTCTACTACCTCTCCAACGAGGGAGACTCGCGCCAGGAGCAGGTGTGGACCGTGCAGCTCGATGGGTCGGGCAAGCGCCAGGTCACGAAGACGGGCGGCGTTCACGAGCCCGTTTTCCCCGACAAAGGAGCCTCCTTTGTCGATACCTCTTCGAGCCTCACGACCCCTCCGGTGGTCAGCTACTGCACCGCTCAGGGAGAATGCACGCCCTTCTGGCAGTCCCACCCGATCGAGGGCCACCCGCTCGTGCCGCCCGAGATGCTCACGCTCAAGGCCGCCGATGGATCGACCACCCTCTACGGCACGCTGCAATTACCGGTGAACATGACCGCACCGGCCAGCGTTCCGCTCATCGTGAATCCATACGGCGGCCCCGGTGTCGATGCCGCGAAGGACGCATGGCGCTCGAAGAGGCTACTTTTCGATCAGCTTCTGGCCGAACACGGATTCGCGGTTCTGAATGTAGACAATCGCGGGATGGCGGGACGCGGCCGCGACTTCGAACAGGTGGCGTACCACAACTTCGGCCCGCCGCAGTTTGCCGACCAGATGACCGCGATCGACCAGGTGCTGGCGAAGTATCCGCAGATCGACGCGCACCGCATGGGCTGGTGGGGATGGAGCTGGGGCGGAACGTTCACGCTTTATGTCGTGACCCACACGGACCGCTTTCTCGCGGCGGCATCAGGCGCGCCCGTGACCGACTGGCGCAACTACGACTCGATTTACACGGAACGGTACATGGGCCTGCCGTCCGACGACGCGAAAAACTACGACCAGGATTCAGTGCAGAACAGCGCGCAGAATCTGAAGGGCCACATCCTCATCCTGCACGGCACCGGCGACGATAACGTGCACATCGCCAACACCATCCAGTTCATACAGAAGCTGCTCGACAACGGCATTCCATATGACTACAACCTCTTCCCGCGCAAGACACACTCCGTCGCCGGCCCCGTCGCGCAGACAGCACTCTTCACTCGCCTGGTGTGGCACTTCGAGACGTACGTGAAAAACAAGCCGGAGTGATTCCGGTCTTCATTCCGCCCTATGTTTCAACCTGTCGGATGCGTGCTGGCGCCCGAGCCGGCCGTCATGATCCGCGCCTTTGCTGGCCCACCAGCGCCAACCTTCTTCTGCGGCTTCTCGGCTGCTGCTGTCATTTCACCGGCGGAAACTGCCGGAGGCTCGCTCACTTGCTGCCTGGGTTTTGTGGAGGTGGTGCTGCGTTTCTTTTTGGTAGGCACAGGTTTCTCCTTGCTTTGCTTGTCTGGGCGTTCCCAAGCGGCAGGAAACTTTCGCATAATTTCGCTACAACGCCAGGGGAGAGGGAATCTGGAGAATCCTAACGCGATGTGCGCAGGCTTGCAACGGCAAAACGGTACCACAGGCCTGAATTCTGTATCCATCCAAGTGACTTAATGGAGCTTTAGAGAGCGAGGAGCGTGAATGCATCCGGCAGAACGACCAGACAGCGCTGAGCCCGTGCGCGGCCGCACTGTGCTCGGCGATTTCGAACTCACCATCCTGAGCGACGGGAACTATTACCTCGACGGCGGTGCCATGTTCGGCGTCGTTCCCAAGCCGCTCTGGGAAAAGCGCGCGCCCGCCGACGCTCAAAACCGCATTCTACTCGGCCTGAACACCGTTGTGGTCCGCACCGGAAAGCACAATGTTGTCATCGAGACCGGAATCGGAAACAAGCTCAGTGACAAATTACGCAACATCTATGGCGCGAAGCAGCAACTGCCGCGCGCGTTTGAAGCAGCCGGCATCCGGCCCGAGGAAATCGACGTCGTCGTTAACTCGCATCTGCATTTCGACCACTGCGGATGGAACACGACGCGTACGCCCGACGGCCGCATCGTTCCCACCTTCCCCAATGCGCGTTACTTCGCGCACCGCGGCGAAGTCGGGCACGGCCATCTGCAGCTCGAACGCGACGCCATCAGCTACATCAGTGAAAATTACGACCCTCTGGTCGAGAGCGGCCAGATGACGCTGCTCGACACGCGTCCGGGGGAGACCGAAGAGATCGTTCCCGGCATCTCCGTCGAGTGCTTTCCGGGGCACACGGCGCAGTTGCTCGCCGTGCACATCAGCTCAGGAGGCAAGCAGGCCTGCTACGTTTCCGACCTGATACCGACCAGCGCGCATCTGGATATCACCTGGGTCATGGGTTACGACCTCGATCCGCTCACCTGCATCGAGCAGCGCAAGCGCTTCTACAAGCGGGCTATTCCCGAACAGTGGCTGGTGCTTTTCACGCACGACCACCACACACCGCTGGGTTACATCACTCTGAACGAAAAGGGTAAGCCCGAGATGAGGCCCGGCAGCTAAGTCCCCGAGCCTCATCTCGTCACGCAGTTATTAATGGTGGGCAGCGGCCAGTTCCGCCGCGGCGACAGCATCTGCGACCGCAGTACCGTTGGGCGAGCCCATTCCGGTGCAGGCATCCCAACCGGCCTTGGCCGAAAATGCGCCGTTGTTCCCCTGTGTGATGTCACGGAACGCCTTCGGCGCGCCGTAAAGGAAAGGATTGATCAGTCCGGCCGTCTTGCCCGTCTGCTGGTTAATCAGTGCGATGAGTCCGGCCCACATCGGAGCGACGGCGCTGGTTCCGCCGATCACTGCTTTTTGTCCATCGACGAGAACCTGGTAGCCCGACGTCGGTGAAGCGTCGCCGGCCACATCAGGAACTCCGCGCCCACCCTGCTTGCCGGAATGCGGGGGAACGCCGGCATGCTTCTGCCACGTCGGCAACCCGAAGTAGGAGCTCACGCCGCCGCCGGTAGCTCCGCCCTGCGCGCCGTCGTTCCACACCACTTCATTCTGAAGCTTCCCACCGCTTACCGTGATCTTCGTGCCGCCACAGCAGAGCACATGCGGGCTCGATCCGGGAAAGTCCACATGGTCTTTGCCGTCGTCCACCCCATCGCTTGATCCGTTATCGCCCGCGGCAACTGTAATGGTGATGCCCATGGCCGCCGCCGACTTGCATGCGTTGTCCATCGCCTTCATCTGCGAGTGCGTCCACCCCACCTCAGGCCCGCCCCAGCTGATCGAAATCACCGAAGGAGAATTCGCAGTGTCATGGGCAGCTGTAGTGATGGCATCGAGGAAGCCCTGTCCGGTATTTGGTGCGAAATAGACAGCAATGTTTGCGCCAGGAGCGACCCCTCCGGCGACCTCGATATCGAGCGCGACTTCACCATCCGCGCTGTTCGGAGTTGAAGGCGAGTTCACGCCTCCGTCCACCGAAACCGGAACGACGTGCGGAGGCGTAAGGCCCAGGGCGGAAAAATAAGAATGCAGGTCGCTCGCATTGTATCCGCCTCCCAGCTCGATGATGCCGATCGTTTGGCCCTTGCCGTCTACGCCCTTGGGGAAGTTGTAAAGTTGCGCAATCTGCACCGGAGTAAAGGCCGCGTCTTGCGCCGCAGGTTCCACATTGGCCCTTATGCGATGGTGCGGCATCGCAATCGGACGGGCATCGAGTCCCATCACTGTTTCGACCGCCGCGGCGTGGGTGTCCGGCATCGATATTGCGCCCTTAAATGAATGGAACTTGTGCCCGTGGCGTTCGTAATCATGCAGCTCTACGCCGAATGCGGCCTCCATGGCCTGCGCCGTCCCGCGCATCACCATCGTGCGCCGTGCCAGGCTCGAACCGTTTTCATCTACTGAGAGCCCACGGGCGTGCGCGAACTTGCGCAGAGAGTCGAAGTCCGCCGGGTCTCCGGCATATTTCTCGTTGAACTCCTGGCGCGAGATATGACGCCCTTCCAGCGCCTCGAGATCCAGGTGATTCTTTCGTCTGACAATGACCGAGATCGTCACGACCTGCGTTGGCGATGTCCGGCCGAGGTCGGTTGCGTTTTGGGGAGCTTCGCGCTCCGTGCCTTCGAGCGGCACGTACTTAGCAGATGGTGTAGACATGGCGTTCACCTCGTCTGGTTTCAACTGCGTTGGCCCGCGTGCATTCTATGCCAACCCGATGAATGGTGTCGTCCCCCGCAGACTCGTTACATCGGCGGAAATCCATTTAAGCCGCATCCACTTCAAGACCCAATACTTGACCCGCTCCCAGACCCCCCTGTCGTTCCCGTGCCCGATCCTGCAGCGGCCACCGCCTGCTCGATCGCGGTGCCGATCGGCGAGCCGAGCCCGGTGCAGGCATCCCAGCCCGGCCCGGCAGAGAACGCACCATTATCCCCTTGCGTGATGTCATTGAACGCGCTCGGCGAGCCATAGAGCGTCGGATTGATCAGCCCGGACATCTTGCCTGTCTGCTGATTGATCAGCGCGATCAGTCCCGCCCACAGCGGCGCTACTGCACTGGTTCCTCCGACAACTTCCTGGCTGCCGTCCACAAGAACGCTGTAGCCGGAGGTCGGCGAGGCATCTCCGGCCACATCTGGAACGCCGCGTCCGCCCGTGCTCCCGGACGGCGCAGGAACTCCGACGCCCTGCTGCCAGGTGGGCAGAGGGAAGAAGTCGCTCACGCCGCCGCCCGTCGCTCCGCCCTGGGACCCGTCGTTCCAGACCACCTCGCTTGTGATCTGGCTGCCGCCGTTCGTGGTGATCTGCGTGCCGCCACAGCAGAGCACATGCGGGCTCGATCCGGGAAAGTCCACATGGTTTCCGCCGTCGGACACTCCGTCGCTCGATCCGTTATCGCCCGCGGCAACTGTGATGGTGATTCCCATGGCAGCCGCAGACTGGCATGCATTGTCCATAGCCGTCATCTGCGAACTCGTCCATCCCGACTCAGGCCCGCCCCAGCTGATCGAGATGACGCTGGGAGAATTGCTCGTGTCGTGCGCGGCCGTCGTGATGGCGTCGAGAAATCCCTGCGCCGTGTTGGGTGCAAAATAGACCGCAATGTTTGCGCCGGGAGCAACCCCTCCCGCAACTTCGATATCGAGTGCAACCTCTCCGTCGGCGCTGTCCGGAGTCGTGGGCGAGTTCACCCCTCCGTCCACTGACACGGAAACCACATTCGGGGGCGTGAGGCCGAGTCCGGAAAAATATGTCTGGAGATCACTGGGGTTGTAACCGCCACCCAATTCGATAATGCCAATGGTTTGGCCGCTCCCCGTGACGCCTGTCGGAAAGTTATAGAAACCGGCTACCTGCACTGGCGAATAGCTCGGATCCTGTGCAGCTTTCGGCGTGGCTTTCGCTGTCTTGCTCCTCATACGGTGGTGCGGCTTCGCAATCGGACGGCCATCGAGTCCCAGCACTGTCTCGACCGAGGCGGCGTGGGTTTCCGGCATCGAGATACCGCCCTTGAAGGAATGAAACTTGCGCCCGTTCAGCTGATAATCGTGCAGTTGCACGCTGAAGGCGGCCTCCATGGCCTGCGCCGTTCCGCGCATCACCATCGTTCGCCGCGAAAGGCTCGACGCGCTTTCATCCACCGAGAGCCCGTGATTATGCGCAAACTTCCGCATCGCGTCGAAGTCCGCCGCATCGCCGGCGTATTTCTCGTTGAACTCCTGGCGCGAAATGTGACGCCGGCCCAGAGCTTTCAGATCAAGATGATTTTTTCTCCTGACGATGACCGAGATACTCACAACCTGATTGGGAGATGTTCGGCCGAGGTCCGTTGCGTTTGGGGGAGCGTCGCGCTCAGTGCCTGCGAGCGGTACGTGCTTAGCGGATGGAGTGGGCATCGCATTTACCTCGTCTCAGTTCTGATGCGATCCCCGGACTTCGCCTGGAACAGAACGCTCGGCAGGATCGCGATTGCCTTCGTGCATTCTATGCGAGCCCGCTGAGTAGCGTCTCTGCCGACGGATTCGTTACATGAAGAGCCATTACTTCCGATACCCTGGGTGCCCCGCCTTCGCGAAGCTAAGGCGGATGGTTCCCCACACGAGCCGGCGTCTGCCGGAGCAATCATTCCTCATTAGAGCGGAATGTTTCCGTGCTTTTTCGGCGGATTCTTATCGCGCTTGCCGTCGAGCATTTCGAGCGCGGTGATCAGACGCCGTCGCGTCTCGTGGGGAAGGATCACCGCGTCGACGTATCCACGCTCCGCTGCGACAAAAGGGTTCGCAAACTGCTCGCGAAACTCGTGCACTTTCTCTGAGCGCGCTGCCGCAAGCAGTTCGGCGCGACGCTGTTCACTGAGCGGACCCTCGGTCGCCTCGGCCTCCCGAATCGCTTCCTCCAGTTCGCGTCCGTAGACAATATTCACCGCGCCTTCGGGCCCCATCACAGCGATTTCAGCCGTCGGCCAGGCAAGATTCAGGTCGGTGCGGATGTGCTTTGAGCTCATGACGCAATAGGCTCCGCCGTACGCCTTGCGCGTGATCACCGTGAGCTTGGGAACCGTCGCTTCGGCAAACGCAAAGAGCAGCTTTGCCCCATGCCGAATGATGCCGCCGTACTCCTGCTGCACTCCGGGCAGAAAGCCTGGCACGTCTTCGAGCGTGATGAGCGGAATATTGAACGCATCGCAGAAGCGCACAAATCGTGCCGCCTTCACGCTGGCATCGATATCGAGCACCCCGGCCAGGTGAGCCGGCTGATTCGCCACAATTCCCACCGGACGCCCGTTCATGCGGGCAAACCCGATTACGATATTGCGCGCGAAGTGCTCATGCACCTCGAAGAAGTAGCCGTCGTCGACCAGCCGCTCGATTACAAGCTTGATGTCGTAAGGCTGGTTCGATTCGGCCGGAACGATTGTGTCCAGTTCGCGGTCGGAGCGCCCATCCGAAAGATTATTGCCCGGGTCCGTGCAGGCGCGCCACGGCGGGTCTTCGAGATTGTTCGACGGCAGGAAGCTCAGCAGCTCGCGGATCATGGCGATGCATTCGCGGTCGTCGTGCGCCATAAAATGCGCCACGCCGGAGACCTCGTTGTGGGTCGTCGCCCCGCCCAGCTCTTCTTTTGTCACCTCCTCGTGCGTGACCGTCTTGATCACGTCCGGACCGGTGACAAACATGTAGGAGGTCTTGTCGACCATGAGTGTAAAGTCTGTGATCGCCGGCGAGTAGACGGCCCCGCCTGCGCACGGCCCCAGGATGGCCGAGATCTGCGGAATCACGCCGCTGGCGAGCGTGTTCCGCAGAAAAATATCCGCATAGCCGGCCAGCGATACCACGCCTTCCTGAATGCGCGCCCCGCCCGAATCATTCAGCCCGACCATGGGAGCGCCGACACGCATCGCCATGTCCATCAGCTTGACGATTTTCGCGGCGTTCGACTCCGAGAGCGAACCCCCGAAGACGGTGAAGTCCTGCGCAAAGACGAAAACCGTGCGTCCCTCGATCTTGCCGTATCCCGTAACAAAGCCGTCACCCGGAATGCGCTTCTCGGCCATCCCGAAATCGGTGCAGCGGTGCGTAACAAATTTGTCGGTTTCCTCGAAGGTTCCTTCATCGAGAAGGAGGTCAATGCGCTCTCGCGCCGAGAGCTTGCCCTGCTCGTGCTGGCGCTTTCGCCGTTCCCCGCCACCGCCTTCTTCTGCCAGGCGGTCGCGCCGCGCCAGCTCATCCAGTCCGCGATTTTCCATCCTGTCGGATTATATGGGAGCGGTAGAAATCCTCACGCCGGGCATTCGAAGGCAGAAAACCCGACGGCAGTATCCAGAAAAACCGGGGCTGCGAAGACTTGGGGCGCCGAAAGAACAGAACTTCCTCCGAGAGATGCGTGAAGATTTCAGAAACTTCATCCGCGCGTGGTGATTTTTCGCGGTCGCGGCTAATAGACTTCCTTGTGGAAGATCTCATCCTTCTCTTCACACGGGGAGCACACGCAGCTGACCGCGCAGCCGATGAGCACGCCTATACCAATGGTCACCAGCACCGCCGGCAGGTAGTCGCTCAGCTGGGACAAGTGGTATAGCACATCGTGCATTTTCGTGAACCACATACATCCACTCCAGTCCCTTAGAAGGCAGAACCCGATCTACGGTTTTCTGCATTGGGGGTGCCCAAGTAGGAACATCATCTCACTTTCCCACGCGCCGCAAAAGATAGTTTTCGCACCACGAAAGTGGATATCCCGATCTGGAAATCTAGGTGTATAGACGTGCCATTTTGGAGGCCGGACGCGCCCAATGGCGAACAAAAGGCAAAAGAGTGCTGAGATGGTAGGGACCGCTCTTCCAGAGACGAACGCCACGCAATTTGTGGTGAGCCACCACTGTGCCGTGACCGGTGTGTCGACTGGGGCGAACTCGGCCGGGATGAAGCAACGTTCAGCCTGCAAATCCGGACACCTCTACCATCCGAACACCTCTAGCGCAACGGAATAAGGCGACGGAATCGCCTGACACGGCAGCCCGCGTGCAAAACGCGTCAAACCGCGGGCCGCCAAATTGAGCGATTATTGGACGGGAGTTTAACGACGCCCGCTTCCTGAGCGGTCTACTCTCCTTTTCAAAGGAGACACTCTCATGAAGCGATTCGGAGTTATTTCTCTCTTCGTCCTCGCGGGGTTGTGCACAGCTGGTATCGCGCAGGCGCAGGATCGTGAAGTACGCGCCACGGTTCCCTTCAATTTCGTGATTGCCGGCAAGACTCTTCCCTCCGGGAACTACGAGTTCTACACGCAACGGAACAGCACCATCCTGATTCGGAACGCCGGTCAGCAGATCGCAGTGCTGGCGATGGA
>Ga0213872_10000387_pt1 | contig 36684 bp, 33 predicted proteins | sample VelepicomBERX_R2_FD_160071 | JGI IMG/M metagenome (GOLD analysis project Ga0213872, IMG submission 160071) | Rhizosphere microbial communities from Vellozia epidendroides in rupestrian grasslands, the National Park of Serra do Cipo, Brazil - RX_R2 | ecosystem: Host-associated > Plants > Roots >... | reverse complement strand
CGCGCTCAGGGTGGCGGCGGCCGACACCAGATCGTTCTGGCCCTGGACGAATTCGCTGGCTTCCACCATCAGCAGCGGATCGCCCTTCTTCACCACATCGCCGGCATGGGCGACCAGACGGGTCACCCGTCCGGAGAAAGGCGAGAAGACAGGCGTGGTGGCATCGTCATTGACGGCGATCTTGCCGTCGGTCTCGCGCTCGATGCGGAATTCATGGGTTTCTGCCTTGGCGAAGGACAAGGTCGCCCACTGCGCATCGGTCAGCTGGAAGGTCCCGGGCGCGGCGGCGGCCGGCTTGGCGGCGTCTTTGCCGGCCGGTCCCTTCGTCAGCCCGACCATCGACAGCCATGCGATACCGGCGAGGATAGCCAGAATGCCCAAAAGCCTAACCCAGCCCCGCGGCGAAGACCCTCCGAAAGCGCTCACCCCATATTCCTTTGCCGTTGATTGCAGCGTGCCCTCTATAAAGAGCCGCTCGATCATCGTCAGCTTAACGTTTGGAAAGGTTAGGAAAGCGGCAGGCTTATGGAGGCCCGCAGGCCGGGCTGGGCATCCTCCAGGCGCAGGGTTCCGCCATGGAGGGCGGCGATGGCGGCGGCCAGGGACAGGCCGAGCCCGTTGCCCGGCAAAGATCGGCTACGGTCGAGGCGGTAGAAGCGCTCCAGCACTTTTTCGCGCTCTTGCGCGGGAATGCCGGGGCCATGATCGCGCACCGCCAATTCGGCTTGCCCCGATCCGACCGTCAGCGACAAGTCGACGCTCGTGCCGGGGATGGCGGCATATTTGAAGGCGTTCTCGACCAGATTGGCCAGCATGGCGGACAGCAGGGCGCGATCGCCCAGAACGGTCGCTTCGGCGGCGGAAACGGTGAAGCGCATGCCCTTTTCGTCGGCCACGGCATCATAAAGCTCGCCCAGGGTCGCCAGAATCGGGGAGAGGGGTACCGGCACGAAGGATTGCCGCCGTGCCCCGGACTCGGCCTCGGCGATCTGCAGCAGGCGCTCGAACAGCCCGGTCAGCTGGTCGATGCCGGAGATGGTGTCGCCGGCGGCCTCGCGGAGCACGTCGCCCGCTCCTCGCCGCAGGGCTTCGTCCAGGCGCGCCCGGATGCGGCCGAGCGGCGTGCGCAGATCGTGGGCGATGGCGTTCGAGACATGGCGCACGCCGTCCATCAATTGCTGGATACGGTCCAGCATGCGGTTGATGTCGCTGTCGAGGCGGGAAAATTCGTCATTGCCGCCCGATGGCGGAATGCGCCAATCGAACTGCCCGCTTTCGATCTTCGCCGCCGTGTCGCGGATCGCTGCCAGCCGCTGTTCGATGCGGCCGTGGAAATAGAGCGCGCCGAACGTCGCGACCATCGCCGCCAGCAATCCGCTGGCGATGATCGCCCGGACCACCAGACGCCGGATCTGCAACTGATCCGGCATGTCGCGCCCGACCACCAGCACTTCTCCGCCGGGTAGGCGTACGGGCAGCACGCGGGCCAGCGACAGCGTGCCCAGGCGCACCAGCCTCTGATCCGACAGGCGGCCGAACTGGTCCTCGGTCCAGGCCCAGGGATCGACATTGCCGACCATCGTGGCGCCATCCGGACGGACCAGCAGATAGATCTCGGTATCGGAGGCGATGCCGTCATTGAGAAGGCGGGCGATTTCTTCCGAAACCTCGCGAGGGCCCTGCTGTTTCGCCAATTGAACCAGCCGGGCGGACAGGGTGGACAGCTGGCTGTCGATGCCACCCGACAGGACGCCGACGGTGCCGACATAGAAGGTCACCGAGACCACCAGCATGACCGCCACCACCGCCAATCCGTAGAGGAAGGCGAGACGGAAGGCGAAGCTGCGGAAGGCGCGCAAAGCCACGGTCAGTCTCCGATGCGCGCCATGTAGCCCACTCCGCGGACGGTGTGGATCAGGGGCGGAGAAAAATCCTTGTCGACCTTGTGGCGCAGGCGGCTGATCTGCACGTCGATGACCTGGGGATCGACCACCACGCCCCACACCGCGTCGAGCAGCATGGTGCGGGTCACCACCTGGTCGCGGTGGCGGACGAGATATTCCAGCAGCTGGAATTCGCGGGGTTGCAGGGCAATGAGCTCCGATCCGCGGGTGACCTTGCGGGTTCTGAGGTCGAGGGAAAGGTCGGCGATTTCCAGCACCAGGGGTTCGTCGCGGGTCTGGCTACGGCGGATCAGCGCTTGCAGCCGGGCTTCCAGCTCTTCGAGAGCGAAGGGCTTGGTCAGGTAGTCGTCGGCGCCGCCCTGCAGGCCGCGCACCCGTTCATCGAGGCTGGCCAGCGCCGACAGCACCAGAACCGGTGTTTGGTTGCCGGCGCGGCGCAGGTGGGTCAGCACGCTGAGGCCGTCGAGGTCGCCCGGCAAAAGACGGTCGAGGATGATGGCATCCCAGGATTGCTGGCCGGCGAGCGCCAATCCGCTCTCGCCGTCGCCCGCATGATGGATCTTCAGGCCGGACTGGGACAGGCCGTTGACGATGTAATGGGCGGTTTCCGGTTCGTCTTCGATCAGCAGGCAATTCATCGCCCGGTATCCGGAAGGAGGAGGTTAGCGGTTCTTTTCCGCGAAACGGCGATTGAGCACGCCGACGATCTTCGATTTCAGATCCTCGGCCGAGACCGGCTTCACCATATAGCCGTCGACCTCATGGGTGATCGCGGCCTGAACCGTGCTGCGATCCGACGCGCTGGTCAGGAAGATGATCGGCACGTTGCGATCGCTGCCGCCCAGGCCGTTGCGCACGTCCTTCAAGAATTGCAAGCCGTCGACCGGCGCCATCCTGATGTCGCACAGGATCACGTCGGGCTTGTGATGTTCGAGAATTTCGAGAGCGAAGGCACCGTTCGGGCAGTCGAGCACCCGGGAGACGCCCAGGCGCTTCAGCAGCTGCGCAATGATCGTGCGGACGTAATCCTGGTCGTCGACGACCAGGACGGTGAGCTTCGAGAAATCGATTTCAATGCGAGCCATCGTGCAAATCTAGCCGTTCGCCGGAGGGTGTCAATCATCCCGAGGGATGTCGCGAACCGGCAACGCCGCCCCGGCCCGACCGGTTATCAGGTGCGATATTTCTCGGCGACGGCCTGCATGGCCTGGACGACCTGCGCGGCGAAAATCTGTCGCAAAATCTTGACCTTGGCGACGAACATCTTTTCGTCGGTCTTGTTCTCTTCGAGCTTGGCTTCGGCCCGCTGCAGGGCCGGAGTGCAACGGTCATAGATGGCACGTTGCCAATCTTCGGACGTGAAGCGCGAGCGTTGGGAAATCGGCACGGCCGCCCAGATCTTTTCGGCCAAATCAACCAGCTTTTCCTGGTTGACGATCGCGTTGGCGAGGGTGGCCTCCATCTCACGCCGCTGTTCCGTGGACTGGGCCAGCTGCTTCTTGCGATCTTCTTCCGACATGTTGCCGGCGAGTTTCCTCAACCGGGTGCGTTCGTCGTGTCCTGCCACCTTGAACCCCTCATCCAAACAAACTGTGTTTACGAAAAGTTACTTTAAGAAAATTACCACTTTCTTTCCAAGGAGATTCATCATTCGCACAGCCTATTCATCAATCGACGGAGAAACGCCTCGCCTTGGGCCAACTGGTCGAGCGAGATGAATTCGTCCGGTTTGTGCGCCTGTTCGATGAAACCGGGCCCGCAAACCACCGTCGGAATGCCGGCATTATTGAACAAGCCTGCCTCGGTGCCGAAGCTGACGCGCCCGGTACGGTTGTCTCCCGTCAGTTCGGTCACCAGCCGTACCGCCTCGTGATCGTCGGGCAGGTCGAAGCCGTCGGTGTCGTTCATGATGGTGAAATCGAAGCCGGCGGCGGGATGCATCGCCTTCATCTCCGGTTCCAGCCGGTCGCGCGCGTAGCCGGTGATGCGGTCGGTCAGCATCTCGACGTCGTGATGGGGCAAAGCGCGGATCTCGAACTCGAATTTGCACTGCGCCGGCACGATGTTGAGCGCCCGCCCGCCCTCGATGGTGCCGGTATGCAGTGTGGTGTAGGAGGGATCGTAGGCCGGGTCGAACGGACCATCGCGGCGGATCTCGCGCTGCATCTCCTTGATATGGGCGATCATTTCGGCGGCCGCTTCGACGGCGTTGACGCCTTCGGCCAGGGCGGAATGACATTCCTTGCCGTGGACGGTGCAGGAAAAGTTGCGCTTGCCCTTATGGCCGGCCACCACCTTCATGCCGGTCGGTTCGCCGACGATGCAGAGGCGCGGCTTGATGGGGAGGTTCGCCAAGTCGGAGATCAGGCGCCGCACGCCGATGCAGCCGACTTCCTCGTCATAGGAAAAGGCGAAATGCAGGGGCGTTTCCAGCCCGCGTTCGAGAAATTCCGGCGCCAGCGCTACGGCCAAGGCGATGAAGGATTTCATGTCGGCCGAACCGCGCCCGAACAATTTGCCGTCATGCTCGGCCAGCGTGAAGGGGTCGCGGCTCCAGGCCTGGCCCTCGACCGGCACCACGTCGGTATGGCCCGACAGCATCACGCCAGCGCGGTCGCTCGGCCCCAGGGTCGCGTAAAGATTGGCCTTCTTGCCGGAATCGTCGTGGGTCAGGCGGCACTCGGCGCCCAAAGCGGACAAAGTGTCCTTGAGGTAATCGATCACCTCGAGGTTCGATTTTCGGCTGGTGCTGTCGAAGCCGACCAGGCGGCTGACGGTTTCCAGGACGGCGGGGGAAATGCTCATGCCGCGGCGCTCCGTCGCTGGCGGTCGGCCCGGGTGATCACGTCGATTTGCAGGTCGGGCAGATCGTAATCGCCGATGTCGTCCAGTGTGACCCAGGCGGTATCCATGGCGTCGTCGCCGGCCCGGGCCTCGCCCGCGCGCCATTCGGCCAGCATGTCGATCACCGTGTAATGATGGCTGAGTTCCGCTCCGTCGCGGTCGATCAGATCGACCACGGCGGCGACGCCCAGAATTTCGATCTCGATGCCGGCTTCCTCGCGGATTTCCCGATGCACGGCTTCATGCACGGTCTCTCCGGCCTCCTGGCGCCCGCCCGGAATGCTCCAGCCACCCTGGCGCGGCGGCCGTCCACGGCGGATCAGGAGAAACCGGTCTTCTTTCCAGACGATCGCGCCGACGGCGACCACGGGCCAGGGAGAAAGTCGTGACATGATGCGGCGAGTTTAGCGTTAAGAGGCGGACTTTGCTAATATTGGCACATGATGCGCGTTTGGATTCTCCTGGCCGCTCTGTCCTTCGCCGGATCGGCGGCCGCCGATAACGTCCTGATGAAATCCAACGGCCTCGGCGCCGCCGCTGTCGGCGTGATCGGGGTTACCGCCGGTGCAGCTGCGATCGCCCCGCCGCCGCAATGGCAGGGATTTCCCAAAGGCGGCGGGGGGCCTCAATTTCAGGGTGACGCGTCGAGCCGCGGGCAGAGCTTTTGCACGACAAGCAACAGCGCGGCGATCGCCAAAGCCCTGAAGGGCGAAACGCCACCCGAAACGCGGCCGCCGCAGGACGGTCAGATCCGTCTGACCGACGAAGGCAAGACCGGCAACTCGCAACTGTTCGACAGCAAGGCGATCTATGGCTCCGGCCAGCCGGTCACGTGCAATTAGCCGTAAGCACTTGTATCGTGTAGCGCATCGCGATACATTTGGTGTCGATGATCGTCAGTTTTCGCCATAAGGGTCTTGAGCTTCTATACAACACCGGCTCGACTCGAGGAGTGCAGGGTGTCCACGCCTCCAAGCTGTCCCGCATCTTGGCGGCGCTGGATGCCGCCACGGCACCGGCGGACTTAAATCATCCAGGGTTCAAGCTTCATCCGCTTAGAGGCGAATTGAACGGATTTTGGTCGATCTGGGTTAATGGCAACTGGCGGGTGACGTTCCGCTTTATCGGCGCCGATACTGAACTCGTCGATTATCAGGACTATCATTGAGGGTCTCATCATGATGCGCAATCACCCCCATCCCGGCGAATTGCTGCGTGAAGACGTGCTGCTTCCGTTGGGGATCGAAGTAACCGAAGCGGCGCAACGTCTAGGGATGTCGCGCACTGCCTTGTCGCGGGTCATCAATGGGCATGCCGGGATAAGTCCAGACCTGGCGGTAAGGCTGGAACGGGCGGGCGTCAGTTCGGCCCGCTTCTGGATGACCTTGCAGGCCAACTACGAATTGAGCTTGGCTGAACAACGTGAGCAACCGCCTGTAGTGCCGCTTCAGCAGGCGGGCTAGCCCGACCGCAGCGTCTTCACCACCGCATCCCGCTCGAATAAATAGAGCAAAGTCCGCAAGGCTTGGCCGCGGGGGGATTCCAGGTCGGGGTCCTGGGACAGGATCAACTTGGTGTCGTCGCGGGCCATGGCCAGCAGTTCGTCATGGGCGAGGAGATCGGCGACGCGGCAATCGGGTACGCCGCTCTGGCGGACGCCCAGCAATTCGCCGCTGCCGCGCAGTTTGAGGTCTTCCTCGGCGATGCGGAAGCCGTCCTCGCTGTCTTTCAGGATTTCCAGCCGAGCCTTGGCGATCTGCCCCAGAGGCGGCGCGTAGAGCAGCATGCAGGTCGAGCGGGCCGAGCCGCGGCCGATGCGGCCGCGTAGCTGGTGCAACTGCGCCAAACCGAAGCGTTCGGCATGTTCCACCACCATGATCGACGCGGCGGGCACGTCGACGCCGACCTCGATAACCGTCGTCGCCACCAGCACGTCCAGTTCGGTGCCGGCGAAGGCGGCCATCACCGCATCCTTCTCGGCGGCCTTCATCTTGCCGTGCAGCAAGCCGACGCGCGGGCCGAGCAATTCCTGCAGATGCTTATGGCGGTCCTCGGCGGCGGCGAGGTCGCTGGTTTCCGATTCCTCGATCAGCGGGCAGACCCAATAGACCTTGGTGCCGCCCGCCACGGCGCGGGCGATGCCGCCGGCGACTTCATCGAGGCGGGCCAGCGGCAGCACACGGGTATCGACCGGCTGGCGGCCCGGCGGCTTTTCGTCGAGGCGCGACACATCCATGTCGCCATAGGCAGTGAGGGTCAGCGTGCGCGGGATCGGCGTCGCGGTCATCACCAGCATGTCCACCGCCCGGCCCTTGGCGGCGAGGTCGAGGCGCTGCTGCACGCCGAAGCGGTGCTGCTCGTCGATCACCGCCAGGCCGAGATCGTGGAACGCCACATCGGCCTGGAACAAGGCATGGGTGCCGACCGCGATGTCGATCTCGCCGGCGGCCAGGGCGTCGAGGATCTTCTGGCGGGCCTTGCCCTTGTCGCGACCGGTCAGCAAGGCGAGGCGCAGTCCGGCGGGTGCGGCCATCCGCCCCAACGTGGCGAAATGCTGGCGGGCGAGGATTTCGGTGGGCGCCATCAAGGCCGCCTGGGCGCCGGCCTCGACTGCATGGGCCATGGCCAGCAGCGCCACCACCGTCTTGCCGGCGCCGACGTCGCCTTGCAGCAGCCGCAGCATGCGCGAGCCGGAATTCATATCCTCGGCGATCTCGCGGCCCGAGCGTTCCTGGGCGCCGGTCAAGGCGAAGGGCAGGGATGCGATGATCTTTTGCCGGATGGCGCCATCGCTGGTCAGCGATCGCCCGACTCCGCGCTTCAGCGACGCCCGGACCAAAGCGAGGGCCAGCTGGTTCGACAGCAATTCGTCATAGGCCAGGCGGCAGCGCCAAGGTGGGGTGAGGCCGAGATCGCCGATGTTGTCGGGCGCGTGCTGGCGGCGGATCGCTTCCTGCCACGAAGGCCATTTCTCCCGGGCGATAAGGGCTGGATCGAGCCATTCGGGCAGAACAGGGGCCAGGGCGACGGCCTGACGCACCGCCTTGACCATCACTTTGCCCGGCAATCCGCCGGTCAGCGGATAGATCGGCTCGACGGTGGCGACGGAGGCTTCTTCCTCCAGCGGCACCATATGGTCCGGATGCGCCATCTGCCGGGCGTCGTTGAACTCTTCGACCACGCCGCTGATCAGGCGCTTCGTTCCCGTTGGCAGCGCCTTGGACAGCCAATCGCCGCGCACATGGAAAAAGACCAAGGTCAGGCTGCCGGTCTCGTCGCTGACCTGCACGCGATAGGGCGCGCGGGAGGAGGAGCCGGGCATGTGCCGGTCTACCGTCACCCGCAGGCTGACCACGGTGCCGAGCGGGGCTGCGGCGATCGCCACCACCTGGCGGCGATCGATCAGGCCCGAGGGCAGATGCCACAGCAGATCGACCACATGCGGCCCCGCCGCCTTGGCGACCAGCGCCGAAAGGCGCGGGCCGATGCCGGACAGGGTTGTGACGGGAGCGAACAGAGGGTAGAGAGCTTCGGGGCGCATCGCCTTCAATCAAGAACGGGACCCGGCCTTTGTCCACTGCAAAATATTTAATCCCGCTGACCGGCGCGATCGCCGTGGCTTTGTTCTTCCGTCTTCAGATCGCCAACGGCTTTTCGCTTCTGTTCGGCGACAGCTATGACGGCTTCATCGAGGTCTCGATTCTCGAACATTGGAACAATGTGCTGCACGGCTTTTCCTCGTGGCATCGCACCTTGTCGCTCTATCCGGAAGAGAACGGGTTAAGTTTCAATGACGGCTATTTCCTGTTCGGGCTGATCTATTCGGTTTTCCGCTTGTTCCATGTTGATCCGTTCCTGGGTGGGGAGCTGGCCAATATCGCCGTGCGCGCCATCGGCTTTTTCGCTTTCTATGCGGCGTGCCGGCGCATTCTCGACATGCGCCTTGAATGGGCGTTGGCGGGCGCTGCGGTCTTCACGCTCTGCAACGGCTCCTATGTCAGCATGGACCATGCCCAGTTCCTGACCGTGTGCTTCGTGCCGCTGAACGCGATCTTGCTGTTCCGCACCGGCCGCGCCCTGATGGAGAATGATAGGCCGGCGCTGCTGAAATTCGGCGCCTCCTTCATGCTGTTCTACGCCGCCTGCCTGATGACCGGCTATGACATGGCCTGGTTCACCTTTTTCTTCTCGATCGCCTATGTGCTGGTCTGGCTGGCGCTGGCCGGGAATGCGCGCCGCAAGCAGGTTCTGGTGTCCTTGCGCCGTCAGGCCGTGCCGGTGATTGCGCTGCTGGTCCTGGCCGCCCTCGTCAATCTGCCGTTCCTGACGCTCTATTGGCCGATGGCGATGGCCTCGGGCATGCGGACCTACGTCGAGGCGACGAAGTTCAGCCCGATCCCGCTCGACATCACCAATGTCGGTGAGGGGAATTATCTATGGAGCGGGCTGAACCTGGCCGCCTACGCCTATTTCGAGGGACGCTATCCGGAAGAAAAGGGCACCATGGCCAACGGCATCCCGCCGCTGACCTTGTTCCTGTTCCTGGCAGCGACGGTGGCGATGTGGTGCCGCAAGGGGCCGGTTGACGACAAGCTGCTGGTGAAGCGCGTCCTGTCGACGACCGTGCTGCTCACCTGGGCGCTGACCATCAAATATGACGACGACTTCACCCTTTACGATCCGATCTACAATTGGCTGCCGGGCGCCAAGGGCGTCACCGTGCTGGTGCATTACCAGCTGCTGCTGACCATTCCGGTCGTAGCGCTCGGAATGGATTTCCTGTCTTCGCTGAAGTGGAAATGGGCGCCGGCGCTGCTGGCGCTGCTATCCTTCGCCGAGCAGTTCAACAATTACCATATCCTGCAGCTGCGCCGCCCCGAGGAACTGGCCCGCCTGGCCCGCGCCCCGCAGGCTCCGGCCGAGTGCAGGACGTTCTATATCGCCCGCACGGAGAAGGAGCCGTGGGCGCCGGTCGACGCGCTTTACCGGCACAGCGTCGACGCCATGCTGCTGGCGGAATGGCGCCGCCTGCCGACAATCAACGGCATCGACAGCTATGTTCCGCCCGGTTACGACCTGTTCCGTCCCGAGGAGCCTGCTTACGCCGACAAGGTGGCGGCCTATGCCCGTGCCCATGGGGTGCATGGTTTATGCGGTCTCGACATGCGCGACCATCGCTGGCTGCCGCCTCTGGCGGAAGAGTAGAACACTCGTGTAAGGTGCGCGCCGATCATGGATATTGTTCGCAAAAGACTTCTGTTCCGCGCCCGCCACATGGGCACCAACGAGAACGACATCTTCTTCGGCGGTTTCGCCGAGAAGCATCTGGTTGATTTGACCGAAGAGCAGCTTGACCGTTTCCAGAGCCTGCTCGACGTCAACGATCCCGACCTGTTCCTGTGGGTGACCGGCGCCAAGCCGGTGCCGGAGACCTATGACAACGACGTCATGGCGATGCTGAAATCCTTCACCCTGGATCACGCGCATAAATGAGGAAAATTCTCGCGGGCACGCCGGAAGGTGCTGACGCCCTAGCCCTTGCGCGCCGCGTCGCCAAGGGCGGCGATCTGCTACATGTCGCCCGCGACGACGCCCGCATGGCGCGCCTGTCCGATGCGCTGAAATTCTTCGCGCCCGACGCCGAGATCCTGGAATTCCCGGCCTGGGACTGCATGCCCTATGACCGCGTCTCGCCCCATGTCGAGATCGTCGCCCGCCGCGTCGAGACCTTGGCAAAGCTGGCCGGGCGCGGTGCGGGAGGCAAGCCGCGCATCGTCCTGACCACCGTGTCGGCGGCGATGCAGCGCCTGGCGCCGGTGGAAAGCTTTGCGGCGGTGGCGCTGCAAGTTTCGGTCGGGCGTCCGCTCGACATGAACGGTTTGCAGGCCTATCTCAACCGCCACGGCTATACGCGCTCGGACACGGTAATGGAGCCGGGCGAATATGCCCTGCGCGGCGGGCTGATCGATCTGTTTCCGCCGGGTTCGGCCGAGCCGCTTCGCATCGATCTGTTCGGCGACGATGTCGAGGAAATCCGCAGCTTCGACCCGATGAGCCAGCGCTCCACCGGCAAGCTGACCGAATTCGCCTTGCTGCCGGCCGGCGAAGCGACCCTGGACGAAGTTTCGATCCAGCGCTTCCGCACGCGCTATCGCGAGCTGTTCGGCCCGGTCACCGGTGACGATCCGCTGTATGAGGCAGTCTCGGCGGGCATTAAATTCGCCGGCATGGAGCATTGGCTGCCCTTGTTCCATGACGGGCTCGACGATCTGTTCGCCTATCTGCCCGACGCCCAGGTGACGCTCGACGCCAATCTGGAAGACGCCCGCGGCGCGCGGACGGCGTTGGTCCTGGAATATTACGAAGCCCGACAGGAAGAGCCCGCCAGCGGCGAGATGCCCTATCGGCCGGTGCCGCCGAAGATGCTCTACCTCGACGAGGATGAGTGGAACCGCGCCGTCAATGCCCGCGAAGGCGGCCAGCTGTGGCCGTTCGCGCCGGTCGATGGCGCGGCGGACGCGGTCGATGAAGGTGCCCGCCAGGGCCACGACTTCGCCGATCTGCGTGCCACCCCGGGCGCCAATGTCTATGACGGCGTGGTCCGCCACGTTGCCGAACTGCGCGCCGCCGGCAAGAAGGTGGTGTTCGCGGCGTGGAGCGAAGGCTCGGCCGATCGTCTGGGCACTGTGCTGGACGAGCATGGTCTCAAAGGCCTGAAGACCGTTTCCGGCTGGAAGGACGCCGCCGCCTCCGACCAGCCGGTGCTGGCCGTGCTCGGCATCGAGCATGGCTTCGTCACCGACCACATCGCGGTGATCGCCGAGCAGGACATCCTGGGCGACCGCATGGCCCGCCCGCAGCGCAAGAAGAAGCGCCGCGCCGAGCAGTTCCTGGCCGAAGCATCCGCGCTGGCCGAAGGCGATCTGGTGGTGCATGTCGATCACGGCATCGGCCGCTATGACGGGCTGGTCACCATCGAAGTGGCCGGCGCGCCGCACGACTGTCTGCGCGTGCTCTATGCCGGCGACGACAAGCTGTTCGTGCCGGTCGAGAATATCGACGTGCTGTCGCGCTATGGCACCGAAAGCCCGGGCACCCAGCTCGACAAGCTGGGCGGCGCCTCGTGGCAATCGCGCAAGGCCAAGCTGAAGCAGCGCATCCGCGACATGGCGGAACAATTGATCGCCGTTGCGGCACAGCGCCAATTGAAGAAGGCCGAGGGCCTGGCGCCGTCCGAAGGGCTCTATGACGAGTTCTGCGCGCGCTTCCCCTATGCCGAGACCGACGACCAGTTGAAGGCCATTTCGGACGTCGTGGCCGATCTCGGCTCGGGCCGCCCGATGGATCGGCTGATCTGCGGCGATGTCGGCTTCGGCAAGACCGAGGTGGCTCTGCGTGCCGCCTTCGTCGCGGCACTCTCAGGCCGTCAGGTCGCCGTCGTGGTGCCGACTACTTTGCTGGCCCGCCAGCATTATCGCATCTTCGCCGAGCGCTTCGCAGGTCTCCCGGTCAAGGTCGCCCAGCTGTCGCGCCTGGTTTCCGCCAAGCAGGCGGCGCAGACCAAGGCCGATCTGGCGGCGGGGCAGTGCGACATCGTCGTCGGCACCCATGCGCTGCTGGCCAAGACCATCGAGTTCAAGGATCTCGGCCTGCTGATCATCGACGAGGAACAGCATTTCGGCGTCGCCCACAAGGAGCGGCTGAAGGCGCTGAAATCCGACGTCCATGTGCTGACCCTGACCGCGACCCCGATCCCGCGCACCTTGCAGATGGCGCTGTCGGGCATCCGTGAGATGAGCGTGATCGCCACCCCGCCGGTGGATCGCCTGGCGGTGCGGACCTTCGTGCTGCCGTTCGACGGCGTGGTGATCCGCGAAGCCATCCTGCGCGAGAAATATCGCGGCGGTCAGATCTTCTATGTCTGCCCGCGTTTGCAGGACATGGCGCGCGTGCAGGAACGGCTGGAGCAGCTGGTGCCGGAGATCCGCATCGCCGTCGCCCATGGCCAGATGTCGCCGACCGAGCTGGAAGACACGATGAATGCTTTCGGCGAAGGCGCCTACGACGTGCTGATGTCGACCAACATCATCGAAAGCGGCCTCGACATGCCGCGCGTCAACACCATCGTCATCCACCGCGCCGACATGTTCGGCCTGGGGCAGCTCTACCAGCTGCGCGGCCGCGTCGGGCGCGGCAAGACGCGCGGCTACGCCTATCTGACCTTGTCGCCCAACCAGGCGCCGACCAAATCGGCCGAGAAGCGCCTGCAGGTCATGCAGACCCTCGACAGTTTGGGTGCGGGCTTCACCCTGGCCAGCCACGATCTCGACATCCGCGGCGCCGGCAATCTGCTGGGCGACGAGCAGTCGGGCCAGATCCGCGAAGTCGGCGTCGAGTTGTACCAGACCCTGCTGGAGGAGGCCGTGGCCGCCGCCCGCGAAGGGGCAGGGGACGGGCAGGTTCCCGACAGCGATTGGTCGCCGCAGATCGCCTTGGGCATGGCGGTGATGATCCCCGAGACCTATGTCGCCGATCTGTCGGTGCGCCTGGCGCTCTATCGCCGCCTGGGTTCGCTCACCGACCGCGCCGAGATCGAGGCGCTGGCCGCCGAGCTGATCGACCGCTTCGGCAAGCTGCCGCCCGAGGTGAATAACCTCTTGCGCATCGTCACCATCAAGGCGCTGTGCAAGACCGCCGGGGTCGAGAAGGTCGATGCCGGGCCGAAGGGCGCGGTGGTGACGTTCCGCAACAACCAGTTCGTCAATCCGCTCGGCCTGGTCACCTGGATCAGCCGCCAGCTCGGCACGGTGAAATTGCGGCCCGACCACAAGCTGGTGTTCCAGCGCGCCTGGGACGATCCGGCGGCGCGCCTCAAGGGCGTCACCGAGATGATGGAGACCATCGCGGGCCTGGTCACCACCTGATCAGGCCTCGCGCGCCAGCACCTCGGCGCCGACCTCGGTCCAGGCGCGGGCGGCGAAGGAGGGATAGCCGCCGGCCCGCCAGGCCAGGCACATGGTGATCGACAAAGACGGGCGTTCCAGCCGCACCGGCACCACCTTGGCCGGATCGAACAGGCGGCCCACCACCAGCGGCATCATGGCCACTCCGATGCCGTTTTCCACCATGGCCTGCAAGATTTCCCACTGGCCGGTATGTCCGACCTCGCGCGGCGTGAAGCCGGCGGCGCGGCAATAGGAGCGGAATATGTCGGGCAGGGCGAACTCGCCCGTCGGCATGATGAAATTCTCGTTCTCCAACTCGGCCGCGCCGACCGCGCCGCGGGCGGCCCAGGGGCTGTTCGCGCGCACCATCAGCGCGATCTCGCCGGTAAACACCCGACGCGCCTGGAACAGCGTCGGATCGACCGGTTCAACCATCATGCCGAGTTCGACTTCACCGTTCAGGATCGCCTGCGCCATGCGCTTGGTGCCCGCTTCGATCAAATTGAGGGTGATGTTCGGATAGCGCTCGCGGAATGTCCGCAGGACGTCGGGAAACAGGGCCGAACTGATCATCGGCGCAAGGCCAAGCGTCAATTCGCCGCGGGCCAATCCCTTGACCTCGGCGATTTCGTCCATCGTCGAGCGCACCTGTTCCAGGATCTGGCAGCCCCGGCGATGCAGAATGTCTCCAACATCGGTAGTCCAGACGCCTCGGCTGCTGCGCACCAGCAGATCGGAGCCAATCTCTTCTTCCAACTGCCGGATCATTTTACTCAAAGTAGGCTGTGTTACATGAAGTAACTCAGCCGCTCTGGTAAAATTCTTTTGCCGAACGACCTCGGAAAAGTAGCGTAGAGCTTTGAGATCCATGATTCATTCCAATGTGGAATTGATGTCATAGAGATAATTCATTTTATCTATGAAAACGTTTCTGTCAAACCTCGCGCCCGTCCAGCGATGGCTGGGTCGGAGGTAAAAATGCGGTTTCTCGACAATATCATGATCACGCGCAAGCTGACCCTGCTGGTCGGCTTGTCGGCGACAGCGCTCATCCTGACGGTTCTGCTGGCCGCCAATTCTCTCCACCACGAGATGGTGTCCGAGCGGCTCGGCGGGCTCAAAAATCTCATCGACGTCCAGATCGGCGCCGCCGACGCCCTGGAGGCCCGCGTCAAGAAGGGAGAGATCACCCAGGATCAGGCCTATGACGAGTTTCGCCGCAATGTCGATGCCGCCCGCTACGGCGACGACGCCAATTATCTGGCGGCTATTCGCATGGATGATGGCCGCTATCTTGCCTTTCCCCCCAATCCGGCCAAGGAAGGCCAGAGCGCCCTGGACGTGAAGGACGGCAAGGGACGGCTGATCATCCGCGACATGATCGAGATGTTGCGCGGCGGCGATGGCGGCTCGATGAACTACGAGTTTCCCAGGGCCGGTAGCACCCAGCAGATCGAGAAGCTGACCTATCTCAGGAAATTCACCCCGTGGAACATGCTTCTGTTCACCGGGGTCTATATGGATGACCTGGATGCTCAATACCGCACGGTGATGATGCGGCTGGCGTCGGCCGCCCTGGCCGTGCTGGCGGTCACCATCGTCTTCGGCCAGATGGTGTCGCGCAATATCGGCCGTCCGCTGGCGGCGCTGGAAGGCAAGATGGGGCGGCTGGCCGGCGGCGACCTCGCCATCGAGGTTTCCGAGACGGTTCGGCGCGACGAGGTCGGGCAGATGGCGCGCGCCGTCGAAATCTTCCGCTCCAATGGCGTAGCGCTCGAGCGGATGCGCCAGGAACAGGAAGAGATGAAGCTGGCCGCCGAGGCGGAACGCAAGGCCGCGCTGCGCAAGATGGCCGACGATTTCCAGAGCGACGTCTACGGCATCGTGCAGCAGGTGACCGGCACCGCCGAGACGCTGGAGGAATCCGCCCAAAGGCTGTCCGGCACCGCCGAGGAAGCCTCGCGCCAGGCCACCACGGCTTCCAGCGCCGCCCAGCAGACCGCCGGCAACGTGCAGACGGTGTCGGCCGCCGCCGAGCAATTGTCCGCCTCGGTGGCCGAGATTTCGCGCCAGGTCGCGGCCTCGTCGCAGATCGTCGACCGGGCGGTGCGCGAGTCCGACGCCACGGCGCGTGAATTCGAGGGGCTGACGCGATCGGCCCAGCAGATCGGCGACGTGATCGGGCTGATCCAGCAGATCGCCGGCAAGACCAACCTGCTGGCGCTGAACGCCACCATCGAGGCGGCCCGCGCCGGCGAGGCGGGCAAGGGCTTCGCCGTGGTGGCCACCGAGGTCAAGGATCTGGCCCATCAGACCCGGCGCGCCACCGAGGACATCACCGTGCAAATCAACGCCATCCAGGGCGTGGTCGCGCAGTCCGCCGCATCGATCCGCGCCATCGGCGAGAGCATCGGCGAGGTGGAAAGCGCCACCACCACCATCGCTGCCGCCATCGAGCAGCAGGATGCGGCGACCAAGGAGATTGCCCGCAACGTCCTCGAAGCCTCGACCGGCACCGGCGAATTGTCGGACAACATCGCCGGGGTGAACGACGCCGCGACCAGCACCGGCGTTGCCGCCGGCACCGTGCTGAGCGCCGCCGGGATCCTGACCGGCGAATCGCAGGAATTGCGGAAGAAGGTCGATGACTTCCTGCTGAAGATCCGTTCATCCTGAGGCACTATGGCGGCAGGGAGACCCTGCCATGCGACTTGCCGCCATTCTTTCGCTCTGCGTTCTTTTCTCCGCCACCGCTCACGCGGCATTACCCGACGGCTTCGACGACCAGGCGATTCGCCGCGCCGCCGCCGCGTCCTTTCCTGACTATTTCGAGCTGCTGTCGATGCCGTCCGACTCGATCAAGCCGGAGGACATCCAGAAGAACGCCGCCTGGCTGGTCAAAGCCCTCGACAAACGCGGTTTCAAGGCCCGTGAGCTGGAGAACAAGGGCAAGCCGCTGGTCTTCGCGTCCTATGAGGGCAATAGCGGCAAGCGGCCGGTCATCCTGTTCTACATCCATTTCGACGGCCAGCCGGTGATCCCGGCGCAATGGTCGCAGAAGGATCCGTGGAGCCCGGTGGTCAAGAAGCGCGGGCCTGACGGCAAATGGGCGGAAGTCGATAAAAGCGAGCTGTTCCGGCCCGATTTCGACCCCGAACTGCGCGTCTTTGCCCGCGCCGCCGCCGACGATAAGGGGCCGATCGGCATGTTCCTGGCCAGCTTCGACCTGCTGCGCGAGAAGAAGAAGCTGCCGGCGGTCGACGTGAAGCTGTTGCTCGATTCCGAAGAGGAATCCAACTCGGCCGGCATTCCCGCCGCCATCGCCGCCGATCCGGCTCTGTTCAGGGCCGATGCGCTGGTGGTGTTCGACGCCGCCGAGCATCCGAGCGGCCGCCCGACCATCCTGTTCGGCAATCGCGGCGTCACCCCGCTGACCTTGACCGTCTATGGCCCCAAGGTGCCGCTGCATAGCGGCCATTACGGCAATTACGCGCCCAACCCGGCGCAGCGCCTGGCCCGCCTGCTGGCCGGCATGAAGGACGATGACGGGCGGGTGACCATTCCCGGCTATTACGATCACACCCATTTGACCGAGGCGGATCGCAAGATCATGGCCGAGGTGCCCGACGACGAGGTCGCCTTGAAGAAGCGCCTGGGCATCGCCGAACCGGACAAGGTGGGGGCGTCCTATCAGGAGGCGCTGCAATATCCATCGCTCAATGTGCGCGGCATGGCGGCGGGCGGCGTGGGCGACAAGGTGGCGACCATCGTGCCGGCCCAGGCCGTCGCCGAAATCGATCTGCGCACCACCGTGGAATCCGACGGCGCCTATCTCGCCGGGTTGGTTAAGGATTATATCGCCGGCCAGGGCTATTTCCTGGTCGATCGCGACCCGACCGACGAGGAGCGTGCCGCGCACTCGAAGATCGCCCAGCTGAAGATCGGCAAGGGCGACGAGGGCGCCCGCCAGGACATGGAGTCCCGCATCGGGCATTGGGCGGTCAAGGCGCTGAAGAATGCCGCGGATCAGGCGCCGGTCCAGCTGCGCCAGATGGGCGGCACGGTTCCCACCGCCGACATCGTCGAGCCGCTGAAACTGCCCTTCCTGCTGGTGCCCACCGTCAATGCCGACGACAACCAGCACACCTATGACGAAAATCTCCGCATGGGCCAGTATCTTACCGGGATGCGCTCGATGCTCGGGCTGCTGCTGACGGGGTATTGAGATGAAATACGCCCATTCCGCAGTGCTTGCCGCTTTCCTGCTGACCGGCCGGGCGGAGGCTTCCGATTATCGATCCCTCGTCGACCTCGCCCGGGATTGGCGCGCTTTCGCAGCGCCCGAGATCCATGATTGTCGCCCCGATTACGGCAAGGAAGCCTTGGCGCGTAAAGCCTCGGGATTGAAGCAATTCCGCACCCGACTTGCCGCCATCGACCGGAAGGGCTGGACCATTGCACAGGCGAATGATTACCGCCTGATCGAAGCGGAAATGAACGGGCTCGATTTCGATCTCCGCGTGCTGAAGCCCTGGGCTCGCGATCCTTCCTTCTATGCGACGATCAAGAACGAGCAGAGCGATGTCCCGGCGCATGAGGGCAGCGCGGCCGAACCGGTGATCGATCTCTTCGCCTACGCCTATCCGCTGTCTGCGGAAGACCAGAAGAAGCTGACCTGCCAGCTCGGAGCCATTCCGGCGCTTTTGGCCGACGCCAAGACCAATCTAAAGGATGGCAATGCCGCCGATTTGTGGCGCTATGCCGACCGCGCCCTTGACGGGCAAACCAAAGACCTGGACGCGCTCGAAGCAGGGACCTTGACCATGCGAACCCTGGAGGGGCCGGTCCATGGCAGCCTGGCCGGCGCCGATCCGGCCCTGGTCTCGGCGGTGAAAGCGGCCCGCGCCGCCACCCAGGACTTCGCCCGCTGGGTCGCGGCGGAAGCCCCGCGCAAGACCGGCCCGTCGGGAGTCGGCAAGGAGAATTACGACTGGTATGAACGCAACGTCCATCTGCTTCCTTTGTCCTGGGAAGAGCAGAAAACGCTGCTGCAGCGCGAGCTCGACCGCGCCGTGGCCGGGTTGCGTACCGAGGAATTCCTGAACCGAGCTCTGCCCAAGCAGGAACCCGTCAATGACGAAGCCGCCTTCAACGCCTATGCCGCCGCGAAGATCGCCCGGATCACCGACTTCATGATCAAGGCGGGGTTAGTTCCGGACAAAGACTATTACCGCTCCGCCATGGCGCAGCAGGTGGGCGAGTGGGTTCCGCCGGGTGAGCGGAATTTCTTCGACCACACGATGGCTTACGATCCGCTCGGGCTCGACTCACACAGATATCACTGGATCGAACTGGCGCGCCTCAAGCACGAACCGAACGACAGCCCGATCCGCCGCCTGCCGATCCTCTACAACATGTTCGACACCCGCTCGGAAGGGATGGCAACGGCCATGGAGGAATGGCTGATGCAGGCCGGGATGTATGACGACGATCCGCGCGGCCGCGAGGTGGTTTGGGTCATGCTCGCCAACCGCGCCGCGCGCGGCCTTGCCGCGCTGCGGGTGCAGGCTAATGAAATCAGGCTCCTGGACGCCGGACGCTTTCACGCCAGCTGGACACCGCGGGGCTGGTCGGATGCAAAGAGCGACCTGGTCGGCTTCGAGCAGTTGCTCTATCTCCGCCAGCCCGGCTACGGCACCAGCTACATCACCGGCAAACTGGGCTTCGAGCATCTGATCGCCGCCGCGTCCCATCGCGCCGAGGAAAAAAGCGAGCCTTTCGACTACCCGGCGTTCTTCGCCCGATTCAACCGGGCAGGGATTATGCCCTTCGCGCTGATCGAACAGGAGATGGTGGAGTAGGGGCGGCAGCCAAATATTTAACCACAGAGACCACAGAGGACACTGAGGGAACACAGGGAAAAACTCTGTGCTCTCTGTGACCTCTGTGGTGAATAAACTTTACCGGGAAGCCGCTTCCAACTGCGCTTCGCGCGCAATATCCAGCAGTCGCGCCACGATCTCCGGCTCTTGAGCGCCGGCGATGGCGTATTGTTCCTCGAAGATGTAGCAGGGCACGCCCGAAACCCCCAGGCGGTGCATGCGGGCGTTTTCGGTTTCGACCTGCAGGATGCCGGCGCCGCTGCGCAGGTAGTCCTCGACCTCGCGACCGTCGAGGCCGTGGGTGGTGGCGATCTTCACCAGATTGGGGATCTCGCCGATGTCGATCGCCTCGACGAAATAGGCCTGGAACAGCGCTTCGACGATGTCGCTCTGGTGGCTGCCGGCAAAATTGATCAGGCGGTGCGCGTTCATGCTGTTGGGCATGCGGCGGATGGCGTCGAAATTGAAGGCGATGCCTTCACCCTGGCCGGCCTGCAGGGCCGCGGCATGGATGCGCTGGATGCGGTAATTGCTGCCGAATTTGCGTTCCAGATAGGCCTGGCGGTCGATGCCGCCCGGCGGCAGTTCCGGGTTCAGCAGGAAAGGCCGCCAGCGGATTTCGGGCGACACGTCGGGACGCATCGCCAGCGCTCGCTCGATGCGATGCTTGCCGATGAAACACCAGGGGCAGACGGCATCGAAGACGATGTCGATGCGCATCGCAAGCCTCCTCTCTACGCGACCATGGCCTGACGCGCCCGCGCGATCAGGCTTTCGGTATTGTCGCCGTCGACCAGTTCGGCATAGCCGGAACGAACCCATACTTTAACCGGCTCGTAGACGTCGCGCACGGCGAAATCGGTATAGGCCAGCACGCCGGCGATCCGATTGATCACCAGGCTGGCTTCGGTCTGCGGGCTGTCGGGCAGCAACACGCAGAATTCGTTGTCCTCATAGCGGGCCGTCATGTCCTCGACGCGCAGCAGGCCGGAAATCCACTGCGACACCTGAAGGCGCAGATGGTTGGCCTGCTCTTCGCCGAAGCGCTGCCGGATGCTTTCGACGTCGGGAACGCGGAAGAAGCCGATCGACAGCGGGCGGCCGTGATTGAGGGCATAGGTGACGCGCTGCGAGACATAGGCGTCGAAGAAGGAGCGGCTGAACACGTCGGTGGCCGCGTCCTTGATCAGCGGGGTTTCGGCCTCGCCCAGCGCCTCGCGGATCTGCCAGCGCAGCTTCTGGCGGCGCGTCATGAACATTGCGGCGTTGTTCAGCTCGAACGGATCGGCCGGCTCCTGGAAATAGCCCGAGACGCCATGCTGATAGGCGGTGTCCTCGTCGACCTCGCCGGGCTTGGCGACCATGATCACCGGCAGGTTGAACAGGCGCGGATTGTTGCGGATCTGCACGCAGAGATCGAGATATCTGTCCGACTCGCCATTGGGCATGGCAATGGCGGCGTCATAGCTGTGTTTTTCCAGCTCGGCCTCGGCCTGGAAGGGGTCTTCGACGGACGAGATATCCGCATGCGGCAGATGCTTGGCCAGATTGCCCGCATTCTTGCCGATCAGCAGGATGCGCTCGCGCTTGTCGTCGTTGCGGCGGTTGAGCTTGGTTTCGATCGAGATGCCGAACTTCTGCGCCGCCTGTCCGCGCTGCTGCAGCTCGGTCTGCATCGAAGACAGGCGCACCAGCGGGCGCAGCCGCGAAATCAGCTTGGTCTCGGACAGGGGCGGCGCCAGCACATCGGCCATGCCGACCGACAAGGCGCGGTTCTGCAGTTCGGCCGAGGCTTCCGCGGCCAGCAGGCAGACCGGAATGTCGCCGGTTTCGGGCTTGGCCTTGAGCATCCGGGTCAGGGTCATCGGATCGCCGCCGCGGATCGAGCTGCCGAGCAGGACGATGTCCGGGCGTTCCTGCACGGCGGCGGCAATGGCCTCCTCCTGGCTGGCGACCACTTGTCCCTCATAGCGGTTACGGTGGAGCTTGTTGAGGAGATCCGCGCCAAAGGCGGAATCGTCGGTCGCGATCAGAATATTCGCCAGATGGATCATAAGGCTGGCTTCCCGCCAAGATTGAACTGCACTGGCTCTAACCATAGCAAGTTTCCGCGGGGTCAGGGAGAGGGGATCAGGATGGCGGCCGCAGTTCATCCTATTGCGGTGCAGCGCGGCCCGCGCTATTTCCTTCAAGCCATGGATTACCTCGCCTCCAAGCTGCTGGGCCTGCTGACCACCAGCGGCACTCTCCTGATGCTCTCCCTGCTGATCGGCGCGGCATTGCTTTGGAGCCGCCGCTGGCGACGCGGACGCGCGGTGCTGAGCGTCGTCGTGCTGATCATGACCTGCCTGACCTTCCTGCCGATCCAGCCGGCGATCACCGGCCTGCTGGAGAACCGCTTTCAGCAGGCGCCGCCGCTGCCCGAGCATGTCGACGGAATCATCATCCTGGGCGGCATGATCCGTCCCGCCGTCAGCCAGGCGCGCGGCCGCGTAACCGTCAACGACGCGGCGGAGCGGCTGATCGAAGGCGCGCGGCTGGCCCATATGCATCCGGAAGCCAAGGTCCTGTTCACCGGCGGCAGCGCCGACCCTTTGAGCCCGGCGGCGCGCGAGTCCGACTTCGCGGGACTGGCGCTGCGCGACATGGGCGTCGACGAAAGCCGGCTGCTGCTCGAGAACAGGTCGCGCAATACCTACGAGAACGCCCTCTACAGCAAGGATCTGGCGCCGGACCACGGGCAGGGAACCTGGATCCTGGTCACCTCGGCGCTGCATATGCCGCGCTCGGTCGGGGTGTTCCGCCAGATGGGCTGGAAAGTGATTCCTTGGCCGGTCAACTACCTGACCGGCGGCGAGCAGGAATGGGCCAACGAGGACGTGCCGGTCGAGCGGCTCTACTTCCTGACCCGCACCCTGCACGAGCTGGTCGGCATGGCCTATTACCGGGCGCGCGGCTGGACCGACAGCCTGTTTCCAAAGCCTTAAGCGCTCGATGATTCCCGGTCATCTTCCTTGACATTTATCCACAAAATTGCTTATTGTATACATAAGCGCATTTTGTGAATTCCCGCAATGAGGCTGCCCGTCGGCGCCCGGGAGAATGGAAAATGACCAGCGGTTGCGTCCTGCTCATGCTGTGCCTTTCGGGTAACGGAGCCCTGCCGCCCGAGGCCGTTCATCGCCCGCCGCTGATCCTCGAATATTCCGAGCGTCCGCCCTATGTCTGGACGGATGGCCGCGGCGCCGCCCAGGGCGCGGCCCTCAGCGCGGTGCGCGACGCGCTCGACAGGGCTGGCATCGAGTACCGGCTGCTGCCGGTTCCCGCCAATCGGCAGATCGTCGACATAGAACGCTCCGGCCCAATGGTCTGCGGCATCGCCCGCTATAAGACGTCGGTGGGCGGGCATCTCGCCAAATTCAGCCGGCCGCTGATCGAGGAGCGCCCCTATGTGGTGTTTTCCCGCAAAAGCTCGCGATTGAGCGAACAGGTTTCGCTGCCCGAGCTGCTGGATGCCCCGTCCATGCGGGTGGTGACGCGGTCGCAGCGTTCGTTCGGCGACAGGCTCGATTCCCTGCTGGCCCGGGCGCGGGCCACCTTCCTCGGCATCACCGGAAATGCGGTGAACGCCGCCAGAATGGTGCTCTCGGGTCGTGGGGACGTCAGCCTGATGACCCTGGACGAGGTCGACTTCGTGAAATCGACCCTGGCGCTGTCCGAGGATGCCTTCTCCATTTCACGCATAGCCGGGGTGGAGAAGGGCGAGAACAGCTACCTGATGTGCAGTCCGTCCTCTGACGATTCCCTGCTTCAGGCGATCGACGCCATGCTTCCGCTCACCACGCAGAGGGTCGCCGAGAACGGGCTGTACACCGTGACGTCCCGCTGACCCCCATCACGATGCGGACATTTCGGCCAGCGAGGACACCATGTCGGTGAACCGCTCGCCCTGGACCTTCACATGCTGGCGCAGCCGTTCCGCGGCGAGGGGGCCGTCTCCAGCCAGGATGGCGTCCACCACCCCCTGATGTTCCTGAAAAGATGCCGGTATCCGGTTGCGCACCCGCATCTGCAGCCGCCGATAGGGGCTGAGCCGCTTATAGAGCGCGGACGCATACTCGATCAGGAAACTGTTGTGGCTGGCGTCGTAGATCGTCCTGTGGAAGATCTCGTTGCAGCGGTAATAGACCGCGACATCCCCGCTTTCCTTGGCCGCCCGGCAATCCTCGTGAGCCTTTTCGATCCGTAGCAGATCATCCGGGGTCGCGCGGCGGGCGGCCAATTCAGCGCTCATCGCCTCCAGTTCGGCCATGACGTCGAACATCTCGCACAGGCGCGCCGGCGAAATGCCGGCCACTTCCCAGCCCTTGCCGGGCCTTTTGACGATGAGACCGGCCGCGTCCAGCGCGAACAGGGCTTCGCGGATGGGCGTCCGGGACACGCCGTACACTCCGGCCAATTCGATTTCGTCCAGCCGGGCGCCCGGCTTGAACATCCCGGTGGCGACGCTCTCCTCGAGTTTCTCGCGCAGTTGCTCGGACAATCGATCGGTTTTCGCGGCTTTCATCGCACGCCTCCTGCTGTTCACAGGATACGATTACTCGCGATCTGTGTCCACAACTTATCATTGTGCATACATATCCGCGACCATCCTTTTCTCGTAATGCGAGAATGTATTTGGCACGGCTATCGTCGATTAAACAAATTTCGCCAAAAAACTCGCCCCTCGATCCAGACATCCGTCTCGAGTATGCGCGAGTAAAAAAAATGGTGTAACCTCAGGCGTTAAGAGACCGAACTAAGGAACGATTTTGCGCGATTGATCCTGTGTTTGCAAAAAGGGGGGAATGATGCTCAGAAACATTCGTCTCTCGCAAAAAATGGTCATCATGGCGGCGCTCTCCGCGATCGGGATCGCGGCGGTTGCCTATGTCGGGCTTTCCTCGCTCAGAAGCTCCTTGCTCGCCGACCGCAAGGAAAAGCTTCAGCAGCTCGTCATTCTGGCGGAACAGGCTCTGGAACAGGACTACCGGGCGTCGCACGACGCCGGACTGTCCGAGGATGAGGCCAAGAAGCGAAGCAAATCCCTGTTGGGTGGGCTTCATTTCGGCAAGAACGATTACTTCTTCGCGCTGGACATGAATGTGGTCATGGTCGCGCACCCGAATCCGGACCTGATCAACAAGAGCATGATGGATGCCAAGGATGCCGACGGCGTCTATTTCGCCCGCGAGCAGGTCGCGGTGGTCAAGGAAGGACGGGCGTCGGGCTTTGTCACCTACAAATTTCCGCGCGCGGGCAAGGACGAGCCTCTCCCCAAGATCGCCTATGTGACCGCCTTCAAGCCCTATAATTGGGCGCTCGGGTCCGGTGTCTACCTCGACGACATCGATGAGATCTTCTGGTCGCAGGTGAGACGGATCGGGGCGATGATCGCCGTCACCCTGGTCGTGATCGTCGGCATGTCGGTATCGCTCGGCCGCAGCATCGTCAAACCGATCACGGGTCTGACCGCCGCCATGGCCCGGCTCGCCAAGGGAGACGTCGAGACCGATGTTCCCGCCACCGAGCGGCTGGATGAGGTCGGCGGCATGGCGAAATCGGTGCAGATCTTCAAGAACGCGATGATCGAGACGATCAGGCTCCGCCACGAGCAGGACGACATGCGGCTTCAGGCCGAGGCGGACAAAAAGGCGCTGATGGCCAAGATGGCGTCCGATTTCGAGCACAATGTCAGCACGTCGCTCGATGCCTTGTCGCGCTCCGCTTCGGGCATGCGGTCGATGTCGCAAGGCATGTCGGAAACCGCGCGAGGTGCGTGCGAACGGACCATGGTTGTGTCGGTGGCGGCGGAAGAGGCCAGCGGCAATGTGCAGGCGGTGGCTTCGGCCACCGAGGAGCTGTCGGCCTCGATCGCCGAAATCAGCGCCCAGGTCATCAGGTCCAACCAGGTCGCCGGCCACGCCGTCGACGAAGCCCGCGCCACCAATGAAACGGTGCAGGGGCTGGCCTCGGCGGCGGCGAAGATCGGCAATGTGGTCCAGCTGATCAGCGACATCGCGGCGCAAACGAACCTGCTGGCGCTCAATGCCACCATCGAAGCGGCCCGGGCCGGCGAGGCCGGGAAGGGGTTTGCCGTGGTCGCGGGCGAGGTGAAATCGCTTGCCAGCCAGACGGCGCGGGCGACCGAGGAGATTTCGTCCCAGGTCGCGGCGATGCAGACCGCGACCGATCAGGCGGTTCGGGCGATCGAAGGCATCGGCAAGACGATCGCGGCGATCAGCGAAATCTCGACGGTCGTCGCGGCGGCGGTGGAGGAGCAGGACGCCGCCACCCGGGAAATCGCCCGCAATGTGAGCCGGGCGGCCGAGGGTGTGGACCAGGTGTCGAGCAATATCGAGGGCGTCAAATCGGCGGCCGACGAAACCGGCGAGGTCGCCGGAAACGTGCGAGGGGCGGCGGAAGACCTCAACCACCAATCCGAAGCGCTGCACACCAATGTAGAGCGTTTTCTCGCCGAGGTCCGGTCGGTCTGAGCGAGCGCTAATAAAGCGCTCGTTTTTTTCAAAACGCGATCGGCCTGTGCGAGCGGCACTCCTCCCGCCGGCGGATAATCACCGCGATTATCGAGGGGAACCATTCACGCAAGTTCTCCCTTCCTCTCGACCATGCCCGGTCCTGATTCGATGCTTTCTTGTCCCCCCAGGCATCGGGACCGGGCATGTCCTTTTGTTACACCACACATAGCGGGAGGTACCATGAGACGTGCATTTCTGATGGGCGCTCTGTTTTGCGCGACTGCCCTCGGCGCGGCTGCCGCCGAAGATCAACCCGTCGCCACGCAGATCGTCGATCTGGCGAACAAGCTCAGCGGCGGCGAGCATCCCGGGTTCCGCGCCTTCCATGCCAAAGGGATCGTCGTCGAAGGCAGCTTCCGGGCTTCGCCCGAAGCGGCGAAGCTCAGCAAGGCGAAACTGTTCGACGGAAGCACGATTCGCGCCACCGTGCGCTTTTCGGATGGCCCCGGCGTGCCGAATATTCCGGACGGTTCGCCGAACGCCAACCCTCACGGCATGGCCATCAAGTTCCACCTTCCGGGCGGCGAGGACACCGACATGGTGACCAATTCGCTGAAGTTCTTCCCGGTCGGAACCGCCGAGGATTTCCGCGATCTGCTACAGGCCATCATCGCCAGCCCTCCCGACGCGCCGAAGCCGAGCAAACTGGAACAGTTCTTCGGCGCCCACCCCAATGCGCCGAAGGCCTTCGGTTCGGCGGCGACGCCCGACAGCTACGCGGACGAGGAGTATCACGGCATCAATGCCTTCCTCCTGATCAACAAGGGCGGCCAAAGCCAGGCGGTGCGCTATTTGCTGGTGCCGGACAAGCTCGTGCATCTCACGCCGGAAGAGGCCGCTAAGCAGCCCGCCGACTTTCTCTCGGAGGAAGTGGTCAAGCGGATCGCGCAACATCCGGTGACGTTTCGCCTGAAGGCGCAACTGGCCGAACCCGGCGACCAGACCAAGGATGGAAGCCAGCCCTGGCCCGATGACCGCAAAATCGTCGAGCTCGGCGTTCTGACCCTGAACAAGATGGCGGCCAACAGCTTGGAGGCGGAGAAGAAACTGCTCTTCGTGCCGACGCGACTGATCGATGGCATCGAACTATCCGACGACCCGTTGCCGCTCGAACGCGCGGCGGCCTATGCGGTTTCATTCGACCGGCGCAGCCAGCCGGGGGCGCCTAAAAAGGGCAATGGCGGCAACGCTCCGGCGCAGCCGAGCACGGTTTCTCCTTAAACGCAGGGTGTTTCGGCCTGGTATCGCGGATGGCGCCGATCTGCCGGGGATCGGCGTCATCCTTTTGATTTCCGGGCTCTAGGCGTATGGTAATTGCCTGCTGTTGCGCCTGACGGGTACACGAAAGCTTGCACTCAATTGATTATTGAGGAGGCCAGCGTGCTTCGTTTGCATGAAAATCTGCCCATCCGTCAACGTATCCTGCTCGGCATCGCGGTCCCGATTTTCGGCCTCATGATCCTGACCGCGCTCCTGATATCGCGGGAATTGTCCATCCTTCGCGAGAGCGGGCGCTTGCAGGGAGTGATCAGGCTGGCGAACGATGTCAGCGCTGTGATCGACCGCTTGCAGTTGGAGCGCGGCGCCTCGGTTGTCTTTCTGTCGAGCAAGGGGACGCAATTCGGAGACTTGTTGAAGGCCAAGCGCCAGGACAGCGATCAAGCGCTCGATCGCCTGCGTCACGCCATCCAAGGCAGCGGAAGCGATCCTCTGAGTCCCGAATTGACCGCGCAAATGACCAAAAGCCTCGATAGTCTGGGTGGCATCGACGATTTCCGCCGGCAGGTGGATCGCCAGGAAGTGGACAATGCCTCGGTTTTCAAGCGCTATACCGAGGCCGTGTCAGGCTTCCTGGGCGGGATTTCCTACCTGGGAACTCTTTCGACCGATGTAACGATCGTCATGCGGCTGACGGCCTATATCCATTTGATGCATGGGATAGAAAAAGCCGGGCAGGAGCGTGCGACCGGCGCCGGCGGATTCGGCCCCCAGGGCTTCGACGTGCCCCGGCTGAACCGGTTCGTCAGTTTAATCGCGGCGCAGGAGACCTTGTTCGGGTCCGTTCTGCCCCTCGCGTCCGACGAGACGAGGAACGCAATAAAGGGAACCCTCTCAAGCCCAGAATCGGCGGAGGTCGATCGGCTGCGCGGCTATGCCACGGGAACGGCGGGCCAGGAGGTCGCGAAAATCGCCGCGAGCGACTGGTTCGCCGCCGCCACCAAGCGGATAGATCTGCTTCGGGCCGTTCGCGATGGAATGTTGGCGGAATTGATGAGTGCGGCGCAGTCCAACAATTCTTCGGCGCAAACGCAGCTTTATTGGCTGTTGGCGGGGCTGGCCGCGTTATTGGGCGCTTCGGCGGGGGTGGCGCTGGCCACCGCTCGCGGCATTTACCGCCCGGTCAATGCGCTGACGGCGGCGATCGACCGCTTGGCCAATGGCGATACCTCGGTCAGCGTCGACGGCGTGGAGCGCAAGGATGAGATCGGCACCATGTCGCGGGCCGTCGAGGTCTTCAAGATCAACAAGATGCGAGCCGACCGCCTGGATGAGGAGCAAAAGCGCGAACAGGAGGTGAAGGAAAAGCGGCGAATCGCGATCGAAACCTACGCGACCCGGTTCGAGGCCGACGTCGGCGGCGTCCTCGGGGTGTTGGCGCAATCGGCGGGGGAGATGCAATCCTCGGCCGAAATCATGGCGGCCAACGCCGAAGAGACCAATCGCCAGTCGCTGACGGTTTCCAACGCGGCGCGGCAAGCGTCCAACAATGTCGGCACGGTGGCCGCGGCGGCGGAGGAATTGACCGCGGCCATCCAGGAAATCAGCCGCCAGGTCGCGCAATCGGGCATGATCGCCGACAATGCCGTACGGGAATCGCGAGAGACCGATGCGATCGTCGCGGCCCTGACGGGTGCTACCCAGCGGATCGGCGAAATCGTCGATCTGATCAACGGCATCGCGGGGCAGACCAATCTCCTGGCGCTGAATGCCACCATCGAGGCGGCGCGCGCCGGCGATACCGGCAAGGGCTTCGCCGTGGTGGCCGGTGAAGTGAAGGTGCTGGCGACGCAAACCGCCAAGGCTACCGACGACATCACCAGCCAGATCGGCGAAGTGCAGCAGCGCACCGGCGCCACCGCGGCCGCGATCGGCCACATCTCGCAAATCATCGCGGAATTGCACTCCATCGCGTCCGCCATCGCGGCCGCCGTCGAAGAGCAACGGGCAGCCACCCAGGAGATCGCGCGCAACGTTCAGCAAGCGGCTGACGGCGCGCAACAGGTTACGGACAATATCCAGGGCGTCAGCGAGGCCGCCGAATCGACGGGCCGGGTGGCGTCGACGGTGTTGGCGGCTTCGCAAACCCTGGCGCGGGAGGCCGAGCAAATGAAAAACATCGTGGGCAAGTTCCTGAACGATGTCCGGACTGCCTAGCTTTTCCGCGGGAATTTTCGCGTGCATCGCCTTGTTGGCAGGGAGTCCGCGTCACGACGCGGCGGCGCGCGAGTTGAGAGTGGCATTCGGGCAGGACAAGGCTCCGTATCTGTGGAGTGACGATAACAACCGCGTTCACGGCGTCGAATATGAAATTTTCCGCTCGGCCCTCGGTGCGGCGGGAGATCTGGTCATACCGGAGGCCCTTCCCAACCAGCGGGTCGTCGTTTCCTTGAACAACCCGAAATATGACGTGGTCAGCGGTGTTGTGACGGGGCAGGCGGGCGAGGCCTTCTATTCGGATGAATATCTGACCTACGTCAACGTGGCCGTTACCCGGACATCCAGCAATATTACTTTAAGCCAGCTGTCGGACATATTGGATCACAGCGTGGCGATCTGGCAGACCGGATGGGAGCATCTCGATCTCGGCCGATTTCGTCCCGAGGGGCCGAATGAATCGCGATATACCGAGTTCACCTCTCAATATCAGCAGACGAAATTCTTCTGGGCCGGGCGCTGCGAGGTGACCGTCATCGATAAGAATATATTCCTCTGGTACACGAGACTCATATCGAAGAACGCCGATACGTCGGACTTGATCGTCATTCACGACATATTGCCTCGGCTGCGGGTCAGGGCGGCTTTTCGTCTCAGGGCCGACAGGGATGATTTCAATGCGGGGCTGAAATTGCTGCGCGCCAATGGCGAATATGAGCGGATTTTTGCGAGATACGGCCTTGAGCCACCTGATTAATATTTCTTGTGGCCGGATACACAGAACGCAGGAAATCGGCATGGCGGAGCGCGATGGCGAGATCCATAATAAAAATGGCAATATCACCACTATAAGCAACGAGTTCCCAATTGTAAGGTTCCGTCCGTCCCTGCTTTGCAGGCTGTGGAAGGTCCCGCAATGCGAAGGAACGCTCCGCCCGCGCAAGAAAACACGCAAGTAGAACTATTCAATAAGACGGTTGCGCGGCGCTTCGGAACGGAAAGCGTCACGACTTTCTTTGCCAAACCGGCGCTCAAAGACCCGATTGCCATATCGAGAATTGTCCTGCCCTTGCCGACAGGGCATTGGACGCAGGTCATCGTTCCGGAGCCCGCCTATGCGGTCCATGTGATGATCTCCCCCCATGCCAGGGTGGAGGCTCGGGTCGGGGGCCGTCTGGCCCGGCTGGAGCCCCTGAGCGCCGGCGAGATTTTCCTGTGCGATCTCGGCGAATGCCCGACCGCTTTTATCGAAGACCCGTTGGAAACCGTCCGGTTCCATATCTCCCGGCGCTGCCTGGACGATCTCGCCTATGAGCGGGGACTGCGGCATGTGGCCAGCTTGCGCCCCCGGCTCGGCTTCCGGGACCCGGTTCTGCATGGTCTTTGCCTGGCGTTGCTGGGGCACATCCAGGTCTTCGGACGGGTCGATCAGTTGTTTCTGGACAATATCGCGCTCGCCTTTCATTCCCACGTCGTCGATCGCTACGGCGAAAGCCGCGCCAACGGCGGGCGTCGGGGGCGATTGGCGCCCTGGCAGCTCGGGCGCGCCTGCGAACTGATGACGGCGCGCATGGAGCAGGGGACGACGATCGCCGAACTGGCCGAGGTGTGCGAGCTGTCAGCCAGCCACTTCGCCCGCGCATTCCGGGGAACCACCGGCCTGCCGCCCCATCAATGGCTGATGAATGCGCGCATGGAGCGCGCAAAGGCCCTGCTCGAAATCGACTTCCTTCCCCTGCGGGAAATCGCCCTGGCATGCGGCTTTTCCGACCAAAGCCATTTCACCCGGGCCTTCACGGTCCAGGAGGGAACCTCGCCGGCGCGCTGGAGACGCTTGCGTCTCGGGTGAGGCGTCTTTGGCCGAATTGATATCAAAGATGGCAATCCTGCCAATACCTCGACGATCACCACCTCGATAAGGTTCCGCTCATTCAGCGTTACCCCTTCAACCAAACGATGGAGAACAGAGATGGTCAAATGTGGATTGTTCGTCCGGCTTGAAGCCAAGCCGGGCAAGGAGCAGGCGGTGCAGGATTTCCTCAACGCCGGTCTCGAACTGACGCACCAGGAGGCGACCACGCCGATCTGGTTCGCTCTCAAGCTGTCGCCGACGACGTTCGGCGTCTTCGACGCCTTCGCGACCGAAGAGCATCGCCAGGCTCACCTGATGGGCAACATGGCCAAGTCCCTGGTGGCCCGCGTGGACGAGCTGCTGGCCAAGCCGCCGACGATCGAGCCCCTCGACATTCTCGGCATGAAGAATCAGCTGGCCTGAGGCCGGCTTCACTCAAAATCCAAACGGAGTTTCAAATGTTTACGAAGAAGAACATCACCCTCGCCCTGATGCTCGCCATGAGCACCGCCACCGTCGCCCACGCCGAGCCGAAGGTTCCGGCCAAGGACATCGTCATCGTTCACGGCGCCCTGGTGGATGGGTCCGGCTGGCGCGCCGTCCATGACATCCTGACCAAGGACGGCTATCACGTCACCATCGTCCAGGAGCCGCTGACCGGCTTCGCCGACGACGTCGACGCCACCAAGCGCATCATCGACCAGCAGAACGGCCCTGTGGTCCTGGTTGGCCACAGCTATGGCGGTTCGGTGATCACCGAAGCCGGCGCCGACGCCAAGGTCAGCGCGCTGGTCTATGTCGCCGCCCTGCAGCCCGACGCCGGCGAGGCCAGCGGCCAGCTGCTGCAGAAGTTCGCCGCCCCGAACGACGCCATGCGCGCCACCCCGGACAAGTATTTCTTCATTCCGGCCGGCAAGTTCGCGGAAACCTATGCGGCTGACCTGAAGCCGGCCGACGCCATGTTCCTGGCCGACTCGCAGCAGCAGCTGGCAGAGAAGGCCCTGGGCGCCCCGGTCTCGGCGGCGGCTTGGCGCAGCAAGCCCAGCTACGCCATCCTGACCACCCAGGACAAGGTGGTCAGCCCCGAGCTGCAGCGCTGGATGTATCAGCGTTCCGGCGCCAAGGTGACCGAGCTCGGCGCCAGCCATGCCGTCTTCGCCTCGCAGCCGGCCGCGGTCGCCCGCGTGATCGAGGCCGCTGCCAAGTAACTAAGCCAAAGCCCGTGGGCGCACATACTTTGCCGGTGACGGCGGGGTATGTGCGCCTGGCTTTCCAAACTCCCCCGGAGCCATGAAATGCTACTTCCGATCCTTGCCTATTTCGGCGGGGCGCTGACCATTCTCAGCCCCTGCATTCTGCCGGTGCTGCCGTTCGTCTTCGCCCGATCGGATCGCCCCTTCCTGCGCAACGGCCTGCCGATGCTGGCGGGCATGGCTCTGACCTTCGCGCTGGTCGCCACCTTGGCCGCAATCGGCGGCGGCTGGGCCGTTCGCGCCAACCAATATGGCCGTATCGCCTCGCTGGCGGTGCTGGCGCTGCTGGGGCTCAGCCTGCTTTCGGCTCGCGTGGCCGACTGGATCGCCGCACCCTTCGTCGCGCTTGGCAACAGGCTCTCCCAGCAGAGCGCCGCCAACGACAATTCCGTCTTTTCGGCGGCCGGGCTGGGTGTCGCCACCGGCCTTTTGTGGGCGCCCTGCGCCGGCCCGATTCTGGGCCTGCTGCTGACCGGCGCCGCCCTTAACGGCGCCAGTGTCCAAACGACCTTCCTGCTGCTGGCTTACGCGGCCGGCGCCGCGACCTCGCTTGCGCTCGCGCTGGCGATCGGCGGGCGTGTCTTCGCCCTGATGAAACGCTCGCTCGGCGCTGGCGAATGGGTCCGCCGAGTGCTGGGCGGACTGGTGCTGGCCGGTGTGGCCGCCATATCGCTCGGCCTGGATACCGGCGTGCTGACCAAGGTGTCGCTGGCCCGCACCGGCGGGCTCGAGCAGAGGCTGGTCGACGCCGTGCGCGCCGCTCCCGCTGCTAAGACGGCCGAATCCTTGTCGCAGGAAGGCCCGGTGCCCTCGCTCGACGGCGCCACCCAATGGCTCAATACCGAGCCCCTGACCGCCGAAGCCCTGAAGGGCAAGGTGGTGCTGGTCGATTTCTGGACCTATTCCTGCATCAACTGCATCCGGGCGCTGCCCTATGTGCGCGGTTGGGCCGACAAGTACAAAGACTATGGCTTGGTGGTGATCGGCGTGCACTCGCCGGAATTCGCCTTCGAGAAGGAGCCGGCCAACGTCGTCAAGGCCGTGCAGGATCTGGGCATCACCTATCCCGTCGCGCTCGACAATCGCTACGCCGTCTGGCGGGCTTTCGGCAATGAATATTGGCCGGCGCACTATTTCGCCGATGCCCAGGGGCAGATCCGCCACCACCATTTCGGCGAAGGCGATTATCGCCAGAGCGAGGACGTGATCCGTCAGCTGTTGACCCAGGCCGGCCAGCGGAACCTGCCCGAGGGCTATGTTGAGCCGAACGCCCAGGGCGCCGCGGCCGCCGCATCCGGTGATTCCGCGCGCTCGCCGGAGACCTATCTGGGGTATGACCGCGCCCGGAATTTCGCTTCCGGCCCTGTGGTGACCGACAGCAGCGCGACCTATCACGAACCTGCCGCGCTTACCCTCAATCAGTGGGCGCTCGACGGAGGCTGGACGGTCGGCGAGGAAAATGCCCGCCTCGACAGCGCCCAGGGAAAGATCGCCTATCGCTTCCGCGGCCGCGACCTGCATCTGGTGTTGGCGCCAGGCCCCGACGGCAAGCCCGTGCGCTTCCGCGTGCTGATCGACGGCAAGGCTCCCGGCGCCGATCATGGCGTGGATATCGACGCCGAGGGAAACGGAACGATCGCCAGCCGCGGTCTCTATCAGTTGGTGCGGCAAACCGACGGCGCCCGCGAGCGGACCTTCGAGATCCTCTTCCTCGACCCAGGGGTGTCGGCCTTCGCCTTCACCTTCGGGTGATCGCCGGGAAATCTCGATGCGTGTTCATATCCTTGCCCTCGATGGGGTGTTCGATACCGGCCTGGCCGCGGTGCTCGACGCTTTCGGCGTCGCCAATGCCCTAGCCGAGATGACCGGCCTTTCGGTACCGCGCTTTGAAACCAAGGTGGTGGGGCTGCGTAAAAGCACCACCACCGCCCAGGGTTTCAGCATGTCGGTGGCGCCGGCGACCAAGGTGGAAACGCCGGATGTCGTGGTGATGCCGGCCATCAGCAAGATCCAGCCGGAACCGCTGCTCCAGGCGCTCGCCGGCGGCGAGGTCCGCGAAGCCGGCATGGTCTTGCGCAAATGGCTGGAGGGCGGGGCGGTCGGTGCGGCCGCCTGTGTCGGCACCTTCGTGCTGGCGGAGGCTGGGCTGCTCGATGGCGAGGAAGCCACCACCACCTGGTGGCTGGCTCCCTTGTTCCGACAGCGCTATCCGGCCGTGCGGCTGGACGAAACCCGCCTCGTGGTTCCCTCCAACGCGATGGTCACCGCAGGCGCGGCGCTCAGCCATCTCGATTTGGCGCTGGCGCTGATCCGGCGCACCAGCCCCGAACTCGCCAGCCTCACCGCGAAATATCTCGTTGCCGACACCCGCAGCCTGCAGGCTGGATACGCCATCCCCGACCACCTGGCCCACAGCGACCCGACGGTGCAGAAGTTCGAGCGCTGGGCGCGGCAGCGCCTGGCGGAAGGATTTTCGCTGGATGAGGCGGCCGTGGCGCTCGCCACCAGCAAGCGCACTTTGGCGCGCAGGATGCAGAACGTGCTGGGAAAATCGCCCTTGGCCTTTTTCCAGGACCTGCGGATCGAGCGCGCCATCCACCTGCTGGAGACCAGTCAGGCGAGCGTGGACCAGATCGCAGCCGAGGTTGGTTATGCGGAGGGGGTCACGTTGCGGGTGTTGCTGCGGAAGAAGCTGGGGCGGGGGATCAGGGAAATACGCGGCGGTTCATAGGAAATAAAAAGCCCGGCAATCCGCCGGGCTTTTCATATCTCCATCAGGAATGAGGCGATCAGCCCGAGGGGCGTTCCGCCGATCTTTTCGCCGATATAGCGAAGGACGATCGTGCCGATCGTATCCGCCATCGAACTCAGGATGGGGTCGATGGGCGGGAAAAGAATATAGCCGATGATCGACGCGATGCCGGTCCCGTAGAGAACCAGCTTACGGCTCTCTATCGCAATCCTCGGCCGGGCTTCGTACCGGGCTGATAATGCGCAAGTGATCACCTTTGTTCTCCACTGTCCTCGGGGGATGACGTGGGGCGCACTTTACAAAGGGAGCGGGCGGATCGGTATTGGCAGGATTGCCATATTTCATATCAATCAGGCCATGCGGGTGATATCGTCTTTGCCATGCGCGTCCATGTTCTTGCCCTCAATGGCGTGTTCGATACCGGCCTGGCCGCGGTGCTGGATGCGTTCGGCACCGCCAACACCCTGGCGGAGATGACCGGCGTTTCCTCGCTGCGCTTCGAGACGAAGGTGGTCGGCGTGCGCAAGACCACCACGACGGCGCAGGGCCTTTCCATGGCGGTGACGGCGGCGTCCAAGGCGGAGACGCCGGACGTGGTCGTGATGCCGGCCATCAACAGGATCCAGCCCGAGACGCTTACCGAGGCGCTGGCCAGCGATGAAGTCATCGAGGCCGGCTCGGCGCTGCGTAAATGGTCGGAAGGAGGAGCCCTAAGGGCGGCCGCTTGCGTCGGCACCTTCGTGATGGCCGAGGCGGGGTTGCTGGATGGCGAGGAGGCAACCACCACCTGGTGGCTGGCGCCGATGTTCCGGCAGCGCTATCCGAAGGTGCGTCTGGACGAAACGCGCCTGATCGTTCCGTCGAACAACGCGGTCACTGCCGGCGCCGCGCTAGGCCATCTGGATCTGGCGCTGACCCTGATCCGGCGCGTCAGCCCGGAATTGGCCGGCCTGACCTCGAAATATCTGGTCGCCGATCTGCGCAGTTCGCAGGCGGCCTATACCATTCCCAATCACCTGATGCATGCCGATCCGCTGGTTCATCGGTTCGAGCGCTGGGCGCGGCAGCGTCTGGCGGAGGGGTTCTCGCTCGACGAAGCCGCGACGGCGCTCGCCACCAGCAAACGCACTTTGGCGCGCAAAACGCAGGGCGTCCTGGGCAAGTCTCCGCTCGATTATTTCCAGGATTTGCGGATTGAGCGCGCCGTGCATCTGCTGGAGACCAGCCAGGCCAGCGTCG